>ENA-ORML01000447-ORML01000447.1-human-gut-metagenome-genome-assembly--contig:-NODE-447-length-50107-cov-4.034984_pt1 | contig 50107 bp, 80 predicted proteins | sample MGYA00242103_ERZ508995 | MGnify/ENA primary metagenome ERZ508995 (study PRJEB26280, sample SAMEA2338702) | human gut metagenome | biome: human gut; feature: human-associated habitat; material: faeces... | reverse complement strand
CACCAACACCAACACCGAGAAGACCGCCACCATCCGCACAACGCGCAAGGGATTGACAGACCACAACAGTGCCACGTTTACGGCACGCGCAACGCAGGCCGTCACCTTTGAATCTAAAGAGCATATGCGCGTGGCATATGGCGAATTGGTCAACGTGTGGGCCATTCCTCACGGAACGCCTGTTGACGTTGAAGGGCAAGAGGCCACGACCTTCATCCCTGAAAGCGTTGCAAAGGTTCTCCCCTTGCGTTTCCTAGTAAAGGCGCGCCCGTCCATCAATGCGGATGTGCAAGAGCTGGAAAGAATCCTCTTTAACCCCGCCACAAGCACCACGGCGGCGGCGAAAGCGTTTGTTGCTTTCGTTGAACGCAACAACGGCGACAAATCAGCGCCATACGCTGAACAGGCCGGACGTTTCCTTTACAAATCCAGTGTAAAGCCCGTTTTGAAGAACGGGCAAGGCGCAATCCGTTCTTGCTTGAACAGCGTTCTCCCCTATTTCCTCTTTATGGCGTTTACGGGCGTGAACATCGTGAAGAATGGCAAAGTATCCAAATTGTAAACCCATTGCCCGCCCGCTATGCGGGCAGGTTAGAGGCAATACAAGCCTATTGCCTCTAACCTGCTTACAAGCAGGACAACCAACCGCAAAGCCGCTTAACGTTGCACGTATGGCAATGTTAAGCAAGTAAACCGTTCGCCCGTATGGGCAAACGTGGCGCAAGGCAAGCGCCATAGCACATTGACAACTGAAAGGCCCAGCAGTTTTTGCCCCTGCTCTTTTTACGCTTGAGCATGTTTATATATGTTCACACACATGTATTATACATGCACACGCGCAAAAAGTCAAGCGGGAGGCACAATAACTATTATTGTGCTAAGTAGTCAGAAATGGATTCAATTTTCATTTTTGAGTAGGCTTGTTTGCCATACTCAAAAATGAAATGAGAGCGAGCTCACTATTGGGAGGCGTATTCCGTAGGTTTATGTCTCTAAAAACTACTTGAGTATTACCCAAGTAGTTTTTGGTATGCTTTTCACGTATGGAGAGGCACACTCTTGAAACAATAGGTCAGTACGGTTTCAGGCCCAAGCCTTTTAGAAAATAATTAAGCGGGTTTCCCCCGTGACAAGGGAAACAAGTTAGCGTTGACCACGCGAAGCGTGCTGCTTGTGTTACCCTTTTTGTCCTTGAGCCATTCAACGGCAAAATAGCGAGAATAAGCGAGAGCGGGGAAAATCGCAAAATCCGAAGTACATTAATCAGAAAATAAAGCATGGCTTTTGTGCGCCCATTGGCGCAAGAAATATATCTGTATGGATTGTTTCTTGAGGCCCGCAAAAGCGGTTTTTTGTTGTCCAAAAACAGAACGGGCACGCCGTCAACCGGAAAAACAACGGCACTTTTGCAGGCTGACGTAAAAACCTGCAACCATAACACTATATAAAAAAACAGGAGGGGAATACTATGATTTTTCAGGAGTATTTTTACCAAAACCAGCCCATGATGATCTTTGACTGGCAGAAGGCCGCTAAAATCATCAATGAGCGGAAACCGCTTTACGCCTCTGCAAAAATTGATGGAGACGACGAAACGGAAACCAGCATTTTTGCGAACGGGAAGGCCATTATTTACTATGGCCGCCCCAGTTTTGCGTGCTCTCATTGGGGGGAGCCTGCTTTGTGTATAGACAGGGAGGAAATTCCCTGCTATACTTATGAGGCAGACGAGGAAGAAGTCTGGCCTCTTTACGCTCTCAAAACCTTGAGGGCGCCAGGCGAAAAATGGGTAATTTATTCACCCATTCATGGAGGTTACGCGGCTTCCTGGTCGCGTGCTCGTGACGGTAAAGAGGGTGTGGCTCTCTTTATCGAATGATAAGCAAGGGGATGCTTGTTACTTGAGTTGCTATGGAAAAGGAAGGTGATTTCATGCATCAACCCTATACCATTGCCGAATTGCGCACAATTATTGCCCCCATTGCCCGAAAACATGGAGTAAAAAAGGTATCGGTTTTTGGGAGTGTTGCGCGTGGAGAAGCGCGCCCGGACAGCGATATAGATTTGTGTATTGAGACGGGAGCAATTAAAAGTTTGCTCGGAATTATTTCCTTCCGTCTTGATACAGAGTCGGCATTAAAGACGTCGGTAGACGTCGTCACGACTGGAAGCAATGACAAAAAATTTCTTGCCGCAATTCAGCATCAGGAGGTTGTTATCTATGAATGCGAGGGAACGCCAGTTATTGGAGCGGATTATCCAATATTGCGAGCAGATAGCTAAAACAAGGGAGTTTTTTGGGGACGATCTTGCGATTTTTGCCGATAATTTTGTGTACCAAAACGCCTGTGGAATGTGCATCATTCAAATTGGTGAATTGGCAAACAAAATTTCCCAAGAAACGCGCGTCGCTATACCTTCCATTCCGTGGCCGCTCATTCGCGGTATGCGTAATATGTTTGCTCACGACTATGGCTCTATGGACGTTGAGCAGACGTGGGCAACAATACGGGATGATATTCCCGTTTTGAAAACGATTTGCGAACGTTATTTGAATAGTGAACAGCAGTAAAAGATTCTGTTTTATAAATTGCCGGTAATTATGACGTGCTTCAGTACATAAGGCGTGCTTCGGCACGTCTTTTTTAATTGCTCAAAATTGAATCAAAAATAAAAAAACAGGAGGAAACCACCATGTACACTTTGCCCTATTCCTGCTTTACCCATGAAGAGCTTGAAGCTCTTTCCGGAGTCAATGACCGTGACTTGCTGAACACCCTCAGAGACTTCTTTGAGGCTGATACAGACGGGGATCTCCCTTATGTAGCTGCTGAAAAGCCGTGGAATATGTGAGGAGGGAGGCGAGGGAACAGGGAATGTGTTCTTTGATTACATCCACATTATTGAGGAGGGATAGGACGTGAGGCGTATAATATCACGGAAAGCCAAAGAATCCATTCGCAAATATATTCTTGAAAATATCACACTTGCCGATTATGGGGCAGAGGAATCTCTTATGACTGATTCTGAAAAGCTCCTGAGAACATACAGTATTTTCAAGGATGAAAAACAATGGGAAAGCATTCATTTTGGCGACCCCCCAGCTTTCAGACATTGGCTGCGCGGTACACCCCGCGCTATGGCTATTGCGATCTCCTACCATGATCAAAGAAAAATAATTGGATCTTGGCTGGAAGAAGCCCCCGAAGAAATTGAGCAGTATGATGATTATTGTGTAGCTGATTTATATTACTGGTTGATTACACGCGAATTTCTGCAAATGGTTAGAAGGATACAAAAAGATCAAGGGAGTGATGTTGAAATGGGTGCTATCAATTAGATTATATCACTTTGAGGTATAATCTTAACTAGGATAATTCAGATTTTAAAACATGTGAGTCATGAAACCCGCGAAGCGGAAGAAACCCGCGAAAAAATTGGTATTTGTATCTGTTGTGGAGCAGTAATTTTTGAAGGAGATGAATACAAGGACGATCATGGAACTTTCATATGCCAGGAATGCTTTGAAGAAGAGTATTTCATCTGTGACGGCTGTGGTGAAATCCACTCTAATGACGAACTGGTATGGGTACATGACAGCCATGACAGCATTTATACCAACAGAGGCTTTTATGTTTGTGAAAGCTGCGCTGATAACAATTACTATCAGTGCGACGAATGTGAAGAGTATTTTACCGGCTCCTATATCCGGTCAGATGATTATGGCCATTGTATCTGTGATGGATGTTATGAAAGGTATAATTATGTAACCTGTGAAAACTGTGGAGAAATCCTTTTGGCCGACGACGCAGAATACAGCGAGAACAGAGAGGAATGGTATTGTTCATCCTGCTACCCTGGAGATGACGAAGAAGACGTAATCCATAATTATTCTTTTAAACCGGATCCGATCTTCCACGGCTCCGGTCCTTTCTTTATGGGCGTAGAACTTGAAATCGACAAAGGGGACAACGTACGTGAGTGCGCCTCCGCTCTTAAAACTTTGTCAGAAAGGGAAGATTATTTTTATCTCAAAAGCGATGGAAGTCTAGACAACGGTATTGAGATTGTCACCCACCCATGTTCGCTCGAATACCATGAAAATTCCTTTCCTTGGAAAGAAGTTGTTAAAACCGCAAAAGAATACAAGTTCAAGAGTCATGACGCCGAAACCTGTGGTTTGCATATTCACGTAAACCGTAACAGCCTTGGAGCAGATTCTTTTGAAAAAGAGGCCACCATAGCAAAAATCATCCTACTGGTAGACCGTTTCTGGAATCAGATGGTTAAATTCTCCCGCCGTGGAGAATCAGAGATGAATCGCTGGGCAAAAAAACCTGATGCGGACATCCAGGAGACAGATACTCTGGACGATATTGTTGACAAGGTGAAAAACAGCAGTGATTCCAGATATTATGCCGTAAATCTTGAAAACTGGAATACGATTGAATTCCGCATGTATCGGGGGACGCTAAATCTCAGCACGATCATGGCGACACTTCAGTTTACGAAAGCCCTGTGTTTCTATGCAAAAAATACCGAGCTTGAAGAATGCATGAAGGTTTCATGGAACGACCTTGCCACAGCTCTCGTAAGCGCTACGACGGGGACGGAACTTCTATCCTATTTCCAGACAAGAGGACTTTATTAAACAAAAAATTAAAAGGAGGAAACAATCATGTGCATCATCTGTGTTAAACCTTCCAAAATTGCTCTTCCAGATCACGAAATACTCAAAAACATGTGGGATTCCAACCCTGACGGCGCGGGTATGATGTATGTCAAAAAGAACCGTGTCATTATCGAGAAGGGGTTTATGTCCTTCAAAACCCTTGAAGCACGTTTGAAGTCGCTTGAACAGGAGATGGATATCTTAAAGACTCCAATGGTTCTGCATTTCAGAATCGGAACCCATGGGGGAAACACCCCTGAGAACACCCACCCTTTCCCCATCACGGACAGTATTCCTGCCTTGAAAAAGCTACGTATTGAAACCCCAATTGGAATCGCCCACAACGGAATCATTCATATCACACCCAGGGATTCCAAAATCTCTGATACCATGGAGTATATTGCCTCCCAGCTTGCGCCGTTGCATCGTGGCGTTCCCGATTTTTATCGGAACAAGCATTTAATGCAAATGGTTCAAAACGCTATTGATTCCAAAATGGCTTTCTTAACTAAGGATGGCGAAATCTACACGATCGGAGAATTTCTCAAAGACGGCGGAATCATGTACAGCAATTCCAGTTACAAAACGAGCAGAAAGCCTTATCGTTCCATTTATGCGGGTAATTTCTATCCATATTCTGATGGATACGACTTTGCTTATGACGACTATGATGATTTCACAGAAACAGTTGAGGACCTCATGCCCCTTGACGAAGATGGTATGTACGTCGTGGACTCTATGACAGGGGATTTCGTTTCCTGCGAGGACGACCTTTTTGCTATCAACATTGATGGCGATGTGTTCCATTATGACTATGAGTTTGATGCCTATACTCCTCTGTGGAATTACTCAGCCTGGACTTCCAACGGGGCGCCGGTCAGGTTTGTCCGTGAAAAAACCAATGCGGAAATTGCTGTTTATGATTCCTGCGAAGACACCAAAAGATCCGAAGGAAAAAACGAAGAGAGCAGAAAGGCAAGTAAATAATAATACACAGGAGGAATTTCAATGTCCAACACCTGGCCCATGGCTGAAATGATTGGCTACACCCCCATCACAACCTTTTGGAATGATTTTACCATCGCGGAAGCCTTCGGAGAAAACGCAGTCCGCGACACCTTTAACCGCGCCTTCGAGGAATGGAAAGGCAACTACAAATACCTTACCGAGCTCGTCATGGTGCTCAACCATAAGATTTGGCAGCATGCCGATCACAGTCTTGCTGATATCTATAATGAGCTTTGGGAGAATGCTTACGACTATGGAATGTGTAATCTCAAAGACGACGAACTGCAATATTTCCTAACGATATTAGACTGACGCAGCAAAGGAGAAGAACATGAAGAAAAAAGTGAATTTTTACGTCATCGGTGGACAATACCGATACCATTGCTACGGCGGCACTCCGACGCTTATCGGAGCGAAACGCCTTGCGAACAAACGCCAAGAATACTGGGATAATTGGCAAGGTTGGCATACACCGGCTATATATTCTGCTGAGGATTGTGAAATAAACAATGACGGTACTGTATATCCCAAGGAATACGCAAAGCCCGTCTGTTGACCCGAAAACAGGAGGATTCAATAAGATGAAAGACCACCATTCCTATCCGAAAGAAGACCTTGGAGGAAGCGACATTGCAAGCCTTATGCTTCGTTCCCCTGGGGAAACAAATGAGCTTTTGATGGGAGAGGATGGAGAATACTCTGCCTATGTTGTCGATTCCGAGTGTCTCATCCCCTCTTGGTATCGTCTCGTTTTCGAGTGTGAGGGATGGCTATGGGTGTTTGACGACTATAACCGGACCGCCGAGTTCTCTGGTAAGCTGATCCGTGTTTTCAGAAGCGGAGAATTTGGGATCATTGTGCAAGTTTTTAAATAATCGCTTGATGTAGGATAAAAGCCTAAACATAAGTACCGTTCATGCAAAAAGATACATCGACACTTACTCTGAAACGCTTGGAACGGTTAAAAAATCTTAATGGAGGGGACAGAATGAAAACCCGCATCATCACTGAACAGGATTTTTTCAATTTCATCCGCAAGCCGGTGGTTCTTTTCATTGCGGGTGTTCTGGCCTGTCTTTTTGCCTTCGGTTGCGGAGTCCGTTATGCCCGCAGTTCCACAAAAATCAATTCTATCGTCTATGACCTCGCTTTTGTGGAGATCGCCGGCTGGGAAGGTGTTTACGACCTTCCCGCCGGTTATCTTTCTTCCCGATAATTTTTATTTCATAGCTTGTAATTTTTCAAATAACGTGATATTATGAAATCGCTCAAACATATTGGGCTATTTGAGAATAGCAAAGGAGGACTATTATGCTACTTTCTCCTAAAGCATATTATCCTATCACCTCGACTGTTTCCGTTTATCTTTTTGGGTTTGAACGGGAACCCGGCGGAGATATTTTTGCTGTCCATAAGCTGGGCAACGACAACAAGATCCGAAGAACTCTTGTTAAAAAAAGAGGAAAAGAGCTTTATTTTCTATCCGGTGGAAATCGGGTCTATCTCTCTGATCTAAGGAAGATGGTATGACAGATGAGACATCTTAAATCAATGAAATCACACAGGCGCATATCGAACAATTGGAAAGCGCAGCTGAAGCATTGGCCGCTATGGTTTTACAATTTGGCGCCCAGACAACTTTCCGCAGACGCCCCGCCAGATCGCCCTGTGGATCGTGTGCTTTGGAAGCAGCTTTCCAGGCACTCTGCGACTGCGGATGCAAAACAAACAGCAATGAAAGCATTGATATTGTTTCCTTGTTGAATTTTATAAAAATAACCAAGTAAAGGAGTATAAAACAATGTGTCAATTCAAATCTGCAATCTGCCTGAAGGACCGTGTATTTGTCCCTGACTACGACAGCCACAGTAAAATGCTGGAGGAACTCCATATTGAAGACGATTTTGCGCACGCAAGCAAAGTCTTTGTACGTGTGGAATTGGTTCCTGAAGATAATGATAAAACCAGTGATGTTGACGAATGGAAACTAAACGTCGATCAGGATGTGTTGCCGGACTGGTGGGACGAAAATGACTGCCTCCCGCGCATCAAAGCTGCTGTAAAAGCATGGTGCAATAGTCATATTTTGCGTACTGGAATGCATACTGTCCGAGACGGTGTGTGGTACGCCTATGGCAACGCCACTGTGGAAGCCTGGGGCAACGCCAGTGTGAAAGCCTTCGACGACGCCAGTGTGAAAGCCTTCGATAACGCCACTGTGGGAGCCCATGGCAACGCCACTGTGGAAGCCTGCGGCAATGCCACTGTGGTAGCCTTCGATGAAGCCAGTGTAAAATTGCCAAAATATTTCCAAACATTAAAACCAGTCCTTTTGCACGACAAAGCCATCTGTATCAATTACAAAGATCATACCATTCAAAGTCCTGTGAAATGGGAGCAAAAATAAACCAATCCATGAAAGGAGCTTTATTATGAACCATGATCTCAATGTTCTTCTTGTTCGCATGGAAAAAGTACGTGGCCTAGGATTTATTTCTCTGGTTATCAAAAATAGAGAAATGACAAAAACTCCATTTGATTTCTGGTTTTCCCGTAAAGATTTGCAGGACTGGTTGTTACATGCTTGTTCTGCTCATAACAACGAGGCTTTTTATTATACCAATTTTGAGTCCCGCCTTGCGGTACGGCTTGAAAACCGAAGCGGAGAAGATGATAACAACATCGCTGTTTTTGAACTGTTCATCTACAAAACATTTACAGACAACTATGTTATGTACTCGTTCCGAATCGACGCGCCCACGCTTTTAAAGTTTCTGGAGTCACCGGATACCCCTTTGCGCTTTCTTTATCATCCTGATGCCACGTTTCCAAGAATCATATGTCCCAACGTCAAAAGCGAGGTTCTCTCCTCCCCGCTCAAGCGTCGTGCTTTGAGCAAGGCTCTTCGTGATTCATTCAAATGGAAAGGTTCGAAAAGCGTCACTCTTTACCGCGATTGGGGTGACGACTTTTATTTTGTTGAAGAGGGTGGAATCTCCGGCGGCCTGTGCCTAAGCGACTATAGGAAAGTGGTCGGCAAGGATGGTGTGGAGCGTAATTGCTACCGATATTCGGTACATACCTGAAAATATATAAGAAGCGAAGGAGAAACAATATGGGATACTATATGGAGCAATTCGATCAAGATTTTAAAATTCTTGCTACGAACAAACCGGCAGCGTTTGCTTTGTTGAAGCAATGGGAACAGAAAGAGATCGCCAGGAACCCCTCCCTGGGTGAATACCAACCTCTAGGCAATGCCAGCACACTTGAGGATGCACTCGCAGAACTGGACTGGGAAGCGGAAATTGACGAGGATGGAAATATTACGGGGATGTGCTTTACAGGAGAAAAATTGCACGATGAGGACGTCTGGCTGAGCGCTTTTGCGCCGGCTGTTGAAAAAGGTTCAAAGTTAATGATGTGTGGTGAGGACGGTTTCCATTGGTGCTGGTATTTCAATGGAACATCTTGTACGGAATACCCCGGCGAGATCGTCTTTCCTGATATACCCGAAGACTGATGGAGGAAAAAATCATGAACAAAAATCAACAGCGGTGGTTTCTCGATCAGCGGTATCCGGATCAGTTGGTCAGCGAAGATCAGATCCGACGGGAATATGAAAACCATGTTGCTGACGGAAGTATTGATCCTGCGGAAAAAAGTTTCCAACGGTACCTGTTCTGCTGCATGGGAGAACGGGGAGGAACTTTGAAGGAAGCGTTTTCAAGAATCGTCATTCTTCAATATCCGGAATCAAACTGGGGCAGCGATCTTGTGTGCTTTTATTTGCCGACTTATGTAAGTTCCACCAGTCTCATGGAAGAACTGGAACTTCAACTTGAAGAAATGCAAGACAATTATGATTCTCCCCAGGATCTGGCGGATGACCTGTGCAACGAGGTTGCGCGCCTTTTCAATGGAACATGGAGCTATATCGCTCAAGCTGGAAGGATTGATATAAGGGTGTGATTGTAATGGGTCTTTCTCTAGGCGAAGTTAAAATGCTCTTTGAAAACATCTTTGAAATCACCTGCGTGGCAACACGCCTGCTTGATTCCAACGAGATCGCGGTCGATGACAGCCGCGTTCTTTTTAATTCCGTTGTACAATTCGCCCTTGATTTTGAAAAACAGTTTGATCCGGAAAATGACAATTATCTTCTCGAAATCGAAGACTACGCAGAAAGAAGACTTTTGTCTGAGTTCCGCCCCGAGGATTAAAGTACACAAACACGAATCCGATTCCTGAATCCCAAAAACAAGTGAAGAAAAAAACAAAAGGAGAAATGAAAAATGATGTACTCCGTAAACACTGTCAAAACTTCCTCCAATGCCATCTACCATCCCGATCCCAAGGTTTTTATGGAACTTCGCAACGCTGGCCTGACGAACGCGGAGATTGCCCGCAAAACCGGCTTTAATTACAACACAGTTTTACGGTATATCGGCCTTCAACCCAAAAAACTGACGCTTGCAATCCGCAAACAGGAACAGGCCAGCCGAGCCGCACGGGAAACAGTCAGGGAAAATTATGCGGAATCGGTTAAACAGGAAAACAACAATACCATTAAGACCGCGACCGCTGTCCGGGATTTTTCGCCCGAATCCTGTTATCTGGAAAACGCACGCGCCATCGTGAAGCGCCATGAAGAGCGCATGGCTCATGCCAGGAAACTTTCCGAACTGGTTAATCAGGCCCGTCGGGTTCTTTCCGAGGCTCAGGAGAACATGAAAAATGCTGAGCAGGTCTGCAAGGATGCCCAGCTCAATCTTAATAAAGCCATTGAAGAATCGAGAAAAGCCGAAAACACACTTGCCTGCTCGCGCTTCATCTATGCCTGCGCCGCTGAATATGTCAAGTCATACAGTCGGGGAAATGCTCCGACTGCTTCTCTGTAAGGATGTGGTCTTTGGTATGGTCTATTACAAAGTTCCACCTTCTTTACAAGATGCGCCCTGCTACCGCCCGAACGTCTCTCCGCGCATTCCAAACGGATACTACCTGATCGCCAATGAACTCCTCACTTTGTCAGAATGCCGACGCATCAATGCCCCCATCGAAAAACTTGAAAAAGTCACCATGAAAAAAACGGACGCCTATCACATGTTTGGCGCCCGTTTTGCATGCAACGATTAAGAAAGGAGCCTGATTATGGATTACAATACCTGTTATTCTCTCAAGGTAAAACATATCGCTTCCAAAGAAGAATGGGACCGTCTTATAGGTGAAATGAATGAGCGTGATCTGCTTGGTTATGCCTTTGCGCCCAGTGAATATGTTCCGGACGACGAAGTTCAGGTCTTTGACTCCGCCGGAGAATGCCATTGGTATGATCATGATGAAGATATGATTAAAATCGCGCGTCTTTTCCCCAACGCCGTCTTCCAGCTTTATGGCGTCGGTGAAGGATACGATGATATCTGGTATATCTATTATCAGGGTGACAATGTTGAGGAATGTCGCGCTGAAATTGTGTTTCCACCTCCCCAGTCCATATCATGGTGAAGGAAAGGAGCCTGCGAAATGACAACTACACAGTTTCAGATCAAGGACATCTACGACTTGCGAAACGCCTATCTCCGCACCCATCCGAATGGTCATTGGTTCGACAGAGATACGCTCGCTTTTTTTGGTGAGTCCCTCAGCACCATGCGCCTTTTAAAGGGAACTTACCGCGTCAAGGATTTTACCGGCGAGGAACACTCGTGCTATAAAGTGAGCAAGCTCAGCCGAAAGTATCCCGGCGGACCCAAGAGGACTTACGCCTATTTTGATGTCAACACCCTTAACGATATTCCTGTTTGATTTTTTTAGGAGGTTTTCCCAAGATGAAATACGATACCATCAAAGAAGCCGCCCAGGCTTGGGTACGCGAATTCAACACCATTCCAATCTCGATCCTTGAAAAACTTCTGGAAATCAACCCCGATGAGCTTCAGGAAATCACCCCTCCCGCAGTCGGAGACCGCGTATATGTCTATAATCCCCCTGCTGGTGAAAACGAAGGAGAAATCATCCGGCGTGAAGATGATCTGTACACCATCGAACTGGATGATGGCACAACCTGTGTTCTTGAATCCGGTGAATTTGATGTTCAGCATGACGATTTCTTGCCTATGTGGGGTACTTTATGGGCATTCGGGGATTCTGTTGACAACTGGTGGCTTGAGGAACATGGTGGTCTGCAAGCCATGGCGGACTGTGGATTTCGTATCTATGAGCAGGAAGACTATGAATACGTCTTTGGAATCGACGGCGCCGGTTACGATTTTTATGATGAAAGATGGATACCTCTCTATAAAGCTCGTGGTCTGCACTGGCACAAGGAGGGAGAATAAACATGTCACGACATCCTCGCGGCGATCCCCTTTCCATGGCACAGGCAGATTATTATTACGACGAATGTTTCCCCCACCGGCTTTTCACCTTGAAAGAAATCAAACATCAATATCAATCGCTCCTCGATATGGTTCCAAGCGACGAAAGAACCTTCGAGGAGTATTTGTTTGACAGCCATTACCGCAATGGTGGATCGCTTCATCCCGTCCATGACAAAGAAAAAATGTGAAAAAGAAAAACAGAAAAGGAGAGAAACAATATGGCAACCAACTACACCTGGATCTATGGTCTTGACAATGAATACAAACTGGTACGCTGGCACCGCATTCCCGTGATTTCCATTGACTATCTCAAGTTTGAGTGTTCCACTATGCGAGATGAATGCCCTTCTGTTTCGGAGGTTTATGTAATAGACGCCTCCCCCTCTCTGTCCAGAGCGTTCCGCAATCGTGCCATAAATTCAAACTGCATCGACGCCAATGTTGTGTTTCGCGCAATACTGCAACGCGACGGCGTATGCCTCTGGAAAGAACATTGAGAAAGCGAGGATGAATGATATGGAGAAAAACGCTCTGAGAACGCCCATGTATTTTGGCGATTTGGTTGCCGTCCTGGATGGCGACGCTCCCGATGCCCGTGGAATTTCCCTTTATATCGAAAACGAAAACCATCGCCTTCTTGTCGCCCGTTTTACCTGTGGTGATCCGCAGCCTGAAAACGAGTCTCTTATTGCCCGGGTATGGGATGACTGTCGCTCGTATGAACCTGCCTATCGTATGCGCTTGACTGAGAAAGAACTCCGCGAATATTTTCATCGCGTCGCCCATGAAGGTGACATTGAGATGATTTAGAAAACAACTCAGGAGGCTTATATGTATATTTCCTATTTTAAAAGCCCGGAAGTTTTCAACGACCCTTCTTTGCGGAACGAGGTCTGTTATATCCCTGAAAATGTTTCAGGCGATGATGATTTTTACACCCACAATGATTTTCTTGTTCTCTGCGGTGGGAAAGAGGATCTTGCCGCTCAATTGTTTGATTCCGTAGACTGGCAGCACCCGGAAGTCGTTATTGACGAAAATCTTCGGGATGGTTTGTGGGCTGTCTGTCCAAGATGCGGCAACCTTTATGATACCCATGATCAGCCGGAAGTGTTCTGCCCGGAATGCAATATTTCATTTTCCGTTGATATTGATGTTCCCTTGTGATACGAGACGGAGGTGTTGATTGTGTTTATCCGTTGTTTACAATGCAACTGGATTGGTATGCCGAAGGAAACAAAAGAAGATGGGCAGTGCCCCCATTGTTCATGCACAGGATATTTGATGGAACTCGATAGCGATAGCTCCTTTACCGATTATGATCTGGAGCAGCTTTGGGATGCTTTCGGAGACACTGCTATCAATGATCTGGATGAAATTGAAGAGCCTTTTCTGGATTTCCCAGCGGGCACCTATCGCTTTGATATCTGGCACTGGTTTGATGAGCGTTATTCAAAAGGAGTGTATTTTCTCGCCTATGGCTCTTTGTCTTGATTTTCCGTTTATGGTATACTATAGTATATTGCCAGGCTGCTTCCGCGCCGGCAAAAAGGAGGAATCCAATGAATAAAGCAACACGATCCAGGCTTCGTGAAATCGCGGACCAGTTGACTTCTATCACAGAATATGTTGAGGAAGTCCGCGACGAGGAACAGGATAAGTTCGACAACATGCCTGAAAACCTGCAATATTCCTATCGCGGTGAAGCCTTTGAAAACGCTGCGGACGCTCTGAACGATGCCGCAGAAGCGCTGGAAAATGCGCGCGAAAGAATTGAAGAAGCAGCATCCGTATAACCCGTGTTCCTTATCCGAAATAAAAAAACAAACCAAAAGGAGTCGTTTATATGGCTGACAATCCTATCAAGACCGGTATAATGGCTGGTGTTTCCCTTATGGCGAAGGAGTACCAGAAAGATCAATTCAAGAAAAACATGGAAGAACTGCACAAACTGGATCTTCAGGCAAGCCGCGCTCTTACCAACCGCTCATACGAAGCCGCAAGGAGTCAGGCCGGCCCTGATGGCGCAATTGGGTGGTACAGCTCCCTTCTTTTCTCGGTTGGCAAAAACGGCACCTGGATTTACTGCACAAAGAGCGAGTGGCTTAAAGAGATGGCTCCGAATAGAATGCAGAATCATCTTTCATGGGTCGGGTGGAACAAGGAATGGGGAGATCCTTATGAAGAGATCGGCAAATACCGCCTGACTCTGCCAGGATGGGGATACCCGGGAGCAACATGGGAAGATATGGTCAAGGACATGCGCGAAGCGGACGCCAACAAAGAGCAGTATCAGCGCGATCAGGATGAAAAGTGGATTGTTGAGTTCCATAAAAAAGACCCCGTGACTGGGAAATACCTCCCAAAAGAGCTTCAGAACTGGCCTGCCTATAAGCAATATCGGGATAAGCATGGCCGGTATGATGATTCAAATTTTTTGATGCAAGGTTTTTTGATTATCGCCGTTTGCGTCGTTTTAATCCTGATTATGAAAGGAACGGGGTTTGTTCAATAACTTTGCAGGCATTCGCTACGCAAACACATGTTCGTATTTCTTCTTGACTTCCTGTTAGTCCCATGCTATGATATACCCGCAACGAAAAAAACCGGAGAGTGCTGCAACACTCTCCGGTAAGCACCAGACATCAGCGACCCTTCACAGCCCCTGCGAATCTGGTGGTATTCAGTATACCAGAAGCCACCGTATTCGTCAATCACTGGCGTATGGTGGTTTTTGTGTACCCTTTTTTAAGAAAGGAGTGGAATCAAATGCAATCTCAGGTGGTCGCTTCCGTGCTTCCCGCGCAGACTTCTCCACAGGCCATTTCAAGCCTTTACACCGGAGGGAAACAGTTCCTTGTTGACCCCAGAATCCTTACGCCCCACCCACGCAATCTTGATTTCTTTGATGATATTACCGGGGATAAATGGTCGGACTTTGTTCAGTCCATCCGCGAAAACGGCGTGCTCACCCCCCTGCTCGTGACCGACGGACGCCTGATCATTTCAGGCCATCAGCGCTGGCGTGCCGCTATGGAGCTGGAAATGACGAGCATCCCTGTCATCGAGTGCCGCTTCAAAGATGACGACGACGCTCTTCGCGCACTGATCGAAACAAACATCCGTCAGCGTGGCACGCTCAACCAAAGCCAGTTCAAACAGGCCAGAATCATCAAAGAATTGGAGAGATTGTACAATATCAAGCAAGGAAAAGGAGGCGATACTACCAAAAAGCAATGCTCAAATGAGCATTGCTCACCCGAAGATGAACCACCCAGCACCAGAAAGGAACTCGCCCAGTCCCTTGGTATCTCCGAAGCACAATACACCCGCATCAAATCCCTTGCCAATATCATCCCCGGCCTTGCCGATATTCTGGAGGAAAACATTGTGCCCCGCAACATTGCCTATGTCCTTGCCCGCAATCTCAGCGAACTGGAACAGCGCGACCTCATGGACTCTCTTCTCCGGCTGCCGGTTTTCAAAAACCGGAACCAGAGATTCATTGAGGCCGGCATCAAGGAGGGAATGGAGTCCGAATATCAGCAGCGTGACGCCATCGTACAGGAAATCAAAGACAAACTCGCCGCCGCTGAAGCCGCGAAACAACAGAGTGATCAGGACGCGAGCCGCCTTCGCAGGGAAGCTATGGATATGCGCAAGGAGCTGTCCACTGCCAAGGCTGCCCTCGCAGACCGTCCGCAGGAAATGAAAGATCTGGAAAATCTGAACCGTGATCTCACCGAAAACCTTGTCCAGTCCCGCAACAGCGCCAATCTGCTGAAGCAGGACAACGCCCGTCTGCAAAAACAGCTTGACGGCAAGACTGCCGCTCAACAGGCGGAACTTGCCTGGCATACCGGAATCTCCCTTGCCGCCGGCGCTGTTTCTGATCTGGCCGCAATCAGCGGAGAAGACCCAGCGTCCTTGCGTGCCATCCGCCAGAAAATGCGAGACTCCTGCGAGGCTCTTCTCAGGCAGCTCGATGATGAAGATTAACCATTTTATATGAAAGGGGAACTTTCCATGACCTATGATACCCGCTTCAATGCTGTAACTTCTTCCGGAAACGTTCTTGCTTCCCCCTCAATCGGCGGCGCCTATGCCCTTCTTCGTTTTGCAGACGGAGATCCCCATTCCGGCGTCGTGCTTCCGGATTTCCCGAAAGACCGGCCTGTCCGTCTTTTCTTCACTCGTGTTGAAGATGTAATCTATGATCTGTGCCGTATTCCGCAGCGTGATACCTTCTGCCTTACCCGCTGGCTTCAGTCTGTGTCGGACGACGGTGAAATCAACCGATTCAATGAATCCAAATCCATGATGGATCTGTCCTCCTTGCAGGAGTTTCTGATCGTCAATTACGGGAAAATCTCTCTTCCGATCGTGCTTACCCTGAATCGTGGCACGGGCGGGTGGTGCTATTCCTTTTCCTTTGATTACAGGGAATTTTTCCATATCACCTGATTTTTCTAAAAATATATTTACAACATAGCTTTTTTCATGTATACTATCTTCATCAGGAGGAGCCATGTCCCGAAAGTCCGTGTCTGAAACCTGTTTAAGCAAAACCTGCACAACGCCACGGTGTCCGTTTAGGCAGAAATCTCCCAAAGCGTCTAACGCAATGGATTTTTCCACTTCCTGTGATTACTATTCTACCAGCGGCGACGGGCGATGGGGGCCCGCCCCGGCTCATACAGATCCCTTGCCGCCCTCTTGTGCCCAAAAGACAGGAGCGTGATTTTCTTTAGAAGATAAGGCTATGTTATCATTTTTCGTTCTCAATAATTCTATGAGGTGATAGCTTGCAAAACAAAATCAGTAACTGGTGTAAGGCCGTAATTGTGCTTGCGGCCTTACTTTTTCTGATGATTTTTCCCCCGACGCGCTCCCTGGTTGTTTTCCTGTTGCCGCTTGGAAGTGGTATTGATGATCTGATCTTTTTTATCCTGTTGTTCGCCACCATTGTGGTTGTTCTTTTCAGGGCAACCGATATCAATGTTCTGAAAAAGATTGTCCGTTGGTTCCATAAATGAAAGGAGTTTTTGCAATGAAAAAGGTTTTTCTTCTGGCGTCCCTTCTTGTTCTCACCCTTATTTCCACCACCGCCTGTTATTACAACAAACAGGTCGGTTCCAATCAGATCGGTCTGAAAATGGACGACGGAGTTACCATCAGTGAGGTTGTTGGCTCCGGTCGATATACCAATCTCGGTTGGTATGCGGGTCTTACCTGTATTGACACCGCATCCCATACCCTTGTCTGGGAAGATGCTGATGTATGGACATCCGACAAGCAGGTTGTTGGTTTCACTGCGTCCGCAACCTATGCCAGAAAGAGCGACGAAGAAAGCGTCCGCAAGATGTGGAAGGAATATAACGCCGCCGCCCGTGATGACGAGCAGCTTGACCAGCTTGTCCGCTCCCGTATTCCGCGCATTGTCAAGCAGGTATCCACCCAGATGACCCTTGATGAAATGCTCGGTATCGCTGAAAGCGACAAAAACCGTACAACACTCCAGGAAAACATTGAATTCTTGTTGTCTGCTGAACTTGACAACTGTGGCATCCAGCTTATTGATTTCGGCGTAAACAACATCAGCGTAGATCCTGTCTATCAGTCCAAAATGCAGGAAAAGTCCACTGCCGCTATTGAGATCGAACTCGCCCAGCAGCGTGCCCAGCAGCTGGAAAAGCAGCTTGAACAGGAAAAGGCCCAGACTGAAATTGATCTTGAAAAAGCCCGCCGAAACAATCTGGTCGCCGAAGAAAACGCCAAGGTCTATGAGGAAAGCAAAGAGGCTTATGAGCTCAAGCGTCTGGAACTGCTCAAGGACATGCTGGGTGAAAGCGATAAGGTTTATTTCATTCCCGAGGGAACAGATATCACCCTTTTCCTTGGAAACGAGATTCCTACCAAGGCTCTCCCGAATCAGTAATTCCGTAACCCAATCTTTTTGTTGGAGGAGATTGTATGAATTTTCAGGATTTTGCTTCTGCTCTGCGTAGTCATTTTGGTTCTATGCTTAAAAACAACACACCGGATTATCTGTACCAGACCGACACGGACCCCGATATACTCTGGGATGTTTATCTCAATTCTTTCCCGGAGGGTTCCAATCCTGTTTTCAGAAAGCGCCGTGAATACGACTGCTCCTGCTGCCGCCACTTCATCAGGTCGGTTGGGAATCTGGTTTCCATCAGAAGCGGCGTTGTTACTTCGCTTTGGGATCTTGATATTGCCGATCCCGTGTTCTCTCCTGTGGCAGCCGCTCTGTCCGCTTATGTCAAATCGAAACCGATCGCAAATGTCTATTATGCAGACTCCAGAACCGTTGGAACTGCCATGTCTCTCGAACGGTGTGAAGACGGCTCCATCCATACCTGGAATCATTTTTCTCTCGCAATCCCCTCCTCGCTTCTTTCCCCTGCGCGCGGTATTGAAAAATCTGCTTTTCAGGCTTCCATGAGGGATACGCGAAATGTATTCTTCCGCTCTCTGTCCGAGTTTTCCATGGAGAGCCTTGATACTGTTCTGGAATTGATCGCCCAGAAATCGCTTTATCGTGGGGAAGAATGGGATAAGCATCTGAAGGATTTCAAAGCGCACAAGCAGGTCTTCGATCTCCTCCACACCACTAAGGAAAAGGAGCTTTATGCCTGGGAAAGAGCGCCTTATGTCGGTCCGGTAATCGGTCGTATTCGCAATCACAGTATTGGCACGTTACTCGCCGATCTTTCTTCGGGCATGGATCTCAACACGGCGGTTTCCAGATACGAGGCCATTGTGGCTCCCGCCAATTACAAGCGGCCCAAGGCTATCTTTACCCAGAAGATGGTGGAACAAGCCCGGCGCAAAATTGAAGAGCTCGGTTATCTGGATTCCCTTGAGCGTCGTTTCGCCACTCTTGACGACCTTTCTGTCAACAACGTTCTTTTCTGCGACCGCGATCTGTCGTCTTCCCTCCGGGGCGGATCGGCGTTTGACGCTCTGTCCCGTCAGTCCGTGAGCGCCCCCCAGACTTTTGACCGTGTGCAGGAAATTACCATGGACGACTTTGTTTCCAGCGTCCTTCCTTCTGCGCGTCAGGTGGAGGTCTACCTGGAAAGCCAGCACGCGCCCCATATGGTTTCTCTTACCGCCCCCAAAAACGACGCCGCAAAGCCCATGTTCAAGTGGGGAAACCCGTTTGGATGGGCTTATTCCGGCAATCTTGCCGACAGCGATATCCGCTCCAACGTCCAAAAAGCCGGTGGAAAAATTGACGGGGCGCTTCGCTTCTCCATTCAGTGGAACGATGGCGAGGACTATAACCCCAATGATTTCGACGCCCACTGTTCCGGACCGAATGGTATGCACATTTATTTTGGCGCAAAGCACCATTCTCCCTCCAAAGGACAGCTTGATGTAGATATCATCCATCCTAGCAAGGGGTCCCCTGCCGTAGAAAACATCACCTGGCCCAGCGTAAATGATATGCGGTGTGGGAAATACAGGTTTTATGTGCATTGTTTTTGCTATCGCGGCGGAACTTCCGGATTCAGGGCGGAAATCGAATTCAACGGACAGATCCACTCTTTCTGCTATCCGCACGCTCTTCGGGGTGATGAAATCGTAGAAGTCGCTACCGTTGAGCTTGATCAAAACGGAAAGTTCACCCTGTCTCCTGCTCTCAATGCCAATGTTCAAAGCCGCGACATCTGGGGGCTCCCTACCAATCGTTTTGCTCCGGTCTCTGCGCTTCTCTGTTCTCCCAACTATTGGGACGGACAAAATGGTATCGGCCATAAGCACTGGTTCTTCATGCTTAAAAACTGCGTCAATCCTGAAAACCCGAATGGTTTTTATAATGAATTCCTTGTGAACGACCTCATGGAACACAAGCGGGTTTTTGAAGCGCTGGGAAGCCAGCTTCGTATCGAATCTTCCGGGGACCAGCTTTCCGGCGTTGGGTTCTGTGTAGGCAGTAATGATTTCCTTGTTGTTCGTGTCACCGGCGCTACCAAGCGCGTACTCAAAATCAAATTTTAAGGAGGTTTTACCATGTCTGTAGAAACCATGTTTGAAACCGCGTCCCGCCGCAAATACCGCTTTCCTTTCCACGGAAGCATTAACACGGAAGATCTGTGGGATCTCAGTGTTCAGAATCTGGATCTTGTTTTCAAGGCTTTGAACGCCCAGGTCAAGCAATCCAGCGAAGAGAGCCTTTTGCAAACCAAAAACCCCGCCTCCCAGCAGCTTGAAACACAGATTGCCATTGTCAAGCATATTGTCTCCGTAAAACTGGCCGAAGCTGAAACGCGGCGCCTCGCAAGCGAAAACGCTCAGAAAAGGCAGCGCATCATGGAGATCATTTCCTCCAAACAGGACGAAGAGCTCCATTCCAAGTCCATCGAAGAGCTTTCCAAAATGCTGGACGCTCTCTGATTTTTCTCCGGCGGCGCAGCTATTATCAGGCTGCGCCGCTTTTTCAGAAAGGTGGTCTTTTATTGGATTATTATTGCAACAATTGTCATGGTTTAGTCCCCAGTGTTAAAAAAACCGTGGCGCAAATTATTCAAGTCTTTGATGAACCAATTCTTGTAGAAACTCCCGTTCGTTATTGTGCAGTATGTGATGCAAGAATTGATGATAAAGATTTAGGCAGAGCAACATTCTTTGCGGCACTGGCAACTTATCTTGATAAACATGAAATGCTTAATTCCAGGAAATCTTTACAAGAAGATAGGCCGGCCACAGTTTCTTCCCCCTCAAATAACGAAAATGCTTCCCACCTTCCTGATAAAACATGTGCCAACACATCAGGCTGTTATCAGCAGCAGGTGAGATTTGATATAGACGATGTCACTATTTCCGGCCCGGTTGAGGCAGTTCTTGATATCATACATGCGCTTGGCTATCACGCAAAAGGATGTCCTCCTGCTTTACAATTTGACCACAAACACATTTCTCAGTGGCGGCAGCGGCAGGCGAAGGGAATAGCTATAGCAAAGGCGCAGGGACGATATAAGGGCCGCCAGCCTATACAAGTAAATCAAGAGGCATTTGTGCGTGAATATCAGGCATGGAGGGAAGGAAAACAAACTGCGAGGGAAACCATGGGAAAGCTTGGCTTGCGGCCTAATACTTTTTATAGGCGAGTAAAAGCCTATGAACAAGAGCAAAGATAACCGAAGGAGAGTTTGAAATGAGCATGTACAATCTGACAAATGGTTTCAACCCCGCGTGTGTTCTGGTCATGCCTATGCTCGGAAGAAAGCAGGACGAATGGCCCAGGTTCCGCGATTGCTTTGTGACGGATGACAAAAACATAGCCATTTATACACGAGTGGGCGGGAACAATCGAAACTGCGGGTATGGTGAAGAAGAACTTTACAAAGACCCCAATTTCCTGACAACCTATGATGATGATTTTGACAGCACCTATGCAACCTACGAGTTTTCCGTTCCCGAACGATGGAAACAGGATTTTGAACATATCTATAACGGCGATCTGTCACAGGTGTCAGACGAATATCTTGAATATCTGAAAGCATTTTACCCTACCTTGGCTGCCGGCGGTGTTATAGACAAAATTTTTAGACGCAACTGAACACCCTTTTAAGGAGAATGACAAAGTGGACGACATTAAGCTGGCCATGTTGGGCGACAAGGCCGCGCAGGAGCGGCTTACGGACAAATTGGAGGGATTGAAGTGAAAACTAATGAAAAATTAAGTTTGAGGATTTATCGTCACAAAGAAGAAAAAGAAGTGTATCTAAAAAGAAACTGGGGCATTTGCGGTGGAACTCAAGACACCGATTTTTATCAGGCAACAACAAATGTTTTGGAGGCCATTCAAAGCGTAAAAGCAGAAGAACGCACTGGAGAATGTTTTGAACATTGGATGGGAAGTTTTAATGGTAAACTGTATGTTAAATTCAAAAAAAGACTTGATGTAGAGATTGACGGATATACTGGAACTCTTGAAAAAGAAATCAAATTATATATAAAAGATTTTGAAAAAGTTGTTTTGACGGAGGCCCACCATGACGATTGAATCAAGCCCGACATGCATAAACCGAAAGAAGTGGGAACCGTGCATGAACTGCAAAGACATTGAGAAGTTAGCAAAACACATCAAGTGCTGGCCGTTATATTGCCCTGTGTGTGGCCGCCCGCTTACGGAGCAGGCATGGGCCGAGCTGGAAAAGCGGTTGAGGGGGATGATGGCATGAAGTGCAAATTTGAACATGAAGGTGATTGCTTCAACTGTGGTTCATCACAGTATATGTATAGGTGCAAGCCAGAGGTGTGCCATAGTGCCGTTCCGACGACCAATGCTGATCGTATACGTTCCATGAGTGATGAACAAATGGCAAAAGAACTCATTAAAATGATAATGGAGCTATGCGAGGACGGCGTACCATGCTATGACTTTGCATTGGAATGGTTCAGAAGGCCAGCAGAGGAGGACTGACATGGACTACGAAGGACTTTCTAAAGACCTGACCGATCAGTCAAAAGTGATAGGATCATCGGGAAAAGGGTGGGGGAAATTTGCTGGCACCAACCGAAAGGCTGCCACCGCTATCATCGACCTGCTTTCGCGCGCAGAGGTAGCAGAGGCCCGTTGCAAGGCGTTCGAAAAAATGGTTCGGGAGTACCGGGATGAGATTGTGCCGAGGTATATGGAAATGGCGGAAAATGCGGAGATGGAGAAGAACGAGGCAGTAGAATCTATTTGCATGCGGTGCAGCGTTTTGCCCTGCCGTAAAAATGAATGCCACTGGTATCGATTCAAGAAGAAGGAATAATCATGAAATGGTTCGCAATCATGGACGGGGACATGTTTTTGCAAGATGTCGCCCCAAACAAAAACTATATTCGAACTGGAAGGGCAATACAGACCAATCTTCACAGCTACAACGAATTTAGCCCCGTATTTTCCCGCGAAGAGAAATGGTTTGACTCTGCCACCATATCGGGGATGATTCCGCTTCTGATAGATTTCGAACGATGGGACGAAGGAAGATACAAGGCTTATGCATTGATATGCAAAAGGAAGTGAAAGTGATGAAAAGTCTTTCCAAGGCGTGTATTGCGTCAAGTGTAGTCGGAATGGCTTATGTGATGTATTCTCTTTGCATTGGCGCAGAAGTGATTGATAGTGCATTTGTTTCGCTATGTTTGGTAGTTTTTGGCGTTTTTTTGATGGAGGAATGAGCGTGGAGCGGTTAACCGAAAAAGATTGTAAAACTGGGTGGCCTGTCGTAAGGCCGGATTGTACCGTTTATTCTATGACAAACCGTCTAGCTGCCATTGAGGACATCCTTGGCGATGACTACGACCTTTCCCGCCTCCGCGAGCTGGCGCAGGCCGACAGGGACGGGCGGTGTACGATTGTTTCTGATTTTGTTTATCGGTTTGGGGAAACAAAAGGTATAATTAAAATACCATACAAGCCATGGATGGAACGTTATATTGGATCAAAATTTTTCAGGACAGAAAAAGAAGCAGCCGGGGAAGCGCTAAGGAGAAAACAGAATGAATAATCTTCGTTGGAAAAAATTCTGGATTAAATTTCAGGGCGATGGGAGATTCTCAAAAGAAAGAATTAAAGGGAAAGACAAACGACAGTTGCGCAAGTGGACAATTCGCAAGCTAAGAAAGATGAGGGAAGACAATGAAGATTTTATGCTTGATAAAACCGCGTTTACTAAACGTGAAGATGCAGAGGAAGAGGTGAAAGGAGAAAAGCATGGTGATTTCATCGACCGGGAAAAATATTGCGAAAAAACTTGCCGTTGTGATAAAAACTACTGCGGCAAGACAAGTTGTTCCATTTGGATAGCTAAAGCAGAAGACGTTGCGCCGGTGGTGCATGGGAGATGGGCAATGCACTCAGACAGGCCAGATACTTTGATATGCAGCATTTGTGATCGCGCTTTCGATGTTTGGAAGCATGATATTGATAGAATGCACTATTGCCCAAATTGCGGTTCAAAAATGGATGCTGAGAAGGAAGATCAAAATGCCTGATTACATCGACCGTGAAAAATACTGCAACGAAATTTGCAAATGTAGCGAAAAAAAATGCGACAAATCAAAGTGTCTAATTTGGAAAGCCCCATTAGCAAATGTTGTCCCAGTTGTGTATGCTAGCTGGATTAAGTGCTTCGACGAGCGGGAAGTCTTGAACTGCAATAGTGGAACAGCTTTTCAGTGTTCTAATTGTAAACGAAGAGCTGGGCATAAGCAAATTAAATTTTATGATTATTGCCCGCGCTGCGGCGCGAAGATGAAGAAGGGATAAGATGGCTGAATATATTGAGAAAAACTTTGCACTGGATGTTGTAAGGCGAACCAGTGGAGATTACGCAACAGCCTTTAAAGAAATTGCACATGCCACTATAGCGGACGTCATCCCAGTAGCGCATGGTGAATGGAGAACATATGCAGGTTCTTTAGTTGCTTGTTCTGTTTGCGGTTATGAATATCTTGATTATCTTGAGTGTGATAATTATTGTGGAAATTGCGGCGCCAAAATGGATTTAAGATGCTAACCAACGGCGCTTAAATGAGAACATTTTAATTGAGACAAGGAGGGAAGGATGGATTATATTGATCGAAAAGCTGTCACAGAAATGATAGAGAACGCGCAGCTTATTTCCAATGGTGAGTATTTTGGATATTGCACCGAGGATATTGATATTGGCAAGATTCCTTCCGTTCATTTTTCATCTATATCACATGCACAATGGTTCCCCATAAAAGCAGGCGTTCTTCTGCCTAATGTAAAATGGACATGCAGATGTTCAAATTGCGGTTGCCCGCAAGACTTTAAGCACAATTACTGCCCCAACTGTGGCGCAAAAATGGATTTGGAGGAATAATGTGGACTATAAAAAACTAATTGAAAAAGATGAAAATATCGCAAATAGATGGGAGAGCGGGGAACAGATCATTCTTACGGGAGAGTTTCGACCCGGAGAAATATTAAGAGAAAATGCTAGAGCTATTATCGAACTACTTAATAGGCTTAAACACATAGAACAAGAGAAGAATGCCGCAATAACTGATCTAAATAATATACTTTCCATTGATGATTTATGTCCTTTGCTTTGTGAATGGTGTTTACATAATAATGATTGTGATGGGTTCGAGACACCTAAGTGGCGTGGAATAAAGGAGGAATGATTATTGAGAACCTACTGGAAATCAACTTGGGAAGAATGCGTACCCAGAAACAGTCTATACGATCATTGGCTTACTGATGTAGTAACCACAACAACGGTAGAGCCAAAGGAGGAAAGAAAAGAAATGTATACTATCCCTTCCATTAAGAACGTTATTTTTAATTGCCCCGCAACTATCGTGTTTTGGTCTGACGGAAGTAAAACGGTAGTCAAGTCTCACAACGAACTGTTTGATCGGGAAAAGGGATTGGCTATGGCTATCTCCAAAAAGTTTTTTGGGAATAAGGGAAATTATATGAACAATTTTAAGAAATGGATTGGGTGATAGAGTAATTAGGGAGGAATTAAAATATGCATGATAAACTAAAAATCTTGTATGAAGAATACGAAGTCGCTTATGGTATGCCAACAAAACCTTTCGACATGAGAACATTGTCAAAATATCACATTGAGGACGAAAATAAGTCTGTAAAATGGAACCGAGAATTTGCACAATCTCATAATCAGAAATATCTTGACAGAGTTTCAGAAATGCAACGAGAAAGAAGTAAATGCATTAACGAGGCTGAGAAAAGAATCCATGAATATATCATGGAATATTCTGGCGTGAGCCAGAAAGGTGCTAGAAAAATTTTTGAGTTTGCCTATAATATCGGCCATTCCGATGGTATTTATTCAGTTTTTCAGTGGATTGAAAGTCTCGTTGAGTTATTTGAGAGTTGCAAGGAGGATTGACTACGAAAGCTGTAATGGACGAATGTACATTAAAATGTGTTTTCGATCAGTTAGAGATCATATGCGACATTGCAGTTGACTACGATGGTTTCAATACAGTCGAATCTCTGAAAGAGCTTATTGATGAAATGGCAGGTTATGCCGGCGAGGCGAGGAAACTTCTGGCAAGTGTTTGCAAGGGGAATACATCAGGGAAAAGTCCAAATCAATGACAACCCCAATCAGCGGGTGCGATATTGTCGGAAGGTCGCTTGTGAAAACTAAAAAACCTCATGTCTGTTTTGGCTGCGGACGGAAGTTTAAGTCTGGAAGCTAAATGGAAAAAAGTCTGGTCACGGGCGATTCCCCGTGGTCTTGTTATTTATGCGCAACATGCTGCGGAGTATTAAAAACTTTTCCCTATATCGAAGAATTATGATTTGAAGGGTTAAAACAAGCAGTACTAGATTTAGAGCAGAAAGGAGAACAACAGAATGAAGAAATACACCCTTGAAACTCTTGAGGCTGAAGGCTATCAAATCAGGAACGCCAAAATTACCGATGTTTTTCTTGACTTCGATGATCACGACTGCTTTACGTTGCGTCTCACCCTGAGAGGCGATGGATGGGGCACTGATTATGGTGGCTATTATCTCGGAGAAGGCTACATGGACGCCCCCGGCTTTTGTTTCCAAGTGAATGAAAAAGTTCTGGAATTGATAATGAGAATCAAGAGTCTCGTTGGCGTCTCCAATCTTTCTGATATGAAAGGCCAATATGTCAGGGCTGCCCTTAAAGGTCTGGGACATACAATAAAGATAATTGGAAATATCATAGAAGATCAATGGTTTGATTACGGAACATTCTTTGAAGACGAAGATGAGACTAAAAAGGATCAGTCAAGCAATAGTGCGTGTTCTAAAAGCCTCGATATTTCCTGTTTGGGTATTGAGTGTGATGTCTGCGGAAAACCCGCGCGGATTGTCGCTGCCAGCGCATACGGTCCGATATCCTATGCCTTTTGTGACGAGTGTTTGAAAAAAGGGTTGGAACCCTATAAAGGTGTCGTTGCTTACATCGCCTGCGCCGGCCATTTTCCGGACGACATTAACGAGGAGTACCGCGCGGATGTGCGCCGCATGCTCCCCTTATGGGGGAAAACAGAAGAAGAGTTTATAAAGGATGTAGAAAAAGCCATTGAAGAGCTATAACAAGAGATCTATTCATCTCTTGAAGCCGCCGAAAAAGCCATGAAAGCTATGCAAGGGAGCCAAAACGCATGAAGCACAAAGCCGTCATTGTGAATGATCTGTTCTATAAAGGGTGCGAACCGCACTGGATGTGCGTGCGCTGCGGGAGGTATGCCCCAGTTCGCCTCTACTATCAAAAAGAATTTGAAGAAACGGGTTGTGATGATATTAAGATTATTGCAAACATTTTGGAAAATGCGGGCGCTGTGAAATGTATTCCTTCTCATGAGTGTCCAAATTCTAAACACAACGTCCTTACTTTTAACCTGCCTATGAGTTATTATGTCGAAATCAACTTCAGAAAACTCGCTGAAGCAGTTTATGAATCTGGATACAGACTTTGTGAAGGTTGCGAAAAGGTGACTGAGTGAGCGTAGGCGATCAAAACGCAAGGGAAAGGAGTAAAATGCCCAGATATATAGATGCAGAAAAATTTGATGTTGTGTCTTCAGCGGTTCCTGACGGAATGGACCCCGACAGTTATTGCGCCGGGATGGAGTTTATGTTGCAGAAAATAGAAACAGCACCAACAGAGAAAGTAATCTCCATTGTTTATTCCGCTCCGCAAAGAATATTCTCCGATCCATTTTCGGGTCGGATTTTTACAACCTGTGAGAATTGTTTACAAAAGATAAGCGCCAAAGATCATTATTGCAGGCATTGCGGCGCAAAACTCGTTACCGGTGAAAAACCGCAACATTATAAGGAGTGAAAAAAATGCCCAAAAGAACCCCCGTATATATCGACAAAGAACGGCTTATGTGCTATCTCTTCGATATACAGCTTGAAAATTTCGACCTTATGCGGGAAATCTCTCATTTTCCAGAAGAAGATGTCGCCAAGGTTGTTCATTGTCGTGACTGTAAGTATGAAGACCCCTGCGGACTGCCTCCCGATTCCGAATCCACTTTTTGTCGTTACTCTTCTCACCTCTTAATCCAATTCCCTAAAAATGGATTTTGCAGCTATGGAATCAGAAAGGAGGGCTCCGGTGAAAATCCTGAAGCCTGGACCCAAACCCAATCCTGATCAACCCAAAATTTTTTCCTGTCTCAGATGTGGCTGTGAGTTTGAAGCAGACGTTGGAGAATACACCTCCTCTAACGGTTATAGCGCACTGAGTTTTTATGCCACCTGCACTTGTGGCGGAGCTATGGTTTGCGAAGATTTTCTTTGTGATAACGAACCTTATTATTATGAAGGATAAACAAGGAGAAGAAACTGATGAGAGTCATAAAACCCGGTTTGCCTTTGGAATCCGACTGGCCTAAAACGCTCACATGCGGCAGATGCGGTTGTGTTTTTGAAATAGATGAAGAAGATCGTCGCTGGTCTGGTATATTTCCGCCCTATGCTTATTGTCCCACTTGTACTAGCGTTTGTTATATCGAAGAAGAAAAATCTGCGACAAACCAAAAGGAGGAAGCGGAATAAAAAGATGTTTAAGTGCAAAGACTGTTTGAAAAACAAGGTTTGTTCCGGTTCCCGAAAAGGTTCCCATCTTTTTTGTTTTGTCTCAAAAGATACCTCTCCACGCTCCATTCTTCAGGGGACAAGCGTCGTGGATCTGGCAAAGTTCTTGATATTTGTTCAAAACTTTCAACACTCCAACGAAGGGGAAGAGATCTGGAACAATGAACAAGAGTGCGTTGACTGGCTCCTTCGGGCTGTCGATGGTTTTTTCACCCTTGATGTTTTTGACTTTCTAACGCTTAAAAGCTCGCTTCATACGATTGAAACGGAGCGGCACAAATTTTCATTTTCCAATCTGACCAAACCTGTTTTCAGAAAGGAAGGTATCAATGAAAATCCTGAAACCCGGACTTAACCTCGAACCCGGTAAGCCAAAGGTTTTTTCCTGTCTCAGATGCGGCTGCAAGTTTGAAGCCGACCCTGAAGAGTATACCACTACTTTCCAGTATCATAGTTTTTACTCCGCATGTCCCAACTGTAAAAACACGGTTTGCGAGGATTTTTCCTGCGACGATCCGGAGCTTTACCAGGCGTATATGCCTGATGTTTGACTGGTTCCCAGGTGTTATAAAGGAGGAAGCAAGCTGTGAGCTACGATATCTACCTGAAAGACCCTGTTACCAAAGAAATTCTGGAAGTTGAAAATCCGCATTTCATGCGCGGAGGAATGTATATGGTTGGAGGATGCCGCGAACTCTGGCTCAATATCACCTATAACTATGCCAGGTGGTACTATAAAAAAGGCGTGTTCCCTCCTTCCAAAAACAACGCGGATGAAACATCTGAAGGTATCCGTTCCATCTATTCCCTCACAGGGGCGGAAAGCATCCCGATTTTGAAACATGCCATCACCACTCTCACCAGCATGAAGGAAGACCTTACCAAAGAGGAAGAGCAAAAATACAAAGATCTGGGAGCCGATGGCTACTGGCTGCCTTCCCGTGAAAACGCCATCAAACCGCTTTGTCAGCTTCTCGCCATGGCGCTAATGCGGCCCGACGGCGTCTGGGGTGGAGATTGATTTTCTCTAAATTTTTTCTTAAACTATTTACAACATAGCCTATATGTGTTATTATAATCATGCGTCACGGTTCAGCGATACGAAAGGAGTTGTCATTATGCGTACCGCGCATGATTATCTGAATGCTCACCCCAACGCCCCTGACTATGTTGTCAACTGTCTGGCCCAAGTGGAAGCAGCGCTCGCAGGCGAAGGAACAGACTGGTATTCTGTCTCTCTGGAGCAGTGGCCCAGGGTTTATTCCAGGTTGCGCATTCTTAATTCCGCCGTATGCAACAAATACCACAGCTCTCTTTTGTTTTTCTATGAGTGGCTGGACGAGACAGGAGAACTTCCGAAAGCCCGCGCCTCGTATTCCATGTTCCGCCCTGTTCTCGGTCAGAATGTAGAAGTTTCCGCCGCTTCCAGGTTTCTTCCCACGCTGGATGCAATGCTGGATCTTATTCACCGGTCTTTTTCCGGCCAGCGGCGGTGGCCCGAATTTGTCATTGAGGAATACCAACTCATTTGTTCCTTCCTGTGGCTTCAGCTCAATGTGCCGGACATCACACAGCTGACGCCGGAATGCTTTGCTTTCAGCGACGAGGTTCAGACAAAGGTTTCTTTGACAGAGCGTATCCTGCCTTCCATATGTTCCGTCACCCTAAAGCGCGATAAGGCTGAAGATATCACTATCCGTAACCGGACTCTGGTTCCGATGCTCTGCCGCTATCTTTTGAAACGTCAGGCGGGCGCGCCTCTTTTTACCCAGTCCAATGGTCATTCCTATACACCAGCCATTCTTACCGCGCGGCTCCATAAGTTTTTCGCAAAGCTCAACAAGAGCGCGGAAATGGATCTGTCCATCCGTTCCGTGCAGCTGAGCGGTCTTTATTTCAGAGTGTACCGCCAGTGGGAATCCTCTGATATCCCCTATGTATACACCAGAGATACCTCTGACCGGCTGATCGAATGGCTTGGACTTCCCCCCTCCAGCGTTGAGTCTGTCCGGCTCAACGAGTATTATAAATTTCTCGCCTACGTCCGCGACGTGCAGGGAAAAGCCCTGTAACCCCTTTTTCTGAATTTCATATATCCCCTTTCGGGGCCGCTTTCAGGCGGCTCCTTTTTGATGCCTTTGAAGGAGGTGTTGCATGCTTCGTATCAGGTCGCCCACGTCTCTGTTTTAAACTGCTTATCAAGGGAGGTTTGCATTGTTGCTCCACAGATTTTTTACCCGTATCCGGCACTATCTGTTTCCTTCATATTGCGTGGATTGCGCTCAAAAAACAGGATGGCATGGAAATCATCTCAGGTGCCCCGAGTGCGGAAGGTTGATCGCCTATTCCTACGCGCTCCATCATCAACCAGGTGTCTATGTGTGTTACCGTTATCGGAAATATGCATTGGACATCTGTTTTTCACATATATCAGCCCCCGATTCCTTCGACGCATATCCGGAAGCGTTCCTCCAGTGGGATCTTCCTTCTCAAGCAGACGAACCTTTGCTTTCTGATTCATGGGATGATGATATTGCCTATCAGCAGTGCGTCGATCAATATATTGCTCAATACCGCTCTTACAACAAAAACGATCAGGAATAATTTTTAGAAAGAAGGATGATTGAATGACAACTACCACTCAGACCAGTCTGCGTCAGGCCCGGAACTTTGTAAACATTATCGGTTATCTGAAGAAGAAGGATCTCGAACTCAAAACCAACCGTAACGGCATTGAAATGATTACTGGCACACTAACTGTCATGACTGAAGAAGGCAGTGAGCATGTTGTCCGGATTATGAAGTCCCGCCTCAAGAGCGATGGACAGCCCAACAAAACCTACCCCGGCTTTCTTACCGTCATGAATGAGTATGTTTCCATGGCCGATCTCATGGACATCGGAAAGTCCAAGGAAGAAGCCATGTCCCAGTGCAGCATTGTTGATATCAAGGGAAACCTTACCCGAAACGAATATGAATCTCAGCAGACTGGCGAGTTTGTATCCAACCCTGCTGTTTCCTGTTCTTCTGCCACGCGGCTCGCTCCCGGCGCCAAGTTCACACCCAAGGCTATCTTCGAGCTGGAATGTTATATCAAGAGTATTGCGCCTGAATTCAAGAATGGCGAAGATACGGGCCGCCTGGTTGTCAGCGCCATTATTCCTGTCTATGGCGGGCAGGTCATCCCCTTTGAATTTGTCGTCGGCGCTGAAGTCGCTGATGATTTCCAGTCCTGCTACGAAGCCGGCTGCACTGCCATGCTCAACGGAGATCTCATCAATCGTGTGGAAGTGACTTCTTCCAGGGCATCCGGTTTTGGGCGACAGATGGATCATAACACCTTTGTGCGCGAGTTTTTGATCTGTGGGGGCCTTCCTCCTTATGATGAAGGCGATGCAAAAGTATTTTCCAGTGAAGCTATCGCCGCCGCAATGCTTGTCCGCGAAAACGAAACCATCCCTGCGATCCGCGAACGTAATCAGCAGCAGGCAACCACTTCTTTCTCCGCTCAGCGCCCCGTGTCCAATCCTGCCATTGCTCAGGCAGCCGCTGGTTTTACTTACTGATAGCAGTGTTTCACATATATTTTATTGAAAGGATGATGTTATGAGTTTCGATTTTGCCAATCCTCCCGTTTCCAGAGTTACCAGCGACCTCTCCGGCGTTGCTATTCTTCTGTGGGGCGCCAACGGAACCGGCAAGACTCCTATCGCCTGTGGTATGCCCAAGCCTTATTATCTCGCCTTTGAGTCCGGTCTTACCGGCATTGACGGCGTTCCCTATGCCCCCATGAAGTCCTGGAAGGATTTCGTTTCCTTTGTCAAGTGGGCGACCTCCCCTGTCACTACTGAAAAAGCTCATGAAATCTGCCAGACCGTGGTTCTGGATACACTGGATGTCATGGCTGATTACTGTATCGACTATACCTGCGCCCGTTTCAATGTTTCCGCTCTTGGCGAAACCCGCTTTAACGCCGAGGGTAAGCGTGATGGTTCCATCAATCTTTATACCGAGTTCGGGCGCGAGTTCCGCCGGCAGACGAGGGCTTTGCGCAACGCTGGTTTTACCCTTGTCTATATCGCCCATGACGGCGGGTATCGTGACGAGGTTGACCCCAAAACCCAGCAGAAGTACACCAAGATGTATCCCGCCGGCGACAAGCGCGCCGTGGAACCCATCTGCAATGATGTGGATGTGATCGGCTATCTCCGCGCCAATCCTCTGGATGACCATGGGAACCCTGTTTACTCCACCATTTATTTCGCCCCCAATACCCAGTATCATACCCGTTCCCGTTATGATGAAATTGTTCCGCTTATTGAACATGTCACCGCAAACGATCTTTGCAAAGCGATTGTAGCTGCCAAGCAGGCATATCTGACCAAGCACGGTTCGCAGTCCGTTACCTTCCAGGAGCAGCAGGCTGCATTTCAGGAAGCTCCTCATCGTTCCTTTGAAGAAGTCGTTTCTGAAATCGGTCAGTGCGTCATGGTGATCGACCAGTACGGCATGCGCCCTGAGTACGAAGCCATTCTTGAGAAGTATCTTGGCAAGGGTAAGGCTGGTAAGCCCAAAGGCGTACAGGAAACCACGCCTCAGCAGCTTGAGGTCCTTGAGGTTATCCTCGATGAAGTCCACGATCTTGTAGCGGCGGCTCAGACAAAAACAAAGGAGTAATTCTTCCAAAGGGGATGGCGCGGAAGCGCCGTCCCCTCTCCTTTATTCTCTCTCGTCTGCTAAATTGCCAGAGATAAAAACAAAAAGGGTGTGGCGTTATAAGTACAAAGATACATACTGTCTCAGATTTTGAAACAGAAAAACCAATGCCGCTGAGCATATTGTCGCTGTTCAGCGGCATTGGCGCATTTGAGCGGGCATTGAAAAACCTGGGTATAACTTATGATCTTGCAGGTTACTGCGAAAACGACAAATATGCAAGCAAAGCGTATTCCCTTCTTCATAGCGTCCCCGAATCCATGAATCTTGGTGATATCACCTCTGTTGATGAAACCTCTCTTCCCTTGAATCTTGATCTTGTTACCTATGGTTTTCCTTGCCAGGATATTTCCATAGCAGGAAGAAAGCGAGGATTCACCGACAGCAGTGGAAGAAAGACCCGTAGCGGGTTATTTTTTGACGCTCTCCGCATCATCAAGGCCACACGCCCCAAAATAGCGGTAGCAGAAAATGTAAAACATCTGACGAGTAAAAACATGCGTCCGATTTTTGAACTGGTACTGAAAAGCCTTGAAGAAGCTGGCTACAACAATTACTGGCAGGTTATGAACTGCGCTGACTACGAACTTCCGCAGAATCGTGAGCGGGTTCTTATTGTTTCGATCCGAAAAGATGTGGACGACGGCACATTCCACTTCCCCGATACCGTACCGCTGACAACCTGTATGGGTGATTATCTGGATGATGATGTCCCCGAACCATTTTACCTGTCCGAAGAAAAAACAAAAAGCGTTATAAATCATAATGCTTCCCATCCCGGACACATCGGAGAAAGAAACGGGGTGTGCCCGTCTCTTCTTGCCAGAGATTATAAAGATCCAAAAGTCGTAAATTGCTCAAAATCTGTAAAACAGATTGCCGATCTGCATTATTACGGAAATGACCAGATGAACCGTATATATTCTCCTCAAGGGCTCTGTCCCACTCTTAAAACCGTATCTGGAGGCGGACGTGAAATCAAGATCAGCAATGGCGACCGCTATCGTAAACTTACTCCCGTGGAATACTTTCGTCTGATGGGGTTCACTGATGATGATGTAAGGCTATTGTCTTCCAACAAAATTTCAAAGACCCAGCTTTACAAGCTGGCTGGCAACTCCATTCCAGTCAAAATGCTGGAGCACTTGTTTAAAAAGCTCTATTCAGACACGCTACCCCAAAGAAAGGAGGCCCCATGAAATGCGCTAAATGTCACCAGACCATTTCTCCACCTTCAAGCGCTGTTACCTATCGGTCAAAATCATACTGCCCCGCCTGTTTTTCTACCCTGAAGGATCAGGCTACAAAAAAGGACAAAAAGACTTCTGCCTTGCTCAACGATCCTGATTTTCTCGATCTTTCTTCCTATCTGTGCTCCCTCTTTTCTATTCAGGAGCTGACCCCGCTACTACGAAAACAGCTTTCCGAGTACCACAACGAAAAACGCTGGTCGTGGAAATCCATCGCCCTCGCCGCAAAATATTTTTTTGAACTTTCCCCCCATGACGAGAACCAGCCTGTCTCCCTTGGCATCCTCCCCTATGTTTATGAAGAGGCCATGTCCTATTACCGTTCTCTCTGCCAGGCGCAGGAGTTTAATCAGACCGTATCTCTGGAGGAAAAAACCCGGTATCTTGCGCCTTCTCACGGATGCGCAAGCATTGAATCGAGCTTTCGCATGGAGGATCTATAAAAAGGAGGTGATTTCGCATCAGAAAAGATCAGTATGTTCAGGATAAAATCGCCAGCATGTATGTCCTTGCGGATCTTATCCGCAATCCCGTTCGCCTGCTGGATGAAAACTATCCATTGTCTCCGGATGATTTTCCTACCAGATTTCATGCCATTGTCTACGGCGCAATCGAGCATCTTGTCAAAGACGGTGTAACGGCCCTTAATCTGATCGTCATTGACGACTTTCTTTCCAGATATCCTGACCAGTATAAGGTTTTCAATACCAACAACGGCCCGGAATACATTCAGAAACTTCTTCAGTGTATGCCGGACGGTTCATTTGATCATTACTATAAACGGCTTAAAAAGGTCTCTCTTCTCAATCTCATTCATGATCAAGGTTTTGATATCTCCTATTACTACGACCCTACCGCCATGGGTCTTCAGGCAATGACGGATACTCAGCAACATCTTGATTCCAGCTCCGTTGACGAGATCCTTCAGCACTATGAGCTCATTCTCTCTTCCATCCGCGACAGACTTGGCGGAGCTTCTCAGCACACAGGCGTTCAGGCTGGCGCTGATCTGGATAAGTTAAAAGAGCGTCTGAAAGAAAAGCCTGAGATGGGTTTTCCCATGAACTCCAAAAAGCTGGCTACCATCTGCCGGGGGCGCAGGCTTAAAAAGCTGTATCTGAGAGTCGCGCCGAGCGGCGTGGGTAAATCCAGACTTTCTCTGGCGGACGCCTGCCTGATGTCCATTCCCAAATATTTTGACCCCAAACGTCGCAGATGGGTCAAAACAGGATGCAAGGAGCCAACGCTCTTTATTACCACGGAGCTTGAGAAGGAAGAAGTACAAACCATGATCATGGCCTATGTCGCCTGCGTGCCGGAAGAACATATTCTGGATGGCAAGTATGACGACGATGAGGAATCCCGCATGGACAAGGCCATTGAGATCATCCGTTCAGCGCCGCTATGGATCGAGCATATACCCCAGTTCAATGTGGACGATATCGAAAATCTCATCCAGTCTTATAAACTTCAGCACGGTATTTCCGCCGTGTTTTTTGATTACCTTTTTACCTCAACCAAGGTGCTCATGGAGATCTCCCAGAAAACGCGCGGGGTATCCATCCGTGAGGATAACGTCCTCATGATGTTTTCAGACCGGATGAAAGCGCTGTGCAATAAGCTCAATGTCCATATTGATACATCAACCCAGGCTAACGGCGACTGGAAAAACGCCAAAGACCCAGACCAGAATCTCATACGCGGCTCAAAAGCGATCGCAGATAAAGTAGATATCGGTTACTGCGTTCTGGAGCCCACTCCAAAAGATCTGGAAGCTGTACAGTCCATTATGAACCAAAGTGGAAAGCATTTCTTCCAGCCTCCAAACCTTGTTTATCATATCTTCAAAGTGCGACGTGGGCGAATCAATCATGTCAAGCTCTTTGTTTTCTTTGATTATGCCACGCTTCGTACAACAGACCTGTTCGTTACCGACCGTGACTATAAACTACTGGACGTGGAAAATACCGACATCGAAACCGTTCTGGATGATACGGAAGAAAGCGAGAACAAGCAAGGCACTTCTTCCCCGAAAGCGGATGCCGCGCCTCAAAAACCATTTTTCTTCTGACCAACATGTAACCATCATGACAAGGAGCAGCGATGACAGCTTTACAACGCTCGTTTTCAAAAGAAGATATTGCTCAGATCGTCGCCGCTCTTGGCAGCGATCCTCCTGTTTTATCCGGCGAGCAAATGGTGTTTCAAACCATTTGCCACAATCCGCCTCATACCGGAAGTCATAAGCTCTATTATTATCCGGACGGCTGGTTTCATTGCTATACACAGTGCGGGGATTCTTTTGATATTTATACCCTTGTGCAGCGCGCCAGGCACTGTTCTTTTTCGGAGGCTCTTGGTTTTATCTCCAGTGTTCTTGGTCTGAGCGACACTCAGCGAAAGGGGTTCGCTCCCTCCCGTATGGCTGACTGGGATATTCTGGACAGGCTGTCCGGCCTGTGTCCTTCTTGCGCTCAGGACGAAGCCGCTGTTTATCAACCCATCCCGAAAAGCATTCTGGATTTCTATCCTCCGTGTGCTCCTGTAGAATGGCAGCGCGAAGGCATTACGCCCGAAACCTGCGCCGCGTTTGATATCCGCTGTGACCCGGCAGCGCATGATATCATCATTCCGCATTTTGATCTGCATGGCAATCTTATTGGTATCCGTTCCAGATCATTTGACCCTGAAAAAGTAGCGGCAGGTTTTAAATATATGCCGACACAGTTTCGCAAGGATCGGGATTTCAGGCATAGTCTGCGTCACAATCTCTACGGACTTTCCCATACCGCACCTGCAATCAGGCGCATTGGGAAGGCCATTCTTTTTGAAGCAGAAAAATCCGTTCTTCAGTGCCAGTCTTATTACGGCAAGGATAATTTCGCCGTCGCAGCCTGTGGCAGCAATATCTCTACCGTTCAGCGCGACCTTATCCTCGACGCGGGCGCACACGAGGTATTCCTTGCTTTTGATAAGGAGTTTCACTCCTATCCCTCACAGGAGAGCGATCGCTACTCTGACAAGATTCTCAAGCTCGCTTCTCTTTTTACTCCATATGTTTCCACTTATGTTCTCTGGGATAAAACAGGACTTCTTTCCTATCAGGATTCTCCCTCGGACAAAGGGCGGCAGATCCTTGAAAAACTTATGAAAACAAAAAACGAGGTGACGATGATCGCGTGAAAACTACCCAGAATCACCAGCTAGATAACGCACCCCCGGAAACGCGGCTTTCTGCGGATGAAAGGGAAACCTCTTTTCTCTGGGATGACTCTTCCCCCATTTGCCTGTGTTACACCGCTAATCCTGCTATGCTTCGCAAGCTAGATTCGCTTTGTGAAAGCTATCCGGAATCTTTTGTATGCACCAAACGCCACTCTAACTCTGGTTTCTATGAATTTTCCAAACGTCTTGTCTCCATCCGAAAACCACTCCAGAAAAAGGAGTTGTCACAGCAGGAACGCCAGGCTATTGCTCTTCGGCTCTCTCTTGCGCGCAACGAAAAGAAGGGGGAATTATGAAAACACCGCCTCTTTATAGCGACCGGTCTTTCTTTTTTCAAGAAGAGCTTTCCTGGTTTTTGTCTCCCGCTATCAAGGACTTCAGCTCCTTCTGCCTTGCGCGTGTCCCCTCCTGTTTTTTTGAAGCCCCCGCTTCTTCATCAGGTAAATACCATCCGGAATATACCAAGCAAAAAGGGGGCCTTGTTCTCCATACGCGAGCCGCCATGGGTATTGCCAAAAAACTTCTGGAAGGGCGCATTCAGGATTTTCAGCGGGACTTCTTCTGTGCCTCACCTGATGATTTTCATGACGCGCTGCTGCTCGCGCTTCTTTTTCATGATTCTTGTAAGTTCGGGGCAGAAGAACGTCCCTATGATCCGTCTATGCATACCGTGTTTGAGCATCCTCTAATAGCAGGAGAGTTTCTTCGCACATACGCAGACATTTATAAAAATCTTCGTGGAAAGCCCCCTTTCCCCAAAAACGACTTTGCAATCGTCATGCTTGCCGCTCAAGCTATCGTTACCCATATGGGTGTCTTCAACATCTCAAAATATTCAAATATCGTACTACCTTCCGTTGTCCACGCGAGCTGGCTCGGTCAGGTTGTCCATATCTGTGACCTGATTGCCAGCGACTGTCACATCCAGTATCTTTTTAACCACCATATTGAGGAGGGCCATAATGGATAAAAAGCTCATTTTTGAAGTGGAGCATGAAATCGCTCCTATCCGCCATGCCTATGTTATCTGTCCAGGGTGCGGAAACAAGTTCGCCATCGAGGATTTTTCTGTCGGCAGCATTCGTATTCACGATGACGTAGATCTTATCTCGACCACTTATGAATGCCCCATTTGCGGTCTTCAGCAAGATTTCACTTCGGCGCCCCATCCGCCCTATGAGATCCGCGAAGTGCCCTTTCCTCTTTGCGCTAAGGGGGCAAAAGTCAAGAAAACCATTTATGAGTAAAGGGGTGGTTCATATATCGAACAATACCACTGCGCAGGCTTCCCGTTTTGCTTACACTCGCCTTTCCAGATTCAACGACTGTCCATATGCTTACCGGCTGCGCTATATTGACGGGAACTATCCCGATGAATCCTCCCTTATCCTTGAGCTCGGAAACACGCTTCACAAAATCAAAGAGCTTGTTTCCCTCGCCCTCATTCAGGGAGAACATCCTGATTATCAAAGCATAGAAAACACCTTCCGTCATGTTGGGTATAAAGGTCCGGACAAATCTTCTGGAAAGGAAGAAGTTTTTCTTTCGCTCGACGCTGCTTTGAAATATATGGACGAGTGGTATGCCCCCGATCCTGATTCAGGCCCCAGTTATCGGGAAAAACTGGAGACCTTTTTCCGCGCCCTTCCTGATGAAGAAAACGACCCGGAATGGACAACCATTGCCGTTGAACTTCCTTTTGAAATCCCCTATCGGCCCGGCGTTGTTCTTTATGGTTTCATCGACAAGGTTCAGCAAAATCAGGACGGGGAGCTTCGTATCGTAGATTATAAATCTTCCAAAAAAGTCTATGACGAATCCAAGCTCAAAACGCCTCTGCAACTCTTTGTGTATCATCTGGCCGTATCCGCGCTTTTCCCGGATTGCAAAATCACAGACTATCTGTATGATTTTGTTCTGCTCGGCCAAAAACAGCATGGCGGTTCCAAAGGGTGGCTCAAGCGGGCTGAAACAAAGCTCAACAAACTGCTTGATTCCATTGAGGATTGCAAGACTTCCGGAGAATACCCCCCGAAACCTTCTCCTTTGTGCCATTGGTGCCCCTACTGTGCCACCAATCCAAACGTCGGTTCTTCTTTCAATATGCTGTGCCCTTATTTCAGTCTGTGGACACCACAAGATCGCAAAAACTTTTCCGTGAACCGCACTTATGACCCAGATCTCGTCTGTCAGGCCGAAGAAGAGGTCAAACAGTCCATGGCAATTCATGCTTTCACCTTTTAGATTTTTTAAAAGAGGTGATTTCTTGCGTAACCATTCCTATTTTTATGATCCAAAAGCCGCAGCCGAGCGTCAGAAACTTTACTGCAAAAACCGGAAACTGCCTTTGTTCGCCCCTCCAACCGGCATCTGCTGGACATGCGGCCTCAATATCTATTACGACTATGGGCTCGAGATGAACCATGCCTATTCCGTACACGAGGCGGGAAACCAGCATATCACCGGATGCCCTTATTGTCACACGTCTTTCTGCGAATAACGATCAAAGAGGTGATCCCCATGTTTTATGTCGCTTTGTTCCTGATTGATCTTCTTTCGGCTGTCGCTGTTGTTGTTTCCTTCCCCGTCCTGTGTTTTTCGCAGGATTTTTATCAGGGATTGCGCGCCGGCTTGTGCCTGTTTGGCACCGGCCTCAGCCTCCATTTTGTCCTCAGTTGGTTTTTTGATGAAATAAAACTGGTTCCCGACGAAAATGAAAACGGCGAACCTCCGACGGATCTTTGAAACCTACTATATAAAAGGAGGGGCCATGACACCGTTTTATGAGCTTCATACCCATAGCGAATATTCAAATACGCACCTTATCGACTGCATCAACAAAATCAACTCTCTTCTTGACCACGCAGCCCATCTTGGGCTGTGTGGTCTTGCTTTGACGGATCATGAGTGTCTCTCAGGCCATATCAAGGCCCTGAACCATGCGAAGGAAATTCAGCAGGAGCATCCCGATTTTCAACTGATTCTTGGCAATGAAATTTATCTCTGCCAGGACGTTTCACCTGTGACCAGCGAAAATGGGCGTGTTTCCTACCCAATCGAAAGCGGACAGTTCTTTCATTTTGTGCTGCTTGCCAAAGACGCGCAGGGCCATCGCCAACTGAGAGAATTGTCTTCAAGAGCATGGTCTCGCTGCTACTCTTATAAAGGAGTCGAAAGGCTCCCCACCTTTTATTCAGACCTTGATGATGTTGTTTTACCTGATCCCGGTCACCTGATCGCATGCACCGCTTGCCTGGGAGGAGAATTTGCCAAGCTCACGCTTGCCGGAGATGTGCAAGGGAGCCTCTCTTTTGTTTCCAAATGCCAGCAATGGTTTGGCGAAGGACATTTCTTTATCGAATTGCAACCCGGCTTGTCTCAGGAGCAGCGCCTGTTCAATACGCGCGCCATCAAATTCTGCAAGCATTTTGGCCTCCCCTGGATCATAACCAATGATGTCCACTATCTCAGTGCGGACAAACGCATCCTTCACGAAACCTTCCTCAAGTCGCACGAGGAGGAGCGCGAAGCAGGTGATTTTTATGAGTCCACCTATTTCAAAACTCCACAAGAAATGATAGAGCGCATGCAGTCTGACATTGCACAGGAGGATATTCTCGCCGGCTTCCAAAACACTGCCGTTATTGCAGATCTTTGCAAAAACGCCGGTGATTACGGGCTTTTCCATAGCACCATCGTTCCCAAGCGCTCTCTCCCCTCTTTGTGCCCAAATCACGTTCTGGCAAATGTGGATCGTTCTCTTTACCCCTTTATTCACCAGTTTTCCACCAGCGACGAACCACAAGACCGTTGGCTTGTCCAGCAAGCCGCCAAGGGGCTTTCCAACAAGCGTATTCCCCTTGACGATACAGTCCTCTCCCGTATCAATTATGAACTTGAGCAGATCAATGGCGTTTCAAAACGTATCGGTCAGCCTGTGAGCGCCTACTACAATCTTACGCAGCTCATTATACAAATTATGTGGGATGATCAAGGCGGAAACAGCCTTGTTGGGCCTGCCCGTGGTTCTGTAGGCGGGTGGTATCTGGCCTATCTTATGGATATCATTCAGCTTGATCCGCTCAAGTGGGGAACTGTCCCGTGGCGCCATCTGCACGCTTCGCGTCCTGATATGCCCGATATTGATATTGATACAGAAGGTTTCAAGCGTGCCAGTGTTTTTAACGCGATTCGCGATTATTTTGGTCATGACAAGGTTCTCAGCACCATTACCTTCCGCACGGAGACCCTCAAGTCTGCCATACTCACTGCCTGCCGTGGGCTTGGAATTGAAAGCGACGCCGCCGGCGAACTGTCCAGCCTCGTCCCCATCACACGCGGCAAGGTATGGACGCTTGATCAATGCCTGCATGGTAATGCCGACAATGGATTCCAGCCGGTTGCCGAGTTCGTTTCCAAGGCCAGTCAATATCCTCATCTGCTGGACACCCTCAAGGAAATAGAGGGCATTGTTTCCGGCAGAGGGCAGCACGCAAGCTCCGTATATCTGTTCAACGATCCTTTTATCGAACACAATTCTCTTGCAAAAACTCCAAAAGGAATTGATTGCACCTGCTGGAGCATGGAAGACAGCGATCAGTGTTCCGCACTGAAGGAGGACTTCCTTACCATCGAAGCCCTTGATAAAATTCGCCAGTGCATGCAGTATCTGCTGGACGATGGCCTGATCCAGTGGAAAGGCTCTCTCAAGGCCACCTATGACAGTTTCCTTCATCCTGATGTTCTGGATTACAATACGCCGGAAATGTGGGCCATGGCCGCGGACGGAAAAATCACAGATCTTTTCCAGATGGACACACCAACAGGAGGTGAAGCCATTAAAAAGGTGTGTCCAACCAACCTCAAGGAAATGGCTCTTACCAATTCTGTTATGCGTCTTATGGGCAATGAAGATTTTTCGCCCATCGACCGCTTTGTGGCTTTCAAAAACAATCCGTCTCTCTGGTATGAGGAAGCCCGCGCCTGCGGTCTTACACAGGATGAGATATCTACGCTTGAAGCCACGCTTAAACCCAACCATATGTGCAGTATCGAGCAGGAAGATCTCATGCGTCTGGTCATGGATCCCCACATCAGTCATTTTGATATGGTGCAGGCCAATAAAGCCCGAAAAGGTGTAGCAAAGAAAAAGGCGAATCTGGTTGCAGAAATCAGGGAGCTGTATAACCAAAAGGGCGCTGAAATCGGCTCTCGCAAATTGTTTCTTGATTATGTATGGAAGTTTTTCATCACTCCACAGCTTGGTTATTCCTTCTCCGCCAACCACACCCTCCCCTATTCCTGTATCGCCTTGCAGGAAATGAACCTGTTTTATCACTACCCCCATATTTACTGGCAGTGCGCCTGCCTCACGGTCAACGCTCAGGCGGACGAAGAAGGTGAAGACAACAGCTCTACCAACTATGGCAAAATAGCTTCCGCCATAGGCCGCATGCAGTCTCAGGGTGTGTGTATCGCACTGCCGGACATCAATCAGGCACGTTTCGGCTTTCTTCCAGATGCCCAAAATGACCGTATCGTTTTTGGTTTGAAAGGTCTGGTGGGAATCGGGGATGATATTGTCAGACAGGTTATCGCCGGTCGCCCCTATTCATCCATTGAAGATTTTTATGCAAAGAACTCGTCTCTTCCCTCGAAGGCCCTTGTCGCTCTTGTCAAGGCGGGATGTTTTGACACTCTGGAAAACAAACCGCGCCCCGTTATCATGCAGCGTCTGGTTTCTCTGATCTCGGCGCAGAAATGTGAAGACAAAACATCCTTGGATTTCAAGAACTTTTCTTCCGTATGCAATCTCCCCGGTTTTATCCCCGGTAAGTTTTCCTTTCAGGTTCACCTTGTCAGGTTCCGCGCGTCCATCTTCAAGCCCTCTGCCCTGGTAACCAACAAGCCAAAATCATACCGGTTGGATCGCCTTTCTTCTATATTTTTTGAAAATGAGCTTCTCTCCCTGTTCAAAGAAAACGAGGACTTCTATTACGATCAAAATGATTCCATCGTCATTTATCACGCAAAGTTTGAAAAGAAGTATAAAGAAGTCATTGCCCCACTGAAAGACTGGCTAACTTCTGAACAGACGCTTTCCGCCTTTAACATGGCGCAACGTGAGCAATTTGAAAAATCATTTTATCAGCAGTATTGCTCGGGTTCTGTACCAAAATGGGAAATGGACAGCCTGTCCTTTTATTACACAGAACATGAGCTTGCCAATGTAAATACGGGCGCCTACAACATATCAGGCTTTGATTCCATACCGGAAACCCCCGTTCTTGAAAAAACAGAAACCCGCACAGATCCCAAAACCGGGAACACTACAAACTGGTCTCGTTATTCCCTTTACCGCATAGCCGGCACAGTGCTTGACCGAAACAACACCCGCCACACTGTTTCCCTGCTCACTACCTCCGGTGTCGTTACCGTCAAGCTCTATGCCGGAGCTTATACGCACTATAACCGCCAGATTTCACGGCAGGAAGGGGATACCAAAACCATTGTGGAGAAATCCTGGTTCACAAGAGGAAACAAACTGCTGGTCACCGGTATCCGGCGCGGAGACAACTTCTTCCCGAAGAAATATTTTGACTCTATTTATAAGCATACCATTTGTCTTATTGATTCTGTGAATGCTGATGGAACCCTCGTTTTACGCACAGACCGTTACAAGGAGGAATGATTTTGTCAGAAACTTCTTCTGATTTTCTGCACGCTCTGGTTCAGGTCAGGCATATCGTTTTCCCAAAAGAAACTTTTGTCCCAGGCAACTGGGCCGTTTTCGTCTGCGATGTTTTTGATGTTTTCTCCGGAGAACCTTATGATACGGAAACCATCAGGGTCAAGGGGTGCGTTTATTCTCTTGATATCGGTGGTCTCTATAATCTGAAGGCTAAAAAGGAAATTCATCCAACCTACGGGCCCACCTATCAGATTGTTTCTTTCAACAAGGAATTCAATCTACAGAATGCTTCCTATCGGCGTATGTTTCTGGAAAGCCTGTACACCCCCCTCCAGGTTGAATCTCTCTATGCCGCTTTTCCCGATCCGTTTGGTATCATCGAAGCCGGAGATACAACCACCCTTTGCAAAGCAAAAAACATCGGCCCCTCCACTGCCGAGAAGATGGTAGAGAAATTCAAGCAGGATTATAAAAAAAGCAGGGCCTATGTTGAACTCGGGCAGTATAATCTGCCCATTACTCTTATTGATGGACTGATTCGGCGCTTCCGGGGCGACATCGACAAGCTCATCTATACCATCAATGAAAATCCCTATATTATGATGCGCGAAATAGACGGCATAGGTTGGCGCAAAGCAGACCAGATCGCGCGAGCGAAAGGTGTTCTTCCGGATAGCCCGCTGCGTATGGAAGCCGGCGTTTTGCATATCCTGCAATCTGTCACAGAGGACGGCAACACCTGGGTAAAACCCCAATGGCTCGCAAGTGAAATTCTATCCCTTCTTGGCCTGGGGGCGCAGTCCCTTGATAAATTCCGCGAGGCCCTTTATGCCCTGCACGAGAAAGAAGAAATCTGGTGGAGCGAGGACAAAACAAAGATCGCGCTCTACCGGGTAAGGCGCATGGAGGAAGATATCGCCAATGAATTATATCGTATCTCGTCTGCCCCTCCGCTTCTGCCAAGAAACGCATGTTCTGTTCAGGACTCACTTGCCGAAATCGAGAAGGAGCAAGGGTGGACTTTTACCGAAGAACAGCGTCAGGCCATTCTTCTTACCCTTGACAACAATGTTTCCATCATTACCGGTGGTGCCGGCGTGGGCAAATCTTCTTCCGTCAGCGGCGTCCTACGTGTCCTTGGCAATTACTCTTTTGCACAGTGCGCCCTGTCTGGTCGCGCAGCCGCCCGCCTTACAGAAGTTACACACAGCGAGGGCATGACCATCCATCGCCTGCTTGGTATGTCTCCTGCGGGAGTCGGTTTCAATGAAGAAAGACCTCTTCCGTTTGATATCATCATTCTGGATGAAGTTTCCATGGTCGGTGCGGAAATTTTTCTTCTTCTCCTCAAAGCCATTCCAACAGGTTCAAAGCTCATTATGCTTGGCGACGACGGCCAGCTTGAATCCATCGGACTTTGTAATGTTTTCAAGGATATGCTTGATTCTGGCGTTGTGCCCGTATCCAGACTTACCCAAATCCATCGTCAGGCAGCCAAAAGTGCGATCATAACTGAAAGCATCAAAGTCCGTAATCAACAGGATCTAATTCCGGACGGATGGGTCGGACACGAGGTTCGCGGAGAGCTTCAGGATCTGGAACTGAACATTTACGGTGACGCCATTCTCTCACAGGACACTATTTTGGAAACCTATCAGCGCCTCCTTGAAAGCGGCGTCAGCTATCATGATATTCAGGTTATCGTTCCTACAAAGCAAAGAGGGATGATCTGCACTCATGTTTTGAACACTTTGATTCAGGATATTGTAAATCCTGCCACCCCGGAAAATCAGGGCGTTACGATAGGTGACAGCAAAAACAAAAAAACATCTTCCTATACATTGCGCAGGAATGACCGCGTTATCGTAACCAAAAATATGTATCAAGCTTCGCGCTATTCCGATATCAGCGACTGGGGCTCTGAAACCGATCAGCCAGATACCATCGCCGTATACAATGGAGACAGAGGCATCATCAAGTTTGCAACCCCGCAACAGCTAGTGGTCACCTTTGACCAGTGGGGTGATGTCTCGTTCAAAAGAGATTGTTTCCACAACATTGAACTTGGTTATGCTCTCAGCTGCCACAAGCTGCAAGGCTCCGAGGCCAATTACGTCATTGTCGGGTTCGATATGTCAGGTATGATTCTTTTGAGCAAGGAGTGGCTTTACACTGCCATTACCCGCGCCAAAAAGCACTGTGTTATCTGCGCAGAAACCAGATCTGTTTCCTATGCAAACCATCGTTCCAATATTTCTCAGAAACAGACCATGCTCAAGGAATTATTGCGCATTGCCTTCGATAGTAATAGTAATGAATCCAGGGAGGTGGTTTTTCGTCGTGAAGGAGAAAAAACTAAACTATCGTTTTCATAATCCAAATACAATGGAAGCAACCATCTCCCACCTGCTTGAAATATTCATCGAAGCTAACGCAATTAAAGCCAAGCAGGCCATCGAAAAGGCTGCTGTTTTGGAAGAGCAGAAAAAACAATAAAATTAAAATCCCGGCAAAGAAAAAAGATGTTTACATTCTCGCATTCTATAGTATAATATAGTTGTACCAGATCGCTATTTAATATATATGAGAGGCATACTATGAATATCGCTGCTTATTGCCGGGTCTCTACTGATAAAACTGACCAACTTAACAGTTTGGAAGCTCAAAAAGCCTTTTTCGCAGAATACACGCAGCGCACAGGAGATACCCTTGTACGCCTTTACGCTGACGAGGGTATCTCTGGCACTAAAATAAAAAACCGCAAAGAATTCCTGCGGATGATGGCCGACGCTGAACACGGCCTTTTTGAAATGGTTGTTGTAAAAGATATTTCCCGTTTTGCTCGAAACACAGTAGATCTTTTACAGAGCATTCGCAAGTTGAAATCTTTGGGTGTTGAAACTCAGTTTCTAACCGCTAATATGACCAGCATGGGCAATAGTGAATTTGTACTAACAATTTTCGGCGCTCTTGCTCAGGAAGAAAGCGCTAATACATCCAAGCGTGTTAAGTTTGGAAAAAAGATAAATGCTGAAAAAGGACGTGTTCCCAACATTGTCTATGGATATGATAAAACCATTGGGGATTACTTCAATTTAACAATCAACCCAGAAGAGGCGGATGTTGTACGCCAAATTTTCCAGTGGTACACCAAAGAAGGATACGGATCAGCTAAAATTTCTATTTTTCTCAATCAACGGGGATTAAAAACCAAGCGTAACTGTTCCTGGAATCAAAACGGCGTCAGGCGTATTCTAAATAACGAACTCTATATAGGGAAAATCATAAACGGAAAAGAAGAAGTCATCGATTTTCTTACCGGAAAAAGAACGGAGCGGAATGAAGAAGACTGGTTAATCGTTGACCGTCCTGAGTTGCAAATCGTTGATAGCGAGACCTTTGAACAAGCGCAACAGATAATGGCGTCTCGTACAGAACTATTTAAATTAAGTCACGAGCGTCAGAGCAATAAACATCTTTTTTCCACACTGATTAGATGTAAAGAATGCGGATGGTCATTCCGTCGTACTGTCCGTACTTATAAAAACACTTATATTCGCTGGGTATGTTCTCACCACAACGGAAGAGGCGACAGCGAGTGCTCCAATAGAATAACCGTTGACGAAGAAGAATTGGTTGCAGCCCTTCAGGAGTATTTTGCATATCTCCTTCGTTTTAAAAAGGATGTTATCCTTTATGTTGTTAAAGAGTTTCAACGTGTATATCGAGCGAAAGATGAAAACACAGAATATGAAAAAGAATTAAATGCCCAAATTGCGAAGCTGCAAAAAAGCCGTCAAAAGTATATGAATATGTATGCGGACGATCTGATTACTCGTGAAGAAGTTAATGAAAAAATCGGGGGCATGCGCAAAGAAATTGAACGATTAGAAAACGAATTAAAAATGGTAGCTTTTCATCTTACCAAAGCCGAACACCTGGAAGCCGTTTTGCGACAGACATTTAAAGAGATTGAAGACATCGCCGATGTGAGGCAAATGACTAACGCCCAACTCAAACGGATAATTCAAAAAATTGAAATAGACAAGGATGGAAATGTGGATATCTACTTACGTTTGTTCAGTGATCTAGGGCTGGAAGAAACCGTTCTAGTTAACGACATCTGTACATAAGGACATGGACGAGCGCCTGCCCAAGATCAATCAAACGCTGTATCGCCAGGTGCGCCGTGTGTTAAGCTATAACAAGTCCGTGCGTCACCTGCGCGGAGGAGAGGCCACCCGTCGGAAATACCTTCACCGCTGATCGGGTTTTCCCACGCAAGCAGGATTTGCCTTTTCCTTGGCGAATAGATAAAGGTCAGGGGCGTGCGCGCTTTCTTTGTTGTGCCCTTGATTGCAAATGGAAAAGGAGTTTGAGCGAATGGCAAGCATCAGCGACATCGGGATTGATCTGGGCACTTCGCAAATCCTGATCTATATGAAGGGAAAGGGCATCATTCTGCGCGAGCCCACCGTGGTGGCCATCGATCGCGACAGCCGCGATATTCTTGCCTTTGGTGACGAAGCCAAGCGTATGATCGGACGCACGCCAGGCAATATCCTGGCCATCCGCCCCCTGCGCGAGGGTGCCATCTCCGATTACGAGCTGGTCAGCTTCATGCTTAAGGGCTTTGTGCTCAAGGCCATCGGCAAGCATATGTTTGCCCGTCCCCGCGCCATTCTGGCTTTGCCCACTGCCATCAACGAGATGGAAAAGCGCTCGCTGATTTCCACCATGTTTGACGCAGGCATGCGGCGCACGCAGCTGCTCAACCGTTCTCTGGCGGCGGCGCTGGGCGCGGGTCTGCCCATGGACGAGGCCTACGGCACCATGATTGTGGACATCAGCGCGGGCGTGACCGATATCGCGGTGCTCTCCTTCGGCAAGGTCATCGTGTCGGACTGTGCCAAAGCGGGCGGCGACCGGTTTGACGATGCCATTATCCGTCACCTGCGGCGCAAGCACAACCTGCTTATCGGCGAAAGGACCGCCGAGGAGCTCAAAATCAACATCGGATCGGCCATTCCGCGCTCCGAGCAGCTCTATATGGAGGTAACCGGCCGCAACCTGATTACCGGTCTGCCCAAGACCATGCGCATCACCAGCGACGATATCACCGAGGCCATAGACGAGCCGCTCCAGCAGCTGATCGAAAGCATTCACGGCGTGCTGGAGCATACCCCGGCGGAGCTGGCGGCCGATATCTTTGAATACGGAATCCTGCTCTCCGGCGGCGGCGCGGAGATGTTCGGGCTGTGCGAGGCCATTGCCGACGCGCTCAAGGTGCCCTGCTCCTGCGCCGAGGACCCGCAGACCAACGTGGTGATGGGCTGTGGACGTGCGCTGGAAAACATGCACGATCTGGGACAATTCCTTGATGACGGCCGCCGGCGGCTGATGGGGCGGTAAGATGCATACAGACCCGGTCCCCAATTATGGGACCGGGCCCGTGTTTTTGTGCCTCAGCTTTTTCTCTTTTTCATATGCAGCGCAAGACCCGCCATGCCTCCTGCGCCAAGCAGCAGCAGGCCAATCCAGGTCCCC
>ENA-ORML01000426-ORML01000426.1-human-gut-metagenome-genome-assembly--contig:-NODE-426-length-51936-cov-3.737264_pt1 | contig 51936 bp, 52 predicted proteins | sample MGYA00242103_ERZ508995 | MGnify/ENA primary metagenome ERZ508995 (study PRJEB26280, sample SAMEA2338702) | human gut metagenome | biome: human gut; feature: human-associated habitat; material: faeces... | reverse complement strand
CAAGAAATTGGTCTATGAAGAAAAGAAAATTACACCTGAACAGTTATGGAATGCTATGCAAGATGATTTTGAAGGTGAAGACAATCAAAGAATTCAAAAAATGCTGATCAATGATGTTCCTAAATACGGAAATGATGATGATTATGTTGACCAGTTGGTTGTTGATGCTTATAACTCATATATAGAAGAAATGAAGAAATATCCAAATACAAGATATCAAAGAGGACCTATTGGGGGTATCCGTTATGCGGGAACATCTTCAATATCTGCTAATGTAGGACAAGGATTAGGCACAATGGCAACACCAGATGGTCGTAAAGCCCGTACTCCACTTGCAGAAGGATGTTCACCAGCTCATGCAATGGATAAGAGTGGACCAACAGCGGTCTTTAAATCAGTATCAAAATTACCAACACATGAAATCACTGGTGGTGTCTTATTAAATCAAAAGGTGACACCTCAGATGTTATCAACAGATGAAAATAAAATGAAATTAGAGATGATGCTGAAAACATTCTTTAATCGTTTACATGGCTATCATGTACAATATAATGTTGTAGATAGAGAAACATTATTGGATGCTCAAGCTCATCCAGAAAAACATCGTGATTTAATTGTCAGAGTTGCTGGATATTCAGCATTCTTCAATGTGTTATCAAAAGCAACACAGGATGATATCATTGAAAGAACTGAACAAACTTTATAAGAGGAGAAAAAGAAAATGGAATTTATTATTGATACAGTTGATTTGGAAGAAATTAAGGATGCAGTCGAACATATGCCAATTGTTGGAGTCACAAGCAATCCTTCCATCGTGAAAAGAACAAGTCCAGAAAACTTCTTTGATCATATGCGAGCAATCAGAAGCATTATTGGAAAAGAAAGAAGTTTACATGTGCAGGTGATTTCTAAGGATTGTGAAACAATCGTGAAAGAAGCTCATCGTATCTTACAAGAAATTGATGATCAGGTATATGTAAAGGTACCAGTTTCTTATGAAGGTATTAAAGCCATCAAACTTTTAAAAGCAGAAGGTATCCATGTGACAGCAACTGCTGTGTATGATTTGATGCAGGCTTATATGGCATTAGCAGCTGGAGCAGATTATATTGCGCCATATGTGAATCGTATTGGAAATTTAGGAAGTGATCCTATGGAACTGATCAATGAATTATCAAGTCGTATTGTCATGGATGGATACAAAACAAAGATTGTCGCAGCCAGCTTTAAAGGTGTTCAACAAGTGCGTGACTCATTTAATTATGGAGCCCATGCGATTACTGCACCGGTTGATGTTTTAAAAACAATCTTCAAGAATCCAAGTATTGAAAAAGCAGTAGATGATTTTAATAGTGACTGGTATGCCATGTATGGTGAAGGTACAGGAATTTGTGATTTATAGGAGAATGAGAAAATGACAAAAATAATAGGAAGTCCCACAAGATATATTCAAGGTAAGGGTGAATTAAAGAAACTTGCTGCTCATGCATCAAGTTTAGGGAAAAAGTTGTTTGTAATTGTAGATAAAAATATTCAGGATATTGTTAAACCTGATATTGAACTCAGTGTTAAAGCTCAGGATGTGGATATTCTCTTTGAAAGTTTTCAAGGTGAATGCTGCATGAGTGAAATCAATCGTATTATTGATATTGTGAAGACGAATGGTTGTGATGTAATTGTTGGTGTTGGTGGTGGAAAAACACATGATACATCTAAGGCTGTTGCTCATTATACAAAAAAACCAGTCGTGATTGTTCCTACCATTGCTTCAACAGATGCACCATGTTCTTCTTTATCTGTTATTTATAGTGATGAAGGAGTCTTTGATAAGTATTTATTCTTACCAACAAGTCCAAATATAGTCTTGGTTGACACAGAAGTTGTTTCTAAAGCTCCAGCTAGATTATTAATTGCTGGAATTGGTGATGCGATGGCAACATATTTTGAAGCGAGAGCCTGTTATCAAAGTGAAGCAGATAACTGTTTAGGTGGAAAATGTACAAAGGCTGCCATGTCACTTGCTCGTTTGTGTTATGAAACATTATTAGAAGATGGGAAAGCCGCAACTTTAGCAGTACAAGCCAAAGTCTGTACAAAGGCTGTTGAAAATATTATTGAAGCCAACACCTATTTAAGTGGAATAGGATTTGAATCTGGTGGTTTGGCTGGCGCTCATGCAGTGCACAATGGTTTGACCGCTATTGCAGCAACACATCAGTTATATCATGGTGAAAAAGTTGCATTTGGAACATTGGTTCAATTGGTATTAGAAAATGCTCCAAGACAAGAAATTGAAGAAGTCCTAAAGTTATGTCATGAAGTTGGATTACCAACAACACTTGCTGACTTAAAAATTACTGAAGTGAAACCAGAAGAAATTATGGCAGTCGCTAAGTTAGTCTGTGCTCCTGGTGATACAATTGGGAATATGCCATTTGATGTGACACCAGAGGATGTTTATGCAGCGATTCTTGGCGCTGATGAATTAGGCAAATCATATCAATAGAGATCATAATGATCTCTATTTTTGCACATATGTGCAATCTGTTTTGAATATCAATATTTCATGAAGAAATATTGACTTATTATTCTGATTTTATTAATATAAAATTGCAAATGAAACATAATATAATTTCATACATAATATGTTTCTTGGCAACTACATTATGAAATATTTAAAAATATTCTACACAAACAATTTAAAGAGGCTTTTTATTGCCATAAACTCCAATCACAATATAAAAGCAAACTCTATATAAAATTCTTCTCTAGTTTTTACATAATGTAGTGTTTTATAAATGGAATGAAATAGTGATACATGATAAATGTATTCATGGTTTCATTCTTTTATTTTTGTAATAGACTAATTCTTTAAATGATTATTAGGAGGAGGTGAAAATATTTTGATAGTATAATTGAAATAATTTATTTAGAATGGAGTGAGAAAGGATATTATAATGATGTTTGAATGAGTATTTTTTAATAAGTATATCTTTTGAAATATATAATATTTATACTTTTTCTTTTATTTATGAGAAGAGTTGACTATGTTAAAGAAATCGCATATCTATGATTGTAAAATAAAAAATGATATAGCGTTTATTAATAATAAGATATATAGCTAGATAATATAATCTGATAGAATTAATAAAAACGATATCTTAAGACAGCATGATGTACTCAGTATTTAAATCCTTGTGGTTGTTGATGAATTGCTAAAAACAACTAACTTTCCTAATGTTTTCTGAAACCTTTGAGGAATAATATCTTTTGGAAAGAGATTTTTTAAGAGTAAAACAAAAATAATGAAGAATATTGAGAGAATAAAATCATAAAATAAATATGTTCATCTTGTATTCAAAAAATAAGCGTTTAATATATATAATAGAAAGAAAAGGAGGCAAACAAATGCTTCAAATAAAAAATATACACAAGGAATATAAAACTGGCAGTCTTGTTCAAAAAGCTCTTGATGGTGTAAGTTTAAACTTACGAGATAATGAGTTTGTAGCAATCCTAGGTCCAAGTGGATCAGGTAAGACAACACTTTTGAATATAATTGGTGGGCTTGATCGATATGATCAGGGAGATTTGGTTATTAATGGTATTTCAACAAAGAGATATAGAGATCGTGATTGGGATTCTTATCGTAATCATACGATAGGATTTGTTTTTCAGAGTTATAATTTAATCCCGCATCAAACTGTTTTGGCTAATGTTGAATTGGCTTTAACTATATCAGGTATTTCTAAGACAGAAAGAAAACAAAGAGCTGAAAAAGCTCTTGAACAAGTTGGGTTAGGAAATCAGGGTCATAAGAAGCCTAATCAGATGTCTGGTGGACAGATGCAGCGTGTAGCAATTGCTCGTGCTCTAGTGAATGATCCTGATATTTTACTCGCTGATGAACCTACAGGAGCATTAGATAGTGATACTAGTGTTCAAGTTATCGAGTTACTTAAGGAAGTTGCAAAAGATCGTTTGGTCGTTATGGTAACGCATAATCCTGAATTGGCTGAAACTTATGCAACCCGTATTGTAGAGTTATGTGATGGAACAATGCGTAGTGATACTGATCCTTATGAAGTAAGTGAACATGATTTAGAGAAGCCTAGACATGAGAATATGGGAAAATCTTCAATGTCTTTTTTGACTTCATTATTGCTTAGCTTTAACAATCTTCGTACAAAAAAAGCACGAACAATTTTAACTTCTTTTGCTGGCTCAATTGGGATTATTGGTATTGCATTGATACTTTCTTTATCTAATGGAGTCAATCAATATATTCAGTCTATTGAAGAAGAAACATTATCAGAATATCCCTTACAGATACAAAGTTCAGGTTTTGATATTACTTCAATGATGACAGATGGTCATCCTAAACAAAATAAAGACAAAGATGAAAACAAGATATATGTTTCACAAATGATTACCAATATGTTCTCAAAGATTGGGTCAAACGATTTAACATCATTAAAAGAATATCTTGATAGTGGAAAAAGTGATATTGAGAAAAACACAAATTCTATAGAATATAGTTATAATGTCTCTCCACAAATATATAGTAGTGATACAAAAAAAGTGAGACAGGTACACCCTGATAAATCATTCACCTCTTTAGGTCTTGGTTCATCAACAAGCTCAAATAGTTTAATGTCTTCTATGATGAGTACTGATACTTTTTATCAAATGCCAGGTAACAGTAATCTTTATGAAGATCAATACGATATAAAAGCAGGAAGATGGCCAAAAGCGTATAATGAATGTGTTTTGGTTTTATCAAAAAACGGAAATATAAACGATTTTATGTTATATACTTTAGGATTACGTGACTTTGAGGAATTAGATAAAATGATTCAACAGTTTTCAAAGGAAGAAGACGTAACAGTACCGGATAATGCACAGTCTTATTCTTATAATGATATACTGGGAGTTCAATTTAAACTTGTGAATGCAACTGATTATTATCAATATGATCAAAAATATAATGTTTATAAAGATAAAACTGAAGATCAAAAGTATATGAAAAACTTAGTTGAAAATGGAGAAGATATAAAAATTGTTGGAGTTGTTCAACCAACTGAATCGGCCTCTGCAACTATGCTTCAAACAGGAATAGGATATCCTGCAGCACTGACAACACATGTTATTGAACAGGCAAAATCAAGTGATATTGTCAAAAAACAATTGTCCAATCCTCATGTTGATGTTTTTACTGGTAAAGATTTTAGCAGTAAAGAAAACAATAAGCTAGATATGAATTCTTTATTTACAGTAGATGCCAATATGTTAAAGAAAGCATTTACTTTTGATCAAAGTAAATTATCTATGAATATGGATGATTTGGATTTAAGCCAAATAAAGATTGATACATCTTCATTACCTGCAATAGACGTGGATAGTATTTTTAAAGATATGAAGATTAACATTTCTCAAGAACAATTAGAAAGTTTAAGTCAAACTCTTATGGTGCAGTTTCAACAATATGCAAAAGAGAATGGACTCATTGATCCAACAAAAATGAATGAATATTTTATGGCGTATTTGCAAACTGAACAAGCTCAATCATTATTACAAGGTGAAATGGTTAAGATTTTCCAAGAAAGTGGATTAACACAACAATTTCAGACTCAGCTTGAAAAACAGATGCAAACAATTATGATCCAATATACTGCCACTTTGACAAAATCATTACAACAACAGATAAGTATTCAAATGAATAAACAAATGGGAAATCTTGCTAAGAATATGCAGGATGCAATAAATATTGATGCAAGTGTCTTTGCTAAGGCTATAAAAATGAATATGAATGAAGAAGAACTTTCAGAATTAATGATGTCATTAATGACAACTGAGGTTTCATCTTATGATGGAAATCTTAAGAATCTTGGATATGCAGATTTTAATAAACCAAGTGGAATCAATATTTATCCAAAGGATTTTGAAAGTAAACAAAAAGTCATTGATGCATTAGATCAGTATAATGAAGATATGAAGAAAGTCGATGAAGATAAAGTTATTTCTTATACAGATTATGTTGGAACACTTATGTCTTCTGTTACAGATATTATTAATGTCATTAGTTATGTTTTAATTGCCTTTGTTGCTATTTCACTTGTTGTATCTTCTATTATGATAGGTGTTATTACTTATATCAGTGTTCTTGAACGTAAAAAAGAAATTGGTATATTGCGTGCAATCGGAGCATCAAAGAAAAACATCTCACAAGTCTTTAATGCTGAAACATTTATCATTGGATTATTATCTGGCGTTCTAGGGATTGTGATTACTTTATTGTTGTTAATACCAAGTAATATGCTGATTCATGAAATTGCTGGTAATGTCAGTGTGAGTGCTTCTTTACCAATTGCTGGAGCTATTATTCTGATTGTCTTAAGTGTCATTCTTACACTTATAGGTGGATTAATACCAGCGAAAAAGGCTGCTTTAGAAGATCCTGTAACGGCATTACGTACTGAATAGAATAGAGATTATAAAACTTGTTTGATATTATTCAAATAAGTTTTTTCTATTATGAATTTTTCTTTACATGAATTCGGTTGTCGGTTTCATTGAGGTGTATTATAATAAGAAAGAAAGGAAAGATAAGAATGAAGAAAATCTGTTGTTTAAGTTCATTACTTTGTATCTTATTATTAAATGGGTGTATTCAGCCGAGTTTTAATGGTAGTCGTACTGGTAATCAAGATCAATTGATTATGGAATATAGTATTATGAATACTGAGGATTCTCAATTATTGACATTACAAGAAAATGATATTGTGGATGTACAAATAGTTAGTGATGCTGGTAAACTTTCTATCATCTTTCAAAAGAATGATGAGACTCCTATATATGAAGATAACGAAATATCTTCTTCTCAATCATTTCAAATTTTAATTAAAGAAGATGGAGACTATAAGGTAACAGTTAAAGGTTATAGAGCAAAAGGAAGTGTAAGTTTTATAAAAAGCTAAAGACGGAGGAAGTATGAAATGATATATACAGCACATTATAAATCTCCTATTGGAGAAATTTTACTAGCAAGTGATGGATATTCTTTGATTGGTTTATGGTTAGAAAATCAAAAATATTTTTTAGCAACTATCAAAGAAGAAACGATTGATAAGCCTGATTTAGAAGTTTTTATTCAAACACAGCTATGGCTAGATAATTATTTCGATAGAAGAAAACCTTCTATAAAAGAGTTGCCATTAGCACCTAGAGGGACACCATTTAGACAAGAGGTCTGGCAGATATTATGTCAAATCCCATATGGACAAGTTATTACATATGGACAGATTGCAAAGAAAATAGCAGAACGTCATCATAAACAAACAATGTCTGCACAAGCCATAGGCGGAGCTGTCGGACACAATCCTATTTCTATTATTATTCCTTGTCACCGTGTCGTTGGGACCAATGGAAGTTTAACTGGCTATGCAGGTGGCATTGATAAAAAAATAAAACTCCTAGAATTAGAAGGAGTAGATATGCATCATTTCTTTGTTCCTGGTGATGGAACAGCATTATAGTAAAGGTGGTCATTTAACATGTCAGAAAAATTAAATGAAGAATTTATCTTTCAAATTTTATCAATTGTTGAAGAAATACCTGAAGGATATGTTGCAACTTATGGTCAAATTGCCAAATTATCAGGCTATGATAAAAATGCTCGTCTGGTTGGAAAGGTTTTAAGTCTATCAGGATATTATGGGAAATATCCTTGTCATCGTGTTGTCAATAGTAGTGGCAGATGTGCCCCTTATTGGTTAGAACAAAAAGATTTACTGATGGATGAAGGTGTTACATTGAAATCCAATGGTTGTGTTGATCTAAAGAAACATCAATGGAGACTTAATGACTAAAGACACAATTGTGCCTTTTAAATAAAATATAAATCCTGACTAAGTCCTTGAAGTTTATGTAAATCTATAATACGAAATTGTCCTCTTTTTATTTTCGTTATATAACCTATTTGTATAAAGTCATTAAGAGTTCTTTGTAATTGTCGATAACTGCATCCTATCATTTCTGCAACTTGCACAAAGTTTTCCTCAATAATCATATCATGTTCACAACTGACGAGATATGATGCTAACCTATTTTCAACTGGATAGTTTATAGATATTGAAGAATTTTGATTAGAATTATAAAGTTTATGTGCAATAGTTTCAGCTAAATAACGCATAAAGATGAAATCATTTAAGATGAAATCTTGATAAAGTGATATTGATATACCTAAACATACACATTCTTCCATAGCATAAACATCATTAATAACATCACGATGATTAAGCAATTCTATTTCTCCAATAATGCTCATGCCTTGAGATATAGCAATCAAAACTGTTGCACCATTAGATGTTGTATGACATGATTTTGTTTTTCCATCTATCAAAATATAAAGTGTCTCTAATTTTTGTCCTTGATGTAATATACATTGTCCTTTTTCAAAACAATAAAAATCAAAACATTTAAGAAGTGTATGACTCATCATATTTTCATTATCCAATTTTTGAATATAAAATTCTTTACTTTTCATAAAAATCACCATCCTTAATATGACATATGTCATATGAAAAAGCAATATCATTTGTTTATAATACCATGAGGAGGGGATAACTTATGGAATTATTTTTATCTTTTTTAACAGGAATGATAGTGACAGTTATGAATGTCTTTAATGGTCAGTTATCAGATTATGTAGGTGTCTATTTATCAACAGTTCTTATTCATTTTATAGGTCTTATCACTTTTTTTGTGATAATGCTGATAAAAAAACAAAAAGTATCATTTCATCAGCATCTGCCATTGCTTTTCTACACAGGAGGAATGATAGGTGTATTAACAGTTATTTTTAATGTTATGTCTATTTCAACAATTGGCGCAGCATTAGTGACAGCATTGGGATTATTAGGTCAAATGATGACTTCATTAGTTTTGGAATATAAGGGATGGTTAGGCACTATAAAAAGAAAACTATCTTTTCAAAAGATGATGAGTTTAATTATCATTGTCATTGGAATAGGAGTTATGATGATATGATTGCAGTTATATGTGCAACTTGTGCTGGAATGACAATTGTTTTGAGTCGTTCAGTTAATGGTTACTTATCTCAAAAGGTTGGAGCTTATCAGAGTACATTTTTTAATTATTTTACAGGTTTATTCATGAGTCTTGTTTTTTTAATAATCTTAGGCTTTTCTCATATACAAGATTTTCAATCAACAGAACTTTTAGAAAATCCTGCTATGTTCATAGGAGGTATGATTGGTGTTTTTAATATTCTGATATTAAATAAAGTTGTTCCTAAAGTATCTCCTGTTGAATTAACTTTGATTACATTTGTATCTCAATTAATCAGTGGAATTCTTTTAGATTATTGTTTCTATGATATCTTTTCAATAAATAAATTACTAGGTTGTTTGATAGTTATCGTTGGATTATTTCTCTATCAGATGACAGATAAAGAATGATTAGCAATTCTAAAAGAATTGTTTTTTTATAAAATATATATATAAAATATAAAAAAACTAGAAAAAATATAAATTTATTCATGTAAATCTATTATAATCTGTATTGTCGATGGAGCAGAAATACGTATTTCAATAATCATATGAGGAGGATATATGGAAAAGTTAGAAAAGTTTTTACAGAAATTTATTGGACTTGTTGCTGAAAAAATGAGTAATAATGATGTTATTCAATCAGTCGCAGAAGGATTTATGAGAACTGGACCAGTTACATTTGGAGTCTGTATATTTGTTATTTTAGGGAATTTGCCTATTACAGGGTATTCAGAATGGTTAACGAGCGTTGGTTTGAAAACTCATTTTGATGCCATTTCAAATGCCAGTTTAAATGTTTTGGCTTTATATATTTCGTTTACTGTAGCTTATGCATTTGCTAAGAGAAAGGGAGATAATCCTTTATCTTGTGGAATCTTATCATTATTAAGTTTCTTATTAATTATTCCACAAACTGTTGTTGGTGCTGATGGCAAAGATATTGCTGCATTTGATGTCACTTATTTAAGTGGTACTGGTATTTTAGTTGCCTTAATATTTGCTATTGTTGTTGGATATATGTTTCATTTCTTATCTAGTAAAGGGTTAAAGTTTAAAATGCCTGAAGGTGTTCCACCTATGGTTAGTGAGTCTTTTGAACCTATCTTTGTTTCAATGATTATTGTTGCATTTGCATTTGCTGTAAGAGTAGGGTTTGGTTATACACCATATGGAAGTTTTGTCAATTTCTTTGATCAAACAATTGGTGGATTTATTATTAAAATTGGTTTATCTTTACCTACAATTTTCTTGTTATATTTTGCTGCTAACTTATTATGGTTCTTTGGAATTCATCCAAATACAGTCTACAGTGCATTCGTACCATTACAAATGACATTAATTATGACAAATATGGCTGATTTACAGGCGGGAAGACCATTAACATATTTAACACTTACACTTGTGAGTATGTTTGCATCCTTTGGCGGTAATGGAAATACAATTGGATTATGTTTATCAATGTTTACTGCTAAGAGTGAAAGATATAAAAAGATGTTAAAACTAGCATTTATTCCAAATTTATTTAATATTAATGAACCATTAATCTTTGGGATGCCAGTTATGTTAAATCCAGTATTCTTTATCCCTATGGTTTTCTGTAATGTTGTCATGGGATTAATTGGATTATTTGCTACTCAAGTCTTTACATTTACATATAATCCAGCGATGTCATTATTACCTTGGACAACACCTTTCTTTGTCAAAGCATTTATGGCTGGAGGAATTTCATTGCTTGTCATGGTATTGATTTTATTAGCCGTTAATACATTTATGTATTATCCATTCTTTAGAATGGCAGATAAGAAAGCTTGTGAAGAAGAAAGATTAGCAAAGGCTGGTGAACACATTGAGTCAGTTGAGTAAAGATTTCTTATGGGGTGGCGCTATTGCAGCTAATCAAGCTGAAGGCGCATATCTTGAAGGTGGAAAAGGACTATCTTTAATGGATGTAGCAACGGCTGGAAAAAAAGGAGTCTCTCGTCATTTTACTGATGGTATTCAAGATGGTACTTACTATCCTAACCATGGTGGAAATGATTTCTTCCATAAATATAAAGAAGACTTAGCTTTATTTGAGGAAATGGGATTCAAATGTTTTCGGACATCTATTGCATGGACAAGAATTTTCCCTCAGGGTGATGAAAATCAACCGAATGAAGAAGGTTTAAAATACTATGATGACTTATTTGATGAAATGATCAAAAGAGGTATGCAGCCAGTTGTCACGATTTCTCATTATGAAATGCCATTATATTTAGCACAAAAATATGGTGGTTGGGCGAATCGTCAACTTATTGATTTCTATTTAAATTTTTGTAAAGTCATATTTGAAAGATATAAAGGAAAAGTTAAATACTGGATGACCTTTAATGAAATCAATTCTGTGGTTTTTATGCCAGAAATTGCTGGGGTCTTAGATCGTACACAAGAAGATTTCAAACAAAGGAGCTATCAGGCTGCTCATCATCAGTTTTTAGCAAGTGCCAAAGCAGTACAATTAGGACATGCAATTGATCCTGAAAATAAAATTGGATGTATGGTTTTAACGCTTGTGAAATATTCATTAACTGCTAAACCGGAAGATGTTTTGTTGGCAGAAGAAAAGATGCGTTATGGAACATTTGCCTTTACAGATATTCAAGTAAGAGGACATTATCCAAATTATGTGAAGAAACATGTTGAAAGAGAAGGCATTAAAGTTCATTTGGAACCTGGTGATTTAGAAGAAATGAAAAAAGGTTGTGTAGACTATATTGGCTTTTCATACTATTCTTCATCAGCTGCAACAACTGATTCCAATGTAGAAACAACAGGTGGAAATCTTGTGTCTGGTGTAAAAAATCCATATTTACCAACAAGTGAATGGGGATGGCAAATAGATGCTAAGGGATTACGTTATATTTTAAATCGTTTTTATGAACGTTATGAAATTCCATTGTTCATTGTAGAGAATGGTTTAGGTTATAATGATCAGGTTGATGAAAATGGATATGTGGAAGATGATTATCGTATTGAATATCTAAGACAGCATATTATTGAGATGAAAAAAGCTATTTTAGAAGATGGTGTTGATATTATTGGATATACACCATGGGGATGTATTGATTTGGTTTCAGCTGGAACTGGTGAAATGAGTAAACGCTATGGTTTTATTTATGTTGATAGAGACGATTTAGGAAATGGTACATTAAAAAGAAGCAAAAAGAAATCTTTTGACTGGTATAAACAAGTTATTGCAAGTCAAGGTGAGGATTTATGAGAATAGCTGTCTTTGATGTAGGTGGTACTTTTATTAAGCATGCATTGATGATTGATGATGTGATGACTTCCCAAGATAAAGTATCTACACCATGTGATACACAAAAACATTTCTTAGAGACCATAAAAAGTGTTCTTCAGGAAATGGGGGAGGTAGAAGGCATTGCCTTCTCCTTACCTGGCGTTATTGATGTTGAAAGAAAGTATATTCATGCTGGTGGTAGTTTGACTTATAATAATCATACTGATATTCATGAGTGGGAGGATTATTTTCAATTACCTATTACAGTAGAAAATGATGCCAGATGTGCTGCTATTGCAGAATTAGAGTGTGGACATATGCAAGGCATTCAGCAAGGTTTGGTTTTAACATTTGGAACAGGTGTTGGTGGTGGGATTATCCTTAATGGTGAAATCTATAAAGGTCATCATTTGATTGCTGGAGAAGTCAGTGTGATTTATTCTAAAGATCCTAAACAATATCAGTCCAAAGGTTTATTTGGAGCGATTGGTAGTATTTATAATTTAGTTGACAAAATCGCAAAAGCAAAAAACAGTGAAACCCATGATGGAAAAGAAGTGTTTAACTGGATTGGAGCAGGTGACAAGATGAGTCAACAGATCTTTAAAGATTATTGTGATGAAGTTGTTTTAGAACTTCATAATATCCAATGTCTATTAGATCCTGAGCGTATTTGCATTGGTGGTGGCATTAGTGAAAATCCTTTATTCATTGCAGGCTTACAAAGAGCTTCAGATGAATTTTATCAAAGATTCCCTATTGCTTTTCCTCATGCTGAAATTGTCAAATGTCAATATTGTAATGATGCAAATATGTTAGGTGCATATTATCACTATAAGAAAACAACGATGAAAGTTTAATCTTTCATCGTTTAAGTATTTTTATATTGAGTAGGAGTTTTGCCTGTTCGCTCCTTAAAAACTTTATTGAAATGACTTTGACTTGAAAACTGTAAAATATCAGAAATTTCAGCTAATGTATAAGAAGAATTTTTAATTAAAAACTGTGCTTCTTGAACTTTCTTTTCATTGATATATTGTTTAATAGATTGACCAGTCACTTTTTTAAACTGTGTTGAGAGATAACTTGGATTCATGCCTGTTAATTGACTTAAATCATTTAATGTCATATTTTCATGAAGATGTTGAGAAATATAATTTTTACAAGACTTCACCCAATAAGGATTTTGAATATGTTTATATCGTTTGACTAAGTTTGTAAAATCAACAATAGCATCACTTATCATCTTATGGAGTTCCTGACCAGTACGACATTGATCTAGTTTATTAATATAAACATCACTTAATGTATATGCTTTAGCAATTGGAACACCAACATCAATAACACAGCGAGTAAACAAAGTCACAGCTGCAACTAATTTATATTTCATAGAGACAAGATGATTAGGTGCTAGTTCACGTCCATCTTTCATTTGCATTAATTCATTCATTAAAATACGAGCTTGTGTACTATTCTCCTGCTGAATAGAATTCATAATCTTCTTTTCATAAGAATAACTAAAATCATGTAAAGGATTTTCTCTAATCACAAAGATTTCATTTTGCATAGATTCCTCTTGTTTTAAAGGTAATGAACTTGATTTTTTATAATTCTTTTTAAGCACATTAGCATCTAATATTTCACCAGTAATGATCTGATAAACAAAAAGCAGGAAATCAACAGTTTTATAATGAACATAAGGTAAGCTAAAAAAATCATCAATAGTATATTGGGAAATCACATGATTTAAAAATGGATATTCTGATGGTTTGTCTTGAGGTGTAAGCTTCTTATTAAAGATTGGTCCAATACAAATATATGATATGTTTTCTAAAGAATAAGGAAAGAAAAGAAATGATGCATCATGATAAAAATGCATATATGTTTGATAGTCATTAATATGATTTTCTTGAATCATATCCTGAAAATAATGCTCTTCTAATTTTAGGAATGAATGAGGAGATTCTATAATCAAAAGTTCTTTTGATAATAAAAAGATGGGTAATTGAAAATGGTTATAGATAGGATTGAGTAATTGAATAAGTTCATGTTTTGTTTGTATCATAGAAATCATCCTTTCATTATTATTTTATAATGAAAAGATAGAAAAAGAAAATAAATTTTAGAAAAGAGGTAGAAATATGTTAAAAAAAGATTTTTTATGGGGTGGTGCAACTGCTGCCAATCAATTTGAAGGTGGTTATCAAGAAGGTGGTAGAGGATTGGCCACTTCTGATACAAAAACAAATGGCTCTTTAACGTGTAAGAGAAAACATAGTTTTCTTAATGAAAATAATGAGATTATTTATTTGCATGAAAGTGAATTGATTTCTCATCAGTATCAGGCAGCATTGGATCCGAATATGTATTATCCTAGTCATAAGGCAGTTGATTTTTATCACCATTATCAACAAGACATCGCACTCATGGCAGAAATGGGATTCAAATGTTATAGAATGTCAATATCTTGGACAAGAATTTTTCCTAATGGGAATGAATTCATACCAAATGAAGAGGGATTAAAATTCTATGATGATGTCTTTAATGAATGTTTAAAGTATGGAATACAACCAGTTGTGACTCTTAATCATTTTGATATGCCTGTATATTTGGCACAACATCAAGATGGATGGTTATCTAGAAATACAGTTGATTGTTTTTTGAGATATTGTCAAACAGTTTTTGAACGTTATAAAGGCAAGGTTAAATATTGGATGACATTTAATGAAATCAATTTACTCCGTGGATATGCAACATTAGGAATCCATGAAATGAATACACAAAAATATTATCAGGCTCTTCATCATCTTTTTATTGCCAGTGCAAAAGCTGTTCAATTAGGTCATCAAATTGATTCTGATAACCAAATTGGCATGATGTTAGCGAATATATTAACATATCCTGAAACTTGTAATCCCGCTGATATCGCTTTGGAATTAAATGTTTCACGTCGCTTGAAATATTTCTTTTCAGATGTCCAATGTCGAGGCTATTATCCATCATATATTCTTAAACAATGGGAAAAAGAAAATATTGAGATTATTAAGGAGTCACAAGATGATCAGATTTTAAAAGATGGCTGTGTTGATTATATTGGATTTAGTTATTATAATTCTGGTGTTGTGACAACGAGAGAAGATGCTGGAATGTCACTAGGAAATGGTGTCAATATGGCACAGAATCCTTATCTTAAAGAGAGTGAATGGAAATGGCCTATTGATCCCATTGGACTTCGTATTTCATTAAATATATTATGGGATCGCTATCAAAAACCATTGTTTATTGTTGAAAATGGGCTTGGAGCTCAAGATACAATAGATGAAGATGGATGTATTCATGATGAATATCGCATTCATTATATGCGTGATCATATAAGAGAAATGAAAAAGGCGGTTGAAGAAGATGGCGTTGATCTCATGGGTTATACGCCTTGGGGCTGTATTGATCTGGTTTCAGCTGGAACAGGTGAAATGAAAAAGAGATATGGTATGGTGTATGTTGATATGGATGATGAGGGAAAAGGAAGTTTAAAAAGAATTAGAAAAGATTCATTCTATTGGTATCAAAAAGTTATTCAAAGTCATGGTGAATGTTTGTAAAGAAGAGGGCACTCTTCTTTTTGTATAATTGTGATTTGTAAAATGGAATGATTTGTTTTAAAATATAAATAACTGAAATGATATAAGGAGATGATGTTATGAGACTTGCTATTGTATTGACTCCATGCAGAGTTAATAAGGAATAGAATGCATGGAGTAGAAATCTATCATATTAACTTTGCATCCAGGAAAATGAAACAATAAGGAGACAAGTAATATGAAAATAAATAAACAGATAGAAACAGTTTTATTAGGTTATGCAGAAGTTGATATCACACCAAACCATCCAGTTGAAATGGTTGGATTTGGTCGATTAGATGAAACTTCAAAAGGAATTCAGAGTCATCTTTATGCACAGGTTATGCTTTGGAATTATCAGGAAGATGTATGTTGCCTTATAACAATAGACCATATTGGATTTTCTAAGCATAATATCAGTGTTTTAAGAAAGAAAATAAGTCATCGATTTGGTTTTGCAGAAGAAAAAATTATGCTTTGTTTTTCACATACACATGGAGGACCTAATGATAGTCTTGAAGAAGAGTGGTCGTTGGATGTTCATTATCAAATTTGTCAAGCTATCCATCAGGCACAGACTGAATGGACTCCTGTCTATGGTGGGTGGGCTAACGCTTATAGTGATATTGGTTTGAATAGACGTAAGGATTCAAATTTTTTGGATCGACGTATTGGTATATTCAAAGTACAAGATACAGAGAAACACCATAATAAACTTATTTTATTAAGAGTGACAGCACATGCCAATGTATTGAAAGCAGATAATTATTTTATATCATCAGACTATTTTGGAGCAGTAAGAGAAACATTAAGTCAAAAGTATAAATGTCCAGTTGTGTTGATACAGGGTGCTGCTGGGAATGTTGCACCACGATATTTCTGTTCACAACTCAATCCACCTGATGCTTGTGATGATAGATTTATTCGTTCTGAAACTGCATTGCAAGATATGGCTAATGAGATATTAACTTGTGTTAAGCCAATGATTGCTCAAATATCAGTGCAGCCGATACAGCAAATTGGGATGTATACGCGTAGTATACTTCTGCATTCTGATGTACCCTCATTGAAGGAGGCTCAAAGTGTTGCACAAGAGGCTCAACAATATGCTGGTATTGATGGTCGATATTGGCTAGAAGAAGTGCAAAGGCTTAATAATGCTCATATTCATTACCAATCTGAAATGATAGAAGTTCAATATTTCTATCTAAATGAAGGATGTTTAAGCGGAGTTGCTAATGAAGTGATGTGCGAGTTCGCTTTAGAATGTATGCAAAAACTTCATAACGAATATTTTTACTTTAATGGTTATACAAATGGTTGTCTAGGTTATTTCCCTACAGAGGAAGAATTTGATCAGGGTGGATATGAGGTTTATTGGTCAATGCTCATCTTTTATATTTATCATGGTAGAGTTTATCCATTACAACGTGATTCAGCAACACAACTTATTCATTTTGTTATTAAAAATGCTTAAATCTGAAGGCTTTCATAGCCTTCTTTTTTGAAGATAAAAAAACCACCTATAAACTCAATATAAGTGGTTAATATATTATATTCTTTTATAGTTTTCTGGATTAATGAGGCTCGCTGCTTCTTGATCACAAATTACTGTAAAGTTTGGATGTAATTTTAAGATAGTAGCAGGAAGATCTTGATGAATAGGTTCATCTAAGAATCTTTTAAAAATCTCTGCTTTTTCTTTTCCATTAACAATCATAATCAAGTGGTGAACACGCATTAAACTTTTTGGTCCCATTGTTAGGGTAAATGGCTGACGAGGACGGTCTTTATATGACGGATTAACAGCTTGTTTTTCTTTGAAATCAATGCAATATGTATAACTGTCAAAAGGTGTACAACGAGGACAATTCCCACAGAAGTGGCCATCATAACCTAATCCTATAATCATAACATCTATCCCTCCAGCATGACGAATATCATTATCAAAATCTTGCCAATTATCTTGGTTCATAATATGAATACGTTCATTAGGAATGTGTGCTTCTTTAAAAAACAAATCCTGCATTTCATTCCAATTTGGACCATGTTCTTCATCTATATATGGATTTTCATCAAAGAGATAATACTGTATATCTTTAAACTTTTCTTGATCTTTAACATGAGGAATCATCATTTCATATAATATTTTTGGTGAGCGTCCAGATGTTAAAAAGATATTCACTCGTTTATCTTGCATCATGGCACCGAGTAAAATAAACATAGCACTTTCACTCATTTTCTGTTCATTTTCTTCAATAATTAATTTCATAAATAGTATTCTCCTTTATCTCGTTAATTTTAGTATACTAACTTTCTAATATGTTTTCAAGAAACTCCCATATCTCTTTGAAATAACCATCTTATCTTATTTTATATGGCTGGTTGACAAGAGAAAATATATAGATACATTTTTCATTATAAGTTATCTGTTTCTTATTGCAAATATACATACTGTTTGTTATAATAAAACCAGATGATGACTTTGAGCATGATATGGACGTTACAAGGTGTAAAAATTGGCATGACTGGAATAAACCAGTGTCTATAAAATGTTAGTGAGGTAAGGATTAGGGGGCCAATTCTTACTTTTTTGTTTATAAAGGAGGTATTTATATGGGATGCTATATTTATGTTGGAATTGCAACAAAAATCATTGTTGAAAAAAGAAGAGGTGGATATCGGGAAAGAATATTCTCAACAGATGAAATTCTTGATAAACTAGCAGGTCAGTTTAATTTAGATTTATATAATATTGCTGAAAATAGTCAAGTTGTTGGACTGGCATTAAAAGATAAGGTTATAGAGAGTTATTTATATGATTTTTTGTATGAACAGTCTTATGATTTGGAATGTGGAAAAGAAATAAGAGAGGAAATAGAAAAACTAAAAAATAAAGATGCTCATCAAATATTACAAATGTTTAAAGATTATGTCTTAGAGTATATCTATTATAATGATCAAGATTATACTCGAGAAACATATTTGGATTCAGATTTAAAGTTATACATAGAAGGTATTACTTATTTAAGTGATGGTAAGATTATGATAGAGTGTTATCAGGAGTTCTTGAGATACATCCATAGATTGATAAGAAAAGCAACAGATAATCCTATAAAAGATGCGACATATTTGACTATTGTATAATAGTCAAATATAGATAATATTCATCGTTTTTTGACATGGTTCTTACAAAGTTTAAGAACCATTTTTTTATATAATAGGAAAATAATGGTAAAAAGTTTGAAAAAATGCTTATCACAGAGAATTATTATCTGTATTTATGCTATAATGATGATACTCGTATAATGAAGGAGGGAAAAGCTGAATGGGGAAGAGTCATCTATTGATAGCAGGAAAAAACAAGGAATTATTAAAAGAGTTAGGTGATGCTTTAACAGATGATTTCTTAGTTCTTTATTGTGACCAGATTAAGAAAGCTAAAGAGATATTAAAAACAACATTATCATTATCTTTTATGATTGTGGATATAGACGATTTTGATGAAACTTTTGAGATTGCCCATTATGTAAAAAAATACCCTCGTTTAGCAACTTTACCTGTTTTTGTATTAGGCAAGGCAGATGCAAACTTAGAATCTAAATGCTTTCAATTAGGTGGAACTGATTATATCAAAAAACCTTATCAAATAGAGAAAATAGTGAACAGAGTCAAAAGCGTTTATCACATTTATGCTCATAATATTTATCGTGATTATTTTGAAAAAGATATTCTAACAAATGTTTATAATAAAGAATACTTTTTAAGTGAGGTTGAATATATTTTACAGGAAAATCCTGATAAAAAATATGATTTGATATGCTTTGATATCGATCGCTTTAAGTTAATTAATGATTTATATGGGACGGCTGGAGGAGATCGCCTATTACAGTATATAGCAAAAGTGTATTCTGATATATGTATGCAATATCACTGGATTATAGGGCGTTTGCATAATGATGTTTTTGTTATTTTGATGGAAAGAGGTTCAATGTCATATGAAGAACTTACAACCGCTGTTTCAAGGCAATTAGAATCAGTGTCAGTTAACGTTAAAATTGTTTTGAGCTTTGGAATATATCCAATTACAGATTGTCATTTATCCGCTAGTGTTATGTGTGATCGTGCACTTATGACCTCAAAAAGCATCAAGGGAAATTATGAAACAACATATAAAATATATCAGGATGTTTTAAGACAAAACATTATGGATGAACAGACGATTATTAATGAAATGGAGAATGCTTTGGTCAACCATGAGTTTGTGCCTTATTATCAACCTAAGTATAATATAGAAACAGGTAGTATTATTGGCTTTGAAGCATTAGTCAGATGGATTCATCCACAAAAAGGTATTATACCACCTAATCAATTTATACCTTTATTTGAATCTAACGGATTTATATCTCAAGTAGATTTTTGTATATGGGAACAGGTCTGTCAGGATTTACGTCGATTATTAGATAAAGGTTATTATGTTATGCCGATTTCTGTTAATGTATCAAGAATTGAATTGTATTTGAACATTAAGGAAAAACTTCTCTATTTATTAGATAAGTATAATGTCCCTATTGAACTTTTAAGACTTGAAATTACTGAGACAGCTTATACAAATAATCCAGAACAGTTGATTGAAGTTGTAGATAAGTTAAGAAAGCAAGGATTTAGCATTCTGATGGATGATTTTGGAAGTGGATACTCTTCTTTGAATATGTTAAAAGAAGTCCCTGTAGATGTTCTTAAAATAGATTTAAATTTTTTACAAGACCTTCAAACATCAGGGAAAAGTGAAAAAATACTGGAATCTGTTTTAATTATGTCTAGAAAATTAAGTTTATCCGTTATTGCTGAAGGTGTTGAAACAAAAGAACAAATAGATTTCCTGCGTTCAATAGGATGTTTAAGAGCACAAGGATATTATTACAGTCGTCCTGTCACACGACAAATGATGTTTGAGATTTATGAAGATCAATCTATAGCTAAAGGTGATACAAAAGATGAAATTGAAAGATTAATTAATATTGATGATGTCTTAAATAATATTCACAAAGTTGATGATATAGAGTGGTATAGAAGTGCAATTTTAAGGTTAGATGCCCAAATTTTTGAATTTGATTTTATTACAGGAAGCATGAGATACTATGATTCACGGCTTTCACCACAAACCGGTGAACTAAGCAAGATAGAAGTTCCTAATTATCTACAGCGTATACAAGATGGATACCATATTCATCCTGATGATGTTGAGAAAGTCATGTATATACTTTCAGGTCACAGTGATACAAAAGAAAGTATTCGAGCAAAACCATATTTTTCAGATGAAAGTTATCAATGGTATAGTGTTATTACCCATACTATTTATAATGATTATAACCAACCCATTATTGCAGTAGGGGTTATGCGTAATATATCAGAATATAAGTTAAATGAAGTTTCTTTGTTTGCTTTATCGCATATGGATACACATGACAAGCCACAAATAAGTATTAATGAAGTTTGGCAACATATCGGACAAGAAATGTTCTTTGATAGGATTTATTCAACAATACGCTATGAACAACCAACACATTTATATATGCATTACCAGCATGATTATCAATTAGAGACACCAACCTATCACCCATTGACTACTCAACAACAGCAGCAGTTAATGAGTTGTTATCAACAAAATGGTGGTATTATTATTTTACAAAAAGATGAAATTGAACAAAATCAAGAATGTTCTGCACTCAAAGAATATTTTTTGAATGGCTCTTATACAATTGTTTGTCTTCCTATTTTAAGACAGGGAGAATATGTTGGTGAGACTGTTTTGGTTTGTCATGAGAAAAGAAACTTAACCGAAAGTGAAAGAAATGTGCTTATAGAAATTGGTAAATATATAAATAGTTATATGGACTCCTATTTCTTTTCAATTCAATTGCAAGAAAAAAACGCATTATATAATGCGGTTGTAGAGAATATGTATAGTTCCATTCTGATGTTAGAGGTCACTCCAGATATGCAAACTCTTATTTATGCAAATAAGGCGTTTTATCAGTTATATGGATATGACGATGACTTACATATTCCTGATTTGGATGTCATGGAATTGCTTGTTGCAGAAGATAGACAAAAAGTCATTGATGCTTTGTTAGATTCTATCCATACAAAGGAAATTCGTACTTGTCTATATAGAGGAACTCATAGAGATGGACATATATTGAGTCTGGAAATGAGGACAAAGCATCTTGAGCAATCCTTAGAAGGTAAACATGTTGTTTTGGTTATTATTGATGATCGTTCTGCTCAAATTCATCATCAACAGGAAACAAGATTATCAGAGATGAAGTATAAGTTAGCATTTGAACAGACACATAGACGCTTATGGGATTATAATATAAAGACAAAGCAATTATATCGTTCTAAAGCAGTTCAAGAGGATACAGGGACACCTGAACTAATTGAAAATGTTCCTGAATATTTTGTTGAAAATAATTATATTCATCCTGATTATCATCAAGGATATCTAGATTTTTATAGAAAAATATCTCAAGGTGAAGATTGTGATTATTTATTTAAAGCATTGCATAAAGATGGTGTTTATAAATGGATGCATATTACTTATCATGTTCTTTTTGATGAATATGGGCAACCAGACCATGCGATTGGATTTGGTGAAGATGTTAATGAAGTTTATGCAAATAAAATCCGCATACAACAAGAACAATATTATGAAGCAATCATGTATGGGTCTAGATTGTATTATGATATTAATCTGAGTGAAAATAGCATTGTCTATAATGATCATAGAAACCTATTAGAGGATGTTAATGAATTTACATATACCCACTTTCTGGAATATATTACAGAAAAGGTTGTTTCTCCAAATGATCATCAAAAATTCTTACATGAATTTTCTAGAAAACAGTTGATGCATCTTTTTAAAGAAGGAAAAACTCTTTTATCAAGAGAATATGAATTAGGAACTGAGGAGAAACGTTGGTATGAAATCGATATTAATTTATACACACCAATAGATTCTACTGATATATGTGCTTTTATAACAACACGAGATATTGATGAAAGAAAACGTTATGAATTATCACTTGAATTCAATGTTAAACATGATGACCTGACAGGTGTTTATACTAGAAATGCAATTCAAAAATATGTTGAATCTATTATTAAGCAGAAACCAATTGCTGTAATGATGATTGATGTTAATGAATTCAAACTTATCAATGATACATTTGGACATACTTATGGTGATGATACTTTACGAAATATTGCTGATGTCTTATTACAAGTTGTCAATAATAGAGGTGTTGTTGGAAGAATGGGTGGAGATGAATTTATTGTTGTTATTGATGATTTCAAAGATCGTCAAGAAATTATTAATATGGCTAAACGTATTAATGATTCTATTCATCTCACGTATGTGGTGAATCAAGAAAAGCATACATTATCATGTTCAATTGGAATTGCCTGCTCAGATGATATCAATAACTCATTTAAAAGATTATATCGTCAAGCAGATGAAAATCTTTATAATATGAAAAAAAGAGTGAAAATATAACCAGATAGTTAAGTTTATCTGGTTATTTTGTATTTCATTGACGAGATAGAAGTTGTATAAGCAAATTGACTGCTAATTGAATATCATTTAGAGAGAGACCAGAATAATTAACAACTAATGTTTGAGATTCAAAAGGTTGTTCATAAAATTGGGAAAGGGTTGCAATATTTAAACCAATATTATGTGCTTTTTCAATAATTGCTACATCTGATAAAGAAGAATGATAGTGTAAAAGAAAATGAAGACCAGCATTTTCTTCAGTAATATTAATGTCTTGATGAATGACACTTTGTTGGAGTTGAGTTAAGAGCTCGTCTCTTATCATTTTATAAGAATTGCGCATACGATTAATATGTTTCTCAAAATAACCTTGCTTCATAAATTCAGCTAAAATTATTTGTTCAAAACTTGAGACACTACACGCTGAAAATGCAAATTTATTATGATAGAGTTGTACTAAATGTGGTGGTAATACCATATAACTCATACGAAATGATGGAGCAAGCGTTTTAGAAAATGTATTTAAATAAATGACTCGTTCATTTTGATCAATTTGATAAAGTGTTGATAAGGGTTTTCCACGTAATCGAAATTCACTATCATAATCATCTTCAATAATATAAGTATGTTGTTGAGTTGCCCATTTCAAGATTTCTAAACGTCTTTGAATAGGCATTGAAATGCCTGTAGGATAATGATGAGCAGGAGATATGTGAACAATTTGAGCTTGGCTTTTTTTGAGTTCATCAATATTTAAACCATCATGATCTAAAGAAATATACTGATAGTGAACATTATTTAATTGATAAACCTTAGCAATACTTCGATGGCCTGGATTTTCTAAAGCATAATGTTGGTCTCGTCCTAGCAATTGAATGACAATATTATATAAATATTCTGTACCTGCTCCAATGACAATTTGCGATGGCGAAACATTCATACCTGAAAATGCATGAAGATGTTCACAGATGGCTTCTCTAAGTTCAAGGCAACCTTGCTGATGTGCACGTATTAAGAGTTCAGAGTTCTGTGAATTTAAAACTTGTCTTGTTAATTTTGACCAGACTGAAAATGGAAAATTAGAGAGGGATATAGAATTCGTTCTCAAATCAATAAAATACTGAATTTGTGGTTTTTCCAAGATAGTTGGAACTGTTTGGGTTGGAATTTCAGGATATTCTATTGAATTCACAAAGTATCCTTTTTTTTCTATTGAATAAATATAACCTTCTATAAGCAATTGATTATAAGCATTTTCAATTGTAATGAGACTAACTTGTAGATGTTTTGCAAATACTCGTTTAGATGGCAATTTTTCATTTGCCTGTAATTTTTGTTGAATGATATCATTTTTAATACATTGGTAGAGATATTCATACATTGGAATACCTAATTCATGATTAAAATGGTAAGTTAGCATAATATCACCTCCAATTGATTATAACATAATCTGGTTATATAAAAAAATACAAAACTGAATATTTTCATATAACCAATAAAGGAGTATACTCAATTTCAAGAAGAGGGGGGGATTCAAAATGAATCATAAAGTATTAAAAATATTAATTATTGGTTTAATGGCAGCATTGTCATATATTGCATTTACATTTATGCAAATTAAAATTCCAACACCTGCGGGGATGACTTCATTTCATTTGGGTAATACATTTTGTGTTTTAGCTGCTTTATTACTTGGTGGATTGCCAGGAGGAGCGGCTGGTGCAATTGGTATGGGAATTGGCGATTTACTTGACCCAACATATGTTATTGTAGCACCAAAAACGATTATTTTAAAATTAGGGATTGGGATAATCACTGGATTGGTAGCGCATAAGGTTATGCATATTCAAAATAAAGAAGGAAAGGAGTTAAGAAGAGCTGTCTTCATTTCTGCTTTTTCTGGTATGTTATTTAATGTTATTGGTGAACCTATTTTTTCTTATTTCTATACAACAGTTATATTAGGAGCTCCTGATAAAGCAGCGAAAGCATTGGCATCATGGAATGCAATAACAACAGGGACGAATGCTATTATAGCAGTTATTGTTTCATCACTTGTTTATCTTGCAATTGCACCAAGACTTAAGAATAATGGAGTATTAAAAAAACTTTCACCTAAGGAATAGTGGTAATCTATTCCTTTTTATCATATAATATGTATATGCCGACATAGCTCTAACTGGTAGAGCAGGCCACTCGTAATGGTCAGGTTGCAGGTTCAAGTCCTGTTGTCGGCACCAGTTTCTAAATTGTTTTAAAGTTCCCATCGTTGAGGATTTTAAAACTTTTTTTGTTGACTGGATTGTATTTCAAACGTTAAAAGATTATACTAGAGCATAAGCACATATATAAATGAAACAGAAATATGAAGGAGAATTAATATGTTATTAATCATGGAATGCATAGTTGCCTGCATAATATTTACAATTATAATATTACCAGCACAATATCATAATCCGTTATCCCAATTTGCTTCTTATCCGACTGCAATAAAAAAAGAGTCTATAAATTACCTGAATATAAAGATTTTATGAGTCAAGTAGAGCATAAAAATTAGATACGTAAATTTATAGGTGCAATTCTCATATCTATCCTTTTATTTATAGTAGCATATCTTTCTGGAAATAAGACTTTTATTTCTGTATATAGACATGTTTTTATATTGTTTTTGACAGTGAATATATATGATTTAATTGTATTTGACTTAATTATATTTTGTCATAGTCAAAAACTAATGATTCCAGGTACTGAGGATATGATTAAAGAATACAGAAGTCCATGGCATCATATCAAAGGTGCAATAAAGGGAATAGTCATAGGGGCTTTTGTTGCACTATTATCAGCTAGCATAATTCAAATTTTATTATATTTAAGGTAGATAATAATGATATTGTAAAACAACAATATATGGAAATCATATTATTTACAGATAATTATTATATAAAAATAGTCTCATTTTAGAGTTTATCTGTTATGAAATGACTTATTCTTACAATCTTATTTTTATGAGAGTAGGTATAATTATAGAAACATAGATAAACAGTTAGGAGGAGTTACAAATGGCATCAAGTTTAGATTTTGTACATTATATTTGTCAGCAGATAGATGGTGCTGGAATGATTTCATATAGAAAAATGTTTGGAGAGTATGCAATATATTGTGATGGAAAGGTTATTGGTTTAATTTGTGATAATCAGTTCTTTGTTAAGAAGACGACTGCAGGAGAATTGATTTTCCCAAACTGTCAGGAGGCTTCACCCTATACAAATGCAAAGCCACATTTGGTTATTGATAGTATAGACAATAAAGAATTAATGACAACATTGATTAGAGTAACTTGTGATGAACTGCCTAATCCAAGGCCTAGAAAGAAGAAATAAGAGTCTTATTGTGAATTTTTACAATAGTAAGTGAATGTAATTTATTAACATTCAATTCATGTTTAAGGACTATAATGGACATGGTGATAAAAAATGGAAAGAATTGAGAAAAGAATTGTTGTTTTGTATCGATTACGTAAAGAACGTATCAATGAACTGTTAAAAGAGTATCATTTGTCTTATGAAGATTATGAGATAGTTTTAGCATTGCATTATGCTGAAGGTCTATCAATTGAAGACATAAAAAAAGAGACAAAAATTGATGAAAGATTAATAGAGAGTATTATTGATCATCTACAGAAAAAAAATTATCTTTATATAGAAAATAATCGTATTTATCTCACAGAAGCAACAAAAAAATTATATCCTCAATTAAAAAGAGTTGTCAAAAAAGGCAATGAAGAAATGATCCGTCAAATGAGTACAGATGAATACCATGAAATTATTGAAACATTAGATAAGATTATAGAAGTTTATGAGTAAAGTAGAAATACTTTACTTTTTATTTATGAAAATGAATACTAAATAAAATCATGATGAATATATTGAGAATAAGTGAGGTGGTATATCATGCATATAGATAAGAAGATATTTTTTATTTGTGTTTTTTTCTTTTTTTATTTAATTATTTTTTTGTTAAAATATCAAAAGAAACAAATATGCCATCACAATCAATATGACATGTTAGAACAATTTGATGATGTTATTATTGCTGAATATGATATATTGCAAGATAAACTCACCTTTTTGCCACAATCACAAAGAATGTTATTACTTGATCAATTAAGTTATTGTCATTTTTCTCAAAATTATAAAGAGACAAATATTGTGCTCCCCGATGATTGGAGGGTAATTGAAAATTTATTTGTCAATTTATCTGATGAGGAAGTTTATAAATGTGAAGTGAGAATGCAATTTCATGATGGTGTTTACAAGTGGTGTATGTTAGATATGCTTGTTAAACAACGTTATCATCAACCATATAAAATTATTTGTAAAATTACAGATATATCACAGCATAAAGCAAAATTAGAATCATTGGAAGCAAAGGCTATCAGAGATGCAATGACAGGACTATATCAAAAAAATACCTTCCAAGAAAAAGTATCAAAATTAATAGAATACAATGTAAAGGGTTGTTTTTTAATATTAGATTTAGATAATTTTAAAGAAATTAATGACACTTATGGACACGATGTTGGTGATCAGTGTCTTGTTGAGTTTGGTAGAATTTTAAAATCATGTTTTAGAAAAGAGGATATTATTAGCCGTTATGGTGGTGATGAGTTCGAAGTTTTTATGATGAATATTATCGATGCAGGTATTGTAGAAAAGAAAGCCTGTCAGATTATGCAAGCATTACAGTTATCAAAAGTTTTTGAAGATTTAAATATTACACTCACATGTAGCATTGGTGCTTTCATAGTTGATAGGTATACACCTTATTTAGAAGCTTTTGAAAGAGCGGATCTAGCACTATATTGTTCGAAATATCAAGGGAAGAATCAATGCAGAATAGATTGTTCTCCAAATAAAAAGCTATATCAATAATTGATTTAGCATACGACTTTATACAATGACTTGATTTGACATCCAAATGGCTTTACTGAATTTTCAATATAATTATCCATTGTTGAAGAGATAAGATAGTTGTCTTGATTATCTGCTTCTTTTTTATGTTTTTATACTATTTAATAAATAATTAAAGTCTAATAAAATAGATTCATAAATATCTTGTAACGAAACAGCAACCATTAAAGTTTCCTGAATTTGATTATGCTCTAAAAATTCTTGCATAAAAGCCAATGGTGATCCATCAATTATAAGTATGTTTTCAGCAATAGTTTGATTCATAGAGTTATAATATTCTTCTCATTTTGCATGAACATTAAAGAAATCTTTTCTTTTCACATACCAATGATAATTTTGTGATTTGTGATATTTAACAGCAAAGTCTGTTAATATTTAATTTAATTGTTTTCTATATTAGTTCTCCTTTGTTAGCTTTTACTCACTACATGTGGTATAATTTATACTCATTATATTAGCAAATTATTTGCTTAAAACTACTCAAAGATATGAATATTCTTTTCTTTTGTAATCAATTCATTTATACTTGATGAAGAGGTGAAAATATGGAACAAAAAATTGTGTTTTTAGATGTAGATGGAACTCTAACATTACCTAATGGTGAAGTGAGTGACAATGTCAAAAAATCTATTCAACAGGTACGCCAAAATGGTCATTATGTTTTTTTGTGCACAGGCAGAAATAAGGCAGGAGTTCAATCCTTAATGCCTATCGGCTTTGATGGTATTATCTGTAGTGCAGGTGGTTATATTGAGTATAATGGTAAGAAAATATATGAATCATGTTTGAAGGAAGAGGATGTTAAGGAAGCTAGAGAGGTCTTTGATAGAAATGGGATTATGTATAATTTAGAGACAACTCATATGACTTTTCAAAATGATGATATGAATGAAGCTTTTATCAAAATACATTTGAAAGATGATGATATGAATTCAGAGTTAACAAGACTATTGAACGAACAAAAAGATCGTTTTAATATTCATTCAATAGAAGAATATGAGGCGCATCCATTACCAGTTCAAAAGTTATGTTTTATGACATATAGTGAAGAAAGTTTGAAAGAACCAAGAACAATCTTATCTAAAAAGTATAATTTCATTGTTCATGAGTTTTTATCAACGCATATCATCAATGGTGAAATTATTATTAAAGGAACAAATAAAGGAAATGCAGTACGCTTTGTTGTTGAACATCTTGGCTTGTCAATGAAAAATACGATTTGCTTTGGTGACAGTATGAATGACTTAGAAATGATTGAGGTATGTGAACATAGTGTTGTTATGGGAAATGGTTCAGAAGTCTTAAAATCATTTGCAACAACAGTTTGTGAAAGTGTTCATGATGATGGTGTTTATCATGAAATGAAAAGATTAGGTTTATGTTCGTAAATATAAAAAAGAGTCTTTCGTTTAGAGAGACTCTTTGTATATATCAAATGAGCTTGCTATTAAGAGATAAAGAAAACCAGTTTGAACAAAGAAAATTGTATAGTCTAACATACCATGAACAAAAATCATAACTGTAAATGAGATAATTAATGCAACTAATGTCTTATCAATCTGTGTTTTCCATAATCGATATAAACGCTTAATATTTTCTATAATAAATGGCAGAATTGTGAGAATTCCAATAATTCCAAAACAAAGCAAAGGATCTAAATAGATACTATGGGCATGTTCAGTAGGATGACCATTATAAGCTTTGTATATATGCCAGTAAGTCATAGGCCCTTCACCAAAGAGAGGATGAGTTTTTATATTTGCTATAGCAACATCCCATATTCCCTGTCTTGTTCCAAAATAAGCAATAATGTTATCAACTCTAGGGAACTTTGAAGGGTTAAATACAAAATATACACAAGCTAAAATGACACCAGCCATTATAGCTAAACAAGCTTTATATTGTTTATCAATAATTAATATCACAAGAACACCAGCTGCAAGTGCAGGCCAAGCTGTACGACAGGCCGTTAAAAGTAACATAAATAAATTAATAGCAATGACTGCTAAATAATAACAAAACTTTTTATAGTTAACTTTAATATCTTTGATTTTTAATATTTTATAGAAAGTAATACAAACAAAAAATTCTATCATCATAGCATAATAGTTTGCATTAAAGAAAACAGAATTGATACGGTCTTGAGGTCGATTAAAAATAATAATTTCTAATTGATCTATATCAAACTTATTCAGGATTCCAATATACTCTATTAAACCATAAAGTGCTGCAAAAACACTTAAGACAATAATACAATTCATAATGAATTCAAATAATTCACCTGTAATACGCTGTCGGTAGTATAAAACAAAAGATAAAATAGCAAGGATTCCAAGACTGCAACCAGCCCCATAATAGTTTTGATAAAACAGCGATACAACAAAACTCAACCCACAAAAGTAAAGAATATATTGACTCTTTGCTGTTTTTCTATATGCGTCTTGTATTTCCCCTTTTAATAAAAGACGTATTGTTAAAAAGATGAGAACTGTTGCACACATATAAAAAGGTAAGAACATCGATAAAATCGCAACAATGATATATCTTTGATTATGTGTAAAATGTTCTTTTAAATAATCAATTCCAAAAATAAGCCACACCTCCCAAAACGCAACTCTATTTTACAACAAATAAGAAATTATGTATACTATAAAAAGCAAACATAACAAAAATGTAAGAAATGGAAAGAGGAAAAACATGTACAAATACCTATATATTTACAATTATTCACCCCATGAGCAACAATTATGTGAGATGGAATTTAGACGTCTGTTTAAAGAAAATATGACGTCTAAATATTATTTATCAAATACTTATTTTGATTATACAAGAAGTGTTTTTATCAAGGGGAGATTGAATATTATGTATTCATCTGATAACTTTGATAAAATTGTTGAATTCATTGAGGAAAGCCAAATGTGTTATTATGAATTCAAAGTTATTTATTTAAAGAATGATATAACACATGTTGATTATCAGGAATCTTTAGAAAAATGTAGACAGATTGCTCACCCTATTGATGGTTCAGTGAATATGCAAGAACCTAAGGTTATTTTTGCAATTACAAAATTACACAATCAATGGTATTTTGGGACATATGATGATGAACTTGTTTGGTCACATTGTTATGAAAAACCTCATTCTTATTCACATTCTTTAAATATTAGAGATGCAAGGACATTAGTTAATATTGCTGTTGGGCAAGAAACATCATTAAAACTGATAGATCCATGTTGTGGAGTTGGTACAGTTGTTTTAGAAGCTTTGAGTATGGGCATTGATATTGAGGGATATGATATTAATCGTGAAGTTTCTTATCAGGCAAGATGCAATTTGGAGCATTTTGGATATGATCCATCTGTTATTCAAAGAAAAGATATGAGAATAATTGAGAAACAATATGATGTTGTGATTATGGATATTCCTTATGGTGTTTATAGTCCTTTTTCATATGAACAACAATTAGATTTACTAAAAGGAGCATTTTCATTAGCACCATCACTTCTTTTGGTTTCTCATATACCAATGAATAAAGAATTAGAGACATTGGGCTATGAAATCTTAGATTGTGCAACAATTATAAAAGGAAGTTTTCAAAGATATATGACACTTTGTTGGAAAAAATAACAGATTTCGTTATAATGAAGATGAGGTGAGGGGAAATGAAACATATCTTTATGATGAAATATACAAAAAAACATCATGACTTTGAAAAAAGTATTCATGATATTATGAAGGACTATGACTATGAAATCGTTTATCGTAACTGTTTAGCAGATAGTCAAAAGTACATAAAAGAGTTTCCATGTCTAGCCCGCTTTTATATTGTTGGAGGAGATGGAACAGTTCATGGTTTTATCCAAGATTTAGTGGATAGTCAACATGAAGTTGTTGTGATTCCTCTAGGGACAGGGAATGATTTCTGTAGAACATTAACCACACAAAAGAATCCACAAGAACTGCTTAAAGAATCTTTAAAGTATAGTGCTCAAAAAATTGATGTTATTCAATTGAATGATTCTTACTTTATTAATGCTGCTTGCTTTGGACTTGATAGTGTGATCGCAAATCATGTTCATGATACACCACATATACCTTTTATCCCTGATTCAAAAAGTTATATTATCTCTATACTACAAAATACATTAAAATATGGCAATCATTCTGTGACTATATTTAGTGATAATCATTTGATTTATCAAGGAGAAATGATTCTTTGCACAGTTAATAATGCACAGTATTATGGTGGTGGGTTTCAAATTATACCTCACGCTGATATTCAAGATGGATATATGGATATTTGTGTTGTGGATAAGGTTCCTAAATGGAAAATTCCATATATGGTTGAAAGGTTAGTGAGACGTAAATTAGCTGGTCGTAAAGATGTTCATTATTTTCGTGTTAAGAATGCTAATGTTATATGTTCATATAACTGTAATGTTGATGGTGAAGAAGTCAGTTATGGACATTATCATTTTCTTATAAAACCAAGATCTTTAAATGTTGTGACATTTCAATAATAAAAACCAAGCCTAAGCTTGGTTTTCATATTCTTCTGAGAAGAAAACTTGGTGCCATAATGAGAAACAATAAACAGTCCAAATCTTCTTATAATAATCATGTTTTTGATTTTTGTGATCTTCTAACATAGAAATCAGTTTTTGATCATCAAAAAGTTCTTTAATAATTGGTGTTTGTAAACCATTAAAAACTTTTTGATAAAGATCTTCTTCTCTCATCCATTCTCTTAAAGGAACTGGGAAACCAAGTTTCTTTTTCTTATATGCTTCATTAGGAATAACTTTTTTAGCAGCTTGTCTTAATAAGACTTTTGTATTTTCCTTTGTAACCTTCTGATTATCTTTTAATTGACTTGCAACATGAAAGACTTCTTTATCTGTAAAAGGAACACGACTTTCAATGGAATGAGCCATTGTCATTTTATCACCTTTTTGTAAGATATCTTTAATAAACCATGTTTGCAAATCAACATTTTGTCTCTTTTGAATATTGGTTGCTTTTCCTAAGTTCTTGAATAAAGGAGCAACAATATCATCATGAGTATGTAGATGAGAAGTATCTCTTAATAAGTGTTTGCAATCCTGCTCAGAAAAAACAGGGTTGACACCAACATAATAATCTTCAATACGTTCACCATTTCTGATTAAGAAAGGGACACCTTTGATTGTTGGCAAATGTTTACAAATACGTGAAATGAAATGTCTAATAAAGAATGGAATCTTTCCATAAATACCACTATCAATATCACCACGATATGTATTATATCCACCAAAGAATTCATCTGCACCTTCTCCTGATAAGACAACCTTAACATCCTGGCTCGCAAGTTCACTTACAAAATAAAGCGCAACAGCAGCTGGATCAGCAGTTGGTTCATCCAGATGATACATCATCTTAGGTAAAATATTTAAATATTCTTCTTTATTAATAATTTTGCTTTTATTTTCAATACCTAATTGTTGTGCTAGATCTTGAGCATAACTAATCTCGTTATATCTTTCATCATTATATCCAACTGTGTATGTATGTTGAGGTCTTGCTAATGAAACAAGATATGATGAATCTATTCCACTACTAAGAAATGATCCTACTTCAACATCAGCAATTAAATGATGTTTTACTGAATCTTTCATAATCTGATCAATTGCCTGAATCATTTCTTGATCACTCTTATATTGATCTTTGAATTGTATAGAATAATAACGCTTTATTTCAACTTGTTTATCTTTATAAACTAAGTAATGACCTGGCAATAATTGTTTCACATTCTTAAAGAATGTTTGTTCACCAGCCACAAAGTTCATCTTTAGATAAATATCTAAAACATCTCTATTTAATTCTTTTTTAAAATCAGGATGATCTAAGAATCCCTTGATTTCACTGGCAAAAAGAAAATGTTCTTGATCAAAATAATAATAAAAAGGTTTAATACCAAAATGATCTCTTGCACAAAATAATTCATGAGTTGTTGTATCATATAAAGCAAAAGAGAACATTCCTCTTAAATGATTAACAATTTCATAATGATATTCTTCATAACCATGTAAAAGAACCTCAGTATCACTATTTGTTTTAAAGTGATGCCCTTTATTTTCTAGTTCTTTTTTTAGTTCTAAATAATTATATATTTCCCCATTAAAAACGACTACCAAATGTTCAGTCGCCATAGGTTGTGTTCCACCAGCTAAATCAATAATAGATAAACGACGATGACCTAAAGCAACATATTCATCAACAAATTGACCTTCGCCATCAGGTCCTCTATGTGCAATACGATCCATCATTTGTTTTAAAATTTCTGCTCCGTTTTCCTTCACAGGTGCAAATCCAACGATTCCACACATATATATCACATCCTTTGCTAAAGCATTATAACATTATTTTTTCTATTGGTGTTAATAAAATCGTAAAATAAATGAAAAAGAGTAGTCTTCTACCCTTTATCTAAATCCACATACATTTCTACATAGCCGCATGTCTTACAGAGTGATACTTTTAAAGGATATTCTATCTTTTTTAGATCTTCATTTTTTTGAACAACAACATAGTCACTAATAGGTTGTGCAGAATCCTTTAAATAACACTCTTCAGTCATTTCTTTATGACATCTTGGACATTTTCTCATCGCTAATCACCTCTATCTATTATTATACAGAAAAATATGTTCTAAAACAAATATCAATAACATATAATATAAATATTATTGTTGTGAGTTGATTTGTGATATTGTAAAATAAAAAGCATAAAACACTAATTTGGAGTTGAAGTTATGAAATTCATGATGATATATTTGATTATGATTAATATTCTTGCTTTCTTGATGATGAAACTGGATAAATATAAAGCAAGGAAACACGCATGGCGAGTTCCAGAGAAATCATTTTTTCTCTTAAGTATCATTGGGGGAAGTCTTGGGACATGGATAGGTATGTATATATGTCATCATAAAACAAGACAATGGTATTTTGTTGTTGGGATACCAATTATATTATTGCTTCAAATTTTATTGATTTTAAAAGTAAAAGGTGGTAGTCTTTAAGTAGTTATATGACTGACGGAAGTGGAATTGACCACAGGAAATATAATGCGAAGAGCCGACCGTCTGGGCAAAGAGTCCAGAGGTGTGGCTCTTTTCAATTTCATATGTTCAGGAGGAAAATAAAATGAGAGAATTAGAATTAAAGTATGGATGTAATCCCAATCAAAAACCAGCAAAGATTTATAACAAAAATGGTGAATTACCTATTCAAGTGTTAAATGGAAAAGCAGGATATATCAATTTACTAGATGCTTTTAATAGTTGGCAATTGGTTAAAGAGTTAAAAGAAGCAACTGGGTTGCCAAGTGCTGCAAGCTTTAAACATGTTTCACCAGCAGGAGCTGCTGTGTATGTTCCATTAGATGAAACATTAAAACAAATTTATTTTACTGATGGATTGGATTTGTCGCCAATTGCCACAGCATATGTACGAGCTCGAGGAAGTGATCGTATGTCTAGTTATGGTGATTTTGCAGCATTAAGTGATGAATGCGATGAGTCATGTGCTAGATATCTTTCTAGAGAAGTGAGTGACGGGGTTATTGCACCTTCATATACACCTGAAGCATTAGCTATCTTGAGTAAAAAGAAAAAGGGAAATTATCTGGTTATCCAAATAGATACTGATTATATCCCAGCAGATATTGAAACAAAAGATGTATATGGCATCACATTTGAACAAGGAAGAAATCATGTTCAAATAACTGAAGATTTATTTAATGATAGACCGACTCAAAACAAGGAATTATCTCAAGGTGCTATACGTGACTTACTGATTTCTATGATTACATTAAAATATACTCAATCGAATTCAGTATGTTATGTCAAAGATGGACAAGCTATTGGGATTGGAGCAGGACAGCAATCACGTATTCATTGTACAAGATTAGCAGGTAATAAGGCAGACAATTGGTATTTGCGCCAACATAAAAAGGTTTTAAGTCTGCCATTTCAAGAGAAAATTCGTAGAGCGGATCGTGACAACACCATCAATGTCTATATTTCAGATGATTATGAAGATGTATTGGCAGATGGAATTTGGCAAGAATTCTTTACCTGTCAGCCTGAACCATTGACAAAGGAAGAAAAGAAAATATGGTTAGCAACCTTAAAAGATGTTGCACTTGGATCAGATGCATTTTTCCCATTTGGAGACAATATTGAACGTGCTCATAAGAGTGGGGTCACATATGTTGCTCAAGCTGGTGGTAGTATCAGAGACGACCATGTCATTGCAACTTGTGATAAGTACAATATTGTTATGGCATTTACACATTTACGTTTATTTCATCATTAATTATATAAAGAGGATAACAGTTATATGTTATCTTTTCTTTAGCTTTCATAGTAAGAGAGAACTCAAAAAACAAATCACATGAAAAAACCTTTAATTTCCATTTTTTTAGACAAAATATGTGTTATAATGTTAAAAGGAGCGTGATAAGATGATAAAACTCGAAAATGTTACAAAAGTTTATAAAACCGGCGTAAGAGCTGTCAACAATATGAATGTTAATATTGGTCCAGGAGAATTTGTTTATGTTATTGGACCTACTGGTGCAGGAAAATCTACTTTTATTAAGTTACTATATAGAGAAGAAAAAGCTTCGTCTGGTAAAGTTATTGTTGCTGGAGAAGATGTCTCTAAAATAAAAAACCGTAAAGTTCCTTACTTTAGAAGAAATATAGGAATTGTTTTTCAAAATTTTAGATTATTGCCTAAGAAAACAGTTTTTGAAAATATAGCTTTTACATTAGAAGTAACAGATACTCCAAGAGTAGAAATTAGAAAAAAAGTAAGAAGAACATTAGAACTTGTTGGATTAGAAGACAAAGCTAATGCTTTTCCTCATGAATTATCAGGTGGTCAGCAACAACGTGTAGCAATTGCCAGAGCAATTGTCAACAATCCCAAGGTTTTAATCGCTGACGAACCAACTGGAAACTTAGATCCAGATACATCTATAGAAATTATTGAATTATTAGAAAGAATTAATGAAGTCAATCATACAACAATCTTAGTTGTTACACATGATAAAGAAATTGTTCAAAAATATAAAAAGAGAACAATCTTAATTGAAGATGGATGTATTAAGACCGATACAAGTACAGGAGGTTATGCAAATGGAATTCATTAGTTGTGTGAAAAACTTCCCCAAACACTGTAAAACAGCATTTCAAAATATTTGGCGTAATGGTGTCATGTCTGTATCTTCTGTTTTTGCTGTGACAATTACTTTGGTCTTGATTGCAGTTATTGGTATTATTGCAATTAATATTCAAGATATGACTTTAAGTATTGAAGAAAGTCTTACAGTTTATGTGAAAATTGATCGTGAATTAAAAGATGAAGATGCTAAAAAAATACAACCAGCAATTGAAAAAATTGCAGGTGTTAAGAAAGTAACATTCTCATCTAAAGATAATGAATTAAATAAAATGATGGAACAACAAAACGATAATGGAAAAGAGTTGTTTGAAACATATCGTAAAAATAATCCATTAGGGGCGGCCTATGTTGTTGAAGTCACAGATGCTAAACAAATTGATACTGTAGCTGATCAAATCAGAACTCTTAATAATGTCAATGAAGTTAACTCTGGTGGTGAATCAACATCATCATTAGTTAATAGTTTAGAAGCTGTTAGAAATGGTGGGGCAATCTTTGTTGTTGGATTAACTGTTATAGCTCTCTTTATGATTGCAAATACAATCAAAATTACAATTACATCTCGACAAACTGAAATTAGTATTATGCGTATGGTAGGAGCAAGTAACTGGTATATTCGTTTACCATACATGTTAGAAGGAATCTTTATTGGAATTTTAGGATCAATTATTCCAGTTCTGGTTATGTATTTTGGATATACAATGGTTTATAATGGAGCTGTTGGATTGTTACCTTCAATGTTAGCTTTGCGTGAACCTTTCCCATTTATTTGGCAATGTTCAGGTTTATTAGTTGCTCTTGGAAGTGGTGTTGGTTTAATTGGAAGTTTTGTTTCAGTTAGAAAATTCTTAAAATTTTAGATAAGTTTTAGATGAGTTATTTTAATGCTCATCTTTTTTTTACAATGAATTTCAAATTGTGACTTTCATGTGACTGTTTCTCCATATAATGGAAATAGAGTAGGGAGATGAACATTAATGAAAGTTATCAAGAAAGTATTTACATTCCTATTCATAGGAATAATTATTTTAGGAGAGTTTACTGATATAAAGGCTTATCAGATTGAACCTGTAACTTATCATATAAAGATGTATGGAACAATCTATAATGCGAAAGGTAAAGTTGTTGAAAAAAATGCTATGTTTGAAAGAAGTTATACTTTTAGTGAAAGTGTAAATTCGTATTTATATGGTGGTCAAAAGGATGATCCTACACGTTTTGACTTAGGTAAAAAACAAACAATTATTCTAAATTATGTTGAAGTAAATGGCAGATAAACAGAAGTGAAAATACATCCTGATAATCCATTACGTGCAAATCTAATTTATGATGATCTCTATTTTGATTATAATTCAAGTAATGCTTTGGCACCTGAAAATCTTTTTACAATTAGTTTGTTTAGGAAAATCCCAATTGTTGTGACTGCAAAGAGTATGACAGTCACATATGATGGTACTGAAAAAAAATTATCTGGTTTTGACATAACTGCTGGGAGTCTAAAAACTGGTCATAATGTTGTTGTACAACATGAATCGATTTTAGCAACTGAGTCTGGTAAATATATCTTGAATCTTGAAGAAGCAAAAGTTTATGATAAAACTGGAAATGATGTGAGTTATTTTTACAGTCTTTATTTGGAATCAGGATCATTAACTATTCATCCAGCACCTATGACAATAACAATAGATGATGTAGAAAAAAACATAGGAACAGATGATCCAGATTTCACAGCAACGGTTGAAGGAGAGATTGAGGGGCAACCTTTAAATTACACATTAACAAGAGAATCTGGTGAAGAATTAGGTGAATATCCCATTACTGCTCATTATGTTGAAAATAAAAATTACATAGTTAATATAGTAGAAGGAAAATTATCTATTATAGAAGCGATTGTTAATCAACCTGATGATGAGGAACCACCCTTATCTAATAATGAAGAGCCAGCAACTCCCGAAATCACTGGACCTATTGAAGTACCTGAAGCAGGAATTTCAGCAAACCTATCTCCAAATATAGAAGATTCTACAAGAGTGCCAGCCAATATAGTAACTCCTGTAGTTAATACGCCAGTACAAAATAATAACCAACAACAAGAAGAGAATAATGAAACAGAAGTTATCACGGTTAATGATAACAAGACACCTTTAGCAGGTATTGAAAATTCTTGGGCATTGATTAATTTGATTGCTGCAATGACAACTGTAATCTTAGGAATTGTTATTATTTTCTTGAAGAAAAATATGGAATCAAATCAAGAAGAAGGTCTAACATATCAAAAGCGTTATATATGGATGAAGTTATTAGGAATTGCTATTGCAATCATATCTGTTGTGATTTTTATACTTACAGAAGATATAGCTTTACCAATGGTTATGTTAGATAAATATACTGTTGTTATGGTTGTTATAGCAATCATTCAGTTTGTTGTTTTCTTTACGCATACAATTGTTAAGAAAAAAGTGAATAAACAAATCTCACAAGCATAGATAGACTGTCAGTTTGGCAGTCTTTTTATTGGATATATGTTTACATATTGTCATTATATTTAAAAATGATTTTACTTGAAATTTATTGAGAGATATACTGTATATAGTAGAAATGGAGGTTTTTTGATGAAAAAATTAATTCTTATAGGTGGAACAATGGGGGTTGGTAAAACAGCTACATCTTCATTGCTTAAACAAAAATTGAATCAAAGTGTCTTTTTAGATGGTGATTGGTGTTGGGATATGCATCCATTTGTTGTTAATAGAGAAACTAAAGCTATGGTTATGAATAATATTGTTTATCAATTAAATCAATTTATAAGTTGTAGTGAAATAGAAAATATTATATTCTGTTGGGTTATGCATGAACAATCAATTATTGATGAAATTCTTTCAAGAGTTGATATTAACCATTGTCATGTTTATACGTTTTCACTTATTTGTTCAGATGATACTTTAAAAGCACATCTTCAGACAGATATAGATGCAGGCATTCGTAGTCAGGATATAATAGAAAGAAGTTTAGAAAGGATGAAACTTTATAAACAACTGAATACAATTAAAATTGATATTTCTCATTCTACAATTGATGAGACTGCTGAAAAGATTTATAAAATTCTAAATGCAAAGTAAATAACTAATATTCCCTTTATTACTGTAATAACTGAGATTATAGGAATTTCATTCAAATAATAGGTCTTCATAATTTTCTTAGTAAGCAGATAATAATAAATATAATGAAGATAGAGCACATTAAGATAATGGTTTGACTTCAACATCTATTTTCCTTATAATAAGGGATATATAAAGGCAGGGAATAAACATGTTTACAAAAAAAGAGATTTTTAGTATTCCAAATATATTGTGTTATTTTAGAATTGGACTAGTTCCTATTTTTCTATATACATATTTTACAGCAGAAGGTAGTGAAGGTCATATGATATCAGCTGGAATACTTATTTTATCAAGTTTAAGTGATTTCTTTGATGGCTTTATAGCAAGAAAATATGATATGATTACTGAACTTGGAAAACTGATTGATCCTGTTGCCGATAAACTTACTCAATTTGTTGTTGCATGTACATTGATGTATACCTATCCTGCATATTCATGGCTTGTTGCTATTATTGTATTGAAGGATGGTATGTTGCTTTTTGTTGGTTGGTTTATTTATCGAAAAAAGGGAAAACATCTCGCTCAAGCTGAAATGCCAGGTAAAATTGCTACAGCAGTCTTCTTTGTCGTATCTATTCTATTAATTGCTTTCTATATTCCAGGAACAATGATTTCAACTGTTATGATTTATTCTACAGTTGTATTAATGATTATTGCTATGATTTATTATAGTCAGGGACTCTATCGTTTATATAAAGAAAATTAAGCAAGTTAAGACTTGCTTTTTTATTTCATATAAAATCTAAGAAAATAGATGATAAACATATATTTCTTTTTTTATTTCTTGTATAATGAATAGAGGTGATATTATGAGTAAACGTGATTTAAAACAATTATGTTATTTAGAAGCATTAGAAGATAATGTTGTTTCTGTTGAGATGATTTTGAATCGACTCAATCAGATTGAAAGTAAAAAGGGCGTTTTTGATGCTTATATTTTACAACATGATCGCTCAAGGACAATTCTAGATTTAGAGCTTTCTCTAGCAACACTCTGTGTTTTACTAAGGAAAATGGCTGAGAATCTTTTTATCGTGACTCCTGATGAACTTCGAAAAGATATGAATAGTATCATTCATTCAAATCGTTTTGAATATAATCGTTTGGAAGTTATTGTTTATTCTCAAAAAGGAAAAGAACATGTTGATTTAAATGCATTGTTAGCATTTTGTCATCATATTCTTTCAAGTGACAAACTTCGTAATTTATAAAGGTTATAATCTTCCTGGGTGATGTATATGAATCTAAGGAAAAATATTGGAATTATTATGATGATGTTGGGTGTTTTATTAACAATTAATCAAAGTGGGCAAGAAAATGAATTTTTAAAACAAGTCGAACTTGTGATTAAAAGTTATTGGCCACTCATTTTAAGTTTTATAGGGATTTATATGATTTCTACACCACGAAAAAGACGATAGCAACTTCAAAGTGCGCTATTGACTGAGTATAGTTGGTAGTATGCAACCAGTTGTACAGTTATGATAATACTGTCAAGATGACTGGAGGAGGAAATAATATTATGGCTTTTTCAAAACAACTTATTCATTTAAGAAATATACGGGGAATGTCGCAAGAAGAACTAGCTGCATTGATGGATGTAACAAGACAATCAGTATCTAAATGGGAAACAAATCAAACCTATCCTGATAGTGAGAAATTGATAAGATTAAGTGAAATCTTTGAAGTGAGTACTGATTATCTTTTAAAGGGAACAGAGACTGAAATAACAGATGGTCAATATAATTCTCAGGCAGGTGTTCAAATGTCAGCAGAAGTCAATGATATTTTAGATCATGTTTATCATATGAGTCGAATAAAAAGAATGATGATTGGTTTAAGTTTATTAGCTGTCATTATTTTCTTATGTATATCGTGTTTTTTAGTATGGAAGTAGGGATGTTCATGAGAGCATCTTTTTAAAATATCAGAATATTATGAAATGTTTTGTAAGATTATCAGATGAAAATCTTGAAATGAATGAATATGTGAAAAAATTAATCTTATAACTTTATTTTTAGGTTATAATTTTGTATAATGAGCGCATATGGAGGTATAGATAATGAAAAAGAGACCTGTGGTTTTATGTATTTTAGATGGTTATGGATTGACTGATCGTATTGATGGGAATGCTGTGAAATTAGCAAATACACCAAATTTAGATGATTTGATGGCAATGTATCCAACAACGACAATCAAAGCTTGTGGTAATGCAGTTGGGTTACCAGAAGGTCAAATGGGTAATAGTGAAGTGGGGCATTTAAATATTGGTGCTGGTAGAATTGTTTATCAATCATTAACTTTAATTAATAAAGCAGTTGAAGATGGAACATTCTATAAAAATGAAAAATTCTTAAAAGCAATTCAACATGCAAAAGACAATAACTCAAAATTACACATTTGGGGATTGTTATCAAATGGTGGGGTTCATTCATCAAATGAACATATCTATGCATTGTTAAAACTTGCTAAAGATCAAGGGTTAGAAAAAGTTTATGTTCATGCATTCTTAGATGGTAGAGATGTTGCACCAGATAGTGGTGCTGATTTTGTTCAAGAATTACAAGATAAAATTGATGAAATTGGTGTTGGAACAATTGCCAGTGTTTCTGGTAGATATTACGCAATGGATAGAGATAAGAGAATGGATCGTGTTGAACTTGCATATAATGCATTGGTTGCTAAAAGTGGTGAAACATATAGCAATCCAGTTCAATATGTTAAAGATTCTTATGCAAAAGATACATTTGATGAGTTTGTTTTGCCAGGATATAATCCTGCTGTTGATGGAGGAGTGAGTGATAATGATTCAATCATTTTTGCTAACTTCAGACCAGATAGAGCAATTCAAATGTCAAATGTCTTTACTGCAGATGTTTATGAAGACTTTAAACCTGCTGATAAGCCTAAAAATCTTGAATTTGTATGTATGATGAAATATGCAGATACTGTTCATGGTGAAGTTGCTTTTGCGTTACCGGATTTAACAAATACTTTAGGTGATTATTTATCATCTCAAGGTATGAAGCAATTAAGAATTGCAGAGACAGAAAAATATGCTCATGTTACATTCTTCTTTGATGGTGGTATTGATAAAGAAATCGAAGGAGCAACTCGTGTTTTAATTAATTCACCAAAGGTTGCAACTTATGATTTACAGCCAGAAATGAGTGCATATGAAGTGAAAGATGCATTAATTGCAGAATTAGATAAAGATATTCATGATGTTGTAATTGTGAACTTTGCAAACTGTGATATGGTCGGACATACTGGAATTATTCCTGCGGCTATTAAGGCAGTTAGTGTTGTTGATGAATGTGTTGGAGAAGTTTATGAAAAGGTTCTTGAACTTGGTGGGACAATGTTAATTACTGCTGATCATGGAAATAGTGAAAGATTATTGGATGAAGAAGATAATCCATTTACTGCTCATACAACAAATCCAGTACCATTAATTCTTACAAATACACACTTAGAATTAAAAGAAGGTGGAAAACTTGGAGATTTAGCGCCAACAATTCTTCAATTGTTAGGATTGCCAATTCCTGAAGAAATGACAGGTGAAAGCTTACTAGGATAAGAGAAATTCTTATCCTTTTCTTTTATCTTTGTTTATGGTATATTAAACAAAATGGAGTGATTCTATGAAAAAAATAATATGTTTTCTTTTGTCTATTCTTGTTTTATGGGGGTGTTCAAGCACAGATACAGCCTCAAAAATACAAATTCAAGGAATTGAAAATATTAATTATGAAAAGTTAACACAAAATTTAAATTCAAATGTTAAATTTATATTGTATATAGGAAGACCTGACTGTGGAGATTGTCAGGAATTTTATCCAATTTTAGAAGAGTATATTGAAAATCATGAAGGAAGCGGTATCTATTATCTAAATATTAAAGATTTTAGAGATCGTGCTAAAGCGGAGAGTGCAACTAAGGAAGAAAAAGATTTCTATGATAATCTTTACAAGGAATTACATTTTGATTGGACTCCAACCATTCATATTATTTCAAATGGAAAGTTTATAAAAACTTATCAGTATCTAGATGAAGATTATATAGAAATTAAGGATCGAGAGAAACAAAAAGCGAAAAGACAGGAGTTTTTAGATCAATTTCAAGTTTTTATGGATGATTATTTTAAGGAGGATTTATAATGAAAAAGTGCCCAAGATGTGGTCATGAAGTGAATAATAATGAAAAATATTGTCCCCATTGTGGATTAGATTTACAAGAAAGATATCGAGCTATTAAGCCTAAAAACAAGGCGATGACATATTTACTATATGTTATTATCTTCTTTTCATTTATCACGATTCCTCTTTTTTATAGTCGTTTATTGAATGCTATAGATAATGATGTAACACAGTTAAATGAAGAGAAAATTGAATTGCCAAAAATCGAAGATACCCAACCGACGTCTATATTAGCAGTTTATGATACACTTGCTGATTTTCAAAAACAATTTACAAATGTCAACACAATTGTTGATGCAATTTCTCAATATGAAGCATCACTTACTCAACGAGGTGATTATACATTTGATAAGACATATCATCTTGTTATTTTAAATAATTATGATATTTATTATACATTAACCTATACAACACAGATTAATGAAAATTTAAGTGTGACTATCCAACGACAATATGATCGTTCACATACTTATAATACTGAAGAAATCACTTTTAAACATACAGGAGCAACAACATTTAATGAATTGTTCTTGAATGAAGAAGAATTAAAAATCGTCAAAACTTTTACAGGTGAACAAAAAATTACTGATGAATTAATTGCAGATTTTTCAAAGCGTCAAGATGAATTTGATACTAAGAAAAAAACATTAGGTCATTATGGATTAGGTAACTACAATGGTCGTTCTTCATTTGTCGCTCATAGACAGGGTGAAAGTTATTACTCAGAATTGGTTTATAACCATGAAGTAAAAGATTATATTCATTAAACAGATGTTTCATCTGTTTTTTTCTTTTTTTATGTGCTATAATAATCTTGTCTAGACAAGACGGAGGAATCGCGATGAAAGAAAATCAATATCAGTATATAAAAATTAAAGATTATATACAGAAGAATATTCAAAAAGGAGTTTATAAGGATGATAGAATTGAGAGTGAAAATTGTTTGGCTAAGCAATTTCATGTTTCAAGGATGACTGTTAGGCAGGCTTTATTATCTTTGCAACAAGAAGGACTGATTTATACTGTACCTAAAAAAGGTGCGTATGTTCAAAAACAAAAATCCTTAAAGACGTTAGATGGATTACAGAGTTTTAGTGAAGATGTTTCACGTTTAGAAGGAGATATTTCTTCACAAATTATTCTTTGTCAAAAAGAAAAAACGGATGATATGAAATTGCAATCTTTAGGATTGTTAGATAAAAATCAGGAAGTTTGGCATATTGTGAGGGTACGTTATATGGATCGTGAGCCCATTGCTTATGAAGATGGTTATTATCATGGAGGTCTTGTTCCAGATATTTCAGTTCAAGTTTTACAACAGTCTTTATATGCTTATTTTGAAAATGAACTTCAATTAAATATTGCTTATTCACATCAACAGATTGATGCTTGCTTGGCTGAACAATTTGCTCATTACTTGGAAATTTCAAAAGAGCAACCATTGTTGAGAATCTTACAAACAACCTATCTTAAAGATGATGTATGTCTTGAATATGGATATACATATTATCGTGTAGATAAGTATAGCTTTAATCAAATAGCTTATAGAAAGAAGGGAGATTTATGAAAGAAATCGGTATTTCTGTTTATCCTGATTTTGATGATTTAGAAACAATTAAAAAGACATTGGATACTGCAAAAGAATTAGGATACAAAGATATTTTTACATCTATAGAACTTGGTGATTTAGGATTTGAAAATACAACAATTGGAATAAATGATAAATTTCAATTTTTATTTGAATATTGTCATCAGTTAGATTTAGAAATACATGTTGATATCAATGATAGAATGTTAAAACACATAGGTGGGGCACCTGATAATCTTAAACCAGTTTTCGACCTCAAGATAAAAGTATTACGTTTAGATAGTGGTTTTACGCATCAAGAAATAGCTTTGATGACCAAGAATCCTTATGGCATTATCATTGAAGAAAATGCTTCTATGCTACAATTTCCTAAAGAGAGAATAGAAACAATTGTTAGCGAAGGAAATATTCAGCAATATTATGCCTGCCATAACTTTTTTCCACTCAATGAAACAGGATTAAGATATGAAGATGCTTTAGCTTCAGCGAAACTGTTTAAAAGTTATGGGATCAAAGTAGGTATCTTTATTGGTTCATTATATTCTAGTCGTGATTTAAATGATGTGGGAGACTATATTGTCACAATAGAAGATCATAGATATAAACCATCATATATACAAGCTATGGAGTTATTTGTTCATCCAGAATTTGATTTTATTATTTTTGGTGATAGTCATCCACGTTTAGACGAATTACAAAAAGTGAGTCAAGTTGCTCAGTATGATTGTTTAGACTTTCTATCAACTCAATATGATATGAGTAGATTGGACAAAAATGATATCAAAGGATTATATTGTGTGGAAATACCTGTTTGGTTTGATATAGATTTAGATGAAGATATTAAAAAAAGATTGACTCATATGGTTTTCTTACCACGCTCAGATCAACCAGAATTGATGGTGCGTGGAACACAGTCAAGAGATATATGTGCTTGTACTCGTTATAATCCTTTGAAAAGAGAAGCATATTCGTTAGTAATGATAAATGAATTTGCAAATCGTTATAATGGTGAACTTCAAATTCCACTAACTGATTTACCAGCAGTGCGTTACGCAAATGTCATTGGTCAAGTGAAGCCATATGCTAGGAGGTTAGTTGAACTTATACAATATGGACAGGCTTTATTTGTTCTTAAGGAGGATTAATATGCAAGAACAATTCGCTCAAAAAATGATTGAAATTTTAAATTTATTTACAGAAACCCAATCAGAAAATATGAAGACTGTTGCGGACATAATTGTTGATAGAATTAAAGAGGGTGGAAGATTCTTTGTGTTTGGAACGGGTCATTCACATATGGTAGGTGAGGAGTTCTATGCGAGAGCAGGGGGGCTTGCTTGTGTTCAACTTATTGCTCCAATGGAATTGACGTTAGGAGAACACCCATTAAAGTCAACTCAAATTGAAAGAATTGCTGAATATGCACATGTGATTATGATGCAGTACGGATTCAAAGATAAAGATATTATTCTCATTTCGTCTAATTCAGGACGAAATGCTATGCCAGTTGAACTTGCTATGGCATGTCATGAATTGGGGATGTGCACAATTGCCTTTACCAATTTAAAACATTCTCAGGTTGTAACAAGTCGTCATAGTCGTGGTCTTAAACTCTATCAAGTTTGTGATTATGTTATTGATAATTGTGGTGTTGTTGGTGATGCTATGATGGAGGTGAAAGGTGTAAAAGGACAGATGGGGGCAAGTTCTAGTTTGATAGGAATGTTTATGGCTCAAACTTTATCCATGCTTATAGCTCAAAAACTTGCTGAAGTAGGAATTGAACCACCTGTTTTCCTTAGTGCTAATGTTGATGAAGGAGATGCTTGGAATCAAAAAATAATGTCTGAATATTATCATATTTAAGAAAAGCTAGCGTTGCTGGCTTTTCTTATACGGAAATATAATGACAAGTTATTATTTTTAAGTATAATAGTAATAAGTCAATAAGGGGGAAGTTATATGATAAAGATGTTATTTAGTGATATGGATGGGACAATTATAGATTTCAATGAAATGAAACATGAACATGATAAAGAGATGTTAGAAGAATTAAAGAAACAAGGTCATTTGATTGCTTTTAATACAGGTAGAAATTTTCAAGAAGCATATTATTGTATAGATCGTCATCACTTCCCATATGATTATTTAATTTTAAATAATGGTGCTCATATTGTAAATAAAGAGGGAAAAGAACTTTTTAAGAAAATTATTCCTCAGCATGTTGGTAGGAAAATTATAGAATATGCAATGAACTTTACAAACTTATTTGTTTTCTTTTATGATGGAAAAAGGACTTTAGGACATTGTAATGGTCAAACTTATGAACATTCATCAGGTGGAAATAGAGAAATTCATGATGTTTGTTTTCAAGAAGCATATCTTCAAGTAGATGAATTTGATATCATTGCAGTACATCAAGTGGATGAAGGTGATAGAGATATTTTAAAGATTCAAAAGTATATTCAAGATAACTTTAGTCAATATGCAGTTGGAACATTAAATACACATTATTTAGATATTACAGCAAGTGGCTGTAGTAAAGGCACTGGTATTACAGTTCTTAAAGAATTGTTGAACGAAAAGGTTGAGACATATTGTATTGGAGATTCATTTAATGATATTTCAATGTTTGAAGTCTCAGACCACGCATATACGTTTCAGCATGTTTCGTCCACTATTTATCAGCATGCTGATAAAAAAGTGAATTATGTTTATGATGTCATAGATGATATGTTAGGAGGAAAAAGAGAATGAGTTGGCAAGAAAAATTAAGAAATGTAGAACCATATCAGGCTGGAGAACAACCAAAGATCAAGAATTTGATTAAATTAAATACCAACGAAAATCCTTATCATCCAGGTGAAAAAGTGATTTCAGCAATCAGTGATTTTGATGCTGCTATCTTATCATTGTATCCTAATCCTGATGCTGATGATTTAAAACATAGTCTTGCTCAGTATCATGGTCTCAAAGATGAACAAGTCTTTTTAGGAAATGGTTCAGATGAAGTTTTGGCACTTATTTTCTTAACTTGTTTTAATGGTCAGGCTCCTGTTTTATTTCCAGATATCAGTTATTCATTTTATCCTGTATATTGCGAACTTTATGATTTGAATTATGAAATGATTCCATTAAATGAACATTTTGAAATTATCAAAGAAGATTATTATAAAGAAAATTCTGGGATTATTTTTCCTAATCCTAATGCACCTACAGGTCTTTTGGTTTCACTTGATTTTATAGAAGATATCTTAAAGCATAATCAAAACAGTATTGTCGTTGTTGATGAAGCTTATATTGATTTTGGAGGAGAAAGTGCAGTCACACTACTAGAAAAATACCCTCATCTGTTAATTACACAGACTTTTTCTAAATTTAGATCTCTAGCTGGTATTCGCTTAGGTGTTGCTTTAGGAAACCAAGAAATCATTGCAAAGCTATATGATGTTAAAAATTCTTTTAATTCTTATCCAATAGATAGCTTGGCACAAGTGATTGGAAAGGCAAGTATAGACGATAGTTTCTATATTAAGGACAATGCACGAAAAATTATAGAAACAAGAGAATATACAAAAAGAGAACTTAAGAATTTAGGTTTTGAGATGCCAGATTCTTATGCTAATTTTATTTTTATCAAACACCCTCAAAAAGATGCTGAAGAAATATTTAAAAAATTAAGAGAGAATGGCATTCTGGTACGTTATTTTAAAAAACCAAGAATTGACCAATATCTACGTGTTACAATTGGTACTCAAGAACAAATGGAAATATTTATTGAAAATATAAAAAAGATAATAGACTAAAAAAACAATGGGTAACCATTGTTTTTAGAATTCAGTTAATATTTTTTGAATTGCAATAATATCTTGTTCTGTTCCTTCATTTTCAATTTTATATAAATAAGGAACATTATATGCTTCACTAATTTTATTTCCAGATTGTGCAAAAGCTTCACCATAACCTGTATCACCGCTAGCAATAACTCCTTTAATATAAGATACATGATGCTCTAAGAAAGTTTCAACTTCTGCGGGGATATCACCATATCCATCAGTATATGTGAATAATAAGAAATCCTCATCCACTTTTTCATCACCACTCATAATACGAGTTGGATTATTTATATTTAATTTGTTCATCAAGATTTCAACATGACCAGTTCTTGACGCATATACTATTTTCATTTATTTCCTCCTTTTGTTAGTCAGTGCTAACTGTGATATAAAATATCATTTCTCTCTAAAAAAAGCAAGCCATTTGATAAAAAAGCTTACTTCCATAAATAGTCAAAATAGACTTTATTCTCTTTTTCCCAAGATGCTTCATTATGTTGTCCATTTTTTATAATGTTCAAGTGAAAGGAAGCACCCCTTAAGTAAAATTGTTTTTCAATTTCATTTAAATTGTTTTTCATTAATTCAATTCCCTTTTTCCCTCTGACTTCTTTTGTACCAAAACTCATATAGACTCGTGTATCAGAATCAATAAATGCTTCCTGCAACTCGTTTTTCAGCTGGGGCATGCACATTGAAATTGCTGAGGACAGACAAGCAGCTTTTGAAAAATATATATTGTACTTAATAACTGTATAAAGTGCCATGAGTCCACCCATTGAGCTTCCACCAATGCCGGTGCATTCACGAAATGGTATTGTACGGTAGTGTTCATCAATGAAAGGTTTTAATTCTTCAATAACCCAATCCATTAATATTTCTCCTTTACCATTGATATGACCAAAATAGGAATTGTCAAATGTATAAGGAGAAAACTCATTTAATCTTTCCTGTCCTTCATGATTACACTCAATTCCAACAATAATAAAAGGTTTATCATAATCATTTAGAAAGTCTTCAAGTCCCCATGACTTTCCATAAGTCGCATCATGATCTTGAAATAAATTATGTCCATCATACATATACATAACAGGATAATGAACTTGTGTTTCATAATAGTTATCTGGTAATGCAATATGAAGCGTTCGTTCTAATTGAAAAGGTGTTATATAAGTCGTTATCTTTTTAATCATAATATTCCTCATTTCCTTTTTCTTATATGATATACTTATAAAGTATGAAATATCAAGCATAATATTAACGTGTGGAGCATGAGTGTGTTATAATACAAAAAGGAGGTCATTATGAAAAAAGCTTTGGCTATTATATTTGATTTAGATGGAACATTATTAAATACTGATTTATTAATTCAAAAAACATTTGAACATGTTTTTGAAAAATATAAACCTGGATATACTTTAAGTAA
>ENA-ORML01000401-ORML01000401.1-human-gut-metagenome-genome-assembly--contig:-NODE-401-length-53500-cov-3.669904_pt1 | contig 53500 bp, 47 predicted proteins | sample MGYA00242103_ERZ508995 | MGnify/ENA primary metagenome ERZ508995 (study PRJEB26280, sample SAMEA2338702) | human gut metagenome | biome: human gut; feature: human-associated habitat; material: faeces... | reverse complement strand
GGCGGCGGCCAGAGGCGTTTCGCCGCCGTTTTTAAAGGGTACATAGGTCAAAAAACACTCATCGATGCTGTAGGGCCGGATGTCCGGCGAATAATTTTCCAGAAGATTCAGCATTTGATGGCTGCATTCTCGATAATATGTATGGTCGGGCTGGACGATGCGCAGCGTCGGACATTTTTTCAGGGCATCCGTAATCGGTTCGCCGGTGGTGACCTGAAATTGCTTGGCCGGAATGGATTTGGCGAGAATAACGCCCCGGCGCTTGGATATATCTCCGCCGATGGCGGACGGAATTGTCCTTATATCTACTTTTTCACCTTCGGCGAGAAGCCGAATGGCCGTCCAGCTTAAAAATGCAGAATTGACATCAATGTGAAAAATGACAGTTTTCATGGAAAATCTCCTTAAAAATTTCTTAAATTTATTATATCCAAAGATGTCTGCCGGGTCAACGGCTGCCAAAACAGTTGAGAATCTCAGGGGATGATGGTACAATAAATCCGTGTGGGTAAAAAGGAGGATGCACGAATGGCAGATAATATTATTTTGATCGGAATGCCGGGCGCAGGCAAAAGCACGGTGGGCGTTGTCCTGGCGAAGGTTTTAGGATATGATTTTATAGACTCGGATTTGCTGATTCAGGCGGAAACGGGAAAACGATTGTTTGAAATTATCAATGCAGAGGGCATTGACGGTTTTCTGGAGATTGAAAACCGGGTGAATTCCCGGATTCAGGTTTATCATACGGTCATTGCGACCGGAGGCAGCGTGGTTTACGGGCCGGAAGCGATGGAACATTTGAAATCCATCGGCACGGTTGTCTATATCCAGGCCTCCTATGAAATTCTTGAAAAACGGCTTGGAAACCTTTTAAAACGCGGGGTTGCCATACGCCATGGCAGTACGCTGAAGGATTTATATAATGAACGGGCGCCGCTGTATGAAAAATATGCGGATATTACCGTGGATGAAGATAACAAAGGAATTCGAGAGGTTGTTGAAACCATTGAACAGATGTTAGGGGATTGAGCAGGAAGACAATATGAGAGGTAAGACTAAAATTTGGATTCATAAAAATATCTGGTATATTCTGGCATTTATTATCCCGTTTGTGGCGGCCGTGACGGCTTTTATATGTCAGGGAATGTGGCCTTTTGGTGACAGGGGAATTTCCATTATTGACTCCTATCATCAGTATGTGCCTTTCTTTTCGGAGCTGCAGTATAAATGGCGCCACTTCGACAGCCTGCTTTATAGCTGGAATGGCGGCCTTGGAATGAATTTCTGGGCAGTTGCGGCCTACTACCTGGCAAGCCCTCTGAATCTTTTGCTGTTGGTTTTTCCGAAAACCATGGTTATGGAATGTTTTTCGCTTATATATTTTGTGAAAATCGGTCTGGCCGGGCTGAGCTTTGCCTATTTTCTGCGGAAGCGGTTTAACCATTACGGCTGTTCCCTCACGGTATTCGGCTGCTGCTATGCCCTGAGCAGCTACGTGGTCGGCTATGCCTGGAACATTATGTGGCTGGACTGTATCGTATTATTTCCGATGGTGATGCTGGGCATCCATCGCCTCATTCTCGAGGGACGGGGATGGCTCTACGGCGTTTCCCTGGCATTATGTATTTTTACAAATTACTATATATCGATTATGATCTGCATTTTCGCCTGCGTGGATGTGCTGATCGAAGTGAGCTGTGCCCGGGAGAATGGTCTGGCTGCAAACTTCCGGCGGCTGCTTGGGTTCGCCGGTTATTCGCTGCTCGGCGGCGCTTTTGGCGCCGTTATGCTCCTGCCGACATTTTTTGCCCTGCAGGCCAGCCAGTCGGCGTCCAGCAGTTTTCCGAGTACATTAAAGTTTTATCACGATATTTTTGAATTGTTCTGCCAGCAGTTTACGGCGGTGGAGCCGACCTGTCTGGATGGTAATTTCAATTTATACTGCGGCGTATCGATGCTCTTTCTTGTGCCGATGTATCTGTTGAATAAAAAGGCCGGATTATGGGAGAAGATTGTACGTATGCTGGCCACAGCCTTCCTGCTGATCAGTTTGAATACAAATTATCTGGCTTACATCTGGCATGGTTTTCATTTTCCAAACGGATTGCCGGGAAGATTTTCCTTTATCTATATTTTTATGCTTTTGCTGATGGGGTATGAGGGCTATCGATGCCGGAAATCCTGTCCGAAGTGGGCGGCGGCGCTGCCGGCTGTCGGCTGGCTTGGGTTCCTTGGATATTCCTGGTGGAGCGGCCGGGTGGAAATGGAGACTTACACATGGATTATCAATATTATTTTGCTCATTTTATACGGCCTGCTGTTCACCATGGTGTGCGGTCCGGCCAAAAAGAAACGTGTTCTGGAATTGGGCCTGCTGGCCGTCATGTTGATTGAAACCTGTGCCTACGGTGTTTTCGGCCTTTGTATGAACGGTACAGTCAACCGGAAGGATTATTATAGCGACCAGAAGGCGGTGAGCGAGTTAAAAGCTCAGATTGAAGAAAGAGAAGGGGAGAATTTTTACCGGGCAGAGCTGGAAGAACGCCGGGGGAGGGATGATGTCACCTGGCATCATCTGCCGGGAATGTCCCTTTTTTCATCCACCGTCAATGCGGGGGTAGACCATCTGGCAAAACGGCTGGGATTTTATTCGGTGACAAATAAATACAGCTATCAGGGGGCGACGCCGGAGACGGATGCTTTCCTGAATATTGACTATTTAATCAGCAAACATAAAGAAGAGCGGATAAGAACCTTCGACTGGATTTCCGAGGCGGAGGACCGTTATCTGTATCAGAATCACTGCGCCCTTGGCCTGGGCTTTATGGTTTCGGAAAATATCCTTCAGTGGGATTATGAAAAGACCAATCCTTTTGAAGTTATCAACCAGTTGATACTGTCGGCCACGGGTGAAGAAATCCGTCCTTATCGCTATTTTGGACTGCCGGAGCCGACGGCGGAGGGCTGTGAGCTGACGACGGACAGTTGGGCCGACTGGTCCTACACCGGGGAAGAGGGCGTTGAAGGAACCGTAACCTATGTGTATACGCCGGAACAGGCGCAGGAACTGTATATTTATTTTAAGGCGACGCATTGCACGAAGGCGGAAGTTGTCCGGGGGGAAGAGAAGAAAACCTATTCCGATGAGGACGGACATATTTTCCGGGTCGGAGAGATGGAGCCGGGAGAAACGGTGACATTGACATTCCATTTGGATGATGAATATGATGACGGCAGCATTAAGCTTATTGCGGCGGAGCATGATATCAACGCTTTCTATCAGGTTTACGATAAATTAAAAGAACAGCGGTGGGAGACGGATAAGGTAACTTCAACGTCTCTGGCCGGAAATATTCATGTGAATCAGAGCGGACTGATGTACACGTCGATTCCATATGATGAAGGCTGGGAAATAACTGTCGACGGCGAAAAAATTGAACCGGAAAAGATTGCAAATGCCTTTATAGGAATTCCGCTGAGTGAAGGGGAACACAGAATTGAGATGAAATATTGTCCGGAAGGATTTGTCATTGGATTGATTTTGACCTGTGGGGCAGGAATTTTGTTTGTTTTATTGTATATAATAGAAAAAGGCAAAAGGCCTGAACCGAAAAAAAGAGGTAATATTCAGTCATAATTGCCATAAAATCATTAACTAACTTGTAAAAAATGGCTGGAATTTTTACGAAATTATAAAATTCAATTTACAAATTCCCGGAGTATGCTATAATAATTTAAGACTATAGCAGAAAGTTTGTTGAGGTGTACCATGGAACAATATGTTATAAAAGGCGGAAATCCATTGGTCGGCGAAGTGACAATTGGCGGGGCAAAGAATGCGGCATTGGGTATTCTTGCAGCGGCAATCATGAGTGACGAAGATGTGATTATTGATAACCTGCCGGATGTGAGCGACATTAATGTTTTATTGCAGGCGATAGCATCCATTGGCGCGGGTGTTGCGCGTATCAATAGAAACGCAGTGAAAATAAATGGTAAAAATATCCCCAGCCACTGTATTGATGACGGTTTTATCCGTAAAATCCGTGCGTCCTATTATTTGCTGGGAGCTCTTCTTGGAAAATATAACGAAGCGGAAGTGGCTCTTCCGGGCGGGTGTAATATCGGAAGCCGTCCGATAGACCAGCATCTTAAAGGATTTCGGGCGCTTGGCGCTAAAGTGGATATTAAAAATAGTATGATTATTGCAAAGGCGGAGCATTTGAAGGCCCGTCATATATATCTGGATGTGGTCAGCGTTGGAGCGACCATCAATATTATGATGGCGGCGGCGATGGCTGAAGGCCGTACAATTCTTGAAAATTCGGCGAAGGAGCCCCATATTGTAGACGTGGCCAACTTCCTGAATTCCATGGGTGCGGATATTAAGGGAGCCGGAACCGATGTTATTCGTATTCAGGGTGTGAAAAAACTTCACGGCACCGAATACACGATTATTCCGGATCAGATTGAAGCCGGAACATTTATGTGCGCGGCGGTGGCGACCCAGGGAGATGTCACCGTGAAGCATGTCATTCCAAAACATCTGGAGTCCATATCGGCGAAGCTTATCGAGATGGGCGCTGAGATTGAGGAACTGGATGATGCGGTGCGCGTTGTGGCGTCGAAACGTCTCCAGCCAACGAACATTAAAACCCTGCCTTATCCCGGATTCCCGACAGATATGCAGCCGCAGGCGGCAATCGCGCTGGCTTTGGCTGACGGCACAAGCATTATAACGGAGAGTATTTTTGAAAATCGTTTCCGTTATGTGGATGAGCTGGCACGTATGGGAGCAAGGATTAAGGTTGAAGGGAATGCCGCAATCATTATCGGTATTCCGAAGTATAAAGGCGCTCATATGAGTGCGCCGGATTTGCGCGCGGGAGCGGCCCTTGTCATTGCGGCCCTGGCGGCGGATGGAATTTCCACAGTGGATTCCATCGGATATATCCAGCGCGGTTATGAGGATTTCGAAGGAAAACTTCGCAGTCTTGGAGCATGTATCGAGAAGGTGGATAATGATAGAGACCTTCGGAAATTTAAATTGAGAGTCGGTTGAAAAACCAAAAAATCAAAAAATTAAACAATGGAATAATCTCTCTTATTCAGAACAATGGAGCCTAAGGAGCGATGATATTGTGGCAACCCCGATAAACGGAAGGTGCCTGCCGGAGCGAGTTCACTCGAACAATAAGAGGATTTGATACAGAGAATCAAGTCCGCTTTTGCGGACTTTTCTTTTTGCTAAAAGAGTTCCGTACATTCTGCGGATTATATGAAAGGAGAAAATAGACATGGAAAGACTTTTATTTACTTCAGAATCTGTTACAGAAGGTCATCCGGATAAAATCTGTGATGCCGTTTCAGATGCAATTTTGGATGCAATGATTGCTCAGGACCCGATGAGCCGGGTGGCCTGCGAAACATGTGCAACGACAGGGCTTGTGATGGTGATGGGCGAAATTACGTCCAAAGCCAGTGTGGATATTGCTCAGATTGTCCGGGATACGGTCAACGAAATCGGATATAACCGGGGCAAATACGGTTTTGATGCGGAAACCTGCGCGGTGATGGTGACATTGGACAAACAGTCCCCGGATATTGCCATGGGCGTGGATAAGGCCCTTGAGGCAAGGGAAAACCGGATGTCCGATGATGAAATCGAGGCCATCGGCGCCGGAGACCAGGGTATGATGTTTGGATATGCAACCAATGAAACTGAAGAATATATGCCGTATGCGATTGCGATGGCCCACAAGCTGGCCAGACGGCTGGCAGAAGTGCGTAAGGACGGCACATTGCCTTATCTGCGGCCGGATGGAAAGACCCAGGTTACGGTGGAATATGATGAGGATGGAAAGCCTGCCCGCCTGGATACCATTGTCCTTTCCACCCAGCATGACCCGGATATCACCCAGGAACAGATACACGAGGATATCCGCAAATATGTGTTTGACGCCGTTCTTCCGGCAGACATGGTGGATGAAAAGACACGGTTTTTAATTAATCCGACAGGCCGCTTTGTCATTGGAGGACCTCATGGAGACAGCGGTCTGACAGGCCGTAAGATTATTGTAGATACTTATGGCGGTTACGCGCGTCACGGCGGCGGAGCATTTTCCGGCAAGGACTGCACAAAAGTAGACCGTTCCGCAGCCTATGCGGCCCGTTATGTGGCAAAAAATATCGTGGCAGCCGGATTGGCGGATAAATGCGAAATCCAGCTTTCCTACGCTATCGGCGTGGCACAGCCGACCTCTATTATGGTGGACACCTATGGAACCGGAAAAATATCCGAGACAAAACTGGTGGATATTATTCGTGAAAACTTTGATCTGCGCCCGGCGGGAATTATTAAAATGCTGGATCTGCGGCGGCCGATTTATAAACAGACGGCAGCCTACGGTCATTTTGGTCGCAATGATTTAGACCTTCCGTGGGAAAAAACAGATAAAACAGATATTTTGAAAAAATACTTATAGACTGGCGAAAGACAGAGGAGGGATGCGTTATGCGCCTGGCTACCCGGATGAAAATTACATACGGAATGGTTTTTCTTGTTCCGATTCTGCTGATTATCCTGTCTTTCTGGGGGATTGGACGGATTGAGCTGCGGGCGCTGCGGCAAAAATACGACATGGAGGAAGCCAGCGTCGAAATGCTGTTTAATCCCTTTGAAATACTCGGAAACATCTCCGCCAGCGTTGTCAACGAGCTGGTGACGGTGGCTGAAGACTCGCCGGAACGGCTGGAGGACATGTCCTATCTGGAAACTATGGACGCACGGCTGGAGAAATATTCCTCTTTTCTGGTGCTGCGTAAAGATGGGAAGATTTATTATTCGGGCCAGGATGGGGAAGACGGTGAAAATATCGAGGGGATGGTTGGAGAGTCTCTGACGGATAGTTATATTTCAGGAGACTTCCCATATCATCTGCGGCAGTTTAATTTTTTCTTTTCTGACGGCAGCAAGGGGCTCGTTCAGATTTTTACGCCGGTGGAAGAAGCTGTCAGACAGGTGGAACGGCTGGTTTTAAAAATTTCTGTCTGCGCCCTGATTATTCTGCTTCTTGTCAGCGCCATTGCGTTTATCTGCCTGTATCAGAGTATTGTCCAGCCGCTGGAGAAGCTGAAGCGGGCGGCGGTGAATATTAAAGACGGCAACCTGGACTTTAATGTGATTACGGATACCGAAGATGAAATCGGCGAGGTATGTACGGCCTTTGAGGAAATGCGTATCAAGCTGAAAGACCAGATTGAAGTGAGTATGCAGTATGAAAAAGACAATAAAGAGCTGATCAGCAATATTTCCCATGATCTGAAAACGCCGATTACCGCCATCAAAGGTTATGTGGAGGGGATTCGGGACGGCGTGGCGGATACGCCGGAAAAAATGGACAAATATATCCGGACGATTTATAATAAAGCCACGGATATGGACAGATTGATAGATGAACTCTTTCTCTTTTCCAAACTGGACAGTAATTCGATGAATTACAGTTTCGCAAAGCTGAACTTAAAGGATTATTTTGAAGACTGCGTGGATGAAATTTCTCTCGATTTGGAATCCCGGGGCATTTCCCTCACTTATTACAATCATGTGCCGGAGAATACGATTATTATTGCCGACCCGGAACAGTTGAAACGCGTTATCAATAATATCGTGGGCAATTCGGTGAAATATATGGAGGCGGAGCGGCCGGGCCATATCGGCATTTTTATCAAGGATGAGCCGGAATTTGTTCAGATTGAGATTCAGGATAACGGCAAAGGCATTGCGAAAAAAGAGCTTCCTCATATTTTTGAGCGCTGTTATCGGACAGATGCCTCCCGGAATTCATCCAAAGGCGGCAGCGGCCTGGGATTGTCGATTGCGAAAAAGATTATTGAAGAGCACGGCGGAAAAATATGGGCAAACAGTGTGGAAGGCGAAGGGACAACGATGAGCTTCGTTTTGAGAAAGTATAAGGAGAGTGTAGCCTATGAGTAAAATACTGATTATTGAAGACGAAGTGAGTATTGCCGAACTGGAGAAGGACTATCTGGAGCTGAGCGGCTTCGAGGTCGATATGGAGCACAGCGGAGATACGGGGCTGGATAAGGCGCTGAAAAATGATTTTGATTTGATCATTCTGGATTTGATGCTGCCGGGAATCGACGGCTTTGAAATCTGCCGGAGAATCCGGGAACAGAAAAATATTCCGGTGCTTATGGTTTCGGCAAAAAAAGAAGATATTGATAAAATACGCGGGCTTGGCATGGGGGCTGATGATTATATCACGAAACCTTTCAGCCCGAGTGAACTGGTGGCCCGGGTGAAGGCCCATCTGGCCAGATATGAACGTCTTATCGGAAGCGCCGTCAAGACAAATGATGTGATAGAGATTCGCGGACTTAAAATTGACAAAACAGCCCGCCGGGTTTATGTCAACGGCGAGGAGAAAGCCTTTACGACAAAGGAATTTGATCTGCTCACTTTTCTTGCGGAAAATCCGAATCATGTCTTTAAAAAAGAAGAACTGTTCAATAAAATCTGGGATATGGAGTCTCTGGGAGATATCGCTACAGTAACAGTCCACATTAAAAAGATTCGTGAAAAAATAGAATTTAACACCTCCAAACCCCAGTACATTGAGACAATCTGGGGCGTGGGTTATCGGTTTAAAGTATGATGGAAGTAAAGATTTTGTATGAGGACGCACAGCTTATCGTTTGCGTCAAACCGCCGGGAATGTCCTCCCAGGCGGAGCGTTCTTCATCTATGGATTTGGTAAGCTGGCTGAAAAACTATCTGGCGGCGAAGCAGAAGGGCGGCGGTCCGGGAAAAAGCCCCTATATCAGCGTAGTACACCGCTTGGACCGGCCTGTGGGCGGCGTTATGGTTTACGCAAAAACTCCGAAAGCGGCGGCCGGGCTGAGTCGGCAGTTTTCGGAACATCAGACAGAAAAAACCTATCTGGCTCTTTTGACGGGGCGGCTTCCGAAAGCTTCGGGCTCCTTGGTTGATCATCTGGAGAAGGACGGGCGGACCAACACCTCTGCGGTTGTCGGAGAAGGCGGCAGAAAGGCCAGTCTGGATTATCGCGAACTGGAAGAAAAGGATGGATTGTCGCTGGTGGAAGTGAGACTCCACACAGGGCGTCATCACCAGATTCGGGTTCAGACGGCCCATGCCGGAGCGGGAATCTACGGGGATATGAAGTATAACAGTGAAGGCACAAAAAAATGGAATGAAAAAGAAGGCATAGGCTCCGGAACTCCGGAATTATGTCTTTTTTCCTGTCGGCTGACCTTTGAGCATCCGGTGAGCCATCGGAAAATGTGCTTTGAAGTTCTTCCGGAACAGGGAAGGATGACTATTGACGAATGGCCGAGTTTATCTTACTATAAAAAAAGAAAATAAAAGGAGATTTGATGATGGCAAAGGAAAAGAAATTAGTTGAGGCAATTACCTCCATGGAAGAGGATTTTGCCCAATGGTATACAGATGTAGTTAAAAAGGCGGAGCTGGTGGATTATGCCAGCGTGAAGGGTTGTATGGTAATTAAACCGGCCGGGTACGCAATCTGGGAAAATATTCAGAAGGAGCTGGACGCCCGTTTTAAAGCAACCGGCGTGGAAAATGTATATATGCCCCTGTTTATTCCGGAAAGCCTGCTGGAGAAAGAGAAAGACCATGTTGAAGGCTTTGCGCCGGAGGTTGCCTGGGTCACCCACGGCGGCCTGGAACCGCTCCAGGAGCGGCTGTGCGTCCGTCCGACATCCGAAACCCTGTTTTGTGATTTTTATGCCAGAGACATTCAGTCCCACAGAGATTTGCCGAAATTATATAATCAGTGGTGCTCCGTGGTAAGATGGGAAAAGACGACCCGTCCATTCCTCCGCTCCAGGGAATTTTTGTGGCAGGAAGGTCATACGGCCCACGCAACAGCCGAAGAGGCCGAAGAAAGAACGATTCAGATGCTGAATCTCTATGCGGATTTCTGCGAAGAAGTGCTGGCGATGCCGGTCATTCGCGGCCGCAAAACCGATAAAGAAAAGTTTGCCGGAGCCGAGGCTACTTATACAATTGAAGCATTAATGCACGACGGCAAAGCGCTTCAGTCAGGCACAAGCCATAACTTTGGCGACGGATTTGCAAAGGCTTTCGGTATTCAGTATGCCAATAAAGATAACAAGCTGGAATATGTCCATCAGACATCCTGGGGTATGACGACCCGTCTGATCGGCGCAATCATCATGGTTCACGGCGATGATTCCGGTTTGGTGCTTCCTCCGAGAATTGCGCCGACACAGGTGATGGTTATTCCGATCCAGCAGAAAAAAGAAGGCGTTCTCGATAAAGCCTTTGAAATTAAAGATATTCTGAGCAATTTCCGTGTCAAAGTGGATGATTCGGACAAGAGTCCGGGATGGAAATTCTCCGAGGCGGAAATGCGGGGAATCCCGGTGCGTATCGAAATCGGGCCAAAGGACATCCAGGCCGGACAGGCTGTCATTGTCCGCCGTGACACCCGTGAAAAACAGGTGGCTGCCATTGCAGAACTGGCGGAGAAAGTGGCGGAAACGCTGGATACGATGCAGAAGGATATGCTTGAGAGAGCGAGAGCGCACAGAGATGCGCATACCTATGAGGTGACAGATTTTGAAGCCTTTAAGGATACGGTTGAAAACAAACCGGGCTTTGTCAAAGCCATGTGGTGCGGCGATGAAGAATGTGAAAACATGATTAAAGAAGTGACTGGGGCAACGTCCCGCTGCATGCCGTTTGCACAGGAACACCTGTCAGATAAGTGCGTTTGCTGCGGAAAGCCTGCAAAAGCAATGGTATATTGGGGAAAAGCATATTAAAGAACAGGATGATTTGTTTGGAAAAGTCCTATGAAAAGGTGGTAGACTTCGTTCAGAAGCAGATTCTGGACGGAGTCTATAGTACGGGAGATAAGCTGCCGTCAGAGAGGGAGATGGCCCTGCAGTTGAATGTGAGCCGGACATCTGTCCGGGAGGGAATTCGTATATTGGAACAGATGGGCGCCCTTTCCTGTCAGCAGGGGTCAGGAAATTACATAACCGGTGATTTTGAGAGTACGTTAATCCGGGTGATGACGCTGATGTTTGCGGTGGAGGGAACAACCTATCGGGAAATCAGTGAATTCCGTTTTGCCCTGGAGTATCAGGCGCTGTCGCTGGCCGTGCATCATGCGACGGAGGAGCAGATGGCGGAGATGGAATATCATATGAGTATGCTGGAAACGGCCCAGGAGGAAAATGTACGCTCGAGACACGATAAACGGATTCATTATCTGGTCGTAGAGGCCTCGCATAATAAATATCTTATTGTTAATTTTTTAGCATTAACACAGGTTATGGACAAATATGTCAAAGACATGCGGGTACGTATTTTGCGGGATGAAAAGAACCGGGAAGGGTTGATGCAGACCCACCGGGATTTGATTAAAGCCGTAAAAGAAAAGGATGTTCAGTTTGGGCAGGATGCTCTGAACCGCCATTTTGTCTATATTTATAACTATCTGGACAGTTAAGCAAATATTGACAAAAAAAAGACAAACACTTTGTGCGAAAAAGCTACAAAATTAAAAAATGCTAAAATCAGAACTGTGCAATGCTTATAAAAAATACACGAGAAATACAAAGGAAATAGTAAAAATGCTTGACAAATAGGCCTGTATATTTTATGATGGTCATATAAATGGTAGGACCATCATGGTACTTTTATGTGTATTTTTAAAGGCTATTGTGTACATAGTGTGCAATACAATATATAAGCAAAGGGTTCTATTAAAGGTTTAAGGAGGCATGATGAGATGAGTGCATATGGCAAAGTAACTCCCGAAATCGTGGAGAAATTTAAAGAAATTGCACCAGGACGGGTTTATGTAGGAGAAGAAATCAACGATGACTTCACGCATGACGAGATGTCTATTTATGGTAAAGCTATGCCAGAAGCTGTTGTTGATGCTATGACAACAGAAGAAGTAGCTGCAATTGTTAAAATCTGTTATGAAAATACAATTCCGGTAACAGCCAGAGGTGCTGGTACAGGTCTTGTTGGAGCAGCAGTTCCGATTGCCGGCGGCGTTGTAATCGGCACAACAAAAATGAACAAGATTCTTGAATATGATTTAAACAACTTCGTTGTTAAAATTCAGCCGGGTGTTCTTTTGAACGACCTTGCAGAAGACTGCGTAAGCCGCGGACTTATGTACCCGCCGGATCCAGGTGAAAAATTTGCCGCTGTTGGTGGTAACGTTGCAACAAATGCAGGTGGTATGAGAGCATGTAAATACGGCGCTACAAGAGATTATGTACGCGCTATGACAGTTGTTCTTTCCAACGGTGACATCGCTCATTTCGGAAGCACAGTTTCCAAAACATCTTCCGGATATTCTCTTGTAAACCTGATGATCGGTTCCGAAGGTACACTCGGTATCATCACAGAGTTGACATTAAAAGTTATTCCGGCTCCGAAGGAAGTTATCAGCTTGGTAATGCCTTTTGAAGACCTGGATTCCTGTATTTCCACAGTTCCGCTGTTCAAGAAAAACAATCTTGACCCACAGGCTCTGGAATTCATGGAGAGAGCTATTGTTGAAAAATCCGAAAAATATGTTGGCAAAGCTGTATATCCAAAGACAATTGACGGCGTAGAAGCCGGCGCTTACCTGCTTGTAACATTCGATGGACGTACAATGGAAGAGCTTGAAGAGATTATGGAACAGGCTTCTGAAATCGCTCTTGAGAACGGCGCTATCGACGTTATCGTTGCTGATACACCGCCTAAGATTAAAGATGTTTGGGCAGCAAGAAGCTCCTTCCTGGAAGCTATCAAAGCTGAAACAAACTGGAAAGACGGCCTTGAACTTCTTGATGAATGTGACGTTGTTGTTCCGCTTGACCAGATTGCTCCATATGTTGAATATGTATATGGCGTTGGCGAAAAGATGGGACTTCAGGTTGAAAGTTTCGGACATGCTGGCGACGGTAACCTTCATATCTACGTTATCGGTGATGATCAGATCAGCGTTGAAGACTTCAAAGAAAAAGCAGACGCTTTCTTTGATGACATTTATCCGGCAGCTACACGCGTTGGCGGTTTGGTATCCGGCGAACATGCTATCGGTTCTGGTAAGTTAAAATATCTTGCTGAAGCTGAAGGCGAAAGAAATATGGAACTTATGCTTGGTATTAAGAAAGTATTTGACCCTAAGTTGATTCTTAACCCAGGTAAAGTTTGCTACAAACTGTAATTTATAAAGTAATATTTATAAATCATTTAACATTACTTTTTATTTATATTTTTTTTAAGGAGGGCTCAAGAAATGAAATTTCATTTCAGTGAAGAAGAACAGGAAATCATCTCGATGGTAGAGGATTATGCGATTAAAGAAGTTGGTCCTAGAGCACAGGAGATCGACGAAGAAGAAAGATTCCCAGTTGAAGCACGCGAAGGTTTGGCAGAAATGGGTATGATGGGTGTATACTTCCCAGAAGAGTACGGCGGAGCTGGTCTTAGCTACCTTACATACATTGGTGTAGCTGAAAAATTAGCTGAATACTGTGCAACAACATCTATCATGATGATGGCTTCTGAATCCCTTTGTTCATGGCCAATTTACCAGTATGGTACAGAAGAACAGAAACAGAAATATCTTGTACCGCTTTGCTCCGGCGAAAAATTAGGTGCTTTCGCACTGACAGAGCCGAGCGCAGGAACAGATGCTGCTATGCAGAAAACTGTAGCTGTTGACAAAGGTGACCACTGGTTAATCAATGGTTCCAAAATCTTTATCACAAATGCACAGTATGCAGATATCTTTGTATTCTTTGCAATGACAGATAAAGAAAAAGGAACAAAAGGTATTTCCGCATTCATCGTAGAAAGAGGAACACCTGGTTTCGAAGTTAGCGGACATGAAAAGAAGATGGGTATCCGTGGTTCTTCCACAAGCGAATTAATCTTCAACGACTGCAAGATTCCGAAGGAAAACCTGTTAGGCCAGCTTGGTAAAGGTTTCATGATTGCTATGACAACACTTGACGGCGGTCGTGTCGGCGTTGCAGCTCAGGCTGTAGGTATTGCTCAGGGCGCTATTAATGATGCTTTAGCATATGTTAAAGAACGTGTACAGTTTGGAAAACCAATCTGGAAATTCCAGAATACACAGTTCCAGTTAGCTGATATGCAGGCTAAAGTAGATGCAGCTCGTCTGCTTCTCTACCGTGCAGCTCAGGCTAAACAGGATGGCGAACCATACAGCCATTTAGCAGCTATGGCTAAATTAGTTTGTGCTGAAACAGCATCTGATGTAACACGTCGTTGCGTACAGCTTGCTGGTGGATATGGATATTCTCGTGATTATCCGTTCGAACGTCATATGCGCGATGCTAAGATTACAGAAATCTACGAAGGAACAAGTGAAGTTCAGCGTATGGTAATCTCTGGATGGATGGGAAATAAATAAGCATAGCTTAGTGATTCCTGAATTTCTCTGTGATATGTAATTCGTTGCAGAATAATTAAAAGTTTACATACGACTGGTGTGCAGGGAATCTACACACCAGTTGTGCTATTAGGAAAAGAAGGAGCGTACAACAAAATGGAAATATTAGTTTGTATTAAACAGGTGCCAGACGATTCTGTGAATATCAAAATGAATCCTGCAACTAACGCACCTGATCTTGACATTGCTACGCCTATCGTAAACGCATTTGATACATATGCCCTTGAAATGGCTACACGTCTCAAAGAAGCTGTTGGCGATAGCACAATTACAGTTGTTTCTGTAGGCCCGGACAAGGCAAAAGATGCAATCAAAACATGTCTTGCTGTTGGCGCAAGCAAAGGTTATGTTGTTAAAGCTGACGCTACAGATACAATCAGCACAGCAGATGCTCTTGCTAAAGCTGTTGCAAAAATTGAAGAAGCTGAAGGCGTTAAATTTGACATTATCTTCTGCGGTAAAGAATCTACTGACTGTGCTTCCGGCCAGGTTGGTACAATGTTAGCAGAAGATTTAGATGTTCCTGTTGTTCCAAACCTTATCGACATCGAAATGGTTGACGGCGTTGTTAGCGCTAAACAGGAAACAGAAGAAGGATATAATGTTGTAGAAGTTGCTACACCATGTGTAGTTACAGTTACAAAACCGGAATACGAACCAAGATATCCAACCATTAAGAGCAAAATGGCTGCAAGAAAGATTCCGATTGGTGAATTGGAAATCGGCGGCGTTGTTGCACCTGCTGTTACGGTTGTTGCAAATGCAGAACCTCCAAAGAAAGCTGCTGGTGTTAAGATTAACGAAGAGACACTCGAAGAGTCCATGGCTGTGGCTCTTGGTATGATGAGAGACGCTAAAGTATTATAAGGAGGAAATGTCATGGGTTGCAAAAATGTAATGGTATATGTTGAGACAGCAGAAGGCAAGCCGGTCAATGCAGGCCTTGAAATGCTTACAGCTGCTAAAAGTGTTGCTGAAAAAGTTACTGCTGTTGTTATTGGTGCTGCAGATGCTGCAGCTACAGCTATCGCATACGGCGCAGACGATGCGATTACAGTAGAAGCTGACGGATTTAACGCAGAAGCACATGCTGCTATCGTTGTTGAATTGGTTAAAAAATATGCTCCAGAGATGGTATTTGTTGGCGCTACACCTGTTGGTAAAGATTTAGGCGCAAGAGTTGCTGCTAAATTAAAAGCTGGCTGCGTTACTGATGTTATTGGAATTAAAGAAGCTGACGGTAAATTTGTTTTCACAGCGCCTCTTTATGGTGGAACAATCTACTCTGATGTTACTGTAGATGGTGATGTTGTTGTAGCTATCATTCGTGGCGGTGTATTCAAGAAAGCAGAAGAACCGGATATGGCTAAACAGGGTACAATTACTGCTGAAACAGTAGAAATTGCTGACCTCAGAGCTAAAATCGTAAACAGCGTTCAGGAAATTTCTGAAAGCGTTAACCTTGAAGAAGCTGAAATCATCGTTGCCGGCGGCCGTGGCGTTGGAAGCGCTGAAAACTATGAATTAGTTAAAGAACTTGCTTCTCTTCTCGGCGGTGTTGTTGGTGCAACTCGTCCGGTTATCGAAGAAGGATGGGTTTCCCGTGCACATCAGGTTGGACAGTCTGGAAAGATTGTTGCTCCGAAATTATATATCGCATGTGGTATTTCCGGCGCTGCACAGCATGTTTCCGGTATCACAGGCTCCGATTATATCGTAGCTATCAATAAAGATGAAGATGCTCCTATCTTTGAAATTTCCAACATCGCTATCGTTGGAAACTGTGTTGATGCTTTGAAGATTATGATCGAAGAAGTTAAGAAAATGCAGGCATAATCAGAATTTGAATTTTGATTAAATAATAAGGGCGTCCCCCGAATCATTTGTTGATTCGGGGGACGCTTTTTGTGATAAAGAATATGTAGAATTATAAAAACATACAGAATAATATAGGAAGAAAAATTCCCGGAACCGTATTCATAATGCGTATATTTGTGACTTTTAAGAGATTGAGGCCCACGCCGACAATGATGATCGAGCCGGCACAGGTGATTTCATTAATGACAATCTCGGTCAGCAGCGGAGCTAAAAACTGGGCCATCAGGGCCATAAGTCCTTCATAGAGCATAACCAGAACACCGGAAAGTGCAACGCCGATGCCCATTGTTGAAGCCATAATAAAGGCGGCCACCGTATCAATAAAAGATTTGGCTAAAAGGGTGCTGTGGGTGCCGGTTAAACCGCTTTCCATGGCGCCGACAATAGCCATAGCGCCAACGCAGATAAGAAGGCTGCAATTGACGAAGCCTTCGGCAATGGAAACGTTGGAATCTTTCGGCTGGAAACGCTGCTGCAGCCAGTCGCCGAGTTGATTGATGCGTTTTTCTAAATCCAAAAGTTCCCCGATAACTGTGCCCAGAGCCAGTGAGGCCAGAGTAATCATTATGTGTTCGCCCTTTAGCGCGCCGGAAAAACCTATATATATAGTAGCAAGTCCCATCACTTTGAGGAGAGTTTCTCCCATGTGCTCGGGAATTAATTTTTTTGCTGTACTTCCGAGAATACCGGCAGCAATGACGCCGATACCGTTTACGGCCGGGCCAAAAAATAAACTCATATAAAAAACTCCTTTTACATCTACTGCTTAATAGATTATAATAGATTTTGCAGGAATTGCAATACTTTCATAAAAGTTGATTTGGAGAATAGATAATGAAACTGACACATATAAATTCGCAGGGACGGGCCAGGATGGTCGATGTTTCTGAAAAAGAGAATACCAATAGGATTGCGGTTGCTTTTGGAAAAATATGTATGAAAAAAGAAACGCTGGAAAAGATTCAGAATCAGGAAATAAAAAAAGGGGATGTTCTGGGCGTGGCCCAGGTGGCGGCTATTATGGCGGCCAAAAGGACATTTGAGACGATACCCATGTGTCATTCGATTCTGCTGACCGGGGCGGATGTGGATTTTCAGATTGTCACAGATGGCATTGAAATTCGGATGACGGTCCGCACGACAGGGAAAACCGGTGTGGAAATGGAAGCCCTGAACGGCGTCAGCGCTGCGGCGTTGACAATTTATGACATGTGTAAAAGCATTGACCGGGCAATGCGGATTGAAAATATATGTTTGCTGGAAAAGGACGGCGGCCGTTCCGGCCATTTTGTACGGGAGATTTAAGAAAGAAGGGATAGACATGGCATTATTGTCCATAGTTTTACCGGCATACAATGAGGAAATGATGGTGGAACGGGCCGGGGAACGGCTGGAGGAACTGCTGAAAAGAGAGAAGATAGATTTTGAACTTATTTTTGTGGATGATGGTTCCAGGGATGCCACCTGGTTTAAAATTCAGGACATTGCAAAAAAACATCATTTCATCCGGGGAGTACATTTTTCCAGAAATTTTGGGAAAGAGGCGGCGATTTTTGCAGGACTGGCGGAAGCAGTCGGCGATTGCTGCGTTGTTATGGACTGCGATTTGCAGCATCCGCCGGAAACAGTTATTGAGATGTATCGCCGATGGGAAGAAGGGTATGAAGTTGTCGAGGGCGTGAAACATTCCAGAGGGAAAGAGAGTTTGGGCCATAAGGCGAGCGCCGGACTTTTTTATAAAATTATGACAAAAGCCACGGGGATTGATATGTCCAGGGCTTCGGATTTTAAACTTTTGGACCGGCGAGCAGTGGAAGCATTGCTGGATATGCCGGAGCGGAACGCATTTTTCAGAGCTTTGTCCTCCTGGGTTGGTTTTCGGACAACGGCAGTGACCTTCGATGTTCAGCCGAGGGAAGCGGGCGAATCCAAATGGTCCACCTGGTCCCTCATAAAATATGCAGTGACAAACATTGCCGCCTTTTCTTCGGCGCCGCTTCAGATGGTTACGGTGGCCGGGGCGTTCATGTTTGCATTTGCTGTTATTATGGCGGTGGAATCACTGGCAAGATATTTTGCGGGACATGCGCTGGAGGGCTTTACAACAGTTATTTTACTGCTTCTGATTATCGGAAGTTTAGTGATGATGAGCCTTGGAATCATCGGCTATTATATATCAAAAATTTATGAAGAAGTGAAAGGCCGTCCGCGCTATATTATTTCAAGAACAGTGGGAGAAAAAAATAGAACTTTACAAGCGGCGGATTCGTGCTATAATGAAGAGAGAAATTAAATAAAAAATCAGAAAGAATCATGCTAGGGGAGCGAAAGCTGAGAAAGTCGAGGACTTGACCCTTTGAACTTGATGCGGGTAATACCGCCGTAGGGAAGCAGAAAAAATAGAACTTAAAGAGCTTGCCTGTCGGCAGGCTCTTCTTTTTTCGCGCAAGGCACGAGCCAAGCGGAAATGCTTGCAAGGCACGAGCCAAGCGGAAATGCTTGCAAGGCACGAGCCAAGCGGAAATGCTCGCAAGGCATGAGGCGGAATGAGTGGAGGAGAAAAAGATGGCATTAACAGATGAGTTGTATGAGAGTGTAAAGGATATTTGGAGCGAGTACCACAGGCATCCTTTTGTTGAGGGGATTGGCGACGGCAGTCTGCCGATTGAGAAGTTTCGGTTTTATATGCTGCAGGACTACCTGTATTTATACGATTATGCGAAAGTGTTTGCCCTCGGGGTAGTAAAATCAACGGAGCCTTCTATGATTCGGCGCTTTTCCTATTTCGTGGAGGACACCTTGGGCGGTGAGATGGATATTCATTCCGGCTATATGGAACGCCTGGGAATTACGGAGGAAGAGGTGGCGAGGGCTTCGAAAAGCCTTGCAAATGCCTCCTACACAAGTTATATGCTGGAGGTTGGTTTCCGGGGAGACGCGCTGGATATTCTGGTGGCGATTTTATCCTGTGCCTGGAGCTATGCGGAGATTGGGCGGAAGCTGGCGGAAAAATATCCGGATTCGGTGAATCATCCGTTTTATGGCGAATGGGTGAAGGGGTATACCTCTAAAGAATACAACGATATGAATGATGAGATACTTTATCTTGTGAATACGCTTGGCGAAGGAATCAGCCGCCGGCGTGCGGCAGAATTGAAGGAAGTATTTATCAATTGCAGCCGATACGAAAAAATGTTCTGGGATATGGCATGGAATATGGAGATGTAAAAATGCTGACATTTAAAAATATAACATTTCGTTACCCGGAAGATAAAGAAGCGATGATGACGGATTTGTCCTTTCATGTGGTGCCGGGAGACTTTGTATCCCTGATTGGGGCCAGCGGCTGCGGCAAAAGTACGATTTTTCGCCTGATTAATCGCCTTTTAGAGCCGGACAGCGGAGAAATTTTAGTAAACGGAAAAGAGATTCATGGTATTCGGAGTTATGCCGGATACATGCCTCAGAAAGATTTGCTGTTCCCGTGGCGGACAATTGAAAAAAATCTGTGCCTTCCGATGGAAATTCAGAAAATCGGGAAAGAGGAACAGAAAAAGCGGGTCGGCGAGGTGCTGAAGGAAGTCGGGCTGGAGGATTACAGAGAAAAATATCCGAAGGATCTGTCCGGCGGCATGCGGCAGCGGATATCCTTTGCACGGACATTGCTGACGGATGCGGATTTGATGCTGTTGGATGAGCCCTTCAGCGCGCTGGATGCTCTGACCCGAATGGACATGCAGGAATGGCTTTTGAGCCAGTGGCAGCATTTTCATAAGACAATTTTATTTATTACCCATGATGTGGAAGAGGCCATTTTCCTGTCAAAAAAGATTTATATGATTACAGAGACACCGATAACCCATCTGGAAATTGTGGAAGTGGCGGAAGGCTATCCGAGAGACCGGGATTTTCTGCGGCGGCCGGAGATGGAAGCGTTAAAGGCCAGGCTGACAATGCAGCTTCGAAAGCAGGTGATATGAGATGAAACGATATTTGCCTTCGGCAATTTTTCTGGCAATCGTGCTGCTGTTGTGGCAGATGGGGGCCGGACATATGGATGCGGCCTATATTTTGCCGTCGCCGACAGGGATTGTGAGGAAGTTATGGGAGCTGAGGGAGCCGCTCTTTATGATACATCTGCCGGCAACGATGAAAGTCACGGGCATCGGACTTGTAATTTCGGTTGTTCTTGGACTTGGACTGGCTGTTTTAATGGATGCCAGCCCGGTGGTGGAGCGGGCTTTATATCCGATTGTTATCGCCTCCCAAACGATTCCCACGACAGCCATTGCCCCGCTGTTTGTCGTTTGGTTTGGCTATGGAATATGGAGTAAGATTGTGGTTACGATTCTCATGACATTTTTCCCGATTACGATTACAGTGTTTGACGGTTTTAAATCCGTTAAAAGGGAAATGGAAGAATTGCTGATTAGTTATGGCGCTGCCCGAAAAGATATTTTCATAAAACTGAAATTGCCTGCGGCGCTGCCCCATTTCTTTTCGGCGATAAAAATGGCGATTCCCCTGAGTGTGATTGGCGCTGCCATCGGCGAGTGGCTGGGGGCCCAGAGCGGCCTTGGCTATTTTAGCCGGAGAATGATGACTCAGTTGGATGGGGCCGGCGTGTTTGCGCCGATTATCCTGTTGTCCGCCGTAGCTATGATTTTAGTGGGAATTATTAGCTTGATTGAAAATATATTTGTTAAATGGAGGAAAGAATTATGAAAAAAATACTTGCAGCAGCTTTGTGCGCAGTCATGATTTTCAGCATGGCGGCCTGCGGCCAGAGCGGGAAAAATGAGACAAAAGAAGCGGGAACCGCCGGAACAGAGAGCGGAGAAGAAACAACAGCCGCCGAAGATGGCGCCTTAAAAGAAGTGAACGTTGTGCTGGACTGGTATCCAAATGCAGTCCACGCCTTTATTTATGATGCGATTGAAAAAGGTTACTATGCGGAGGAGGGTATTAAAGTCAATGTCCAGTTTCCGTCAAATACAAATGACGCCATGTCCCTGACAGCGGCAGGAAAGGCGGAAGTCGGAATTTATTATCTTCCGGATGTCATTATGGCCCGTGCCAATCAGAATGTTCCGATTCGCTGTATCGGCGCTCTGGCCCAGTCGGATTTGAATATTATTTTATCTTTGAAGGAGAAAAATATTAATGGACCGGAAGACCTGGCGGGTAAAACGATTGGATATTCGGGAACAGAGCTGAGCGAGGCGATGATTCGGACGATGATGGAAACGGCGGGGGTTGATGAGGAATCCGTATCTTTAGTTGATGTGGGATTTGATTTAATGTCTTCCATGACTACCGGCCAGGTGGATGCAACTATTGGCTGTATGGTGAACCATGAAGTGCCTCAGATGGAAAAAGAAGGTTTTGAAGTCAATTATTTTTATCCTCATGAATACGGTGTTCCGGGAAGCTATGAGTTGATTTTTATCACAAGTGATGATATGATTAACAACGATGCAGATACTTTGGCGGCCTTTATGAGGGCTTCGGCCAAAGGCTTTGAAGATATGAAAGCGGACCCGGAAGCTGTTCTGGACATTCTGCTCGCCCATCAGAATGCAGAGAATTTCCCGTTGGATAAAGAGGTGGAAATGCGGAGCATGGAAGTGCTTCTGCCGGTATTGGCTTCCTCGGATGGCGAGTTCGGCGCCCAGGAGGCTTCTGTATGGCAGGCAAATATTGACTGGCTGAAAGAAGAAGGTCTGCTTAAAAATGACATCACGCCGGAGGAACTTATGGCGGATGTGATGAATTAAAGTTTCAACCGGAGATTCATATTCCGGCTTGGAATTTAAAAACAAAGGAGGACGGAATATGAATATTATGAATCAGATGATCGTCATTGCCCAATCGGTGGCTATTCCCCTGCTGGCGGTAGTTATGGTGCTGATTGTGTTTAATATGATGAAAAATCCGGGAAAGACAACGGCGGAAAAAGAAGATTCTTTTAAGGTGACGGAAAGCAGCTTCTGGCTGGTCATTGCCCTCTTCGGAGTGGCGTCCGGGGCCATTTTCATATGGCTGGCATCGACCAATGCAACAGATGGCCGGGTGGCGACGGCGATTGCTCTGGCGGTTGTCTGCTTTGCGGCATCGGTCATCACATGTTATGTATATTTTAAGCGTAAGCTGATTGTCGAGGGAGATACGCTGACTTATCAGCCGCTTAAAGGCAGGGCGGAATCCTGGCCGGCGAAGAGTGTGGGGAGAATTGATATCGTAGAATCTCCGAGATGTGAGGAGATGCGGTTCTATAACCGCTCCGGCAAGAAGTTATTTGAGATTCAGGGGTATATGGTCAATTCCCGGGCCCTGCGCAAATATATGCGGAGATACCCGGTAAAAATTTCCAAAGTGAATGACAAAAGCAATACAAAAAAATAGATAAAATCAGAAGAAGAGAGGAAGAACTTTCTTCTTCTTTTTTTGTCAAAAAATATACTTTTTTGGCTTTGTTAAGATAATGGCAAAATCTGGACAAAAGAATATTGAAAGAATGAAAAAAATCGCATAAATAGTAGTCAAATTCGCTAAAATGTGCTATAATTGCAGAGTAATTATATTGCATTTTTTCAAAATAGTTTAATTTGCATGCAAAATATTTCGCAAACGCATTATGCGCAAATGCATGAAAATGCAAATCTGCATAATGCAATTGTGAAAAAATCTACAAAAAATCCAGCATTTATAGGCTTTTTACGGCCTTGAAAAGTTGGCATGAAAATTGCGGGTTAATCTATTGAAAAAATTATAAGTTTAAGGAGGATGAATTTTATGGAGTTTGGTTTATCGAAAGAGCATCTTCTTGCACAGCAGTTATACAGAAGCTTTGCTGAAAAAGAAGTAAAACCGTTGGCTCAGGAGTTGGATGAGGAAGAAAAATTCCCATGGGAGACTGTTAAGAAATTAGCTAAATACGGCATGATGGGTATTCCGATTCCGAAGGAATATGGCGGACAGGGTGCAGATGTCCTTACATATATCATGGCTGTTGAAGAAATGGCTAAAGTTTGCGGTACTACATCCGTAGTTATGTCCGCACACACATCCTTATGTGCAACTCCGATTCTTGAAAACGGAACAGAAGAACAGAAACAGAAATATTTACCACCGCTGGCAAGAGGCGAAAAGATTGGTGCATTCGGCTTAACAGAGCCAGGCGCTGGTACAGATGCTTCCATGCAGCAGACAAAAGCTGTTTTGGAAGGTGACCACTATGTATTGAATGGTTCCAAGATTTTCATCACAAACGCTGAAGCTGCTGATATCTTCATCGTTATGGCTATGACTGATAAATCTAAAGGAACAAAAGGTATTTCCGCATTTATCGTGGAAAGAGACTTCCCTGGATTCTCCGTAGGCCCTCACGAGAAAAAGATGGGTATCCGCGGTTCATCCACATGTGAGCTGATTTTTGAAAATTGTATCGTTCCAAAGGAAAATATGCTCGGCAAAGAAGGCAAAGGCTTTGCACTTGCTATGAAGACTCTGGATGGCGGACGTATCGGTATCGCAGCACAGGCTTTAGGTCTTGCTGAAGGCGCTATCGATGAAGCTGTTAAGTATACAAAAGAAAGAAAACAGTTCGGAAGAAAGATTTCTCAGTTCCAGAATACTCAGTTCCAGTTGGCAGATATGTTTGCTAAAACTGAAGCCGCTAAATATCTTGTATATAAAGCTGCTTGGAGAAAAGGACAGAAACTTCCATATACTGTTGACGCTGCTACTGCAAAATTGTTCGCAGCAGAAACTGCTATGGCTGTAACAACAAAAGCTGTTCAGTTATTCGGTGGATATGGATACACAAGAGATTATCCGGTTGAACGTATGATGAGAGATGCCAAGATTACTGAAATCTACGAAGGTACTTCTGAAGTTCAGAGAATGGTTATCTCTGGTGCAATGTTACACTAGTATTTTGGAGAGGAGAATCAGGACATGAAAAATATCGTAGTATGTATCAAACAGGTTCCGGATACAACAGAAGTTAAACTTGATCCGGTTACTGGAACACTTATCAGAGATGGCGTTCCGAGTATTATTAACCCTGATGACAAAGCAGCTCTTGAAGTTGCATTACAGATTAAAGAAAAAACAGGCGCTAAGGTTACCGTTGTTTCCATGGGACCTATGCAGGCAGATGTAGCAATCCGTGAAGCATTGGCTATGGGTGCTGATGATGCCGTACTCGTTTCCGACAGAAAATTCGGCGGCGCTGATACATGGGCAACATCTTCCACAATCGCCGGCGCAATCAAGAAACTGGATTACGATTTAATCGTAGCCGGACGTCAGGCTATTGATGGTGATACAGCTCAGGTTGGTCCTCAGATTGCTGAACACCTTGGAATTCCACACGTAAGCTATGCAGCAAGCGTTGATATTGAAGGCGATGACACTGTAGTTATCCGCAGAAACTTTGAAGACCGCTATCATATTATTGAAGCAAAAACACCATTGTTGATCACAACTCTCGGCGAAGAAATCGAACCTCGTTATATGAGTGTCGGCGGCATTTTCGACGCATACAGAGAAAAAGAAGTTAAAGTATGGGGTTATGATGACCTTCAGGGTTATGTTGAAGACTCTAACTTAGGCTTAAAAGGTTCTCCGACACAGGTTAAGAAATCCTTCACAAAACCTGTTAAACCGGCTGGAACACTTTATCAGGAAGTTTCCGCTGACGAGGCTGTTGAAATTATCGTTAACAAGTTAAAAGAAAAATACATCATTTAATTAGGGAGCAGGTGAAACAATGAGTAAGAATGTATATGTTTTCGCAGAGCAGAGAGATGGAGTTATCCAGAAAGTTGCTTATGAACTGATTGGTAAAGCTAGAGAACTGGCAGACAATTTAGGCCAGGAAGTTGTTGCTGTTGTTTTAGGTGATGGTATCCAGGCTGCTGCCGCTGAATTATTTAAATTTGGTGCAGACCAGGTTATCGCTGTAGATGCTCCTGTTCTTGGAGAATATTCAACAGAGCCTTATGCAAAAGCATTAGACGCAATTATTAAAGCAAAAGAACCTGAAATCGTTATTTACGGTGCAACAGCAATCGGCCGTGATTTGGCTCCTCGCGTATCCGCAAGAGTACATACAGGTTTGACAGCTGACTGTACAAAACTTGAAATCGATGAAGAATCCAAAGGCCTTTGGATGACACGTCCAGCCTTCGGCGGCAACATTATGGCAACAATCGTTTGCCCGAACTTCCGTCCTCAGATGGCTACTGTAAGACCTGGCGTTATGCAGGCTCTCGCAGAAGACGCTTCCAAGACAGGTACAGTTGAAGTATTTGACGCAGGCGTTAGCGAAGCTGATATGAACATCAAGATTCGTGAAGTTGTTAAAGATACAAAGAAAACTGTTGATATCACTGAGGCTAAGGTTCTTGTTTCCGGCGGCCGTGGTATCGGCGGCCCAGAAGGCTTCGATATGCTGAAAGACCTCGCTGAAGAACTCGGCGGCGAAATTTCTGCATCCAGAGCATGCGTTGACGCTGGCTGGATTGATAGAGACCGTCAGGTTGGTCAGACTGGTAAAACAGTTCGTCCAAACCTTTACATCGCAGCAGGTATCTCCGGTGCTATTCAGCATGCGGCAGGTATGGAAGATTCTGATTTGATTATTGCTATCAATAAGAACAACACAGCTCCAATCTTTGAAATCGCTGATGTAGGTATTGTTGGTGATTGCACAGCAATTATCCCTAAATTAACAGAAGCATTGAAAAAATTAGAGAAATAGTGTAAAATAAGGTATTAACTGAGGTCACGTCCGGGGGATTAGGGACTCCCGGGCGTGATTGAAGATAAATAGCCGGAATTCAGTGGTGCGTTTTCCGGTCACTAATTATATTGCATTTTTAATTTATTTAAGCTGCAAGAAAAAATATTATATGTTTACCGAAGGCCGGTGGGCATATAATTGTATGGGAGGTTTTTGATATGAGTAAAGTAGTTACAATGGATCAGGCCGTTGCTATGATTCAGCCAAATGATACGGTCATTACCAGTGGTTTCCTTACCGCAGGTACTCCGGATGCTATCATGAAAGCTGTTGCGGATTCTTTTGATGCAACGGGAACTCCAAACAATCTGACGATTATGTATGGTGCCGGCCAGGGTAACAAAAAGGGCGGACAGCAGGAACGTTGGGCAAAAGAAGGATTAATCAAACGCTGGATTGCCGGACATTATGGCTTTTCTCCAAAGGTAATCGATATGATCATTAACAACAAAGTGGAAGCTTACAATCTTCCTCAGGGTGTTATTATCGAAATGTATCGTGCCATGGGCCAGGGCCGTAAAGGCTATCTGACAAACGTTGGTCTTGAAACTTTCGTTGACCCTCGTCTTGAAGGCGGAAAGCTGAACAGTCGTACAACAGAAGACATCATTAAAGTTGTTGAAGTTGATGGCGAAGAACAGCTTTATTACATGCTTCCAAAGGCAAATATTGCATTAATCCGTGTAACTACAGCGGATACAAACGGTAACTGTACAATTGAAGATGAAATTCTTCCATTGGATATCTTATCTGCAGCTATGGCTGCTAAAGGCTGTGGCGGTAAGGTTATCGTTCAGGCTAAACATATTGTTCAGGCTGATACGATTCCATCCAGACAGGTTGCAGTTCCTGGTATTTTTGTAGACGCTATTGTTGTTCCGGATAATCCGGAAGAAACACATAGACAGTGTGCAGACTTCTTTGTAAACCCGACATTATCCGGCGCTTACAAGATTCCTATGGACGCTGTTAATGCAGAGCCATTCGGAACCAAGAAATTTATTGGTAGAAGATGTGCGATGGAACTTGTTCCAAATGCAGTTGTTAACTTAGGTGTTGGTATCCCTGAAAAAGTTGCTACAGTAGCAGGTGAAGAGGGATTTGCTGATCAGTTGACTCTGACAACTGAGTCCGGTATGATCGGCGGCGTTCCAAGCGGCGGCGGCTCCTTCGGTGCAGGAGTTAACGGCTGGGGTGAATTGCCGGAAGTCAGCCAGTTCGATTTCTATGACGGCGGCGGACTTGATGTTACATATCTCGGATTAGCAGAATGTGACCCGCATGGTAATGTTAACGTAAGTAAATTTGGAACAAATGTTGCAGGCTGCGGTGGATTTATTAATATTTCCCAGAATACACAGAATTGTATCTTCTGCGGAACATTCACAGCAGGCGGACTGAAAACAAAAGTTGAAGACGGTAAACTGGTAATTGTTCAGGAAGGTAAGAAGAAGAAATTCGTTTCTTCTGTTGAACAGGTTACATTCTCCGGCGATTATGCCCGCAGACATAAGATGAACGTTATGTTTATCACTGAAAGAGCGGTTATCGAATTGCTTGAAGATGGTCTGACTGTTACTGAAATTGCTCCAGGTATCGATCTTCAGACACAGGTTCTCGATCAGATGGATTTCAAACCACTGGTTTCTGAAAACCTGAAAACTATGGACCTTAGAATTTTCGTAGATGCTCCGATGGGTATCAAAGATGAAATCTTAGCTAAGGTAAAATAGTTGTAACTTAACGAGGGAGGAAAAATAATATGAGTTTATTTGGTATTGTATTAGGTTTGGCCCTGCTTATTTTCTTAGCATTTAAAGGCCAGTCTATTCTCTGGGTTGCACCAGTTTGTGCAGCAGTTGTAGCGCTTCTCAGTATGTTTGAAGATCCTACAATTAACGTGTTGGAAATGTGGACAGGTAACTACATGCAGTCTATGGCTACATTCTTACAGACATGGTTCCCAGCCTTCATGCTCGGCGCTATTTTCGGTAAGGTTATGGAGGTTTCCGGCGCTGCTAAATCTGTAGGTCTTTGGCTTACAAAATTGATCGGCGCAAGACAGGCTATCTTAGCTGTAGTTATCGCCTGCGGCGTTTTGACATATGGTGGTATCTCTCTGTTCGTAGTAGTTTTCGCTATCTACCCACTGGCAGTTGCTCTTTACAGAGAAGCTGATATCCCTAACAAACTGATTCCTGGTGCTATTTCCCTGGGTGCTTTCACATTCACTATGACAGCTATCCCTGGTACACCTCAGATTCAGAACATCATCCCAACAAACTACTATGGAACAACTCCAATGGCAGCTCCTGTTATGGGTGTTGTTGCTGCATTGGTTATGTTAATCGGCGGCGTTGCCTGGATGATGATGAGAGAGAACAAACTCAAAAAAGAAGGTTTACACTTTGTTGAGCCGACAAACCTTGAGGTTATGTCCGAAGATACTAAACTTCCTAACCCAATCGTATCTTTGATTCCATTGGTTTCCGTACCTGTAACATTGAATGTTCTCAGTGTTCCGCTGGTAGGCTCTCTGTTAATCGCTGTTGTTCTTACACTTGTACTGAACTTCCATTGTGCAAAAGACTTCCCGAAGGCTATCAACGATGGTGCAGCCGGCGGTCTTATGTCTATCGGTAATACAGCAGCAGCTAACGGTTTTGGTGGTGTAGTTAAAGCCGTTCCTGGTTTCGCTACATTGACAACAATGCTTCTTGGTATCCCTGGAACTCCTCTGATTTCCGAAGCAATTTCCGTATCCGTACTTGCAGGTGCTACAGGTTCTGCTTCCGGTGGTATGGGTATTGCTCTTGAAGCATTAGGCCCGAAATATATGGAATTAGCAGCAAACGATCCTAACCTTAGCCCAGAGGCATTACATAGAGTTGCATCCGTTGCATCTGGTGGTCTTGATACTCTGCCACACAACGGCGCTGTTATCACTCTGTTAAGTGTTTGTGGTTTGACTCATAAAGATTCCTATCTGGATATCTGCATGAACTGCTGTATTATTCCAACAATCGCAGTAATCGTATGTATCATCTTAGCTATGATTGGTATTTGCTAATTTGTTATTGATTATAAAATCAAAATAAGTTATGATTAAGATACACTCCTTTTTATCATAAAAAGGAGTGTATCGTGCTGTTTAGAAGTGAGCAGACTGTCTGAAAATTGAAATCGGACAGTTAAAGACAAGGGGATTTTCATGGAAAAAGTAAAAACCATCGAAGAAAAATATGAATTTTATGAAGATGTTTTCGACAATATGCCGGATGCGCTTTATGTTCTGGATGATAAAGGGAATATGATTTATGTCAATTATGCAATGATTAAGAAATTTGACCTTCCCAGAGACCGGCTGCTTCGCTACAATGTATTTGACATGTATGATGATGGATTGATAGATTATGTAATTTCCCGCAACGTATACGAACACAAAAAAGAAGTCGTCATGTGCCAGAGAATTTTTAACAGCCATGGCAAGGAACAGATGCAGATGGTATCTCAGATGCCGATTATCAATGATAAGGGTGAAATCCAGTATATTATCGGTGTTATGAGAGATATGGAAGAACTCATCGGCTATTATTATGATGCGCTGAATAAGTATCAGGCGGTTAAAGAGATTGAAAATAAAAGTGCGTCAGATAATAAGCTGTTAGTATATAATAGTCCTCAGATGTCCGATTTAATCCGGGTTATGAATAATGTGGCGTCAACGGATGCCAATATTCTGATTCAGGGAGAGTCGGGGACAGGTAAAGAAGTTTTAGCTGAGTATATTCATGAGATGAGCGAGCGCAGGGATAAAGAGATGGTCCGCATCAATTGTGCCGCTTTCCCGGAAACCCTTCTGGAATCCGAATTATTCGGCTATGAAAAAGGCGCTTTTACCGGTGCATTGGGCAGCGGCAAAAAGGGTCTTATTGAGACGGCCAATGAATCGACACTGTTTTTGGATGAAATTAACTCCCTGCCTTTGGCGCTTCAGGGGAAAATTTTGAGAACGATTGAGACAAAAATGGTGCAGCGGATTGGCTCAGACCGGCCAAAACGGATTGATTTCCGCCTGATTGCCGCTACAAATGAAGATTTGAGCGAGTGTATCAAGAAAAAAACTTTCCGTGCGGATTTATATTATCGTTTGAATGTCATTCCGGCTCTTATTCCGCCTTTGCGGGAACGCCCGAGTGATATTGAACCGCTGATTGATTATTTCCTGAATAAATATTGTAAAAAATATGGAAGGGAAAAAACCTTTGCGCCGGAGGTTATGAACATATTAAAGAATTATTCATGGCCGGGCAATGTCCGGGAATTGAAAAATTTTGTGGAACGAATTGTTTTGATCAGCGCATCTTCCGTGTACTGTATAAAAAAAATACCGCCTCAGATGCTGGACGGCCAGTTGATGATTCCTTCGAATCAAAACGGCGATGGGATTACCGGGTGTCATTATGATAGCCGGATGAGCCTGGAGGACAACCTGAATACCTTTGAGAAGCAGATTATCGAGTCGGTTGTGCGGCACGACGCCAGCGGCAAGAGTGCGGCTGAGGTTCTCAAGGTGAATCAGTCCACCATTTCACGAAAGATGGCGAAGTATAATATAAGTTATGATAAATAGTTTTTTCTATAAATAATGGTTTTCTATAAATAAAAATCTCAAAACCGTGTCAGGTTGAATAAACGGGGCGAAAGAGCTGAAAAGATATGGATTGTCTGCGGCCAATGCGAATAAAGGCGCATTAACCGCAGAATTATCTTTTCAGCTCTTTTTGCTTTGATTAAAGTATCGGATTAAACTATAAATAATAGCGACTTCTGTTTCATTCAGTGTGGAAATGTCGATGGAATTGTGGGTCGGCAAACCCAGTAGATAATCCGTTGAAACTCGAAAGAGTTGTGCCAGTTCGACAATAAAGGTAGTCGAAGGGATTGAGATACCCATTTCCCAGGCATTGACACTGCTTCGAGTGATGTTTAATTTTCTAGCCAGTTCAGATTGGGTCATATTATTTGCATTTCTTAGCATTTTGATTTTTTCAGCAATCATAATGGCCTCCTTCTTAATTATAATAAAATAATCAGAAAGATATTACATTATCAAAAAGATATTTTGATTTGACAAATGGAATAAGTTATTATAAAATTTTTAGGGGGGGGGTAGAAAGGAGCGAGGAAAAATGCGGACCATTAAGCTGGAACGAGTTAATTTTTTTATTGGAAGTACAGCCCTTTTGGAAGTTTATATAGATGGTGTCAAATGCGGTGAGCTGGCGAATGGAAGCAGTTTAAGACAAAAGGTGGATGGAAATGACCACATGATTCAATTCTCGATGAATATTCAGATTAACCGCCAGAAATACCGGAGAATGTTCTACAATGTCATTCGATTGGGGGAAAATGAGAATGACAGAAATTTTCAGATATGTATGCAGGGCGGCAAATTGAATGTTATAGAAGTGTCAAACTAAAAAATATACCCTCTCGGATTTTTCGCATACATGTGATGTATCTGACATACGGCAGGCCCGAACAGACACTAAAAAGCGGCATCGTCTGGTACGAACGATGCCGCTTCATGCAAGTAAAACTTCAATTTAAGAGGGGAAGTCCTACATGCTGCCCTTTGAATATGTCCCCATTTTACTTAGGTGGCATTACCATAGCTTCGCCCTTGGTAACAACAACGCCATCCTGGTTTGTACAGATAGTTTCGATTTTAACTCTGTTCTTTTCAGGAATCATTTCAACAACTTTACCTGTTGCTGTGATTGTGTCGCCCATGCGAACTGGAGCCAGGAAGTTCAGAGTCTGGCTTAAATAAATAGTTCCAGGACCAGGCATATGTACGCCAAGTACAGCGGAGATTAAACCAGCGGAAAGCATACCGTGTGCAATACGGCCTTTGAAGAATGTGTTTTTAGCATATTCTTCATTTAAGTGTGCTGGATTGATATCGCCTGTGATGCCGGCAAATAAGTAAACATCTGTTTCACTGATAGTTTTTGTGAAGCTGGCTTCCTGCCCAATAGATAAATCTTTAATTGTAAAACCCTTCATATTAATAGCCTCCTTTTCTTATTCACCCTAATAATACAGCAATTATCGTGCCAATTTTTTTGTTAAAAAAAAGACAGTAAAAACAAGGCTTTTTGAGACATTATAGAAGAAAAAACCAATGCAGTTTTGCAATGTATGCAATTGTGCATTAAATTATAAAATGACTTGATACTTTTACCGAATATAAACTATAATAGGAAGGTAGAAATTGGAAGGAAGGAGCATGCAGTTAGGCAATACAGGAAATGACTGTGGTGAGAAGTATGAATCCAATGTGGGTACCGGAGGGCTATGAATCCCCTCTGAATATTCGGGAAACCGAGATTGCGATTAAATGTGTAAAAGACTTTTTTGAAAAAGAGCTGGCCAGACAATTGAATCTGACCCGTGTGTCAGCTCCGTTTTTTGTATATCCGGAAAGTGGTTTGAATGATACTTTAAACGGTGTGGAGCGGCCGGTACATTTCGGCGTTCGGGAACAGGAGGACCGGGAGGTGGAAATCGTCCATTCTCTGGCGAAGTGGAAGCGTTTTGCCTTAAAACGTTATGGCTTTAAGCATGGCGAGGGCCTTTATGCGGATATGTATGCCATCCGCCGTGATGAGGATACGGATCATCTTCATTCTATTTTGGTGGACCAGTGGGATTGGGAGCGCATTATCGATAAAGAGGAGCGCAATGAAGAAACGCTGAAAGCCGTTGTAAAAAAAGTTTATAAGGCGTTGAAAAACACGGAAAAGTATATGGCGATTCAGTATGAATATATCGAGGAAATGCTGCCGTCGGAAATTTCATTTATAACGACCCAGGAGCTGGAGGATATGTATCCCGATTTGACGCCAAAGGAAAGAGAACGTGAAATCGTGCGTCTCAGGGGCGCGGTATTTCTTATGAAAATCGGCGGGGCCCTCGGTTCCGGCGAGATTCACGATGGCCGGGCGCCGGATTATGATGACTGGGAATTAAACGGAGATATCCTTGTCTATTATCCGCTTCTGGACACCGCTTTTGAGTTGTCCTCCATGGGTATTCGAGTTGATGAGGATGCCTTAATGCGCCAGCTTGAAGTCCGGGGCTGTGTGGAACGGAAAGACTTAATGTTCCATAAAGCATTGCTGAATGGCGAACTGCCGTATACGATTGGCGGCGGCATTGGTCAGGCTCGAATCTGTATGTTTTATTTGAGAAAAGCCCACATTGGTGAAGTGATTGCTTCCGTATGGCCGGATGAAGTGGTTGAGGCGCTGGAAAGCCAGGGCGTCCATCTCCTGTAAGGCCGGGTCTTTTATACCGAAAAGTATTCAGGTCATATGATGAACCCCTCCCTCATATGTTAAATAGAAACTGTCTTTTAACATATCTGGGAGGGATTTCTTTTGGAAGAAAAAATCAGAGAGCTGTTAGAGTGTTATCATTTGGAAATCAGACGTCTTTATCGGGGGCGGGGAGCCTGGCTCTGCGATACGGAGCAGGGGTTGAAGCTGTTCCGTATATACCACGGGTCGCCGAAGCACCTTCAATGGGAAATGATGGCGAAGGCCTGTCTCAGAGAGCGCGGATATGTATACATAGACCAGTTTGTTGCCAATCAGGAGGGGAGTTTTTTGACGCCGGATGAAGATGGACAAAATTATGTTCTGACAGACTGGTATGGGGGCCGGGAGTGCAGTACAAGAGACAGGGAAGAGATTTTAAGGGCGGTAGTCCATATGGCCGCCCTGCATAAGGGGCTTCATGATATAACGCGAAGCGGGGAAATTGATGAGGTGTTTTCCCAGGGGAACCTTTTGGATGAAATGGGCCGCCGCCGCCGGGAGCTGAAAACTATCCGAAATTATATTTGCCGAAAAAAGCAGAAAAACGCCTTTGACCGGAGATTCATGGAATTTTATCAGGAGTTTGACGAGGCGGGAGCCGGAGCCCAGGAGATTCTTTCTGAGGCGGGATATATGGAGCTGTATGGGCAGAACTGCGGGGAACAGCGAATGTGCCATGGGGATTACACGCAGCACAATATTTTGATGACCCAGGGAGAAATAGCCCTTGTCCGCTTTGACCATATGCACATGGAACTTCAAATTTATGATTTGTACGTTTTCATGCGGAAAATACTGGAGAAAAATCATTGGAATACGGGGCTTGGAATGGCAATGCTCAAAACCTATCACCGGGTGCTGCCGTTAAATTACAGGCAGGCGCGCTGCCTCTATGGAATGATGGTTTTTCCGGAAAAATTCTGGAAGATAGCCAATCGCTATCAGAATTCGAGAAAGAGCTGGATGTCGGCCCAGAATATGGATAAGCTGAATAAGCTGATTCGGGAAAAAAACGAAAGAAATAGATTTTTGGCTGAAATAGATAGTTTTTGCAAGAAAATCGGACAATTTGTCTAAAAATCAGGTAAAATTTTTAAAAAAATAGTGCATTTTTGTGAGGAATCGGGTATAATAGAAGCACACAGAGATTTGAAATTATAAGGAGGAGATTCCAATGGATTACAAGGAGATATATGAGTCCTGGCTGGCAAACCCATATTTTGATGAGGGGACCAAGGCAGAACTGGAAGGCATTAAAGCAGATGATAATGAGATTAAAGAACGTTTTTATAAGGATTTGGAGTTTGGTACGGCAGGTCTTCGGGGCATTATCGGAGCAGGTACAAACCGGATGAATATCTATACTGTGCGTAAGACAACCCAGGGGTTAGCAAACTACATAAAGAAACAGAATGGAGAATCCAAGGGCGTAGCGATTGCTTTCGATTCACGGCGCATGTCGCCGGAATTTGCGGCAGAAGCAGCTCTCTGTCTGGCGGCCAACGGCATTAAAGCCTATCTGTTCGAGTCTTTAAGACCAACGCCGGAATTATCCTTTGCTGTGCGGGAATTGGGCTGTATCGCCGGAATTAATATTACGGCAAGCCACAATCCGCCGGAGTACAACGGATATAAAGTATATTGGGAGGACGGCGCTCAGATCACTCCGCCTCATGACAGCGGAATTATGGCTGAGGTTCAGGCGGTTACCGATTATAACGATGTTCGGACAATGGATAAAGAGGAAGCGGTTAAAGCCGGTCTCTGCACGATTATCGGCAAGGATATTGACGATAAATACATTGCCCGTCTGAAAGAGCAGGTAAAACATCCGGAGGCTATTGAGGCCATGGGCAAAGACTTAAAGATTGTCTATACACCGCTTCATGGCACGGGAAATATCCCGGCCCGCCGGATTTTAAAAGAGCTTGGATTTGAAAATGTTTATGTAGTTCCTGAGCAGGAATTGCCGGATGGTGAATTCCCGACAGTCAGCTATCCGAATCCGGAAGCCGACGAGGCTTTCGTGCTCGGCCTGAAGCTGGCGAAGGAAGTGGACGCGGATTTGGTTTTGGCAACGGATCCGGATGCAGACCGTTTGGGTGTCCGTGTGAAAGATAAAGACGGTGAATACCATAATCTGACAGGCAATATGTCCGGCTGTCTTTTGGCTGAATATACGATTGGCCAGATAAAGGCTTTGAAGGGCAGTCTCCCGGAAGACGGCGCGCTCATTAAAACGATTGTAACAACCAATATGGCGGATGCCATTGCCAAAGGTTATGATATTCGGCTGATTGAGTGCCTGACAGGTTTCAAATACATCGGACAGCAGATTCTCGGTTTTGAGACAAGCGGAAAAGGAACTTATCTTTTCGGCTTTGAAGAGAGCTACGGCTGTCTGATTGGAACCCATGCCCGGGATAAAGATGCGATTGTGGCAACGATGGCTCTTTGCGAAGCCGCTGCATTTTATAAGACGCAGGGTAAGACTCTCTGGGATGCCATGGTGGACATGTATGAAAAATACGGATATTATAAGGATGATGTGAAATCCATTTCCTTATCCGGTATTGAAGGGCTGGCAAAAATCCAGTCTATTATGGAAACGCTGCGTACTAATCCGCCGAAGGAAATTGCCGGCATGTCCGTAGTTTCTGCGCGGGATTATAAGAAAGATGAAATCATCAATATTCAGACCGGTGAAGTTAAGCCGACCGGGCTGCCAAGTTCCAACGTGCTTTATTATGATCTGACGGATGATGCATGGATTTGCGTACGGCCTTCGGGAACAGAGCCGAAGATTAAATTCTATTATGGAATTAAAGGCACGTCCCTGGCAGATGCCGATGAAAAATCTGCGGAAGTCAGCAAGGCATTGGATGCATTAATTGCAACGATGGTTTAAGAATAACCTGTGAAGCCGCTGAATTTCAGCGCTTCTTAGAACACCCTTAGCTGTGGGTCAATTCCCATGGCCGAGGGTGTTTTTGGTTTTAAGCATATTTGTCCGCCCTGTGTCATAAGTTTGTAAAAAAGGCGGTTCATGGGTATGAGAAGGATGTATAAAAAGTTTTTGGCTGTATTGGCTGTGCTGAGCCTTTGTCTTGCGACTGGCGGCTGTTCCATGTTTGACACTTCGGATAAGAAAATATCGGATATGGATTTTACGGTGGCGGATGCGGAAGAATTACCGGAAGAGATAAGGACGATGATTGAGGAGCGAAAAAATGAAGCTTTTCAGATGGCATATCATGACGGAACCTATTCATATATTATTGTTGGGTATGGGCAGCAGGAGACGTCGGGCTACAGTATACAGGTAAATGACGTCTATCAGGGGGAGACCGGCATATGGGTCGACACGGATTTGATTGGGCCGGAAAAATCAGAAGCCACGGAGGCTGTGGCTTCCTATCCCTTTGTTGTCATAAAAATTGAAGGCGTGGACCAGACAATCCGATTTAAAAATTAAGGAGGCTTTTTATGAATTTATCAAAAACATATATCCGAATGCCGGTGTATAAGAATAACGCATCGGTTCAGATGACATTGGACAATGATTTTAATGTGCCGGATATGAAACCGGATATCGAACGTCTGATTCAGGAGAAGGGGACGCTTCACATCCGGGATATAAAACCATCAAAGGATAAATGTATTATCCGGGGAGAGCTTGCCTTCGGCGTGCTTTATATGGGAGATGACGGCAGCGGCCAGCTCCAGTCCATTGAGGGCTCCATTCCTTTTGAGGAAACGGTCAACATGGATGGCCTTCAGGAGATGGATCAGATGAGCGTCCGATGGGATATGGAAGATTTGCGGACCGGTTTGATAAATTCACGAAAAATCAGCGTGCGTTCTATTCTGGTTCTCCATGTGTCGGCAATACGGATGGGAGAGGAGGAAGTGGCGACGGCCATGGAAGACGGGGAGGATTTATGGGCCAGGAACCGGGTATGCACCTTAAGTCAGCGCTGCGTCAGCCAGAAGGACCAGCTTCGGATTCGCGAGGAAGCGCCGATTCCGGCCAATCGGCCGAATATGATGGATATCATATGGTATCAGGAAAATCTGGAGAATCTGGAAATGAAGCTTCAGGACGGCGGTGTGTTGATTCGGGGCCAGTTGTCCATATTTTTATTGTACCGGGATGAGACGCTGGAAAATCCGGTCAACGATGTGGAACTCAATGTCCCGGTGGAGGGGCGCATTGATTTTTCGGATGTGACCCAGGAAATGATTCCGGATATCAGGGTACATATGGACCATTTGAACCTGGATATCCGCAGTGATAAAGACGGCGAGGCGAGGGTTGTCGGCGTGGAGGCCGTGCTGGCGGCTGAGATGAATATTTATCAGGAAGAAACCTTAAAGCTGCTTCAGGATGTCTACTCGCCAAAGACAACTCTGATGCCGGAGAGAAAGGAGATTTCTCTGGATAATCTGGTGCTGAAAAATCAATCCCGGTGTCCGATTCGGGAGAAGGTCCATCTGGGCGGCGAGGGCGTGCGGATGCTGCAGATTTGCCATACCCGGGCAACGGTGAAAATCGACCAGACAGAGGTCACCGAGGAAGGCATCCTCGTTGAGGGCGTTGTCTATCTTGGGATTCTCTATATTGCGGCAGACGACCGTAAGCCGGTAAATTCGGCAAAGGCGGCGGTTCCTTTTTCCTATACGGTGGAAGCGGAAAATATCGGGCAGGGAGACAGCTATGATATTTTCCCGGGACTGGAACAGTTGAATGCAACGATGACAGATAACGATGAGATAGAAGTGAAAATGATTATTTCGTTAGACGCTTCTGTTTTCAAATCTGAAAAGATTCAGGTTGTGACCCAGGTGCGGGAGGAACCCCTCGATTTTGAGAAGATTGAGGCCATGCCGGGGATGACGGGGCATGTGGTGGAAGCAGGAGATTCCATTTGGACGCTGGCTAAAAAATATTATGCTTCGCCGGAGGATATTCGGGAAGTGAACGGTTTGAGCGGGGATGAACTGCCGGTCGGCCAGCCGATTCTCATTATGAAAAATATGGAAATATTGAAATAGGGACTTGAAAATATCCCCGGATTCTTTATAATTGTATATATAGTGAACATTGTATACAAAAAACAATGGGGGGAAGAAAAGCGATGAATACAATTCAGATGAAAGCCTATGGGAAAGTAAACCTGGGGCTGGATGTGCTTCGGCGGCGTGAGGATGGCTATCATGAAGTTCGGATGATCATGCAGACAGTCCAGCTCTATGATAAGATAACAATAGAAGAGAGACATCAGGAGGGTATCGAGCTTGAAACGAACCTGCCCTTTCTCCCTGTGAATGAGAATAATATTGCCTACAGGGCGGCCCGGATGCTTATGGAAGAGTTTCACATTCCGGGCGGCTTGAGCATAAAAATCGAAAAGCATATTCCTGTGGCGGCCGGGATGGCCGGTGGAAGCACGGATGGGGCGGCGGTCCTCTATGGCGTTAATCAGATATATCAGCTTGGGCTGACGAAACGTCAGCTTATGGAGCGGGGCGTTCGCCTCGGAGCGGATGTGCCCTACTGTATTATGCGGGGGACAGTGCTCTCCGAAGGCATTGGAGAGATATTGACGCCGGTGGCTGCTATGCCGGACTGTCATATTCTTGTGGCAAAACCGCCGATCAGTGTGTCGACCAAATATGTTTATGAGCATTTGAGGCTGGATTTGGTGGAACGGCGGCCGGATATCGACGGTATGATAGCGGCCCTGAAGGCGGGCGATCTTAAGGGTGTCGCGGACACTATGGAAAATGTCCTTGAAACGGTGACAATTCCTGAGCATCCTGAGATAGCGGCGATTAAAGATGTGATGCGCTCGGAAGGAGCGCTCAACGCTATGATGAGCGGCAGCGGCCCGACAGTGTTCGGAATCTTTGATGATGCAGAGAAGGGACTGCGGGCGAGGGATATTTTGAGAAATGGAACACTGGCAAAGCAGGTTTATCTTGTGAAGCCTTTTAATACCCGAATTTATCGGTAAAAAACCAGGAGGAAGTGAGAAGAAATGCACAATTTTCAGATGAATATTAATGAGTATCTGCCTCTTAGGGATGTCGTATTTTATACGCTCCGGCAGGCTATTTTGAAGGGGGAGCTGGACCCGGGCGAGCGTTTGATGGAGATGCAGCTGGCAGAACAGCTCGGCGTCAGCCGGACGCCGATTCGTGAAGCCATCCGTAAGCTGGAGCTGGAGGGCCTTGTGGTGATGATTCCGCGGCGGGGAGCCATCGTTGCCAAGATTACGGAGAAGGACTTGAGAGATGTTCTGGAGGTGCGTTCTTCGCTGGAGCGCCTGTCCACGGAGCTGGCCTGCGACCGTATTAAGGAGGAGACCATTGAGGAACTTCGTCAGGCCCAGGAAGCTTTTAAAGAGGCTTTGGATGGGGATGACATTACACTTCAGGCCCAGAGGGATGTGGAGTTCCATGATGTCATTTATAAGGCTACGGGAAATCTCCGGCTGATTCAGATGCTGAACAATCTGAGAGAACAGATGTACCGGTACCGGCTGGAATATCTGAAATATGATTTGGCCCATCAGACATTGATTGAAGAGCATGAAGCGATTATCGAGGCGATTTCCAAACGGGATAAGGAAACGGCAACAAATATCATTGTCCGCCATGTCTATAATCAGGAATTGACGGTGATGAAAAAGATTCAGGCCGATGAGGATGAAACGGCAAAAAAATAAATAATGAGTGATAAAAAAGGAGTCATTTGCACAGACTAGTGCAAAGACTTCTTTTTTTGATGCAATGGTGCAAGGCTTTTTGATGCATTTTTGATGTATCGGAAAAATTATTTTTGCGGAGGAGGTAAATCCAATATGAATATATCCGACCGGCTGGAGGATAATATACAGGAATTGAAAAAACGGTTTAAAAATTGTCAGGATGTGATTCAGCGCCAGATGATTGCCACAGGTCTGCCGATTTATGTTGTCTATGTGGATTCCATGATAGACAGAGAGCTCGTGGAAGGCGAGTTTTTGAAAAATATCATGTACAGTCTGGAGTATATGCCTAAGACGGAGGTTTTTGAATTTTTGCAGAAGCAGGCGATGACTACGGCGGACACAAAGGCGGCGGAAACGCTGGAGGACGCCATTCTGGCGGTGCTTTCCGGGGATACGGCTATTTTTCTGGAGGACTGCCCGAAGGCATTAATCATATCCAGCAAAAAATTTCCGACCCGGGGTGTGCAGAGCGCCGAATCCGAGGTGGCGGTGCGGGGGCCGAAGGACAGCTTCACCGAGTCCATGCGGGCTAATACGGTGCTGATTCGGCGGAGAATCCGGGATACCCGGTTAAAAACCCTGCAGACAAAGGTGGGCGTGCGCTCCCAGACAGATATTACGGTGATGTATATGGAGGGAATCGCCCGGCCGGAGCTGGTGGCGGATATTCAGGAGCGGCTCAAAAAATTTAAGATTGACGGCATTTTTGACAGCGGCAGTCTGGAACAGTTGACGGAGAAAAAATGGTATTCTCCATTTCCTCAATTTCAATCCACGGAGCGGCCGGACAAGGCGGCCTCTTCGGTGATGGAGGGGCGTATTGCCCTGATCGTGGATAATTCCCCCATGGTTTTATTATTGCCGACAACCCTGAATTGTTTTTTTCAGGCGGCGGACGATTATTATAACCGGTGGGGGATTGTCTGCTTTGTGCGGATTCTGAGATATGCGGCGGCGCTGATTGCCATGACGCTGCCGGCCTTTTACATCGGCGTAGCCTGCTTTCACCCGGAAATGCTGCCGACCAGTCTGGAGCTGTCTTTTGCTGCGGCCAGGGAGGGCGTCCCCTTTCCCGTGCCGGTGGAAGTGCTGCTGATGGAGCTGGCCTTTGAGCTTTTGAGGGAGGCCGGGATACGGCTGCCCGGGCCGATGGGAAGCGCCCTCGGAATTGTGGGCGGTCTGATTATCGGGCAGGCGGCAGTGGACGCCAATATTGTCAGTCCCATTGTCGTTATCATCGTGGCTCTGACAGCTCTGGCCTCCTTTACGATTCCAAATGAGGGTTTTGCCTCGGCCTTCCGGCTCGTAAAATTCTATCTTATTTTTCTCGGGGCTTTTTTGGGCGTTTACGGGGTGGTCCTCGGAATGTTGACCGTGCTTATCCATCTGGCATCTCTGGAGAGTTTTCAGATTCCTTATCTAATGCCCTATGTGGCGGTGAAGGCGGATGAAAACCGGGATTTTCAGGATGGACTTATCCGGATGCCTTTATTCAAATTGAAAAAGCGGCCCGTTTTTGCCCGGAAAAATCAACGGGTACGCTATAAATCGGAGGGGGAAAAGGATGTTTTCAAATAACGGAAAAATTTCAAATCATCAGGCGACAAGGCTGTTAATTCTGGATGTGTTTACCGGGGCCTGTCTCTTTTTGCCGATGGCCCTTCCGAGGCTGGCGGGGGAGGGCGGCTTTATTGCGCTGATTCTCGGCCTTTTGCTGACACTGGCGGACGGGGCCCTGCTGTCCTGGGTTCTCGGCAAATGCGAAAGCCGCTATATCCAAAATCTCGGCGGTTGGACGGGAAAGGTTCTCCGCTGGCTCTATGGCCTTCGGTGCTTTGCGGCCTTCGTTTTTCTTATGGGTTTGTTTTCATCGGTTTTAAATGAAACTTTTTTATATACAATGCCGAAGTGGCTCGTTATTGCCGGGATGATGCTCGTCCTCATCTATGGAAGTACCAAGGGGATTGAGGTCCGCGCCCGGCTGTCGGAAATTTTATTTTATCTAATCTTAATTCCGATTATATTGATCGGACTTTTTTCCATACCGGAGGGTAATATTTTTCGGCTGCTGGCCTTTTCAGAGACTTCGGTTTCGGGGATTATCGAGGGAATATTGGTGACCTGGGTGCTGATGGCGCCGGTGGAGTGGATGCTTTATATTGCCCCGGAGAATCCGAATGAAAAGCCGTTTCGGGTTTTTGCCTGGGCTCTTGGCATCGGCGGCGGTCTGGCTGCCCTTATTTATGCACTGTGTGTGACGGTAATGACGGTTGAAGGGATGGCCGGAGAACGCTGGCCGACAGTCATATTGATGCAGATTGTCCGAATTCCCGGCGGCTTTTTATCAAGGCAGGATGGCCTGATGCTGTCCTTCTGGATTTTTGCCATGTTTATCAGCCTGTCCGGCGCCCTGAGCCATACGGTGGAACTGTGGGGGATTCGGGAGGCAAAAGTCAATCGATGGAAAGTATGGGCCTTTGCCCTGGCCGGGGCTGCCCTGTCCTGGCGGCTGGGGACGGAACGGCGGTTTTTAAATATTTATTTTATATGGATGCTTATTTCCGGGGCCGTTCTTCTGTGGTTTGCGCCTTGGCTGATGGGCCTGACCTGTAAGCGCAGAAAAAAAGGACTTCGGAAAACGGGCGCATTGCTGCTGGCGCTTTGCCTGCTCGGCAGCCTGACCGGGTGTGAAAATTATGTGGAGCTTGAAAACAGGGCCTTTGTCATGGCCCTCGGCGTGGATTTGGGGGAGGAGGGAACCTACCGGTTTACCTACACCTTTCCCGATTTGGAGGCGCTGACGGGCAATGGCAGCAGCGCAAAGTATCCGCCGATAACCCTGGAGGCGGACAGTCTCCAAAAAAGTGAGGATAAATATGACAGTATGTCGGGCAAATCCCTGGATTATGGGCAGGTAAAAGTTATTGTTTTGGGAAACGAGATAGTTGACGACGGGGAAAAGCTGCAGGGACTGCTGGAAGAAATACGGGAGAATACCGAGTTTACCCGGACAATGCTTGTATGTCAGAGCCTGACGACAGGGGAGGAAATGCTGGCCCTGGATGAAGAAGTGGCCGGTTCCATAGGAATTTATATGGAGGAAATGTTTGAGAATAACGGAAAGCATCTGGGAATACCTTCGGTCATATTAAACGATGTAATCTTAAAAATGGAAAGGGAGGATGTCGGAGATATTCTTCCGAAAGTGTATGTTTACGACAAAAAACCTAGAATTATGCGCTGAATTCATTGCTTTTTCCGGGGATTTCGGGGGAAGAAAGCAGTTGAATAATTAGAGTGAATCAGGTACAATAGATAAAAAACTACAATACAGTAAGTATGGATAGATAACCGAGGTGCAAAACATGAATAATAAATTAACTGTGGCAGTAATGTTTGGCGGTCAGTCCTCTGAGCATGATGTTTCCTGTGTGTCGGGGGCAACCATTATGAAAGCTCTGGACAGGGAAAAATACGATGTTATTTTGATTGGAATTACAAAAGATGGCCGCTGGCTGCTGGCGGATTCGATAGAGGATGTGGAAAGCGGCGCGTGGCGGGAAAGCAAAATACAGGCAATTATCTCGCCGGATGCGCAGGACCATGGACTGATTCTTTTTGAGAATGGCCAGAGCCGCAAACAGCGGGTGGATGTGCTTTTCCCTGTGCTTCATGGAATGTATGGCGAGGATGGAACGATACAGGGCTTATTTGAGATGACCCAAATTCCTTATGTGGGCTGCGGCGTTCTGGCTTCCAGCGTTTCCATGGATAAATGGTACACGAAGATTGTCGTGGATGATTTAAATATCCGTCAGGCAAAATATGTGCCGATCAGTCATATTGATATGCGGAATATCGACGGCTGTGTGGCGAAGGTGGAGGAGGCCCTGTCTTATCCGGTATTTGTTAAACCATCGAAGGCCGGGTCTTCTGTTGGGGTGAATAAGGCGTCGGGCAGAGAAGAACTGATTGCCGCTTTAAATGAAGCCCTCCGGCATGACATTCACATTCTCGTGGAGGAGGCCATCGTGGGCCGGGAGATTGAATGTGCCGTTCTCGGCGGTTATGAACCGAAGGCTTCGGATGTGGGCGAGGTGCTCTCCGCCGAAGATTTCTATACATTTGATGCCAAATATAACAACCAGGAATCCAGGACAGATCTGCATCCCGTATTCCCGGAAGGAAAGATGGAAGAAGTCCGGGCCGATGCGGTGAAGATTTTTAAGGCGCTGGACGGTTTCGGCTGTGCCCGTGTGGATTTCTTTATGGAAAAAGGCACCAATGAAATTGTTTTCAATGAAATCAATACAATGCCGGGCTTTACGTCCATCAGCATGTATCCGATGCTCTGGAATGAAAAGGGACTTGATAATGGCGCGCTGGCAGATGAGATGATTCGTCTGGCATTTGAGCGTTATGAGAGATAGGAGGTCCGAAAGATGCAGATAGATGCACCGATTGGTGTCTTTGATTCGGGTGTCGGCGGGTTGACCGTGGTGCGGGAAATCATCCGGCAGCTTCCTTCGGAAAATATTGTTTATTTTGGAGATACGGCCAGAGTGCCTTATGGAACAAAATCCAGAGATACCATCATTAACTATTCAGAGCAGATTGTTCATTTTCTAAAGACAAAGCAGGTGAAGGCCATCGTGGTGGCCTGCAATACGGCCACATCCTATGCCCTGGATGTTTTGAAGGAAAAACTGGATATACCGATTATCGGCGTTGTCCGGCCGGGAGCGGTGACGGCGGTAAATGCCACCCGGAATAAACGCATCGGCATTATAGCGACAGAGGGAACTATCGGCAGCGGTATTTATCCGCGGGTGATTCATGAGTATGATTCAGAGATAGAGGTTGTTCAGAAGGCATGTCCGCTGTTTGTGTCCCTGGTTGAGGAAGGGTGGACCGATGACCCGGTAACGGATGAGGTTGCCCGGCGTTATCTGAAATCGCTGCAGGATTCGGGAGTGGATACCCTTGTCCTCGGCTGCACCCATTATCCGCTGCTCAGAAAGACTATCGGGCGGCTTGTCGGCGATGGCGTTACACTGGTAAATCCGGCCTATGAAACGGCCTGCAGTCTGCGGGAATTGTTGAAGAAAGAGGGCCTGTACCGGGAAACCGGGGAACCATCCTATCACTTTTTTGTCAGCGATGGTGCGGAGCGGTTTACGAAGTTTGCCAATTCGATTCTCCCGGTGGATTTGGTGCCGACACGGCTCGTGCCGATTGAAAATTATTAATCAGAATGGATGAAGGACAGGTATACATAATGACAGATAAAGTAATTTTATCAATAAAAGGCGTTCAGCACGAATTTGGTGAAGATGGCACTACGGAGATGATAACAACGGGGAATTATTATTTCAGAAATGGGAAACATTATATCCTGTATGATGAAATGATACCTGAAATCGGAGAGCAGATGAGCAATACGCTGAAGATGACTCCGAACCGGATTGATTTGATCAAGCATGGCTCCCATAATGCCCATATGGTATTTGAGCCAAATATGAAGAATATGGTGATGTATCGGACACCTTATGGTATGATGGAAGTCTGTTTTAATACTTTCAGCGTGGCATTGACGGAAACAGAGGAAAACATTCATGTCCAGATAGAATATGCGCTGGAAATTAATGAAGGTTTTATTTCCGATTGTACCATCGAAATCAATGTTCGTGCTAAAGAACATTGATTTTACGGTATTTCATTGATTTTTTTCGTATTTAAGAGTAAAATTTTAAGTAACTACTAATAAAGAAGATATGGAGGGTTTAAAAATGTTTGTATCCGCAGAAGAGATGTTAAAGAAAGCCGTAGCCGGTCACTATGCTGTAGGTCAGTTTAATATTAATAATCTGGAATGGACAAAAGAAATTCTGCTTGCTGCCGAAGAGGCAAAATCACCGGTAATCCTTGGCGTTTCCGAAGGCGCCGGAAAGTATATGACCGGGTTTAAGACCGTTGCGGCAATGGCTGGCGCAATGATTGATGAGCTTGGCATCACCGTGCCTGTAGCGATTCATTTGGATCATGGAACTTATGAAGGCTGTATGAAATGTATCGAAGCCGGATTTTCTTCCATTATGTTTGACGGTTCCAAATATCCAATCGAAGAAAATGTTGAAAAAACAAAAGAACTCGTAAAAATCTGCCGTGAAAAAGGAATGTCTCTGGAAGCAGAAGTTGGTTCCATCGGCGGTGAAGAAGACGGCGTTATCGGCGCCGGCGAATGTGCAGACCCTAATGAATGTAAGATGATTGCTGATCTGGGCGTAGATATGCTGGCAGCAGGTATCGGCAATATCCATGGCAAATATCCGGCAAACTGGAAAGGACTGAGCTTTGAAACACTGGATGCTGTTCAGAAACTCACAGGCGATCTGCCTCTTGTACTTCACGGCGGCACAGGAATCCCGGATGATATGATTAAAAAAGCAATTTCCCTTGGCGTTGCAAAAATCAATGTAAATACAGAATGTCAGCTTGCTTTTGCAGATGCTACCCGTAAATACATTGAAGAGGGCAAAGACCTTCAGGGCAAGGGCTATGACCCGCGTAAATTATTGAAGCCGGGCGCAGATGCAATCCGCGCTACAGTTCTTGAAAAGATGGAATTATTCGGTTCCGTTGGCAAGGCTTGATTGAAAATTTCATAAAAATAAACAGGGCATTTGCTTCCAAGTGGGGGTAAATGCCCTTTTTCATCCCTTTTTATATAGTTTTTTAATAAAAAATGCGAAAAACAGTTGATTATTTACATTATTTATGCCATAATTGTAGTAAATATGTAATAGATTTGTAATAAATCAACAGGGAGGACATTATGAAAAAGTTCAGTGGCTTTAATAAGGGCCTTATCTATGCGTTGGTGACATCGATGGTCATTTCCTGCGCAGCAGGCATCGGTCCGCTGAGAGCAAATGCGGCCACGACGGGCACTGTCAACGCAGATGCCTTGAATGTCCGTTCTGGCGCAGGCACAGGGTATTCCCGTGTGGGAACAGTGACTCAGGGACAGACACTCAGCATAGAGGAGACGATACAGGGCTCAGATGGTTATACATGGTATAAGGTGTCCGGGGCGGTTTCGGGATATGTTCGGGGTGACTATATCTCGAATGTTGTTTCAGATACGCCGACACGTCCAACCAGTTCGGCCGGAACAATTACGGCGGATTGGCTGAATGTGCGTACCGGGGCAGGAACGAATTTTTCCCGTATGGGCAGCGTGGCTCAGGGAACACGCCTGACAGTCATTTCTGTTCACGGCGAATGGTATAAAGTAACCTGCCAGATGGATGGGGTTATTCAGACAGGATATGTACATAGCCAGTATGTTCAGATGGACGGCAGTTCAGGCAATCAGGGCAATACAGGCAATCAGGGCAATACAGGCAGTACGACGCCGACACCGGCCACCGGCACAGGCGTTGTAAATGTGGATGCATTAAATGTGCGCGGCGGAGCAAGTACCTCCGATGCGGTTCTGGGCGTTATCCGCCAGAATGAATCAGTGGAGATTCTTGCAAGTGAAGGTTCATGGTATAAGGTTCGCTGCTCTATTAATGGAAATACCCAGGAAGGCTATGTTTATGCCGAGTATATTTCCAAGACATCGGGCAGCAATAATCCATCGGGTGAACCGACACCTTCGACAGGCAAAGGCGTTGTCAATGCGGACGCGCTGAATGTGCGTACCGGGGCAGGAACAAACCATAGTTCCATTGGCTTGATTCGCAAGAATGACCAGGTGGAAATTATCGGACAGTCCGGTTCCTGGTATCAGGTTAAATGTAAAGTCAACGGCAGTGAGACAACCGGTTATGTTTCCGCCGAATATATTACACGGATTAATGAAAGCGGCGGCAGCACAACGCCGGAGCCGGACCCAACACCGTCCTATGAAAAGAAAAATGGTGTGGTCAACGCAGATGCGCTGAATGTGCGTACCGGGGCAGGAACAAATCATTCCGTTATCGGCATGATTTATCAGAATTCATCTGTGACTGTTATCGGCGAGGAGAACGGCTGGTACAAGGTTTCCTGTGTTATCAACGGAACAAACCGCGAAGGCTATGTTTCCGCCGAATATATTACGATTGGCGGCGGCAATACGGGTACTACCGGTCCCAACACAGATGCCACAGGAAAAACCGGAATTACAACAGCGGACGGTTTGAATTTCCGTACCGGCCCGGGAATTAATTACGGTACACAGGGGCTTGTATATCTCGGCACACAGGTAAATATCCTGGGTGAAGAGGGCGACTGGTACAAGGTATCCTGTATCGTGAATGGCGTTATTAAAACCGGTTATATGAGCAAAGAGTTCGTAAGAATTGCCGGCAGCAATGATGCGCCATATGAAGGGCCGACAGATGCCCAGTTTGAAGAACAGCTTGCAGCTTTCCCGGAAAGCTATAAGAATGGGCTGAGACATCTTCATGCACAGCATCCAAATTGGAGCTTTACTGCGAAGTATACGGGCATTGATTTCAGCTATGCGGTAGACCAGGAAAACAGCGGTAACCGTTCGATGATTTATGTTTCTTCAACGACACCGTTCTCATGGCTGTCCACAGCGCCTGGAGATTATGACTGGGCAACGGACACTTATGTTAATAAAGACGGTTCATCATGGAAGGGCGCTTCCAGAGAATTGATTGCTTATTATATGGACCCGAGAAACTTCCTGGATGAACAGCAGATTTTCATGTTTGAGACCCAGTCCTATGAGAATTCTCAGAGCAGGGATGTTACGGCAGGTATTTTAAGCAATACCTTTATGTCGGACGGCAACGGCTATTCCTATAACGGACGGTATTACAGTTATGTGGATACCTTTATGGAAGCCGGACAGATTGCGGGAGTAAGCCCGTATTTCCTGGCCTCCAGAGTACGCCAGGAGGTTGGCGGCGGCAGCTCGGCAGTGGATGGAAGTTATGGTTATTACAACTTCTTTAACATCGGCGCTTATGCCAGCGGCGAAGGAAATGCGGTACAGAATGGTATGAATTACGCATCTCAGACAGGTAAATGGCGTCGTCCATGGACAAGCCCATGGTTGTCCATCGTCGGCGGTGCGGAATTCCTTGCAAGTTCCTATATCAATGTCGGACAGAACACGGATTACTTCCAGAAGTTCAATGTTGTCAGGGCACCATATTTTGACTATCAGTATATGGGTAATATTCAGGCGCCGTGCACGGAGGGTACCAGCCGGTACAGCACTTATAAAAAGCTCGGTGTACTGGACAGCGCGATTACATTTATTATTCCTGTTTATGATAATATGCCGGAGAGCGCAGCGGCAATCCCGCCGGTTACAGGAAATCCAAACAGCTATATCAAGTACATGAGTATCAACAATGGCAGCATTGGATTTAACCAGACATTTACTTATAACAAGCTGAATTACAATGCGGTTACAAGAGAATCTTCGATTAATATTTCCGCAACGCCGGTCAGCAGCTATGGAACGATTGTTTCCGGTGCAGGTTATCATGAACTGAATCCGGGCAACAATGTGATTCAGGTTGTATGCCAGGCCGGAAATGGAACTCAGACAACCTATACATTGAATATTTATCGCCAATAGAAAAGGAGAAAGACCATGAATAAAAAAATAATTTCTATTATATGTGCAACGGTTTTAACCCTCTGTGCAGTGGTCGGCGGCGTGGTATTTACCGGGATGCAGACAATTGCGTCGGGAGCCCAGATGACCGTATCCGTGGAATCTCCGACAGTGGGAAAAGACGATGAAGTGAGAGTGCTCGTGACAGCTTCCAGCGGTGAAGCGATGAGTTATGTCAAAGCAGATTTAACCTATGACCCAGAGAAGCTTGAGCTGGTTGAAACATCCACCGATTTGGCCACAGGCGCCAACGGTGAAATCCAGATTATTGAAACTTTAGCTTACGGCGAAACGGAGAGAACCTATGAACTGACATTCAAGGCGCTGGAAGTTGGCGCAACAGATATCAGTCTCCATGATGCTTATATCGAGCAGTATGAGTCTCTGGAAATGGTTAGCCTGGAAGGTGATTATGCGTCCCTTGAAGTGGTTGTAAATACAGATATTTCCGAGGATGCCCGAATTAAGGAACTCATGATTGCCGGTGTTCAGAAGCTGGAAGAAAAATTCAGCCCGGATGTTTTTGAGTACGATGTGGAAGTCGGAGTGGATATGGAAATGTTCATCTATTCCGCAGTGCCGATGGATGAAGAAAGTGTTATCACCGCACCGGAAGATTTAATGCTTGCCATCGGTGAGAACCATTTCGAAATTCTCGTAACGGCTCCGGCGGGAAATACACAGACATATATCATCAATGTTACCCGCCTGGATCATGAACTGGAAACAGAAACCGAGACAGAAACTGAGACAGAATCCGAAACAGAAGCAGAGACGGAATCTGCCATAGAGACGGAAACCGCAGCCGGGAGTGAAACCGAATCCGAAACATTAGGCGAAGAGCTCCTTGGAGCGCCTCAGCCTTACAGCGTTGATGAGACGGAACCGGCAATGTAAAATAAAAAAATCATCAGAACCCCTATAGGTCTTTGGCTTATAGGGGTTTTTGTGGTATACTGTGAACACTTGGCGAGGTATTTTCGAGCCTAGTGAGAACGCATACCCGGAAACTTAGCGAGGTATTCCACGAGCTTAGTTGACGTGGTATACTGTGAACACTTGGCTTGATATTGAGCATTTAGAGGAAAAGGAAGGTTATTTTATGTTAGATCAGAATACATTTATGGAAACTGTTCGGGAAGTTTCTGAAATTATTAGGACGGCTTCGGAGCCTCTGTCGCGGGAAGAGATTCTCGGTTATTTTGCTGCGATGGAGCTGAATGAAACTCAAAAGGAAATGGTGCTGGAATATTTGTTGAAGCCGGAAAGGGATGCGGTGTCTCAAAAGGGGACAGTGGACAGTGATGCATCGGAAGAGGAAATAATAGACGAGGATTTGCTGGAAGAGGAGGAAGGGACGCTTGAATCGGAGGAGACATCCGAACTTCCGGATTCTCCGGTGTTCCGCATGTATCTGGAGGAAGTCGGAGGAATTTCCCTCTGCACGCCGGAGGAGCTTCAGAAGTTGTACGGGCAGCTTTTGGAGGGAGATGACGGTGTAATAGGAAGGATATCTGAGAACTGGATGCACAGGATTTTAGAGCAGGTGAAAAGATTGTCAGTGTCCGCGGAGGATTTTTCTGATGTTGTGCAGGAAGGGAATATGGCTTTGTTTATGAAGCTTTCCGAGTTGTGCGGCAGCAATACGGCCCCGACGGATGTGGAAGCCATGCTTGACCAGGCAATCGAGGCGACGATGAAAGGGTATATTGATGAAATTACCGGAGAAGATGATGTGGAAAATGCTGTGGTTGGCAAGGTGACACTGGTGAATGAAGCGCGGAAATATCTTATGGAGCAGAACGGGCAGGAACCGTCGGTTCGCGAACTGGCGAAATATACGAAAATGTCTGCGAGTGAACTGAGGGATATGCTGGATTTCATTCAGAAGGCTGAGGACTCGGCAAAAGACCGGAGATAAAAAGCAGAGGATATGAGAGCATATTGGAAGGATATCGGGTGCATGCCGGGGCAAATCGGGAGCATACCGGCTCCGGGGCGGGCATATATTAGCCTGAAGGATTTTAAGGAAGCGGTTGGGTGAAGGAATATCGGGTTCTTGCGGCAGCTTTATGTATGATGTTGGTATCGCTGATTGTGTCCGGGGTACGGAATATAAGCGCGTCAGCGGCGCCGGAAAGTGCGACCTATGATATCTATGAGGAAAGTGAACGATTGGTGGCATTGACTTTTGATGACGGTCCAAAGGGGAAAAAGACAGAGGCCCTTTTGGATATGTTAAAAGAAAAAGGAGTCCATGCCACTTTTTTTATGATTGGCGCCCAGGCGGAGGAACAGCCGGAGCTTGTCCGGCGAATTTCTGAAGAAGGACATCAGATTGGCATGCACACTTACAGCCATGTGGATTTATCCTGCCTTACAGAAGAAAAGCAGAGAGAAGAAATTGAAAAATCCAGAGCAGCGATAGGGGCGGTTATCGGCGAGGGAGAGCTTATGCTCAGACCGCCCTTTGGTAAAATGAATCCGGCGCTGGAGGACTGGCTGGACTGTCCGATGATTTTGTGGTCAGTTGACACGGAGGACTGGACAGGAAAATCTGCGGTGGATATTATCCGGGAAACGGCGGAGACAGTGAAGGATGGGGATATTATCTTGATGCACGATATTTCGGATTATGGCGTCAGCGGGGCGGCCGGAATTATTGACGAATTAAGGCGGATGGGTTATACTTTTTTAACAGTAGACCAGTTATTCTCCTGTCGGGATATTGAACTGGAAAATGGCGTGTCCTATCGACGGGCGCGGTGAGAGGAGAAATTATGTTAAAGATAGGTTCCCATGTGGGAATGAGCGGAAAAGAAATGTTTTTAGGTTCGGCGAAGGAGGCCGTATCTTATGGCGCCAACACCTTTATGGTGTATACGGGGGCGCCCCAGAATACAAAGCGTAAAGATATCAGTGAACTTCGCATCGACGAGGGCTGGGCTTTCATGCGGGAGCATGGAATAGAGGAGATTGTCATTCATGCCCCTTATATTATCAATATGGCAAATACGGTGAAGCCGGAAACCTTTAAGTTAGCCGTGGACTTTATGAATCTGGAACTCAGCCGGTCCGAGGCCATGGGCAGCAGGATTCTTATTGTCCATCCCGGGGCCCATGTGGGCGCAGGAGCCGAAGCGGGAATCGAAAAGATTGCCGAAGCCCTGAATGAAGTTCTGCACCGGGATTCAAAGGTGTGCGTGGCCCTGGAGACGATGGCGGGCAAAGGCAGTGAGATTGGCCGGAGTTTTGAGGAACTGGCCCAAATCTATGACCGGGTTGCCTGCAATGATAAGTTGAGAGTGTGTTTTGATACCTGTCACACAAGTGATGCCGGGTATGATATTATCCATGATTTTGACGGTGTTATGGAGCAGTTTGACCGGATTCTCGGAAAGGAGCAGATTGCTGTATTTCATATTAATGACAGTATGAATCCATTGGGAGCACACAAGGACAGACATGCCAAT
>ENA-ORML01000393-ORML01000393.1-human-gut-metagenome-genome-assembly--contig:-NODE-393-length-53994-cov-6.331652_pt1 | contig 53994 bp, 37 predicted proteins | sample MGYA00242103_ERZ508995 | MGnify/ENA primary metagenome ERZ508995 (study PRJEB26280, sample SAMEA2338702) | human gut metagenome | biome: human gut; feature: human-associated habitat; material: faeces... | reverse complement strand
CAGGCGTTCCGCCCGCCATACCCAGCCATGGCTGCCATCACCAAGGCATTCAAGTAACAGGTATTTGTCACCAAGGCGTTTATTCGTCCCTGGCAAAAAATGTGCTGATTTTATATTCACATCAACACCTCATAGTGAATTCTGTCCAAAACAATCATGTTCAGGTTTTTGATAAATAAAAAGCGACTAAATACCACCTCAACATCAGGAGCGGCGATTACTTGGGTACCCGTGGACGAAGTAAAACCCATACGGCATATGTCTTTCAGTTTTTGAGTATCAGGTACACCTACTAAGCCTTGGCTCCAGGCACTGAGGACCAGGGTTTTGGGGCAATGATTCCAGCGCTGTGCTGCTTCCAGTAAGTTTTTTAATTTTTCTTCCAGCTTTTGCTGCCCCTTCGCTGAACCATCAAAGCGTTCAAATTCGATTAAACACACAGGCGATGCAGAAGATTTATGAAACCAGCCCGAGTCAGAGCGAATATCAGCACCAAATGTCCCTGGAGCCGGGCATTCCACTACCGCCATAAATGACTGTTCATGCCCGAATGTATTCCAAACGCTACAGCCCAGGCTGTGGACCAATACATCCTGGTCCAATAGCTTACCGCTTGCTAAAAGTGGAAATGTCTCATTTACCCAGGCAACTTCAGGCATAGGCACCTTAGCCACTGAAAGAGCCCCAAACACGCAGTACCTCTGGTGATTCACCACCGTGAATTAATGCCTTACTACCAACTTTAACAAGCAGTGGTGCAGGGATTGAACGACCACACACCAAAGCTTCACCGGTTGATAAACTCGGGAGTTCCTCCAGATCAGCTTTGCTCACCATATCTGATGCTTTAGCTATAAATCGTTGATCGTCAGGGTTCTTTAAGCGCATCGTAATTAGCGTATTGCACTGAGAGGTCACATCTGAATCTAATTTCGATGGACGCTGGCTCACAATGCCAAATCCAACGCCAAATTTACGACCTTCACCAGCGATCTTTTTAATAATGCGGTGACTGACTGCGTTGCCGCCGGCCGGGGCAAAATTATGACCCTCTTCGTAAATGATAAAGCATGGGCGCAGCGGGTCCGTTTTGCTCGAGGCTGCTTTTAATATTTCACTAGATAACAGTGCACAAATGACTTGCTTAGCGGTATCACTCAAACCTTGTAAGTCAACAACGACTAAACGCCCCTGTTGATTGCTCGGGCGACCCACCATTTTGTAAATATCAGTTGGCTCAGCCATTGTTGCGCTGTAAAAACTTTTAGCTTCATTAAGCACACGTGAAAGCTTCATCGAGGCGACGGCGGCACTACGGCCTGATAACGCCTTCGCCTCAGCTTCAGAAAGGTCGTCCCACTCTTTTAACTCTTCAATACCATCACCTAATAAGAAGCGTAGGCGGTTAATATCTCGTGGCTCAGTCTTATCTGCAGAGCGCCAATAACGAATTGCAACATCGAGTACTCGTTGCTGCGGTTCCGTTAAGCCAGGTAATATTTCAGCAATATCGTCCATTTCAAAATGGTCAAACTGAAGCGCTAATGGCGTATTCTTACTGGCGTATTTATGTTTAAAAGATTCATGCTGCGGCGAGTAAACCTGAATACCTGCACCGGCGGCTTGCAGCTTTTCAAAGGTCTGTTTTATCAGTGGCAGTGCTTCTTGATCACGCTTATCGTCAGTGGCTTCTAAGAAGCTTGAGAATTGCAGATTACCGCCAGCGAGGGCTTTACCGTATTCACCATGTGGGTCAAATACTACTACCGTACCGTTATTAACCGCAACTAAACGCTCAATAATGCGGCCAACTGTATAAGACTTACCTGAACCCGTCATTGCCAGAACAGCCAAATGCTCAGTGACCAACTTGTTCACGTCAATAAAAACAGGAACTGTATTCTCACCTTTGTCGTAGCCTACTAAGTTACCTAAGTGCAAACTGGAGTGTTCATTAAATTCGTAAAAATCACTCAAAAACTGAAAATCGACGGTTTCAACAGCGGTACCCGGGTTAAGCGGGCGACGTGGAATTTTGATTTGACGAGTAACAGGATCGCGGTAACCAACCAGCTCGACCTGAGCAAACATATTCTCACCAGTTACATTCGCACCGGGCAAAAGCTCAAGCTCGGTTACACCATCGCCAAAGCCGGCGTTATAGAGCATATTAGTACGGCTTATCTTGGTCACTCGCCCCAGTACGGCGACTTGCCCCTCATCTTTGCGTTCCTGGTGCATAATGCGTACAAACTCACCACGGCGTACTGAAAACGAGTCTTGTACAACCATAGTTAACTGACTGGCATCACCAGTGTTACCGACTAATTTACCTAAAACTTTATAAGCCATTATTCAATCCCTCATCGAGGCCTGCCAACCACCCTGCCTCAATATCATTATTCTTTAGTGCCTGGTGTAAACCCTGGCGATAAAACGTAGCAAATTTAGGTAAAATACCAAGCTGTTGATAACCAAGTAATTGTGGCAACGGCATTGCATTACCTTTGTTTTGCATATCCAGCACCATCAGGCGAGAGGCAACTAAATCGAGATCAGCACTTTTCCATTCTGGTTCGTCACCCGCTAATTGCACCATTTTTATCTGTCCACCTCGGGCACTACGGAAGTGAAAACCAATTAGACCTTGCTTAGCTTCAATATTGGGTTCAATGCGCTTTTCTTGTTCAGACAAACGAAATGCGATGGTGCGCGAATAGTTGCCTAAAATGCCATTGATAAATCGCAAATCTCCCACGCCAACCAAACTTTCATCCAGTCCTTCCAGATTTTGCATCAACTCTTTAGAAAACCCATCAGATGCTAAAATTTGTTTGCGTCCTTGTTCGGTACGTAAATCTTGTTTGGCGATACTTACAATGGCACTAAAGCGCTCAGCCAAAATGCTCGCAAGTACTACACCATTTTGATTCCAGGGAAAAATTCTGGAGCGATGGTTTTGCCAAAAAGTTTCTATCACTTGTCTGGTTTTTTCGTACTCTTGTTTATGACGGACATTTCTCTCCAGCGGAGCCATATCCCGTGCTAAAAACAACGGCGTATCCAGCAAAATTAAATCGCCAGGCTCATAACCTAAAAGTTTTTTCTCAACTAACTGATAAGCCTGACGAATTTCAATTAAATCAAGCCGTTTACGCTGAGCTTCAAAATCAATATCATCCAGTTCTGATACCGAGTCGCTACCCACCGTGCTGACTTTATTGTCATCTATTAACAAATCTGTGCGCACTGCTGCACTGGCATAAATAAAACCACCCAATACCTTGTCTAAGCACGATTTAGTCGCAATACCGGCTACGCGTAAATTAACAATTGTGGGCTTGGGGACCGCTTTCACTAAGCCAGCATCACGGAATAGCGGCGCCACTTGCTCAATATCACGGACCTGTTTAAGCAAGCGTCCTGCACTTCCCGGTAAGCGAAGCTGGCTATCGATGGCGAGCGATTGCGCTAAATTCATCGTTTTGTTCTCATTCATGCTTATAGCGTTCCTGTGTGTAGCTGCTCGCCAAGTAATGGGGCATAAGCCCAATATTGCGAGGCTTGTAGGCATGTTTTACCGGTAGCTGTTATGCCCGCGTCGTCGATAAAATCGTGCTGCCGCAACATCTCACCCCGCTTGACAATATCAAGGCTATTAACATCAAACATCAGCTTAACCGCATTATGCTCAGACAACGCTTGTAAGTTCATGCCACCGCCAGCGTAGAGTAATAGCAATACAACCAGATCGTGCTTATCTGGCGTGTAGTCAGTTGATGGCGCTTTAGGTTCGATTATTCGTTCAGCAATGCCTGCATGGTCCACAAACCAATTCAACCAGCTCACCAGGAGCTCACTATGATCGAGTAAAGTCAGCGACCACAAAGGTAACGTGGTAAAGGCTAATAGCCCACTGTTGCTGTGTTTTCGTATGTAGCGGGTATGCACTACATCACCGGCCTGGTGCTGGTAGCGATCTGCGCTGCCAGTAAAGCCAGCAATAGCCTGGTCTGTTTCACTGGCTAGCAAAGCGGTTAGCCCCGGTTCCTGCCCCCTCAAGCTCGCTGGTACTAACTGCCAATCCAGTGGATAGGGCAATTGCGCTAATAAGGTAAATTGTTCTGCTTTCAGGTTTATTACCAAAGCGGCACAACCTGCCTGCATAGCCCAGTGATACAGGTGCTGCATAGTATTAGCGTCAGTCAACTCTTCTGCTTGCACTATTAACAAACCGCTGGCTGGCGGCGAGCTAATCCAATCCTTCATTAAGGGGGTAGCCCCCGCAACAGTTTGCAAAAAACGGCCTTTACGATTACTGGCCAGTGCCGCAGATAAATAACGACTCATCGCGTCACCTCTACAAACCAGTGGCAAAGGTAAGGCGCATTTTTACAATGCCTTTGTCTACAAGTCCTTTCTGTTGCTCAGGTGTTAACACGGGTTCCTGATTTTGGCTCAAAGCCTTATAAATCGGTTGCCAATCCGCCAGTGTTAAGCCTGTATCATTTAATATTTGCTCACCTTGACTCTGCCATTTGGCCTGGGTGCTTTCACACACCTGTTGAAGTTCTCTGACACCCAAATTGCTCACATCCTCCAGAGTCAACGCTGCTGGTTCCGCTTGCTTTTGAGAAGCCAATAGCGGTTTTAATAACGGCAGCCAGCTGTTTACCTGTGCGATGGAGTTGCGTCTTACTTGGTTTAGACGCTCTTCAATTTTAAGTAGCTGGCCTTGAATCGGTGTAAGTTGACCGCGTGCCGGTTTTAAAAGCTCTTCTGGTAAATCCCGTAACGATGAAAACTGCCCATTGCGCAAACTGTTTTGCATACTTTGACGCTTGCTCTCTGCATCACTGGGGAGATCGGCAATAGCATCTTCAATGAGCTGTAATTTCATTACCAGTTTTGGTAGCTCTGCAATGTCATCGGCGAACTGATACTCAGCCGTGGCGCTACTAAGCCATTCTTGCAGTTGTTGTGCACGTAGTTTTTGCTCTGTGAGGTTATTAACCAGCTTACTAAATCGTTCTTTGCAGTTGCGGTAGCTGGACAAAATATGCCCCTGAATCTCCGCTATCGGCAACTGTTGATCATTGTGCAGGTTTAAACCCACTTCTTGCGCTAAGGCTGAAAGCTTGTCATGCGCTCTACCTAAATCGAGTTTACGCAGGTAATGCAGTAAGGTATCGCTATCTGCTTGCTGCTCTTTTCGGCCAGTGGCACTGCTGGTATCGTCTTTTAACGCTCCATCTAAAATATGACCTATGGTGCGCAGCGTGTTGGTGTACAGACGTTTCGGAAAATTCGTCAGCGGGGCACACTCTGTTTCAACATCTATGATTAAATCAACGAGTCGGTTGTTGATACGCTCAGCGCTGCACTCAACAAACTCGGCAAATAAACAGGCCTGTTCAATCCGTTGATAAAGCGAGGTCGTTTTGTCTTCTAAGCTGAGAATATGGGCATCTTTTAGCATAGGCCTGGAACTATTAAGCGGTTTAACCTTTGCTACCAGCTCCAGCACTTCAGCGCGTTTGTGGATAAGCCCTGCCAATACTTTCGTGTCGTTGGCCTCGACCATATCAGCCAATTGTTCTTCTTGCTGTTTGAGCACGTTAAATAGCGATTGTGCTTTTTCCAGCTGCTCTTTAGCTTCCACGGTGACGAAACCCAGCTTATTTTTACCCGGTGGCGCGAACATTTCATTAATGCGTGCATAACCATACACGCGGCTCATGACTTCCACATTGGCTGCATAGCTGCCCATATCGTTACCACGGAACCAGTTTTGCGCTTCTCTAATGGCATTTTCTAAGCGGGAGCGCGGGTAGTGCTCCCAAATTGCCTGTTTTTCTGTTGGATTGGTTAAAGTGAGTAAGTTCAGCTCTCCACACCACCACATCCAGTCATTAAACACGCCTTTGGCGGTAACACTCGTTTCAGCCACATAGGCGAAATAAAACTGTTGCTTAAAGCCTTCGAATTGCCACTTGTGCTTTTTATTAGGGTGAGCAATACGGGCTAAAAATAATGGGATCTGCGCCTGGCTTCGCTGCACATTATTAAGTTCAGTAAATAGCCCGGCATGTTCATCGGCAGTGTAACCTTTGGCAATATAGCTGCCCGGCACCTTAAGTTTATCCAACAAGCTGCTCAGCTCATTCACTGGCACGCCGTGTTGCTGCTGTAAATCGAGAATGCCATTTAACTCAGGGTGAGCAATGGCCAGCTGATACCAGCCTTTAAACAACAGGTCTCGGTCATTCGGTGATAATTTACCATCTACCTTTAACGGCCAGGCAATTAAACCGCGCTGCTGCAAACGCTGGCGCCACTTGTGAATGGCATCCGTGGCAAAGGTTGTCAGGGCATGCAGCTTGTTTTTGAATTTCGCGGTAAAGCTGTCGGCAGTTAAATTCACGCCGTGCAACTGACATGCTGCCAAACTTAAGCCAATACGCTCTAACTGGTCTGCTTCGCTTGGGTTGACATAATGCAGCAGTATCGCATCACGCAACTCATTTCTTTCATCCAGTCGGCTGTATTGCTCCATGAGATGTGCAGAAGCAGTTAACGCTAATACTGGCGTGCGACCATTTTGGTGGCTGTGGTTTGCCGCAAAGGTGTGAAGATTGTTCAGCTCAATTAGGTTGCTGACCCAGGCAAACAAGGCTTTACCTTCTGGGTGAAGCTTAAATCCATCCAGGGTAAGTAAACCACCCTGGCGGCCACGGGGCTCGGTTAAAATGGCCAAAGGTGCATCGTCGCTGCCCGCTTTATTACTCAGCAAGTTTTCATCATAGGTCCAGTTGTTATCAAGTAATCTCACAAAGCCCGTTACACGGGCTAATGCCTTGATGAGCGGCTTCTGGCTACTTTGTTTGCTAAGTTCACTCATTGCCTGTTCATGAGCGTCGCCCATGGCGGGATCTTTAAAAATCAGTGAGTTTTGCTGGGCACTGCGATAGCGCAAATCCAGGCGCAGTAACATCGCCACACTGGGGCCAATATGCGTTGCTTCGCTGGCGTCCAGTTCGGTAGTTTCACCCACTAGCTTGTGCCATAAGGCATCGGCAGCGAATTCAATCGCTGGGTGGTCATACAGCAAGCTGAGTAAGTATTTAAACTCACCTTTTGACAGAGGTAGTAATACCGCGCCTTTATCGCCGCTTGCGGCTTGTTCTTTAATTGAAAAAGTACGCAGGTTATCCAGCAAAGTATCTAAGTTCAGCGCTTGATCTACTGCAGGGTAGTACCATTCATCTTTATCGCGGCGGAATTTGGCTTGCTCCAGGGCTTGTCGGCACTGTAGGCGGTCAATGCTCAGTTTGCGGTAATGAGCGGCTATGGGTTCCAGATCTTCGTTTTTCAGCGCCAGCAATTCTGTGGCATAGCCCATTTCAGCTAAGCGCACGGGTAATTGGCCGTAGAGCAAACTACGACATTCGGTCAATAGTGCCTGGTCGCGAGTTTGAATGCCTTCTATCGCGCCTTTATCCAGCACATGCCTGGCTACGCGGCCAGAGCCTGCCAGCACAGCTTCAAATAAATCGCCCACATCCTTGATACTGCGGCCTGCTTGTTGGTATTGGCTCAGCACTGCATCCACATTAGCCATGACCACGTTAAACCAACCGAAGTTGGCACCACTCATGGCGTATGCAGCTTCCACTAAACCAGCAGGGTAATTAAAACCCAGCTTGCCGTCTTTTAAGAGGCTTGCCACATAGTCTGATACATCGGCAAAGGCATTATGCTCAAGTTCCACTAACTCAAAGCGGCGTGCGACCGATTGAATTTCGCGCAATTGCTGGCCAAGCAGTGGTGAACACAGCGCTACATAGCGCAACCATGGAAGTTTACGGCGAGGGTCTTCCTCTTTAATTGCTTTACCAATCAGGCGAATGGCCTGGCCATCGAGGCGTTTATTTTGTTCATCTTCCAGGCCAAAGGTGGCGGCTTCTGCAACGGTTTCCAGCTCATCCAGCACCACCAACATATACTGCACGCCAAAGCTCTTTAATACTTTATAGGCGGCTTGCACCAAACTGACTACCAGCGTTTGGTCAGTATAGAGGTCTTCTTCGCTGTGGTTGGCGTTCAGCTGTAAGGCATCTGCTAACAGTTCAGATTTAAAGCCAAATGGCATTAAGCGTTCATAGGCTTGTTTGGCAATTTCACTTTGAATCGATCCATCAAAGGTTTGGGTGGCCAGTGGTAATAGCGCCTGATATAAACCAAAAGCAAACCAGTTATCCGAGTTTTGATAATCTGATGCCACTTGCGAGTAGCGAATGTAGAGCGCCAGGTATTTGTCTTGCGTGTCGCGATTAAACAGCTGCTTATCGTGCAGTTGGCCTTGTTCGTCGCGGACAAACCAGCCCCTTGAACAGTCGTTAATTTGTGCGACCAATTCATGGCCTAAACGTGATTTACCCCGACCCCATTCGGCTTCGACGGCAAACACATGGGCAAAGCGATCATCGTCGTGATCCACCGTATGCAAAAAGGTTTGAAAGCGTTTAAAAAAGCGGCTCTGGCCCACTAACGGGTCGCGAGGTGGATAATCTGATACGCCCGTCGCCGCCCAGCGATGTTGTTTTGCCAGGCTATCAACCATCTGTTCGTTTAATTCAAAACTCATAACGACGATCCTTGAAGGTTTATTCTATTGGCGGCGCGTTTTTTATTGGCATAGCAGTTTTGCGCCAGTTGCTTAATGGTCCGTTGTAACGTTTGGCTTTTGTAGCCAAATAGTGGTGCTAACGGCAGGCTATAACAGGCATCGCTGAAGCTTGTATGAATTCGATATTGGCCGGCCTCTCCACGACCCGCCTCGGTAAATTGCCAGATTTTTTTTGCCAACAATTCGGCAATGAATGAGCTCAGGACGCGGTTTAGGCGGTTGATGCTTTCCGTGTTCGCATCGAGTGCCGGGTAGAGGGGTATATTGAGCTCACCGAGCAGAAGCACAAGAAACTCGGCCAAACTACCCAGACTCACCTCATCACCTTCAATGCCCTGTACCGCCACATTTATTTGACCGGGGGCAAAGGCATTTTGCCCGGCAGGTAAGGTGAGCAACAAACCGCCACGTTGCTCGGCAGCCCAGGCATCTTGCACAAAGATAATTAGACTGAGTAAAAATAACCAGGGCTGTTGGGCGAATAGCTCGGTAAGCGGCATGTTGTCATGACCCGAGCGGGACACCAATAACCAATCGGCATTGGGTTTAAGGTTATGTTCATCAAGCAAGGTATTAGGGAGTGCTAACAACCGCCCACTACACCAGTTATTTGTCAGTTGTTTTGCGGTGACATCCACCGCTTGTATAGGTGCCGGTGGTTCATTTTGTTCGCTCACGGTAAACAAGGTATAGCTGGTGCGCAAAATACGACATAGCGCGGGAATGGCAGCATTGTCGTTTAGGCTATGACCGAGCAAATCGCGTTCGGTTTGTGCCAGAGGGCCGGCAATGATTTGCGGCGTGGTGGCAGTGCTTTCCAGCTGGGCTAAGACCCATTCACTGGCATTGCCCAGTTGCTGAATGAGTTTAACCAATACCATTGTGTCACTCATCGTGCCTGCTTCCTGGCAGCGAGCGGCGGCTAAATTGATCCAATGTTGGCGAACATCTGGGTTTAAGCCCAACAACGCTAATTGCCATTCACCTGACTGGCTTAAATCGTTAAAGGCATCAAGCAATGGTGCAGTGAGGCTAAAGGCGCTAACGATATCCGTTTCAGCGTCGTTCTTTTTCGGCTGTATTATTGGTTGTAGCAGTGACCTAAGGGCAGGCACAGCCGCCAATAACAATGCTGCTTTGTTGGCGTTCAAACCACCTTGTTGCCAAAGCTGCAGGCAGAGGTTAAGTGCCGCTTCGCTATTTACGGGGTCGTTATATTGCCTGGTTGTACTGCTGTCCGTGCCCCTTGTCTCCATCTTTACTCTTCAGCCTCCGCTTGCGCCGCCTCTTCCAGCAAACTGTATAACTCATCCACATCGCTAAATAGCGGTGTGGCACCTTCAATGGCATAACCCTCAGCGCTCAGTTTGCTTAAAATCGCTTGATCAAAGCTGCTGTCGCCATCTTCCAGGGCTTGTTGGGCCTGGATTAGTTGTTGCTCAGTCAGTTGGCCTTCGATTAATGACTCAACTAGAGTTTTGGCAGATGCTGTTAACTTTTTTGCATATGCTGCCGTAGTAACGGCTAGTCTCAGCTTACTTCCTATTTCTCTATTCTTCGCTATGTCAATCGGAATCAGAATATTTAACAGGTTTTCTGAAGTCACTTTTGGTACAACGCTGCCAGTAGTCACACCTTTCCAACACGGAAAGTGTTTATCCAGGAACCTACAAATAGACTCAATATCATATTCATCTTTTACCTTTAAAACCCAAACATGGTTGTTTGCCCAAAACTTTCCATCAGCTACATTTGCACAGCCAATAGAGCCATCTTGCGCAATAATCAGATATTTACCGTTGAAATTGAATTCGGTATGAGTATCTATTGGACCTGATGCGCCATAGTAAAAATATGGTCCGGGTACTCTGTCTTCCGATTTAATAGGGTCGCCACATTTGCATTTACTAATGAAATTAGATAGTTTTGATGAATTCCTAAAGGTCATTTGACTATCGGCCGCACGTGCAAACTCAGGAGCTAAAGACACTGCTGATAATACCTGTTGTTTCATTCTTCTAGGTTTCAATGTTAATGAATCAACAAGGTTGAAGTGAAATAAATCTTTAATTTTTCTATCAGCCATTCCTTCAAGTCGTTTCGCCCAAGCGCGTAACTGCTCGGCTTGGCGAACTTTATCCCCGATGTATTTTTGGGCTAGAGGTAAAACTTTAGGAACCGCTAGCGAGCGGACACTTGGGAAGTCAATTGCAGGGCGAGTTGCGCCATATGCTTCCTTCCAGATCGCTACTTGTCCGGTTTTGCTATTCAAATATGCCACCAAGAAATAGGCGTCAACTTTTTTGGGATCGGGCTTGAATCTGACTGAGTGCTGACTAATGTTGGCCGGTAGATGTTTAGCTGACACAACAGCCGATTTACCAAATTTTGCACCAGTAATCGTAAGTAAAACGTCGCCATCCACTAATCGGCTGCGCTTTAATTTTTCATCATCTTCATCGTTAATAAAAACAGCTTCTTCAGCTTGCAAGAACATTTCTTCAACTTCAGAAGTGCGATAAAACTTAACACGGCCTTTTTCTAAATAATTTGCTCCTAAAGGTGTTGCGCCACTAGCCACCCCGCGCTTTGAATCAATTACCGCTTCTAGGGGCAAAGCACCTAGGTTGTCTTTTATCTTATTAATTTGTCTTTCAAATCGCGGTTGATAGTGCCAAGGATCAATCCGCCTTTCAGACAATTGTTCGGGTGTTCTTTTAAAAATAGTTGCCATCACTCACCCCGCTTATAAGCCGATACAATCTTATCCAGATCGTTTGCGACACCGGCGTTATAGTCTTCGATATTGTTTTTCACCACATAACCCAATGTTTCAGCCACTGCCATAAACACGTCGGTTTGTGGCTCGGGCAAAAATTGCTCTGGCTGGTTGGGGTTAGCATGGCGTTTTTGTAAATACAAAATCGAGGTTTTGGCCCCCGTACCGGAGAGTTTAAAGCAGTCGCTCGGCAATGAAATTACTGCTTTTACAATAGCTTTACCGCCAACAAACTCGCCGGTTTTTTCGTCTTTTTTCCCCATAATGTACTCACGGACATAACGGTCGCCGGAGTTACATAAAATACCATCAGGCAGCACTATTAACAGGCGGCCACCGGGTTTAAGCAGTTGCAGGCAGCGGTCGATAAAAAGTACTGCTGGGTCAATAGTGGCACCTACCGGTTGCCAGTTGCCCTTGCTATCGGGCTTGCTGCCCAGCGCGAGCCCTGCGGTTGTAGGCTGCAGGCTGTAAAACGGCTTTTTATCAGTCCCGCCCGTTCTGCGCAAATCGGTACGGTAGCCCGCCCATTTAGGCTCGCCGTTTTCATCCAGCTCTAAATCACCGATATCCTGCCACTTCATTTTCACGTGGTCATACCAGGCGTTGTAGCTATCAACGACTTTTTTGGTCGGACGAAAACCACCGAGCACTTGCTCCATATTGGCTTCGTAATTGGCTTTTGAGTTTTGACCATTTTTGCCTTTATCAAATTTAGGCGTACCGAACGGCGGGTTGGTGCAAATCAGGTCAAAGCTATTCGGCTTCAGAGCGTTAGTAGTGAGTGAGTTGTCGGTATAAAAAATCTGCGCTTTGGGGGCACCTTGCAATGCCATATTCACGCGGGCCAGCATTACCATGCGTGGTGCAGCATCGGCACCGGTAAATGCACAGTCGCGTAATTTTTGTTTCAATGATTCTTTTTTATCGTCGGCCAGCACCAGCTTAAAATCGATCCATTTATCAATCTGGCTTAACGCCACCGAGCCAAAACCAAAGGAGCCACAGGTGGGGTCGCAGAAACGAAAATCGCCATTGGCTAAGCGCGATCGCATTTCATCGTCATCGTCGATGTCGTGCATAGCAATTTCTAGCATGGCCTGTTTTACTGGGTTTGGTGTTAAATAAACGCCAAGGCCACCTTTGGATTCAAAGTTAGCGCGTAGGAATACATCAAACACTCTGCCTAGTAAATCTCCTGACACATCAGCCAACGTGCCGTGTTCTTTCGCGATTTTACCGTCGTTGGTTTTTACCGGACCCAGGTTTTGTATTGCTTCCAGCAAATCCTGATAGTTTTTCGCAACAGACAGTCGCAGGTGTGTTTCTTTACTAAAGATGGGGTTACGTGAGCCATCATCTGAGATCACAACGTAGTTTTCGTGGCTTTTAAATTCCTCAAAGGCGGCTTTGATTTGGGCAACGGCTTTATCGCCGTGGCTCTCCACATATTGCCAATCAAAGACATCACGAAAACGCAGGGTATTTCCCTCATCATCTTTAAAGGTAAGGTCTTCATCGTGATGCAGGCGGAAAGTTTCTAAAAACAGAAGCTTAGCTACTTCTTCAATAATGTCGTTCTTGTCGTTTACCTTGTCTTTGGTAACGCGATAAACATTTTCATGGAAGGCATCAAATCGCTGCATTAAGCGTGTATAAACACGCATCGACCAGCGAAAGGTTGGATCACGCTCCATGCGATCAAAGCTACGTAATTCTTCCAGACCAGGCAGGGTATCTGCACCGTGGGTACCGTCAGATCCATCGGCACCGAACAAGGCCAAAATACGTTGGTTCAAGCCATCGTCCACAACGGCATATACTGGCCAGTCACCTTCGATATCACTTAACAGCTGATAGGCTAAATCATCAAACTTTGCAGTGTCAGCGGCGTATTCCCAATGGCCTTCTGTCAGCGCAATCAACATGACTGGTGGCGTTAAGTTGCCTTCAACCAGGCCTTGAATGAGACCAGCCTTGGCGAATTCATGCTCGGGTAATTCGACCAATGGCTGAGTAAACTCGGAGTGCTGTTTGACCAGTTTATTGAACAGTGCTTCTAGCTGCTGTTGCGGGTCTTGTTTTTTTGCTTCTTTTGCCATGATGTTTTCTAAAATCCTTTAATACAGCCAATGGTTACTACAAATGCCGGCTAATTTATCAGTACCAGCAAGGGGCCTTTAATCTCTATCTGCGCGTGCTTCTGTGCCAGTTTGCGTATCTGCTGTTCACTGGTCGTAATACCAGCAGGGAGCTTTTTCAGTACTTGTGCAAGGGGCATGCGCCCACCAGCTTGATGCAACAATGATACCAAATGTGCCGCGATATCAGGTATAACCTGGTACGTTGCCGTTGTGGGCCCTTTTAGATGATTACTTTGAGGCAATGAGGCAAGCCATAGCGAAACTTGAGACTGGCTAAAGCCAAGTGTTTGCCAGAGGGTTTGGTTCTCATTAAATACAACGGCGGCGCTTCTGGGAGTTGCTGTTTGCTGAGTTATTAGTTGTTCCAGGCTTTGTCGCTGGTATTCATGGGTCATCTCATGCCTCCACTATAGGATACTGAAGCAGCCATCCGATCCAGTTTGGGGCTCATTGTACAGGACACGTCATTCGGCCACATCATCCTCTCACCGCGTTTTGCCATTATCCGGTATGGCACAACCCATAATTTTAAAGTCTCCGAGAAAGCAAAATGCTGCGCTATAGGTTGGCTAAAGTCATCATGCGCAGGGTAAATCAGATACATTTCGCCATTCCCACCAAGATATTTGTGTCCGTAGGCAAACATTTGATAGAAGTCAGCTTGTGCCAGTCCATAGAGTGATTTTGTCTGCTGGCTGCTATTCACCAGCTTCCATTTTGTATCCATCACCATTTCGGTTTGAACTGGTTTGTGTGATTGAATCAGCAAGTCGGGGCGAAGCTTAAAGCAATCTTTAAGTCCATGCTTTACCAAAGAATAAGTTGCTGCTTGAGGTAAAACTTTGAGGTGAGGTGGTAACTCGTCGGGTAGGGTCTGTGCCACAAAGGATTCAAATACCGCTTCCATAGGGAACAAAAGTGATATCGCTTTGGTGTTTCCCTGCAAAGCACTCGGGCTCATTCCCCTCAGGATCAATTGCGCCCATGCCATTGGCTCGTTGTAATGAGCCATACCACGCTCGAGGCGTAAGTTGTTTATATCACGTTCAATATCCCGGCTAAGTGGAATACCGTCAAACGCAAAACGCAGTTCGTAAAGCCAGCGTTGATTATCTGATGACAGCTGCAGACTAAGAAGCTTATCTAGTGCGGAGTGTAAGAGCCGATTGGCTGCACAATCAGGCATGTAGTCATCATAATCGACACAAAACTTATGGCGATTCACCGCGTTATGTCGCAGCTGTGCAGAAAGCATCAGCTTGCCCTTCATAAAAGCCAGATTACCTTGCTTGCTCACATAGTCGGAGCGTAAACCCTGTTTAAGCAATTGGCTGACGCTATGCAAAAACTGGTTAATAAAAATCTCAAGCAAAGGCATACGCTGAGCCTGAAGAGTGGCTTGCTGGGTTTGAATATGTCGGAACCCAGGCAGATGGCTTAGCATCGTCAGCAATGTTTGACGTGCATTAGCCGCTGTGAGGTTTTTACCAACCTTGGGCAGTATCTCAAGCTGGAAACCGTGAGGTGTTGAAAGCATCCCTGCGTAGTTTTGAACCTGAAGCAATTTGAAGCCTGAGCGAGAGGTGAGTTTGAGGAACTGGCTCCCTTGATTACTTGCCAGGCTAAGCGCTTCTAAATAATTAAAGACCTGTGGAGGCACCGGTTTTGCGCCAACTGAAGCCGCTTTTCCACTCCCCAAGAGGTCATATTCAAAAACGGAGATAACTTCACCCATGATTTACTGCCTGCTCATCAAGGGGAGTCTGTTGGGGCTGATAAATTGAACGATAAGCCTGTGGAATATTCCAGATCTCTTGATCGAAATCTTTGAGCTCATAAGCTGTTGATTGCTGATCATGGCGTCGTAAACCATGGTTGTTACCAAAAAGCGTATCGAGATCGTCGGTTTTCTCAATCACGAATTGCAGGTTGTCGTCTTGCTTTTGATTGTCTGCCAGCACCAACCGGATCTTGTTCCAGTCATCGAAAAAGTATTCCTGTAAAAGCGGAATGATCTTTTTCTGGAATGCGATCTTCAATTGTTTAAACGCAGCTTCTTCATCACCGGCATCGAGTGCATTTTTTACCGGCATAAAGAACGCATGCCCCAGCGTATGTTCACGATCGTAAAGAGCCTCGATGCGGCTATTGAGTTTCTCTAACAACGACTCGAGCTCTATGCCTTTCACCTTAGCTTCACTCAGTAAAGAGAGATCAGGCATCATTTCGACAAAGTCAAAGCGACGGCGCAAAGCCGTGTCCATCAGAGCTAAAGAACGGTCCGCTGTATTCATGGCTCCGATGATATCGACATTGCCGGGTACGCTGAAGTGATCACCGCTATAAGCCAGTTGCAGGCTCATCGCATTGGGCATGCCTGCACGCTTGTCTACTTCAATGAGTGAGATTAGTTCACCAAAGATCTTGGATATGTTACCGCGATTGATCTCATCAATGAAAATGGCGTAGCGATGTCCTGGATCGGCATTCGCACGTTGGCAAAGGCGCATAAAGATACCCGGCTCAATGGGATAAGAGATATTGCCACTCTCGTCAGAGCGAGCGCGTATACCTTCAATAAATTCTTCATAGCCGTAAGATTGGTGGAACGTAACCACCGCAAAACGCTGGATGGCTTCGGCAGATTTAGGGCCACGTTTAAGTTCGGCGTAGAGCTCTACCAAATCCTCCACTTGCTCGAGCTGTGAATCAACTAGAAACCATTCGCTGTTATCTGTTTTGTTAAATACGGCAGGCTCACGCCGATTCTTATAATCAACGGTTAACGACTCGGGAACTGTATAGGATTGCAAAGCTGCCCAGGCAGTATTCGATAGATTGCCATTACGACCGTTTAATAATGCCTTACGTTGAAACCACATATGTTCAATAATTTGGCGAACTTTCGCTCGTTTCCCAAGATCGAGCAGCACCAGCGTTATAACCTGCATCCAGTTCAACGATTCAAGGCGAGAATCCAGCCAGGCATCACGATCAGCGGGAACAGCATGAGAAGTGTACTCTTTCATTTTTTGCTGCAACCTGAAGGTCTTGCCAGTGCCAGGGGGGCCAAAGAAGATCACGTTAGTTGGTGAATGTAGGATGATCTTGTTCTCGATGGGCTCACTGCGGGTTATGGATGTAGTGCTAGCTACTTTCTCCTGCTTTTGTTCATTATCGCGTTCACGGAGCAATTCATAGAGATGCCAGATGGCCATATTCACATAATAAGGATCTGTATCAGGAGATTGGGCGTGTATGGCTTGTTTCAATTCATAGTTTTTCTGTAACCAATTTCCGGTCAGTACCAAACCGAGATGGAAGTGCTGATTTAAGAATTCTGCTGCTTTATTAAAAGCATTCTCATCCACAGTACTGGTGTAGTTTTCTGGCGAGAACGCGGCAAAGACGCGATTTCTCAAACTCCAATACATACGCTTGAGAAGTCCGTTTTCTTTAGCTTGTTGAAGTGCATTGCCAACATATTGGTAAGTTTCTTCATCCGGCTGTTGCCGAATTCGTTCAGTTAGTTCTCTAAGCAGTGGCAGGCTTTGCTGATATTCTGCTAAGGATGGAACGCCCTGGCGAATACTTGCAATGCCGTTGTCACGCTCATACCAAAGCTGTTTGACCAGACCATCTGTTGCAGGCTCAGCAAAAGTTGAGGTTTGCTGTAGCAAAGTCGTAAATGCACGGTATCGCTGATACCATCTGGAAGCTGTGTAATTTTTATCTTTCGCCAGGGCATCAATCAATTCACTAATCGTTAGCCTACCTGCTTCGACACTATCTACAAGAGTCATCGTGACTTTTCCTCTGTTGTGACATTACTTATTTTTTAATTAATATGAGGTATTCTAACTATATTGAGTTAATCGTTGTGACAAGTGCCTGTTATATATACAACTATCTGTTAACTCAGCTCTAATTTAAATACAATGTAAGGTTGTAGGGTGAATGCTGTTATCAACCTCACCCCCTAAAAACCTCTTTCCGATGCCACTCTACAAACACCTCATAAGGGTAATTTTTACGCACCTGCGGCAACGCAATAGTTTTCCCGTCAAAATCCCAGAATAATCTCTCAACGATCCCTCCGCCGTTTACCGCATCTGATACCAGTACCCGCATATTTTCGTCCAGGCCAATCGATCCTTTATCAAAGGCTTTATGGTGAATTGCGCAAAGCGCCAGGCCATTAGGAATTTCACAAGGACCTCCTTGCTGTTTCCATTTTATATGCGCCGCTTCCAACGCTACGGTGGTGTCGTCGTGGCGCATATTAAAGCCACATATCGCGCACTGGTAGTTATAAGCGCGTAATACATTTTTGCGAAATAAAGGGTCGCGCTGTTTACGGATTTGCTGGAGATCAAAACCCAGCTCGTCAGCAATTTCTTCCTGAATACTCTCGGTGAAGTGCGCTTCGAGTATCTGTTGCGCCAGAGTATTGATGAGTTTTTTATTGCCGGTTACCAGGGCGTAGTGCTGTTCATCGAAACCGCCTGCAACGTGGTATTCGTTCAGTTCCTTCACTGGCGGTTGTCGGCTGCTCCCTGCTGTTGAGCAAAGCTCGGCATTGTGTAATTGCCAGAATCCGTCGCCTTGTAATCGCCAGAACGGCATATCAGGTCGGTACTGTGAACGCTGTGGCCCAAAACGTTCCAGTAAACTGTGCAGAGGTTCGTAGATTTCCGATCCATAATCGAAAAGGCGTGGATGTCCATTCAGGTATCCCGCTAATACGTATAGCAATAACAATGGCTTATGCGGCGCGCGCTGTTCACCCTTGTGCCAGATTTTTATATTGGCAATTGCCTGCTGTAGCGATTTACTGGAAGCCATTGATATCCCTGGCAGTGAAATAATTGCGATCATGCTCGCAAATTTTCGGCTGTTCAAGCCTGCAAGTGAAGATATATTACTTTGATCTCATTTGTTTTTTTGCTGCCTGTGTACCCTAATTGCCATGCGATGCTGCACCGACGCTAACCACCGTTTACGCCGGAGGAGTTAAAAGCGTTGATGGATGCGAATAAATCAAATTAATGAACGCTCACTTTTCGCCCCAAAACTGCAAAATTGCTTCTACAAATCTGTCAGAAATAATCCCCCGACGGGCTGCAGTGCTGAAATGACTGCTTCGCAGTGCCGTCGTCCAGTTCTCCGGTGACCGGTACGCTGAACCGTAATATCCCGTGCTTAAATCGTCCGGGTCTTCATCAGGCGCGTTCGTCAGTCCTCTTTCACCTTGTTGCTGGAAGTCGACGAAAATAATATTGGCTAAAACATTATTTTGATAATTGCCATAAATAGCTTCATACGAATGCGGGAAATTTTCTTTCCAGTACCAGGTGGTATCGCCGCAAAACCACGGCGCGTCAGTAATATTATTAAGCTGAGAATGGTATTGTTTTAGATCCCTACGAAAGGCTTCAACCATATGATTAAAGTGTTGAGGGTGTGACGCGTAGTCACTGGTCATTAAGTCAAATTCGCCTTGCATCCAGCATACGCCGAGGAATTTGTTCTGCGGATTTTTTGCCAGTGCGGCTCGCGTTCTGCTGACTAAATCCTGGTACAGCGGAGTATCCGTTCCCCAACGACAAGCATCATGGCTGGCTCCGTGCCGTTCTGAATATGTCCCTTCGCTGCCCGCGGTAAAAGCCGATCCGCCACGGCAACACGGAACGATAAGAATCCCTGCATTATCAGGAATGAAGGGCAGTAATTTCCGTGCAATATGCAGTGCCTGGCCAACGGTGCCGTACTGTGTTTGATGATTCGTTGCCAGAGGATGGTGATAACCCTGCATATCCTGAACATCGTGTGGGCAGTGAGTCAGTGGAATAATGTCGTTAAAGTGACATGGCGGGCCTCCGGGATGCGTATGCGCAAATCTCGCTAATTGTTTAATTCTGGAATGAGGCGCATCTTCCCTGTCCGGTAATGGCAGTCCTTCGCCATACGCCATGGCATTAGACTGACCAGCAACGGTAAGAACATAGTAATAATCGGGCGATATTATTGCGTTCATATAATTTTCGCGTAATACAAATGACAAATTGATAGCAGGGCCCCTTTACCGGGGCCCTGAAGCGTTAGTTTTGTACTGTGACTTTATTATCCTTCACAGAAATTAAAACTGAATCCGTCACCGCTTTGCCGCCTGCAGTTTCACCGCCAATAATTAATAAACTATTATTCCAGGGCAATGATACTCCGTAGGCCCGACCTTGCGATAATTCACCCGATTTATCCCATTTCCCGTTATGCCAAAGATGAATATCAGTGCTATATGATTTTTTTAGGCCTTCATGCGCATAGTTCTTACCGTTCTGGTAATTTTCTCGTGAACCTTTGAATCCGGCCCCTCCGGCAAATATAAGAGAATCATTGCTTATCCCCGCAAAACCGCCAGCGACGCCATCTGGTGATGAGACGGGATCAAGCTTATTCCATTTTAAATTATTACCGGTGAAATCAAGTTCAAATACGGCATCCGTTCGCAATCCTGGTTTGGCTTCGCCATTAATAAGCCAGGTTTTATCACCTTTATTCACAACCGCCGCACCAGCCGTTCCGTACCAGGGTGATTCGCCAGCGTAACTCCATTGCTGTGTTGAGGGATCAAAAGACAACAGAAACTTATTGAAGAAATAATCTTCTGCTTTTTTGTCAAAATAGTGGGCGTTGATTTTATCTATAGCGGTTGAATCTTTTCCAGCCTCGTTGAGATCTTCAAAATAGCCATTGAAGATATTCTGGTTAACACCGCCAGTAACATAAGCCTTGCCGTTGTGTACAAAAGTCACATGGCCCGCCATGCCCATCGGCGCGTGCGACATCAATTTAACCCAGCTATTGGTTTTGGGGTTGTATTTGTGTACATCATTAAATACCTGAGTCAAGCCCTCGCTGTTTTTGCCAATGCCGCCAAACACATACAGATTGCCATCAATAAATGCAGAGGTTGCTTGATCTCTTGGTCCGCCAGGGAATGCAGCTAACGCTGTCCATTTTTTATCTTTGGCCTGTGTATCCAGCTTGTACCATGCCGTACCTGCGCTACCTAAACCAATGTAGACAGTGTCGTTATCAATTGCTCCGGTACCACTTTTAAATGGCACAGGAGTTTCCGGTAATACAGACGCGTTTGCGGCAAATGAAGCCATCATGATAGCAAGCGCCGTTATTGTTTTATTCATTGTGACTGTCTCCTGTCTACTACAGTTTAAATGACACACCAATGCGATAACTGTTTTCCGATAAATTATCTCTGCCGTTGTAAACACCCTGACGGTCAAGGTAGTCATATTCTATGTATGGCGTAATATCGGGCGTCATATGGTATTGTAGAACAAATGCATTTTCCGTCGCCCATTTCTTATGGTTTGCATAGCGATAATCGTTCTGTTTGCTGTATAGCGTGGTTTGCCATGCGAAGGTGAAATCACTATTAATATGGTAAGTGACATATCCATCCCAACGATGAACGTTATCACGAGACATATCACCGGATAAGTCTTGTTGTCGGTAAGCTTTCCAGTCGTAACGATAGCGAATGCCAAAATTAAGATCTTTTGTCGCGTCCCAGGACAGTTTTACGTAGGGTCCGTAGCGTGTGCCGTTGCTGCTAAAATGCGTTAACATTCCCGGGCGCACCGTCCATTGATCATCAAGTTTAATCGCGTAATTAACTTCAACCTGAACATCATTGAGTGCGGCATTTTCCTTTTTATTATCATGAATGGTATTCCAGGTATTACTTTCCATACTTGCCCACCATCCATTTTGCCATCCCTCACTGACTTTGAGTCGAGTCTCATAGGCGTGGCTTCCACTACGATATCCACCACGTACGTCCAGTGTCGCAGCCTGAGAAATTAATGGGGACGAAAAGCACAGTAATAATACGCCAGAAAGTATTTTAGCCTTTTTCATAAATTTCACTCATTTGTAGGATACAGAAAGCAATACAAAGCCCGCATAAACAATTAGCATTTATGTTGTGTAATATTTTTTTGCCAGGCTTATAGTGTCTTTGGCAACCGGTAGCTGTATTTTATTTTTTTTTGTATAATGTCTCCTGTGAAAAGTCTCTTTCCACATTATTTAAATAAACAGAGAGCCAGATTAAATACCTGAGTATAAAATCTCTTCTGATGTTTAATTGATTTGAATGTTCGTAAGCTATATCACTTACTCAATCCATTTTACCCGGAGTCATAAAATAGAGTGTCTGTTGATCTCATTTTCATATTCCTTTCAGACTGAAGTGCGTTTTCATCACCCGATGAGAAAGAACTGAAGTGATGTTTGCCATAGATTACGAGATGCCCAGTCTCATTGACTATCTTGGTGCACCTTTATACCTGTTATACCAGATCAAAAATCACGCAATCCATACAACAAAACCAGATTTGCAATTCGTGTCACAAAATATGTCGATCTTTTTCTAAGAGGAAGATGCCATGTGAAGCCAGACGAACACTTGCGGTGGTCTTCAAAAACTAAAGATCTTCGTTTAACTATTTGTTATATAAATAATTTATTTAGAGTCTAAACAAGGAAGCTTTGCAAGCTAACTCAGTGAGCTTGGTGAAAATCAGTGTTTACCCGCCATCAGGCTGAGCATAATTCTCATCATGAAATATGTTTCCTGGTTTGTGGCTTGTAACTGGTCACTTCTGAAGTCGATCTGGAGAGGCTTGTTGATGTTGGTGTTTTCAGGATGATGTTTCACTTAGTTTGTTTGCCGTATCGCCCGGCGAATAGCTGTGATTGAGGAAGGTTTAAGTCGTAGTGACCAAAGCCATAGTTACCAACGGATGTAGATGAAAAAGCGTCGCCTGCGTTCCCCCATATCTCCAGGATAAAAAGGAATGTAACAATCTCATGGCGTAAGCTGACGAATCAGCCAGGAATAATCGCTAGGGACCTAAGAATTAGCATGATAATAGCCACTAAGAAATTACTGCGTTCCGTGAAATAGCCATTTTGTGGCAAATGCAGTTGACTAATAATGTCATATGTGAGACGGCTAGTTGAACGAATATTAAATTTTGCTGAATTTTTTATGTTGATTTTACTTGTTACAGAACATATCACATGATATATAGATAAGATTAGTTGCATTAATGATGAGGGTTATTATTAGATTCGTACCCGATTGATAAATATATAAAGGTACATAGCATGCAAGAGCATAGCGTTTGTATGGCAACGTTATTATAATTAACTGTTGCTACTCCATTTAAGTTCACTCAGAAGAACTGGTCCACTTACGTTAGTTATTAAGCAAACGTTCGCTTTTATAAACATAATCAGGATAAAAATGTTGGATTATTGCTAACCCAGCACAGCTAGTGCGCGTCTGTAATTATAAGGGAAAACGATGAAGAATAAGGCTGATAACAAAAAAAGGAACTTCCTGACCCATAGTGAAATCGAATCACTCCTTAAAGCAGCAAATACCGGGCCTCATGCAGCACGTAATTATTGTCTGACTTTGCTTTGTTTTATTCATGGTTTCCGGGCGAGTGAAATTTGTCGATTGAGGATTTCGGATATTGATCTTAAGGCAAAGTGTATATATATCCATCGATTAAAAAAAGGCTTTTCAACAACGCACCCGCTATTGAACAAAGAAGTTCAGGCTTTAAAAAACTGGTTGAGTATCCGTACTTCGTACCCGCATGCTGAGAGCGAGTGGGTATTTTTATCGCGTAAGGGGAATCCGCTTTCTCGGCAACAGTTTTACCATATTATCTCGACTTCCGGTGGTAATGCCGGGTTGTCACTGGAGATTCATCCGCACATGTTACGCCATTCGTGTGGTTTTGCTTTGGCGAATATGGGAATAGATACGCGACTTATCCAGGATTATCTTGGGCATCGCAATATTCGTCATACTGTCTGGTATACCGCCAGCAATGCAGGGCGTTTTTACGGCATCTGGGATAGAGCCAGAGGACGACAGCGTCACGCTGTTTTATAGAGATAGTTGAGATACCAGGGATGGTGTTAAAAACTACATTATTCTTACGATATATCAAAAATGATTAACCATTTATTAATTGATGTTATTGTAAGTGTGATTCTTAATTATCATAATAAACATTAAGTTAACCATATCCATACAAAATACAATGGTTTATGTTCTTCAAAATAAATAAACAAAATCATTCATAAATTTACACATCACTTAAATTCATCTGTTTTCACATTTTTTCTTTATTTTTTAAGCAACTGGAAGTTAATCCACTGCAATCTATTGTTATATTGAATCAAATCAATGAAAATAGATGTTATCACATCAGTGATATTTTATTTTTGTATGATATTTAATGTAATTGACTGATAGCCACATCACTTCGTGTGTGGTTATCTTTTTATCTATTGGGCTAATTTTGACCGATTGAGGTTTCCTATAGGTATTCATTCAAATATATCTCAGTTAGGAGTACTACTATTGTGAGTAAACGTCGTTATCTTACCGGTAAAGAAGTTCAGGCCATGATGCAGGCGGTTTGTTACGGGGCAACGGGAGCCAGAGATTATTGTCTTATTCTGTTGGCATATCGGCATGGGATGCGTATTAGTGAACTGCTTGATCTGCATTATCAGGACCTTGACCTTAATGAAGGTCGAATAAATATTCGCCGACTGAAGAACGGATTTTCTACCGTTCACCCGTTACGTTTTGATGAGCGTGAAGCCGTGGAACGCTGGACCCAGGAACGTGCTAACTGGAAAGGCGCTGACCGGACCGACGCTATATTTATTTCTCGCCGCGGGAGTCGGCTTTCTCGCCAGCAGGCCTATCGCATTATTCGCGATGCCGGTATTGAAGCTGGAACCGTAACGCAGACTCATCCTCATATGTTAAGGCATGCTTGCGGTTATGAACTGGCGGAGCGTGGTGCAGATACTCGTTTAATTCAGGATTATCTCGGGCATCGAAATATTCGCCATACTGTGCGTTATACCGCCAGTAATGCTGCTCGTTTTGCCGGATTATGGGAAAGAAATAATCTCATAAACGAAAAATTAAAAAGAGAAGAAGTTTAATTTAACTTATTGATAGTAAAGGTAAAAAACAAATAAATACAAGACAATTGGGGCCAAACTGTCCATATCATAAATAAGTTACGTATTTTTTCTCAAGCATAAAAATATTATAAAACGACAAAAAGCATCTAACTGTTTGATATGTAAATCATTTCTCTTGTAAATTAATTTCACATCACCTCCGCTAAATGTAAAGCTAACGTTTCTGTGTCTCGAAGCAACTTCCTCATTCTTCTCTCCAAAAAACACCTCATGCAATATAAAAATCTATAAATAAAGATAACAATAGAATATCAAGCCAACAAATAAACTGAAAAAGTTTGTGCGCGATGCTTTCCTCTATGAGTCAAAATGGCCCCAAATGTTTCATCTTTTGGGGGGAAACTGTGCAGTGTTGGCAGTCAAACTCGTTGACAGAACAAAGTGTACAGAACGACTGCCCATGTCGATTTAGAAATAGTTTTTTGAAAGGAAAGTAGTATGAAAATTAAAACTCTAGCAATTGTTGTTCTGTCGGCTCTGTCCCTGAGTTCTACAGCGGCTCTGGCTGAAACTACACCCACGACGGTAAATGGTGGGACCGTTCACTTTAAAGGGGAAGTTGTTAACGCCGCTTGCGCAGTTGATGCAGGCTCTGTTGATCAAACCGTTCAGTTGGGCCAGGTTCGTACCGCTAGTCTGAAGCAGACTGGAGCAACCAGCTCTGCTGTCGGTTTTAACATTCAGCTGAATGATTGCGATACCAGTGTTGCCACAAAAGCAGCTGTTGCCTTCTTGGGGACTGCGATTGACAGTGCTCATCCTAAAGTACTGGCTCTGCAGAGTTCAGCTGCGGGTAGCGCAACAAATGTTGGTGTGCAGATACTGGACAGAACAGGAAATGAGCTGACGCTGGACGGTGCGACATTTAGTGCACAAACAACCCTGAATAACGGTACCAACACCATTCCGTTCCAGGCGCGTTATTATGCAATCGGCGAGGCAACCCCGGGTGCTGCTAATGCGGATGCGACCTTCAAGGTTCAGTATCAATAACCTACCCAGGTTCAGGGACGTCATTACGGGCAGGGATGCCCACCCTTGTGCGATAAAAATAACGATGAAAAGGAAGAGATTATTTCTATTAGCGTCGTTGCTGCCAATGTTTGCTCTGGCCGGAAATAAATGGAACACCACGCTGCCCGGCGGAAATATGCAATTTCAGGGCGTCATTATTGCGGAAACTTGCCGGATTGAAGCCGGTGATAAACAAATGACGGTCAATATGGGGCAAATCAGCAGTAACCGGTTTCATGCGGTAGGGGAAGATAGCGCACCGGTGCCTTTTGTTATTCATTTACGGGAATGTAGCACGGTGGTGAGTGAACGTGTGGGTGTGGCGTTTCACGGTGTCGCGGATGGTAAAAATCCGGATGTGCTTTCCGTGGGTGAGGGGCCAGGGATAGCCACCAATATTGGCGTAGCGTTGTTTGATGATGAAGGAAACCTCGTACCGATTAATCGTCCTCCAGCAAACTGGAAACGGCTTTACTCAGGCTCTACTTCGCTACATTTCATCGCCAAATATCGTGCTACCGGGCGTCGGGTTACTGGCGGCATCGCCAATGCCCAGGCCTGGTTCTCTTTAACCTATCAGTAATTGTTCAGCAGATAATGTGATAACAGGAACAGGACAGTGAGTAATAAAAACGTCAATGTAAGGAAATCGCAGGAAATAACATTCTGCTTGCTGGCAGGTATCCTGATGTTCATGGCAATGATGGTTGCCGGACGCGCCGAAGCGGGAGTGGCCTTAGGTGCGACTCGCGTAATTTATCCGGCAGGGCAAAAACAAGTGCAACTTGCCGTGACAAATAATGATGAAAATAGCACCTATTTAATTCAATCATGGGTGGAAAATGCCGATGGTGTAAAGGATGGTCGTTTTATCGTGACGCCACCTCTGTTTGCGATGAAGGGAAAAAAAGAGAATACCTTACGTATTCTTGATGCAACAAATAACCAATTGCCACAGGATCGGGAAAGTTTATTCTGGATGAACGTTAAAGCGATTCCGTCAATGGATAAATCAAAATTGACTGAGAATACGCTACAGCTCGTAATTATCAGCCGCATTAAACTGTACTATCGCCCGGCTAAATTAGCGTTGCCACCCGATCAGGCCGCAGAAAAATTAAGATTTCGTCGTAGCGCGAATTCTCTGACTCTGATTAACCCGACACCCTATTACCTGACGGTAACAGAGTTGAATGCCGGAACCCGGATTCTTGAAAATGCATTGGTGCCTCCAATGGGCGAAAGCACGGTTAAATTGCCTTCTGATGCAGGAAGCAATATTACTTACCGAACAATAAATGATTATGGCGCACTTACCCCCAAAATGACGGGCGTAATGGAATAACGCAGGGGGAATTTTTCGCCTGAATAAAAAGAATTGACTGCCGGGTGATTTTAAACCGGAGGAATAATGTCATATCTGAATTTAAGACTTTACCAGCGAAACACACAATGCTTGCATATTCGTAAGCATCGTTTGGCTGGTTTTTTTGTCCGGCTCTTTGTCGCCTGTGCTTTTGCCGCACAGGCACCTTTGTCATCTGCCGAACTCTATTTTAATCCGCGCTTTTTAGCGGATGATCCCCAGGCTGTGGCCGATTTATCGCGTTTTGAAAATGGGCAAGAATTACCGCCAGGGACGTATCGTGTCGATATCTATTTGAATAATGGTTATATGGCAACGCGTGATGTCACATTTAATACGGGCGACAGTGAACAAGGGATTGTTCCCTGCCTGACACGCGCGCAACTTGCAAGTATGGGGCTGAATACGGCTTCTGTCTCCGGTATGAATCTGCTGGCGGATGATGCCTGCGTGCCATTAACCTCAATGATCCATGACGCTACTGCGCATCTGGATGTTGGTCAGCAGCGACTCAACCTGACGATCCCTCAGGCATTTATGAGTAATCGCGCGCGTGGTTATATTCCTCCTGAGTTATGGGATCCTGGTATTAATGCCGGATTGCTCAATTATAATTTCAGCGGAAATAGTGTACAGAATCGGATTGGGGGTAACAGCCATTATGCATATTTAAACCTACAGAGTGGGTTAAATATTGGTGCGTGGCGTTTACGCGACAATACCACCTGGAGTTATAACAGTAGCGACAGTTCATCAGGTAGCAAAAATAAATGGCAGCATATCAATACCTGGCTTGAGCGAGACATAATTCCGTTACGTTCCCGGCTGACGCTGGGTGATGGTTATACCCAGGGCGATATTTTCGATGGTATTAACTTTCGCGGCGCACAATTGGCCTCAGATGACAATATGTTACCCGATAGCCAAAGAGGATTTGCCCCGGTGATCCACGGTATTGCTCGTGGTACTGCACAGGTCACTATTAAACAAAATGGGTATGACATTTATAATAGTACGGTGCCGCCGGGGCCTTTTACCATCAACGATATCTATGCCGCAGGTAATAGTGGTGACTTGCAGGTAACGATTAAAGAGGCTGACGGCAGCACGCAGATCTTTACCGTACCCTATTCGTCAGTCCCGCTTTTGCAACGTGAAGGGCATACTCGTTATTCCATTACGGCAGGAGAATACCGTAGTGGAAATGCGCAGCAGGAAAAACCCCGCTTTTTCCAGAGTACATTACTCCACGGCCTTCCGGCTGGCTGGACAATATATGGTGGAACGCAACTGGCGGATCGTTATCGTGCTTTTAATTTCGGTATCGGGAAAAACATGGGGGCACTGGGCGCTCTGTCTGTGGATATGACGCAGGCTAATTCCACACTTCCCGATGACAGTCAGCATGACGGACAATCGGTGCGTTTTCTCTATAACAAATCGCTCAATGAATCAGGCACGAATATTCAGTTAGTGGGTTACCGTTATTCGACCAGCGGATATTTTAATTTCGCTGATACAACATACAGTCGAATGAATGGCTACAACATCGAAACACAGGATGGTGTTATTCAGGTTAAGCCGAAATTCACCGACTATTACAATCTCGCTTATAACAAACGCGGGAAATTACAACTCACCGTTACTCAGCAACTCGGGCGCACATCAACACTGTATTTGAGTGGTAGCCATCAAACTTATTGGGGAACGAGTAATGTCGATGAGCAATTCCAGGCTGGTTTAAATACTGCATTCGAAGATAGCAACTGGACGCTCAGCTATAGCCTGACGAAAAACGCCTGGCAAAAAGGACGGGATCAGATGTTAGCGCTTAACGTCAATATTCCTTTCAGCCACTGGCTGCGTTCTGACAGTAAATCTCAGTGGCGACATGCCAGTGCCAGTTACAGCATGTCACACGATCTCAACGGTCGGATGACCAATCTGGTCGGTGTATACGGTACGTTGCTGGAAGACAACAACCTCAGCTATAGCGTGCAAACCGGTTACGCCGGGGGAGGTGATGGTAATAGCGGAAGTACAGGCTACGCCACGCTGAATTATCGCGGTGGTTACGGCAATGCCAACATCGGTTACAGCCATAGCGATGATATTAAGCAGCTCTATTACGGAGTCAGCGGTGGGATACTGGCTCATGCCAATGGCGTAACGCTGGGGCAGCCGTTAAACGAAACGGTGGTACTTGTTAAAGCGCCTGGCGCAAAAGATGCAAAAGTCGAAAACCAGACGGGGGTGCGTACCGACTGGCGTGGTTATGCCGTGCTGCCTTATGCCACTGAATATCGGGAAAACAGAGTGGCGCTGGATACCAATACCCTGGCTGATAACGTCGATTTAGATAACGCGGTCGCTAACGTTGTTCCCACCCGTGGGGCGATCGTGCGAGCAGAGTTTAAAGCGCGCGTTGGGATAAAGCTGCTCATGACGCTAACCCACAATAATAAGCCGCTGCCGTTTGGGGCGATGGTGACATCAGAGAGTAGCCAGAGTAGCGGCATTGTTGCGGATAATGGTCAGGTTTACCTCAGCGGAATGCCTTTAGCGGGAAAAGTTCAGGTGAAATGGGGAGAAGAGGAAAATGCTCACTGTGTCGCCAATTATCAACTGCCACCAGAGAGTCAGCAGCAGTTATTAACCCAGCTATCAGCTGAATGTCGTTAAGGGGGCGTGATGAGAAACAAACCTTTTTATCTTCTGTGCGCTTTTTTGTGGCTGGCGGTAAGTCACGCTTTGGCTGCGGATAGCACGATTACTATCCGCGGCTATGTCAGAGATAACGGCTGTAGTGTGGCCGCTGAATCAACCAATTTTACTGTTGATCTGATGGAAAACGCGGCGAAGCAATTTAACAACATTGGCGCGACGACTCCTGTCGTTCCATTTCGTATTTTGCTGTCACCCTGTGGTAATGCCGTTTCTGCCGTAAAAGTTGGGTTTACCGGTGTTGCAGATAGCCACAATGCCAACCTGCTTGCACTTGAAAATACGGTGTCAGCGGCTGCGGGACTGGGAATACAGCTTCTGAATGAGCAACAAAATCAGATACCCCTTAATGCCCCATCGTCCGCGATTTCGTGGACGACCCTGACGCCGGGTAAACCAAATACGCTGAATTTTTACGCCCGGCTAATGGCGACACAGGTGCCTGTCACTGCGGGGCATATCAATGCCACGGCTACCTTCACTCTTGAATATCAGTAACTGGAGATGCTCATGAAATGGTGCAAACGTGGGTATGTATTGGCGGCAATATTGGCGCTCGCAAGTGCGACGATACAGGCAGCCGATGTCACCATCACGGTGAACGGTAAGGTCGTCGCCAAACCGTGCACAGTTTCCACCACCAATGCCACGGTTGATCTCGGCGATCTTTATTCTTTCAGTCTGATGTCTGCCGGGGCGGCATCGGCCTGGCATGATGTTGCGCTTGAGTTGACTAATTGTCCGGTGGGAACGTCGAGGGTCACTGCCAGCTTCAGCGGGGCAGCCGACAGTACCGGATATTATAAAAACCAGGGGACCGCGCAAAACATCCAGTTAGAGCTACAGGATGACAGTGGCAACACATTGAATAGTGGCGCAACCAAAACAGTTCAGGTGGATGATTCCTCACAATCAGCGCACTTCCCGTTACAGGTCAGAGCATTGACAGTAAATGGCGGAGCCACTCAGGGAACCATTCAGGCAGTGATTAGCATCACCTATACCTACAGCTGAAGCCGAAGAGATGATTGTAATGAAACGAGTTATTAACCTGTTTGCTATACTGCTGATGGGCTGGTCGGTAAATGCCTGGTCATTCGCCTGTAAAACCGCCAATGGCACCGCTATCCCTATTGGCGGTGGCAGCGCCAATGTTTATGTAAACCTTGCGCCCGCCGTGAATGTGGGGCAAAACCTGGTCGTGGATCTTTCGACGCAAATCTTTTGCCATAACGATTACCCGGAAACCATTACAGATTATGTCACACTGCAACGAGGCTCGGCTTATGGCGGCGTGTTATCTAATTTTTCCGGGACCGTAAAATATAGTGGCAGTAGCTATCCATTTCCGACCACCAGTGAAACGCCGCGGGTTGTTTATAATTCGAGAACGGATAAGCCGTGGCCGGTGGCGCTTTATTTGACGCCTGTGAGCAGTGCGGGCGGGGTGGTGATTAAAGCTGGCTCATTAATTGCCGTGCTTATTTTGCGACAGACCAACAACTATAACAGCGATGATTTCCAGTTTGTGTGGAATATTTACGCCAATAATGATGTGGTGGTGCCCACTGGCGGCTGCGATGTTTCTGCTCGTGATGTCACCGTTACTCTGCCGGACTACCCTGGTTCAGTGCCGATTCCTCTTACCGTTTATTGTGCGAAAAGCCAAAACCTGGGGTATTACCTCTCCGGCACAACCGCAGATGCGGGCAACTCGATTTTCACCAATACCGCCTCGTTTTCACCAGCGCAGGGCGTCGGCGTACAGTTGACGCGCAACGGTACGATTATTCCAGCGAATAACACGGTATCGTTAGGAGCAGTAGGGACTTCGGCGGTAAGTCTGGGATTAACGGCAAATTACGCACGTACCGGAGGGCAGGTGACTGCAGGGAATGTGCAATCGATTATTGGCGTGACTTTTGTTTATCAATAAAGAAATCACAGGGCATTGCTAATGCAGGTACGCAATATTACCTGAAGCTAAAACCTGCACGTTAGCCCTTTGTAGGCCAGATAAGACGCGTCAGCGTCGCATCTGGCATAAACAAAGCGCACTTTACCGACAATCCGAACAGAGCCTGCCAATGGCAGGCTCAGGTGCTCTTTTACGCTACCATGCTAATAATCAGCACAATAATCAGCCCAACCACGGAGTTGACCAGCTCCAGCAGACCCCAGGTTTTCAACGTGTCTTTTACTGACAGGTCAAAGTAACCTTTGAACAACCAGAATGAGGCATCGTTAATGTGGGTGAGGGTGTTGGAACCCGCAGCCGTCGCCAGTACCAGCAGCGCCGGATTCACGCCAACCAGCTGACCAGTTGCTGGATCAAGGATTGCTGCACTGATAATCCCGGCGGCGGTCATCGCTGAAACCACACCCTGACCCGTCGCCAGACGAATCAGTACGGTGATCAGCCATGCCATGATGTAGGGCGAGATATTGCCGTGGGACATCAGCATGCCGATGGTGTCGCCGATGCCGGTGTCGATGATGGTCTGCTTCAGCACGCCACCTGCACCGATGATCAGAATCACCATTGCAATGCTTTTCACCGCGCTTTCAAAAGCGTTCATTACCCACTGCATATCGTGCCCGCGCGCGGTGCCAAAGAGTACGAATGCAACCACCATCGCAATAAACATTGCAATCGGCGAGGAACCGATAAAGTTAACCACTTCCCACGCAGGGGTATCTTTTACCAGCCAGATATTGGCGATGGTGGTAGAGATCATAATGATCGCCGGGATCAACGGCACCAGAATCGAAACGCCGAAAGAGGGCAGATTATTCATATCTACCGGTTGATCTGCTTTCAGGAATGATGGCGTTGGGCGCTCAAGATTGCCGAGGAACTTCGGCAGGATCAGACCTGCGCAGATGACACTTGGGATCGTCACCAGTACGCCATAGATATAAACCATCCCCATATCCGCGCCATAAGCATTCACCAGCGCCACCGGACCCGGCTGCGGTGGGAACAGTGAATGTGCGGTAGTGGCAGCTGCTACTGCCGGGATCGCCAGTTTCAGGAACGGAATTTTAGCTTCGGCGGCAATAACAATAACCAGCGGTGCTAACATGATAAAGGCCACTTCATAGAACATCGCCAGACCGAAAATCAGGCCGATGATAATCACCGACAGCTGTACATAACGCAGACCGAGACGTGCCAGCAGCGTATGCGCTATCTGGTGAGCCGCGCCGGAGTCGACCATCAATTTACCGATGACCGCACCGAACACCACGATGATAGCCAGTTCCCCCAGCGTGTTGCCGAAGCCCGCTTTCATGGTGTGCAGCAGCGACATCAAATCCATGCCCGCCAGCATCCCGACGGACAGCGCCGCCACCAACAAGGCCACCATTGAATTGATTTTGAACTTCAAATTCAGTACCAGCATCAGACCAATGCCGAATACCACCCAGAGAATGTTAAGCACATGCATAACGTTTTACCTTACCTGGTTGAACCGTTGTTATTTTGGGCGACATGTTATGTAAATTGGTCAACCATTGTTGCGATGAATGTCACATCCTCTGATCAATAACCATCGATTACCTTTTGCTGCAATTTGCAGCAACAACCAGGAGAGTGAAATTCTTGTGATGTGGTTAACCAATTTCAGAATTCGGGTTGACATGTCTTACCAAAAGGTAGAACTTATACGCCATCTCATCCGATGCAACGCCACGGCTGCGGTCTGGTTGTTCATCCGGATACCTAAACAACTCCAGGGTTCCGCGTCTCTTTGCTGTGGAACCCACTATGTGAAAGAGGAAAAATCATGGAACAGACCTGGCGCTGGTACGGCCCAAACGATCCGGTTTCTTTAGCTGATGTCCGTCAGGCGGGCGCGACTGGCGTGGTTACCGCTTTGCACCATATCCCGAACGGTGAAGTATGGTCCGTAGAAGAGATCCTCAAACGCAAGGCTATCGTTGAAGATGCAGGCCTGGTGTGGTCTGTCGTAGAAAGCGTGCCAATTCACGAAGATATCAAAACCCACACTGGCAACTATGAGCAGTGGATCGCTAACTATCAGCAGACTCTGCGCAACCTGGCGCAGTGCGGTATTCGCACCGTGTGCTACAACTTCATGCCGGTGCTCGACTGGACCCGTACTGACCTCGAATACGTGCTGCCAGACGGCTCCAAAGCTCTGCGCTTCGACCAGATCGAATTCGCTGCATTCGAAATGCATATCCTGAAACGCCCAGGTGCGGAAGCGGATTACACCGAAGAAGAAATTGCTCAGGCAGCTGAACGCTTCGCCACTATGAGCGACGAAGACAAAGCGCGTCTGACCCGTAACATCATTGCCGGTCTGCCGGGCGCGGAAGAAGGGTACACCCTCGACCAGTTCCGTAAGCACCTGGAGCTGTACAAAGATATCGACAAAGCCAAACTGCGCGAAAACTTTGCCGTCTTCCTGAAGGCGATAATTCCGGTTGCCGAAGAAGTTGGCGTGCGTATGGCTGTTCACCCGGACGATCCGCCGCGCCCAATCCTCGGCCTGCCGCGCATTGTTTCTACCATTGAAGATATGCAGTGGATGGTTGATACCGTAAATAGCATGGCGAACGGTTTCACCATGTGCACCGGTTCCTACGGCGTGCGTGCTGACAACGATCTGGTTGATATGATCAAGCAGTTCGGTCCGCGTATTTACTTCACCCATCTGCGCTCCACCATGCGTGAAGATAACCCGAAAACCTTCCACGAAGCGGCGCACCTGAACGGTGACGTTGATATGTACGAAGTGGTGAAAGCGATTGTTGAAGAAGAACACCGTCGTAAAGCGGAAGGCAAAGAAGACCTGATCCCGATGCGTCCGGACCACGGTCATCAGATGCTGGACGACCTGAAGAAGAAAACCAACCCAGGTTACTCCGCAATTGGTCGTCTGAAAGGCCTGGCCGAAGTTCGCGGTGTCGAACTGGCGATCCAGCGCGCTTTCTTTAGCCGTTAATATCCACCGGCATGGCTGCGCGCCGTGCCGGTTCCTTCTTCCTTGCCGTCACTCTCTGAAGACGGATTCTGGAGTTTACGATGACTACTATTGTTGACAGCAATCTGCCGGTTGCCCGCCCGTCATGGGATCATTCTCGTCTGGAATCACGCATTGTGCATCTCGGTTGCGGGGCGTTTCACCGTGCGCACCAGGCGCTGTACACCCATCATCTGCTGGAAAGCACCGACAGCGACTGGGGTATCTGCGAAGTTAACCTGATGCCAGGCAACGACCGCGTGCTGATCGAAAACCTGAAAAAACAGCAACTGCTGTACACCGTGGCGGAAAAAGGCGCGGAAAGCACCGAGCTGAAAATTATCGGTTCGATGAAAGAAGCGCTGCACCCGGAAATCGACGGCTGCGAAGGTATTCTCAACGCGATGGCGCGTCCGCAAACGGCGATTGTCTCTCTGACGGTCACGGAAAAAGGCTACTGCGCTGATGCGGCAAGCGGTCAACTGGATCTCAATAACCCGCTGATCAAGCACGATCTGGAAAACCCGACTGCGCCGAAGTCCGCGATTGGTTACATCGTCGAAGCCTTGCGTCTGCGTCGTGAAAAAGGGTTGAAAGCGTTTACGGTGATGTCCTGCGATAACGTGCGTGAAAACGGACATGTGGCGAAGGTCGCGGTACTGGGGCTGGCTCAGGCGCGTGACCCGCAGCTAGCGGCATGGATTGGAGAGAACGTCACCTTCCCGTGCACCATGGTTGACCGCATCGTTCCGGCGGCGACGCCAGAAACCTTACAGGAAATTGCTGACCAGCTGGGCGTTTACGACCCGTGCGCCATTGCCTGCGAACCGTTCCGTCAGTGGGTGATTGAAGATAATTTCGTTAATGGTCGCCCGGACTGGGATAAAGTGGGCGCACAGTTCGTTGCAGACGTTGTGCCGTTCGAAATGATGAAGCTGCGTATGCTGAACGGTAGCCACTCTTTCCTGGCGTACCTCGGTTACCTCGGCGGCTATGAAACTATTGCCGACACCATGACTAACCCGGATTATCGCAAAGCGGCCTTTGCCCTGATGATGCAGGAACAAGCGCCAACGCTGTCGATGCCGGAAGGTACGGACCTGAACGCCTATGCGACGCTGCTGATCGAGCGTTTCAGCAACCCGTCTCTGCGTCACCGTACCTGGCAGATTGCGATGGACGGCAGCCAGAAGTTACCGCAGCGTCTGCTGGACCCGGTGCGTCTGCACCTGCAAAACGGCGGCAGCTGGCGTCACCTGGCGCTGGGCGTGGCTGGCTGGATGCGTTACACCCAGGGCGTGGATGAGCAGGGTAATGCCATTGACGTGGTCGACCCGATGCTGGCCGAGTTCCAGAAGATTAACGCGCAGTATCAGGGCGCAGACCGCGTGAAAGCGCTGCTAGGCCTGAGCGGTATTTTTGCCGATGATCTGCCGCAGAATGCCGACTTTGTTGGCGCGGTGACGGCGGCATATCAGCAGCTGTGCGAACGCGGTGCGCGCGAGTGTGTGGCTGCGCTGTAACTAACTGATTACCCTACAGACTTACTGGTCAATCAAACTGATATTTGGTTGACCAGTTTTCGTTTTTTTGCCCACCTGTACGTGCCAACTTCCAGTGCTAATGGTATAGTTTGAGATTAACGGGGGCCGTAAAATTGCCCGTTGTAGGCCGGATAAGGCGTTCACGCCGCATCCGGCAAAAATTTGATTAACCGCACCTAACGGACACAACACCATGAAATCTGCCACCTCTGCGCAAAGACCTTACCAGGAAGTCGGGGCGATGATCCGCGATCTGATCATAAAGACGCCGTACAATCCTGGCGAACGGCTGCCGCCGGAGCGTGAAATTGCAGAAATGCTTGATGTCACGCGGACGGTGGTACGTGAAGCGCTGATCATGCTGGAGATCAAAGGGCTGGTGGAAGTGCGCCGGGGTGCCGGTATCTATGTTCTTGATAGCTCAGGCAGCCACAACACAGACAGTTCGGATGCCAACGTCTGTAATGATGCGGGTCCTTTTGAGCTGTTACAGGCGCGTCAGTTACTGGAAAGTAACATCGCGGAATTTGCCGCTTTGCAGGCTACCCGCGAAGATATCGTCAAAATGCGTCAGGCATTGCAACTGGAAGAGCGTGAACTGGCTTCCAGCGCGCCGGGCAGCAGCGAAAGCGGTGATATGCAGTTCCATCTCGCTATTGCCGAAGCAACGCATAACAGCATGCTGGTGGAGTTATTCCGTCAGTCCTGGCAGTGGCGGGAAAACAATCCAATGTGGATCCAGTTGCACAGCCATCTGGATGACAGCCTGTATCGCAAAGAGTGGTTGGGCGATCACAAACAGATCCTCGCCGCGTTAATCAAAAAAGATGCCCGAGCGGCGAAGCTGGCAATGTGGCAGCATCTGGAAAACGTTAAGCAACGTCTGCTGGAATTCTCGAACGTTGACGATATTTATTTTGACGGCTATCTGTTTGATTCATGGCCGCTGGATAAAGTCGACGCCTGACTTATTATGATAAGCGCAAGGGTAAACATTCCTTGCGCTTTCTTAAATTAAGAAGTCGCAATGAGTATTACTTTCTAAATTGCAGGGTATTGTTTAACTATCTGTATAACCTGAACGTGAGTACTCATTCTTCTCAGTGGTTATTTACCAATATAATTCCATTCACCATTTTTTAATTCAAACAGCTCTGGAAGAGATGACGGTTGCAAAGTCATACGTTTGAGTTTTGCATCTTCATCACCGGGGATAACTTTATATCCCATTTTTGCATGGATCTCCGCGGTACCTGGATAGGCTTCTATACCAATTATTGGGTCATTTCCCATTCCAATATTAGCATTAAGTAATGCGGCAAGGGCGAATCCGGAAGAATTTGCCACCCCTGAGACAGTTATTATCTGATCAATATAGATATCAATCCTTGGCTGCTCATTTGTCCATCTTTTTGCCTGAGAAACTGGAAGTGTTGAAATATATCCTATCGTGGTTCCGGCGTAACCTGGAACATTGCAACCAGGGCCTAATGTTATTTCATGAACTGTATAGTCCTCAACAGGATAGGAAGGGCTCTTCATAAATAAATTTAGCCGTAATCCTTCTGCTAACTCTGTGGCAGCATGCGCCTTTTTACATATACCACCATATATTTCGTCTAAAGCTGAGGTGATTCGCAAGTTTCGATAGAGCATACGTCCTGTTGTTGTAATACCATCGGATTCTCTGCATGTTTCTGTCACATAATTAAATGGCCAGGACTCTTTACTAATATCAAGTTTTCTAATTTCGACAACGCTTTTTCCATCGTAATTATGATTATTGCCACGAGTAAGAGGCAGAAGATAGATATTTTCCGTATCCAGGCGTGCACGTTCATATTTACGTGTTAACTCATTGTCGACTTTTGGATGATGAAGGAAGTGATCATCTGTAATAATTTGACTCTGAAGGGCATTGCTTAATGGCATAGACATAATAGTTACCTTTATGAGTATTTCACTGATGTTTAGAAAAATAGATAAATTTTTCTGTAGTAAAAAGAGAAGTAAACAAATGACATGCATGTTTCTGTTGTAGTGATATCAACTCTACACAGTGATATTAAAGGGTGGGAAACACTATAAAGTATCAAAAAACGATCATTTAAAATTATTTGCATGCAATTTAAAAGCATATCTTATTACTAATTGGAATTTGATGTTGCTATATTGATGTCTATATTAATAATGCCTGTGAATGGTATTTTTGATGTATTTGATATGTTATCAATTTATATTATTTACAAACTAATTGTTTCAAATAATACATGGCTGATTATGCGGAAATAAATAATTTCACACCGGAATTAAGTAGCGGTGGTGACAAGTATTTTCATCTACGTAACTATTCGGAATATTCAGAATATACTAGCGGTTTTTTTTTGAGTTTGATGATTTTTATCAAATCATGACTTTTTTCCTGAAAAGTCAGTAGATATTCATAGGCAAGTAAGGTTTTATACTTTGCTGACAGGATTCAGGCCTGTCTCAGACTGACATGGATGTAATGAACAAAAGGGAATGGCTATGGAAAATGAGCATCAATACAGTGGTGCCCGGTGTTCAGGGCAAGCCGCATATGTTGCTAAACGTCAGGAGTGCGCAAAATGATGCGCCAATCACGTCAGGCTGTTTTACCTGAAATTTCAGGCAATAAAACGTCATCGCTGCGTAAATCAATATGTAGCGATCTCCTCACTCTTTTTAATTCTCCTCATTCGGCATTACCGTCATTACTTGTTTCAGGCATGCCCGAGTGGCAAGTGCATAACCAGAGCGACAAACATCTCCAGAGCTGGTATTGCCGTCAGCTGCGTTCTGCACTGTTATTTCATGAGCCACGGATTGCGGCGTTGCAGGTTAATTTTAAAGAAGCGTACTGCCACACTCTGGCGATCAGCCTTGAGATAATGCTGTACCACGACGATGAACCGCTAACGTTTGATCTGGTCTGGGATAATGGCGGTTGGCGTAGTGCGACGCTCGAGAATGTCAGCTAAGTACAATCTCCAGCTCGCGCAGTTCACGCCAGAAGCGTTCGGCAACTGGATTCATGCGGGTATTCATTCGGTATGCATAGGCCTGAATCGGGATCACCAGTTCGTCCCGATTCAGTACAACGAGCTGCCCGCTGCGAATTTCTTGTTGGATGGCGTACTCCGGCAGCCAGGCAATCCCACAGCCGTCGAGGGCAACCTGCTTTAAAAGCTCGCTCATCGAAGAGACAAAAAAGGTGCTGAAACTTAACTCACTGTGGCGCGTCAGGGTGCGATTAATCAATCGCCCCATGTAGGAGTTGCGGCTGTAATTCAGTAACGGAAAGTGTGGCTGCGCGAGGTTAAAAAGTGCTTCTCCGTGTTCGTCACTGGCGCAGACAGGGAACAATTGAGATTCAAATAAGCGAATGTGGTCAAACGGCGCTTCCAGCAAATCTTCGTCGTGAAAGGAAAAAATACAGTCACTTTGCCCTTCACGCAGTTTATCGACCGCTTCATCAACATCAATGGCTTCAATCGCCCAGGTAAAGAGCGGCGGCATCTGGCTGATAATGGACGGTAACAGACCGAGGGAAAGAGAGTGTGCAGCGGCTATCTTGATTTTACGTTGCGCGTAATCGCTGCCGCCACGCAGCTCTGCAAGGTTGCTTTCTAACTGTTGCAACAGATGGCGGATCTGCGAATGGAAGATTTTCCCTTGTTCCGAGAGTTGCAGCGGCGTCACCTGGCGGTTAAACAATTCAACGCCAATCGCCTGTTCCAGTGCACGGATGCGGCGGCTGAATGCCGGTTGCGAGACGTTGCGACTGACTGCCGCCTGGGAAAAATTGCGGCATTTTTCCAGGGTCAGAAAATCATAAAGCCATTTGGTTTCAATATTATGCAAAACCGCACCACAGTCATCCATTACGTTTTACTCTGTCAGCCGCCCTTGCGGGCATTCTACGTCCATTCGGGCGGCTGACAACCGTTTATGCCGTTTCAAACGTTCCTTTCACGCAGGCTTTGCCGTCTTTGACCATCAGTTTGCCGCGAGCGTATACCTGCTCAATGCGCAGTTCTGGCGTCATGACCAGCAAGTCAGCATCATTGCCTGGCAGAATTTCACCTTTCCCGGTCAGGTTAAGGAAACCGGCTACGCTACTGGTGAGCGGGCGCAGGGCATCGCTGATACTGAAATCATAGTCTTTAACCAGCACCTGCACGGTTTCCAGCAACGTTTCAAAACCTGCAACACCGATATGGGTTAAATTCCCTTCGTCATCGAAGAACGGCTGGCTACCGTTGCCGTCGGAGCTGAGGGTGACGCGTGCCAGCGGAATACCGGCCTGAACGGCGCGGGCAATACCTTCGGCAGGGGCGACCGGTTCGTCAATGCTGCTGGTGATGTCGATAGTGCCGCCTTTGTGCGCAAACTCAAGCGCCTGCTCAAACAACGGAACGTTGCGGTTAACGTGGGTCGGCAGCAGCTTGCTGATCGGCACATCGCTGTTTTCCAGCAGGTCATAGACAGGCTGTAACGCCTTTTTGCTGTCGCCCATGTGGAACACGGTGACGCCAGGTTTGCCGCCGAGCAAACCGCCAACGCGGGATTCCGCCGCCATATTAGCCAGGTGATAAACGTCCGGTGCGGCAGAACGGTGATCAGAGATGGCGCATTTCACACCAATCACGCGATCGATAATCGCCACGTCTTTTTCCACGGAACCCGTAATAGTGCGGGAAGGGACATGATAAGCGCCGGTCAGCATCCAGGCGCTGATACCTTCTTCATTGAGCGCACGGGTCTTGGCGAGCAGGGATTCCGGGTGGCGAGAGATAGAGTCAGTGCCCAGCAGACCAACCACTGACGTGACGCCCGCTTCCGTCAGACGACTTAACGCCACTTCCGGCGTGCGCGTCGTGGGACCTGCTTCACCGCCACCGCCAATCAAATGAACGTGTTGATCAATAAAACCTGGGCAGAGGATCTGCCCGCTGAGATCGACAACCGTGCAGTCCGGTACAATGTCAGAAGGGATATTACTGGCAACGGCGATAATTTTGCCGTTAGCGACGAGGACATCGCAAACTCCCCGATCTTCCGGCGCATACAAATGCGCTCCCTGCAGCAGGGTAAAACCGGCTGCGGTATAATCAATCATGGTAACTCCTTGTTAAACAATAAGCTGCATAACCCAGATCGACAGCAATGCGTTAATCACGCAGACCGTAATGATATGCGGGTAATATTTGGCATTCACTTCGGCTGTCCCCAGGCAGCGACCGACATTTTGCACCGGGTTGCCCATTAAATACATCGCGGGCAGTAAAACGGTGACATCGTGACCGGTTAATGCGCCAGCGGTTGCCAGACTGGCGGCAACACCGACTGCGCCGCCCATACTCATTAATGCGGCTAAAAGGACGGTTGCCGCTTCACCTGGCAATCCCCACAGCGCCATTACCGGTTCACAGATATGCCCCACCCAGTCGAGCAGGCCGGTAATTTTCAGCGCCTGAATGATGACAAACGCCATCACCACGTTTGGCAGCAGGTTTGTGGTGGCGATAGTAAAGCCACGGCGCGCGCCATCGATAAACATATCCATGACGTTTTTGCGGACCTGAGTTGTCATGCTTGCGCTCCTTGCGTTGGGTTGCGACGTTCTTCGAAGTTAAGCCAGACGCGCAAAATGTTGGCTCCGACAAATTTAAACACCAGGATGACTGCTAAAGGTACGATTACGGACGTGCCCAGAAAGGCAAACACCGCGACGCCGGAAGAGAAGTAGTTGGTGATAATGGCGCTACCGCTGGTTTGATATGCGGCGAAAATCACTTTATCGCGTTCGGTAATTTCACCTTCCTGCGCCAGCTCTTTGGTCATACCGGCGGCGGCATCGGTGTTTTGCAGGTTAGCGATCAGCGCCAGCGAGCAGATCCCTGGAATGCCCAACAACGGTTTTAGCACTGGCGTCATTAACTGCTGCGCGGCGCGTAATCCACCAAGACCATCGGTAATTGAAATAATCCCCAGAGAGAGAATGACTGACGGTGCCAGCTCCAGCGCAAAGAGAAAGCCATCTTTAGCCCCCGCGCCACCCGCGCCGCGAAACGAGGTGGTGGCTCCGTTCGCACCAGGCAGTTGCCCAAACGATCCGTTCAGAACGGAAAAATCAAAAACGCGCCACCAACTGTCTGTCCCGGAAAAAACACCGGAGAAAAAGATTATGGTGAGAAAAAAAGCCAGATACCCTTTAATGCCCACTTTTTCTGTCGCCAGCTCCCCGGCTACAGCATCCCCTTGTTGTGTCATAACAATCCCCATTGTTTTTTTGTGTTTGTGTGTTGCTTGAGCCAGGAAAATTCCTGGAGCGGAAAAACCTTATCAGCCATGTGGGTATGGGGAAAATGCAAGTATGTTTCTGGCTATGCGTTTTTTGCATAGCGGAAAAATTACGCTATGGGGAAAAGGTTCTGCGCAGGATTGAGTTGCAGTAAATTCATAAACCCAGTGACAATGACATCAGTAAATAAAAACAGAAAATCCAGGGACGAAAACGCGATGGCAAAGTACAACGAAAAAGAGCTGGCGGATACGAGCAAGTTTTTAAGTTTTGTCCTCCGACACAAACCGGAGGCGATTGGTATCGTACTGGACCGTGAAGGATGGGCGGATATCGATAAGCTCATACTTTGTGCCCAAAAAGCGGGCAAGCGGTTAACCCGTGCATTGCTGGATACTGTGGTTGCCACCAGCGATAAAAAGCGTTTTAGTTATTCCAGTGATGGTAGGTGCATCCGCGCGGTTCAGGGGCATTCGACTTCGCAGGTCGCTATTTCCTTTGCCGAAAAAACACCGCCACAGTTTCTCTACCACGGTACGGCAAGCCGTTTCCTTGACGAGATAAAAAAACAGGGGCTGATTGCAGGTGAGCGTCACTACGTACATCTCTCTGCTGATGAAGCAACGGCACGCAAAGTGGGAGCAAGATACGGATCGCCGGTTATCTTAACCGTCAAAGCACAGGAAATGGCGAAACGAGGCATCCCTTTCTGGCAAGCGGAAAACGGGGTCTGGCTGACATCAACGGTTGCTGTTGAGTTTCTTGAGTGGCCGTTCATGCCGGCTGGGGTACAAAAACAATAAATTCAATATATTGCAGGGGTTATATAGGCCTGATAAGCGCAGCGCATCAGGTAATGTAGCGTTTGTTATCAGTCTGAAAGGATACCCTCGCACAAGGGTATCCTTAATAACCTACTAAAATTAAAGTGATTTACGGCAGGCGGTCAGTTGGGGGCTGGAATCAGCGTCGCTTCCGGTCATACCGGTTAGCATCTGCACATAGTAATGCCTATTGTAATCATCAGATTCATTTGTCCAGTAAGCACCTTGTGTAAATTGCGAATTACTGGAAAACGCTCCAACGTTCCCCCATTCACCATAGAGCGATCCCTGCGTGCGTTGGTTTTCGCCAGACGTCAAATGTGTGATGCCAGGAAGATTATATCCATCATTTTTCGCATGACAGAGCGCATTGGCAGCTAGCCAAATATTGGTTTGATTTCCATTATTCACCCACCAGCCTTTCAGCTTAATTAAGGTCTGGTAGGTTGTACCTCCTTGTCGGGGAACAGCGCTTATTGTGACTGACGTTTGATCGCCGATATTTGCGAAAGAAACCTTACCTGAAGCATCGACCGACACCCAACTCTGTGAACTTGAAAACATATAATCATCAACGGTTTTACCCGCTTCAAAGTTATCATTGTTGAGTGTGTAATACGCTCCTGCAAAACCTTCGCTCGGGAATTTAGCCGTGGAGAAGGTATGGTTGTTTGCAGTGACATGACCGGACATTTCTTTTATCGAGCGGATGAGATTCAGCGATACGCTTAAGTTTGCCTGATGAACCCCGTTCAGCATGGGAATGAGAGTCGCTGTTCCCTCTTTTCCGCCAGTGACAGTCACGGTGTACTCGCCATAATTTCTTTGGCTGTAATCAATATCACTCAACTTGAGAAAGTTCACGAAGGGACCTGACTGGACAAATTCCAGATGATCAGACGTCACTATCGGGTTACCGTACTTGTCTTGCAATGTTAGCGTAAGTTTCGCGCTATGCTGGTAGTCAGCCATCAGAGTGCCAACGTCGGATTTCAAAATTGACTTACTTTCATCCGCCGTGTCGGCAATCAAGGTAATGGTTGCGGATTGGTTGGCTGTACCAGGAACTTGCACATTGACCGTTAAGGTTTCTGCCAATGTACTGGTTATTGTCGCCGTGACTTGCCCGGACTGATCGGTACGCGTAGTTGGAATATTAACTACCGGGCGACCTTTGGTGTCTAAGGCGTAACGAACATCGACACCTTCAACCGGGAATCCGTAATCATCTTCTACTCGTGAAGTGATGGTGCTGCTATCAACGCCGTCGGCGGTGATGGTGTCAGGAGAGGCCACGACGCTCACAACATGTGCCGTTTTAGCATCTGCCTTAACCGCAACCGTTACCTGGCTCTGAACGGGAACATCTTTGCCCATTGTGGCCGTAACGGTATAGACATTCACTTTGTCACTGGTCAGCGTCACTTTGGCCTGACCATACTGGTCAGTAAGGACTTCCCCTGTATTGCTTAGCGTTGCACCTTCAGGCGTTACGCTAAAGGTGATAATTTGTCCAGGCATTAATTCATCCCGAGCATTTCTCGCCGTTGCGGTCAGCGTAATACCTTCACTGTTATGGACCGTGGTTTCTGGCTTCGATGATGTTAACTCGAGCTTGCCATTTGCCACATTCACGTCAACCTTACTACTACTGTTATTGTCCAGCGTTGCCGTCACCTGATAAACCCCAGGCTGGGTGCTGAGAAGGTTAACGTACGCGTAACCGTTATTATCAGTGTAAGCCGTATCGCCTATCGTAATGTTAGCTGTTGGCTGCGCACTTAATCTGACGCGTTGACCCGCTATTACATTGTTAAACGCGTCCTGGACGAGTATCCGTAGCGTGATGTTTTCGCCAACCGTTATCGTTTTTTCGGCTCCGGTTATACTTATTACCTTCGCCGAACTTTCATCCGGCAGCACTGATAAACTAAACGTTTTATTATCGGAGGCTTGCGCTTTCCGGTTCACCACGACGTTATGTTGCCCGGCAATATTGCTGGTCATTGTTACCGTCGCCTGACCCAGTGTATTGGTGGTGACTTCTGTTCCACTTAGAGTGACATCGTTACTCTGGAAAGTGACCAGCTGGTCTTTAAGCGGATTTTGGTAAGCGTCCAGGATCGTTGCAGTCAGGGTACTCCCCGTACTGTTACCCGCAACAATGGTATTTAATGAGGCAGTCAGCGGCTGGAGCTGCGCGCTGTTTGTATCCCCAATAAAAGTGACTTGCTGATGAGCAACGGTATTATTTCTGGTCAGCGTCGCCGTAACTGTAAACTCACCCGCTTTTGTGCCACGCAATGTGACCACGGCATCGCCGTTTGCATCGGTGCGGGCGCTTTCACTACTTAGCGTGAAGTTCCCGGTCATAGAGGCTGGCAAGGTAAATTTCACATCCTCATCCGGCAACGGGTGTCCATAAACATCTTTCACACTGGCTGTCAGGATAACGGTATTTGTATTGTTAGCGATCGCACTGCCTGACCCGGCATTTAAGGTCATTACCGATTGTTCCCTGTTTGGGACCACGGTGATCGTGACCGACTGGTGAATATTTTTATCCGCCTCAAGCGAGGCATCGACGGAATAGCTACCAGCTTTTGAACTGGTCAGGTGCACTCGCACAATACCGGACTGGTCTGTTGTGGCGGTCGTGTTGTCCAGTTGCGAACCACCAGGTGCCACAAAATTCACTTTCATATCTTTTAATGGGTTGTTATGAAAGTCTGTGACGGTGGCGGTCAGAGTACTGCCCTGGCTGTTGCCAGCAATAATGGTATCTGGATCGGCAACCAGTTGTTTGAATTTTGGCGTACTCGAATCGCTAACGAATTTCGCAATTATCCGTTGTGAGAAACCATTTGGCAGCGTGGCGCTAATCGTATTTTCTTCCGCAACCTGACTTACCATGTTGATTGTGGCAACACCATATGCATCCGTATTTTGCTGCGGCGGTTCGACAAACTCCGCGCTTCCTTTTTCATTCTTAAAGGTGACCTGATGATTTGTCAGGGGATTATCACTCTCATCAGTGATGTTGATCGTGAGGGTATTAAATGTCTTTTTATCGGCGTAAACGTCATTATTCGTCGCTGATAATGTGGCGACGCGAGCCTTATTCTGGTTTGCCTCAATGTTATAAATATGCGATTGCAGTGGAGCATTCCAGTTGTGAAGGCTAAGTTGTGCCCTTAGTGCTGTCCCTTGCTTATGGGCCGGATAATTCGCGGTATAAACGCCAGGCTGCTCTTCGTGCCAGACAATCGTGGCGCCAGGTTTGCTGTTTTCGACAGTAACGGCTTTTACCAATTCCTCTTTTTGATATGCAACCGGTTGATTGCTGTCGTCTTTCAGTTCCACCCTAACCTTGATGTCGTCTCCGGCATAATACGATACGTTATCTATTGTTATTGATGAATGGTCGCGGGATGAGACAACAGGGACGATATTAACGACAATGGATTCTTTTACCGCACTCTCACCGTTAATTTGCGGCGTCAGTGTTACTGAACCTGATGTCGTTCCGGCGGTCAGCATCTGTGTGTAACTACCATCACCGTTATCTGTCCAGTCAGACAGGGTGATATCCTGAACGCCTTCACTGCGGGTTTGCAGCGCCAGCCCCGGCACCGGAGTTCCGTCGGAATCGTGCGCAGTAACGGTCAATGTGGTCGTCGATTTTTTATCTGCAGCTACGGTTAGCGGATTAACGGATAACAGAGAATCTTTCTGGCTTAATGTCGGAGCCTGAATGACGACCATGCTTTGTTCATGCCGTGACAGGTTCCCTTTTACATCCTCGGCGGTAACGTCTATCGACCATGTATTATCGGTTTCTGGAGTGTTAGTGAAGCGATAACCTGGCAGCGTAACCGTGATATCTTTTCCAGACGTGCTGACTTTACCTCCGGCAGCTTCCAGCGCAGCGGCTTCGATGTTATAGCCTTTCAGGGCATATTTGGTCTGTAGCGAGGAAACCAGCGGTTTTATTTCTCCAGACTTTCCTTTCACCGGATCCAGCAGACTCAGGCGAATCAGCTCTTTCTTGCGATATTCCAGAACGATGTTGTTGTTGCGATCAATCAGGTCATAACGACTACCGGCCAGACTGCGCCGTCCGGCCACTTCGTCCGGGTTAAGCTGTTTCTGCATTGAACTGCTGGGTTGCCAGGTTAGATCAACGGCAAAACGTGTGTCATTTTCACCTTGTTTTCCCTGACGCTGTTCCGCACTGAGAGTCAGAAGCGGGAAGGGGGTATAGTTGAGGCCCGCGGTAATAGCATGGGGATTACTTTGGCGATCATTCTTGTCAAACAGCGCCACTTCATCACCATAGTATTGTTCATAGACCAGTTTTCCACCCAGTTGTGGCCAGGCTGGTAACCAGCCTTCCGCGCGTAAATCCCAGCCGTTGGCCGGGCGGGCTTCGTAGTCATTATCCAATTCCGGTGCGCTACGCCAGCCAGTCAGGCCGATATAAGCGTTGCTGCTCAACTTCAGATAATCACGCCAGTATTCTGCGCCAAGACCCGCGCGGGAGTGATAGCGGCTCAGGTCGTGGTCAAAAAACAGGTTGATGCCTGACATCCAGCTGGGGGTGAAATGACGCCAGCCCAAACCGGTGTTGATCTGGGTACGATCGTCTGTTCGGTGAAGGGTATGCTGGCTGAAGAGCAGATAATCAGGTGTGTCATACCACGGATGCAGGAAGTCGAATTGCGAATTTTTCAGGCTGAAATCTTCATCCACACCCAGAGAGATTTTCGCAGTGCCAAAGTTATTTAACCAATCAGTCATCGCGCCTGAGGCTTCTGAAGACGCCCAACCACGCGCCATGCCGCTGGCCTGCTCACTATTCATATCTTGTGAAAGCAGGGTGCCAACTCGCTGCGAAGTGCTGGCTATTTGATTCTCCAGCGTGTTTTCGCCATTCGCAGGCGGTACGGCATTTTGTTGCTCATGACTTTTCTGCAAGGTTGTTGCCGGAACATCCAGCTCTTCACCCTGGCGCACGTTATCAAAGCCGCGAGCAAAAGTACGGAACTGATTAAGACGACGAAGCTCCTCCAGTGAAATACCGAATCGATCAGCAACGCTTTGCGCTGATTCCAGCGCACCAAGCGTGTAAGGCACAGTATTATTTTCTATTAGAGGGGGGGCAGATGAAACTGTCGTCTGAGGTTTAGCATGTACCACATTTTGTGCCGTCGCCATGACGGGGAAAAAAATTTGTGTAAATAAACAAACTCCGGCGGTCAGGCGGCGTATTTTGTCACCCAGACCACATAAAGAGTTTTGATCATTATTTTTTATTTGATGCGCATTTGTTGAAGACATAGTGACCTTCCGTGAAAAAACAGAATTAAACTTGTTTTTTCTAGCACGGAGATATAAAACGATCCTGACTATAATGTGACCAGAAATAATGAATTGGCCGTGGAATTGCTAAACCAGGAACAATAACGGCGGTGGCTGAGTACCTCCAAAGAAAAAGGATGTTTTAATTATTTTACGTGATGTACTGAAAAGTTAAATTCGTTAAATTACTTAAGAATAATTCGTATGCAATTTGAATATTTGCATCCCGCAGATTAATGCTGCGATAAATAGCGCCGCTGCGCCGCAGAGCGTGGCACTGGCGAGGGCCGACGTTCCGTTGCCGAGCATACTGGTCAGCGCCGGGCCAAGAATTTGCCCGATACCATAAATGAGTGTCACAAAGCCCAAAAGGTTAAGATTTCCCGGCACGCTAAGCTGGCGGGCGATGGTCATCACCAGCGAGGTCGTCCCCATAAAGGTGCCGCCAAAACCAATACTGCTGATGATGAGTAATAAAGGAGAGCTGCTGGCGAGGGTTAACAGCACGCAGATCGCCTGCACCAGCAAATTCGCGGTCAGGCAAGGTAATGCTCCCCACCGTTTGGCTGCCCACAGCCAGCCAAAACAACCTGGGACAATCGACAAGCCAACCAGTGTCCAAAGATGAGCCGTCAGCACAGGCTGGCCCGCGTCTTTCGCCATGAGCGGCAGGTAGGTGGCGACGATGATATAACCAAAACCCGCCAGACCATACAAAATCGCCAGTAACCACCAGCTCATGGGTTGTTGCGCGATTTTTGCCAATGGCGCTGGCGCGATAATGTGTTTATTCGACGGGATGAGCAGCGCCAGAGCAAGCAATATAATGGCAGAAAGTGCTCCGGCACCTTGCCACAACGTTTGTGAAGAGAGGGCAAAATGCAGGCCTGCCAGCACATATTCATTGCCCAGAGCGATGCCGACGCCAACACCAGAAAATAGCGCCGCAAGGACAAAGGGATGGCGGGTATGTTGCATGATGAGCGTTGAGCCGAAAATCAACATCCCGGCGCTGGCGACTCCCGCCAGAAAGCGAATGATGAAAACCAGAAAAAACGGCGGTAGCCACGCCATCGCGAGGATTAATAATCCGGTTGCGAGGGCGGAAGCTAACAGGAACGGGCGCAGGCGTGAGGGTAAATGAAACGCGCCGAATGAAAACAGCAGGCTCCCCGCCAGATACCCGGCATAGTTACCAGTGGCGATCCATGAGAGTTCGCTAAAGGAAAATTCGCCTTCCGCCAGCATGACTGGCAGCATCGGCGTATAGAGAAAGCGGCCTAAACCCATACCTAAGGTCAGAACCAGCATCCCGAATAACGCGGTGCTGAAAGAAAAACGTTCTACGGGATGCGATGTCGAATTCATGTTCTGCCTGGTTTGTATTATTTTGAGTTAACAAGTTAATAACAAAAAAGGAGAACCTGCCAGACTGTTATCATGATTTTGTCGACGTAAAGCGATAAAAAAGATTCGGTTCGCCAACGATATAAATGTTGCCGCTGTCATCCATCGCTATCCCTTCCGCCTGCTTGATGTTGTGTGAAAGGCCATACTTGCCTTTGGTTAACGACATTTCGCCGATCACGTCACCTGTCACGGTCACTTCCTGCAGGGCGCGTGACTCATGTGACAACACCAGCAACGTATTTTTCTGTGGGTTAAATTCCGCGCCAGAAACATCATCCAAAGTAAACTGACGCTGCAACGCTTTATCTTTGCTGATATGCAACTCATCGCTACGCAATAGCCCGGTTACTTTGTAGACCTCTATCGGATTTTTCTCTTTAAAAAACCAGAAGGTATGGTCCTGAGAGGAGTAAGCCAGCCCTTCAAAGCCACAGTTAGTTGGTGTTTCCTGCAATGGGATTTTAATTTTTTTGAGGATGCTTACTTCCGACTCAGCGTTAAGTGAAATCACATAAATGGCGTAGTCACGTTCATCACTGATGACAAATTTATTATCACCAATGTATTCAATCGTCTCGAGATCCTTAACAAAATCGAGCGGAATGGTGCGGATCAGGTCACCCTCGGTCGTCATTTCAACGATGGTTGCAGGTTTGTTGATAGTGCTAAACAAGGTATTGCTCTGCGCAGACCAGGTCAGTGAGGAGATATTTTTAGTTACTCCTGTAATCTCTTTACCATCGATAGTGGCCTGATAATTCTGAAACCCTGCGACATGCTGGCTTTTACGGACGCAGGATTGCACAAAAAACAGGCTCACCGCCACGATGGCGCAAAGAAAAACGATAAAGGTGATGCGCTTTTTCAACTTGTTGTTCCTTATTATTGCTTTTTTTCTCGTCAAATTCAGTGCGACAGATAAGGAGTATACGGATGAAGCTTAATGAATTCTTAACGCGGGCGATGAAATAGTAAACGCCGCAGGGGGGCGGCGGTTGTCTCTGGATGGCAGAACATTTTCAGCTTACATCGACTGATAAATGCGCCTCATCCATGAATGATAGATGAGGCGGTTAGCAATTTATATCCTCTGCCATACCCACTCTGTTTGGATGATTATTGAACTATTCTTCAACTATATAAGTTGGCTGATAAGACGTTAAACCCGGAATGGAAAAACTGCTATTCACTTCTTTCTTTAAACGGGCTTCATTAAAACTGGTACTGTCCTGTTGCTCGGTACTGTTCTTGGCTTGTTTATCGGTACTGTCATTGGCTTGTTTCTCGATACTGTCACTGGCTTGTTTATCGGTACTGTCACTGGCTTGTTTCTCGATACTGTCACTGGCTTGTTTCTCGATACTGTCACTAGCTTGTTTCTCGGCACTGTCATTGGCTTTTTTATTGATATTATCATTGTAAAGATATGCATTCTTAAGAGAAACATTATTCACTTTGGCATTGAAAAAACAGGCATTTTTAAAAATCGTATCTATAAATATCGTATTGAACAACCATGCATGGTTAAATAGAATATTAGAACCTTCTGTACCAGTAAAATTAGTATTGTCCAATTTTGCAGCCGAAAAGTTTGTATTTAAGAGTTTGCATTTTGTTAAATTAGCGTTAGTAAAATTGGTATACATGCAGCTAATATTAGTAAGATCTTTGTCTGAAAGATTTTTCTCTGATAGATTGGAATAATCAAATACCGCTCCAATAATTAATGACGGAAAGAAAATCACTTTTGTGAAATCTATGTGTGCAAGATAAGCGTTACTAAGGTCACTTCCAGTAAAATTAACGCCAGTGAGAACTTTTCCGCTGAAGTTACTGTTCCGTAGATTTGCATTTGTAAAATTTATATTAAGCAAGTGACGAGCTTTACGAAAATCGATTTTTTCTAATGAGGCATTTTCGAATTCTGCATTACGCAGATCACAATCGGTAAAATCCACGCCTTCACAGATCGTACCGGAGAACTTGGCATTTCTAAGAATGCTGCCATTAAAATTGACATTCCTTAGAACCATTTTAGACAAGTCTATGACGGTTAAATCCATTCCCGCTAAATTCAACCCTTCTATACACCATTGACCCGATTCATCTTTAGGAATAGCAGTGCTAATAGTATTGATGACAACATCACCTATCTTGAAGGTCATTGTAATTCCTGCATCAGAGATAGAGACTTTTCGCGTAAGACGTTCACTCTTATCTCCAGTGATACTCTTCTGAGCATCGTAAAAGCGCTCGCATGTATGACAAAATCTTTTCCAGCTCTCATTTGGTTTCAGATTATTGTCCGGGAGGAAATTAGCAATGCTATAAAGATCGTTCAGGACGCTACTTCTTATTTCAGGAGAGGCGCACTCAATAATTTCAGAGGTGGATATTGTATTTTTAATTTTATCTCTATTATCCGTGAGATTTCGTGATCCTGCTATATTTGGCTGCTGCTGGTTTTCTTTGTAGTATTGCAGCACATTTTCCCATTGTAGGTTTGTGAACGAGAAAGTTTCAGTCTCGTTATTGTTATCCCGTATGGTTAATTGATTTTCTAATGGGTCAAAAGCAATCATGAAGTTATTCAGATGTCGATATTGATGAGTGGCATCTAATTTCACTTCAAATGAATTTGAACTTTTGCAGGCATGTTTTAAAAACTTTTCACAGGGAAGGTGTTGATCTTTATCTACGTGTTGTGGGTCATTGTGCAAAACAGAGAAAATATTCTCTTTCAAATTGTTCTTGTCAATATAGATTGGTAGTTGCGCTTTTTGTTCCATTATTTTAATAAACTGCTGCAGTTGCTCGGTTTTAACATTGCAATGATGACTTAGATCTTTATCTTTAACAGTTAATACGCTTTCATTATCATCTTGTCGATTAAATATTATTTTTAGATCGTCAATTTCAAACTCATGTAAACCATTTCTTTTGGTTTTGGCGATGATTTGTTCTGTTGTTGATGAATAACGATTTAAGGTTAATTCGAGATTGTCGGGATTAGAAATAAGGTGAATAAAAAGATTCAATACACGCTTAATCAAACCATCATTCAAATGATTTATATCATAATTAATTTGTTTTTGTATGGTTTCAATTTCCGAGTTAATATCATCAGATGATTGGTTGTTTTTGTTATAGCAAGGTTTCAGTCCTGAATACATGTTGAGTGTTGGGAGAATATCTTGGTATATGTTTAGGGAGCCCATATTTTTATCCTTGAATTGTGAAATGTTCTTCTAAATCTAAAATAATCAGGGGGTGTGGGTAAAGATAAGCTTCACACTGAAACTTATCTTTATCATTACCACACCCGGTAATCATTTTATTGCTCTATGTATAATTATGGGTTTAAGTATAATACAATGTATATTGTATTTTAGACGCGCAATAGCAAGGTGCTATCAAAAATCGCTCATTTTGTGGATGGGAAATATTTCACGGCAGGCGAGATATTTAATACAACTTACTTCATGAGGATTATGTGCAGCCAAATATCCGGGCGTTATATTTAAAGGTCTTATTGCCTGGTTGACGCTTCTGAATCGTAATGCACCACGCACTGCCAGTCGCTGCCCTGCTGGCAATATATCGCTTCGGTCTGCCCAGGGATCACCCATTGTATTTCCTCGCCGGGCGGACAGGTCAGCCAAATGCATAACCCGCAGCCGCCGCGTAAATCACGGGGAATAT
>ENA-ORML01000391-ORML01000391.1-human-gut-metagenome-genome-assembly--contig:-NODE-391-length-54080-cov-17.023045_pt1 | contig 54080 bp, 49 predicted proteins | sample MGYA00242103_ERZ508995 | MGnify/ENA primary metagenome ERZ508995 (study PRJEB26280, sample SAMEA2338702) | human gut metagenome | biome: human gut; feature: human-associated habitat; material: faeces... | reverse complement strand
ATTTGTGTGCTCTTTTCAATAGTTGAATATTCGGAGAGTTATCGAAGTGGTCATAACGAGGCGGTCTTGAAAACCGTTTGGGCTCACGCCCACGTGGGTTCGAATCCCACACTCTCCGCCAGAAAGCGGTCTCCCATCGCAGATGGGGGATCGTTTTTTGGTTAAACAACAGACAGATTTTACGAATATGTTGACTTTATTACATAAATACGTTACTGTAAACATGTAACAAAAACGCTTATATGCGGAAAGGCTGATTAATTTGGCAACATTACTCAAAAGCTGCAAAATCTATGACGGAACAGGGAGCGATGCCGTTACCGGCAGCGTTCTGTTTGACGGAGACCGAATACTCGAAGTTGGCAGCGTTGACGAAAGAAAAGCCGATAAGGTCATCGATCTTGAGGGCATGTCACTGGCCTCCGGATTTATAGACCCGCATTCCCACAACGATTGGTTTGCCATAAAGACAGAGCCTCTCAAGTATTTTGAGCCGTTTATCCGTCAGGGCATTACTACCTTTGTCACCGGAAACTGCGGCCTGTCTGCCATCGGATTTGACGATGATACTCCGCACAAGGCCAAGATGGGCGGCGGCCTTTTCTCATTTAGCGGCACTACCGGAAAGTACGGCTCGATAAAGGAGTTCAACGCCGCAACAGACCGCAATATACCCTGCAACATTGCAACGCTTGTTGGTCACTGTTCGGCTCGTGCGTCCGTTTCCGGTTATGAGAACAGAAAGCTTTCGGCCAAAGAGGAGGAGCAAATGCTGCAAATTCTTGAGGACAACCTCAAAGACGGTGCAGCAGGTGTGTCACTCGGTCTGATGTATGAGCCGGGCCTCTATGCTGGCACGGATGAGCTTAAAAAGGTCGTCGAGCTTTGCTGCAAATACAATAAGCCGCTTACGGTTCACCCGCGTGCTGAGAGCAAAGTCTCTATGTCTTACGGCTCGCTTTTCGGCCGCTCTCACCTTCTGCGAGCCGAGGATGAGTTGGTTGAAATCTCAAAGGGCACGAATCTCAAGCTCCAGCATTCGCACGCAATATTTGTCGGACGGCAATCGTTCGGCGACAAGGACGAATTCGTTGCCATTCAGAACAGGCTGCGTGAAAGCGGCGTCGATGCCATGTTTGATATATATAACGAAACTCTCGGAGTTTCGGTCATAACGGTAATACTGCCGGCATGGTATCAGGGAATGAGCAAACAACAGCGCAAAAAGCCTTTCAATAAGCTCAAGCTCCGTGTGCTCATAACGGCGGCGAGCGCGATGCTCGGCTTTGGTTTAAAGGATATCCAGATAGCGTACATTGGTCCGGGATATGAGAAATACGAGGGCAAGACCGTTCATGAGATAGCCAGAGAAAACGGCAAATCGGATCTTGACATGTATCTTCAGCTTTGCGAGGAGAGCGATTTCAAGGGCAGGGTCAACATGGGGCCGTACAGCACACCGGAGATAATACGTGAGTTTGAGCATAATCCCAACTGCCTGTACATGACCGACGCATGGGTCGAGGATTTCGGCGTTCAGAATCCGGCGATCTATGACTGCTTCCCGAAGTTTCTGCGCGATTCGCTCATCGGCACGGGCGACACCATACCGAATACGATCCGCCGAATGACGGGCGCAACAGCCGACAGGTTTATGCTCAAAGACCGCGGATATGTAAAGCCGGGTTATTTTGCCGACTTCACCGTATTTGACGAGAACGAAACAAAGAACGCAACGCCCGATCAGGCAAAGTCTTTCGGAATAAAAAAGGTGTTTATTAACGGCGAACTCGTGCTCGATAACGATGAACTTAACGCATCCGCGCTCAAAACAACCGGTCGTGCGCTCACGGTATAAAACAACAACCGGGCATTCCCTCATTTTTAGTGGGAATGCCCTTTTTAACTCGCAATTTTACGTCAGAATTTACGACAACTTTTTATGGAAATTTACCCTTCGCTGTCCGTTTGACATTTTTGCGCAGGCGTGATATTATAAGTTTGTAGGCCGCTGCGAAGCGGCTATTTAAAGCCGTCCGAGTTAGCAGCTGCTAACCACTTGTTTTTAACACGCAATCTCGGTTTTCAGAGATAATAAGTATTGCGGAGGTAGAGCAATGAAGTATATCGGAATACCTATGGCCATGTGGGCGGTGTTTGCAAAATCGTTTCGGACGCAGCTGACGTCGATTTTCCGTTATGATGCGACCACAGCAAAAGAAATTGCACGGAAAGCAAAACCGAAGTACAAGGAGATTATCGCAAAGCTGCCGGAATTTGAAAATGGCGACCACTTCAAAATGAACATCGTCGGCTGCGCCATGCTGGGGGCATTCATACTCTGTATGCCGAAGCAGCCGGATGCAGAGGTGCTGACGGTATACTATGAGAACGCTCAGATGACGCCGCTGATGAAGTGGTTCTGCCGCCAAAGCGGCAAGGCGAAGTTCACACCGAAAGATATTGCAAGAATGAAAGCCACTGCCGACCTGAAGGCGGCTGACCGCAACCCATACTCGTGGAACATGGACTTTTACGAATACTCCGACGGCAGCGGCTACGAGGGACGTTTTTCGAAATGCGGCATATGCACGTTGATGAAAGAGCTGGGGCTTTATGACCTGACTCCGGCCATGTGCCATTTGGACTACGCCATGAGCGAGGCAGGCGGCGTGACGAACTTTGTTCGGCAGTATACCCTTGCCTCCGGCGGCCCCTACTGCGACTGCGGATATAAGAAAAAACGAGTGTGAGGTGGCAGACCGTTGAAATATTTTGAATTTGGGCAGGAGCACCAGGAGCTGATGGTCATGCTCCACGGCGGCGGAGTTTGCTAAGCGGCACGAGCTTTTGGAGATAATGCCCGCTCTGTGCAACCCTGATTATGCGGCAATGGAGCTTATCCACGCTCGTCTTGTGCGTAAAACCACCTACTCAAACGGCTGCAAATGCGATTACACAATATGCGGCGACAAAGACCCGTACCTGAACGAGCATCCCGAGTACAGGGATGAATTGGGATACAGGCGGAACAAATAAAAATTTTCGATATGGAGATGCGATATGAGCTATAAAATTGAGAAAAACACCGTTCAGGAGACTTTGATCATTCCGCTGTATGCGCGGAAAATATGCTCGGAGCTGTACCCAAGCCTCTATCGTGACGAAACGGCGATCAGGCTTGTAAGTGAAGCGGACTATGATTTTTCGGCGTTGGATAAGAAGTCAAGAACCCTTATGCAGCGCTTTGGTTCGCTTGAGGTCGCCATGCGTCAGAATGACCTCGCCTTTGAGGTACGCGACTATCTGAAATCGCACCCGACGGCGGCTGTGGTGAACCTCGGCTGCGGTCTGGACAATACCGGGCGCAATTGCGATAACAGCAGCTGCAAAATTTATAATCTGGATCTCCCAGACGTGATCAAAGTCCGCAGCGAGCTGCTCCCGGCCGGTGAAAGAGAGAAAAATATCCCCTGCGACCTCAACGATACGGCGTGGTTTGATGAAATCGACGCATCCGGCGGCGCGATATTCTTCGCATCCGGCGTGTTCTACTATTTTTTCAAGGAGCAGGTACAGGCCCTGACGATATCTATGGCCGATGCATTTCCCGGCGGCGTGCTCGTATTTGACGCCGCTAACGAAAAAGCGGTAAAGCTCATATCGAAAACGTGGCTCAAGGATGCCGAGATAAAGGACGTCGGCGCGTATTTTTCCGTTTCGGACGCGAAAAGCGAGATCGGCGCATGGGATAAGCGCCTTAATGTGTCCAGCCGTGGTTACATGCTTGGCTATAACGATCTTAAAGATCCCTCCGTCAGCGGATTTTTCCGTTTTCTCGCCAAACTCGGCGACGAGATGATGAAAATGCAGATCGTGAAGATCGGTTTCGGAGGCGCTTTATGAAACACATTCATTTTGACATTGAGACAGACGGATTCTATGGCGCATATTGGGCGTGTAAAACAGCTTCGGATCACGCGATAATTGCCATGCTGGGCGACGATCCGGAGGACTATATGTCTCGCTCGGCGGTGAAATGGCTATTGCGGCAGGGTGTCAATGTACTCACCATGTCGCCGGGGAAGAAGGATTACGGTCACCATAACTATCCGCTGGAGCGCATCGAAGCGGCAATCGCATGGCTGAAAGAGAACGGAAACAGCAAAATTGGCATCGCCGGAGCTTCTACGACCGGCACCCTGGCGCTGACGGCTGCATCCATGTTTTCCGACATTACTTTGACCATTGCCATGACACCCAGTGATTTTGTCTGGCAGGGCTTTATGCAGGGCAATAGGGACGGCTGCAAGGAATGGCCCATCGATGGCGAGTCGCTGTTTTCTTATCGCGGCACTCCCCTTCCCTATATGCCTTTTTGCTATAAGCACCCGGACTATTGGCACTGCATTGCCAATGAGACCAAGCGCACCGGCGATATGATAAACTCACGCAAGCTGTTTGACGACTCGGAAAAAGCGCACCCCATCCGCCCGGAAGAGTATATTCCCGTCGAGAACATTCACGGCAAGCTGCTGCTCATCGGCGCTGAGGACGATGTTCTGTGGGACACGGCAAAATACATTAGACGCATAGAAAAGCGGCTTTCGGAACACGCTCACGATTGCGAGGCAGAAGCGGTAGTTTACCGGCACGGAACTCATTTTGTTTTCCCCGAAAGCATGATCAAAACCATGTTTCCTATAGGTTCGGGATTGTTTGTTCGGCTGGCATTCAAAGCCGCAAAGCAATTTCCCGAGGAATGCAGGCAGACCCGTCTGGACATTGACAAGCGCATGACGGCGGCGATAATCGCGTGGAAAAACAACGAATGATAAAAAAGTCATGACCATCCGTTTTCTCGATGGTCATGACTTTTTTCATTGTGCTTTAAATGATTCCTTATAGCCCTCGCCCCATGCCCACATGGAGTCAAGGATGGGCTTTAAGCTCTGCCCAAGCTCGGTCAGGGAGTATTCGACCCTCGGCGGAACCTCCGCATATACCTTGCGGTGGACAAGGCCGCTTTCCTCCATATCGCGCAGCTGCGCCGTCAAAACCTTTTGTGACACGCTGCCGATCGACTTTTTAAGCTCGCCGAAGCGCTTGGTTCCGGGCAGCAGATCTCGGAGTATAAGCACCTTCCACTTATCGCCGATGAGGGTCAGTGTTGTCTCCACCGGGCATGCCGGAAGCTCAGTTTTCGTCTTAGTCTCGCTCATATCCATACCCTCCGAAAAAATTTTTTCAACTATGTCAAAAGGCCGCAAAGCCTTGCGGCTGCACAATTGTTTCCGTTCGGTAACCGGTCATTAGTATCCTTTAGGTAACTACGGCACAATATTGTGCTTACTTCACAAATCGGCTCTACGGCGTTAGTATAATGCCAACGAAAGGAAAAAACAAGCTTTCGATATGAAAACAACTTTGAATAATCATTTTGGAGGTATTTATCATGAAAAAGGTTATCGAGTTTCTGAACGCAAATCCCGTACAGTATCTGGCCACCGTTGGCCGCGACGGCAAGGCAAAGTGCCGCCCCTTCATGTTCGCAGGCGAAATGGACAGCAAGCTCTGGTTCTGCACCAACAACCAGAAGGACGTATACAAGGACATGCAGGCTAACCCCGAGATCGAGATCTCCGTTTCCAGCCCCGAATATGCATGGATCCGCCTGCACGGCAAGGCAGTTTTTGAAAACAACATGGCTGCCAAGGAGATGTGCATCGCAAACCCCATCGTAAAGGGTCAGTACGGCGAGGCTACAAACCCCATCTTCGAGGTATTCTATCTTGAAAACGCACACGGCCTTATCGCCGACTTCTCCGGCAATCCTCCCTACGAGTTCTGATAATCGGATAACTTAACATCTGGCGAGAGCTTGATCACGGTTCGCCTGTCAGCTTTAACCTCTCATCTCTCGCCGGTTCAATCTTCGGGGCGGGGTGAAATTCCCCACCGGCAGTAAAGCCTGCGAAGCGCCTGTTGCGCCCGATGCGGTGAAATTCCGCAGCCGACGGTAAAAGTCCGGATGAAAGAAGATATGAGGAAACGCCCCCACAGATCTCCCCTCTGTGGGGGTGTTTCAAATCCAAGCATGTCTTTTCCAAGGAGCAATCATGAGCACCATTTCCATAGCAAAAAGAAAAAACTCAAATGCATTTTCCGTTCGTACCATATCCTCTACCGCAATGCTGGCGGCGGTTGCCTATCTGCTGGCATTCGTCGAATTTCCGGTTCCTCTCTACCCTGCCTTTGCGCGGATGGATCTTTCCGATCTTCCGGCGCTGATCGGCGCTTTTGCCTTTGGGCCAATCGCCGGTCTGTTTATTGAGCTTGTAAAAAACAGTCTGCAGCTTCTGACCACATCCACGGGCGGCGTAGGCGAGCTTGCCAATTTTATAATCGGCGCTTCCTATGTTACCGCTGCCGGCTTTATCTATAAAACACCGCAAAACAAAGAAAACGGCACTTATCGCCTGCGCTGTCGCGAGCTTTGTTATGGGCATTGCCGCGGCGATCGCCAACTACTTCATTCTGCTGCCGCTTTTCGAAAATTTCATGCCGCTGGATCAGCTTATTGCCTCCTTCGGCGAGTTTCTTCCGTTTATCCGCACAAAGCTGGATATTGTTCTGTTTAACGCTTTTCCCTTTAATCTGCTGAAAGGACTTGTCATCGGCGCTGTTACCATGCTTATCTACAAACGCCTGACACCTGTTCTGAAAGGAGGCAAACAACATGGATTTTATTGATATTTCAAAGCGCCGAGTGACCACCCGGCAGTTTGCCCCGATCCCGGTGGAGCAGGAGAAGCTGGATAAGATACTTGAGGCCGGGCGCTGGGCACCGACGGCGGTCAACGCTCAGCCGCAGCGCATCCTTGTTCTCAACACAAAAGAGAGCCTTGAAAAGGTGCGCAAATTCTGCACCTTTAACTATAATCCGAAATATGCCGAGCTTGACAGCTCCTGCGACGACAAGGAGCACGATCAGTGCGTTTATTACTACGGCGCACCGCTTGTGCTGCTCGTGTGCTATGATCGCGACGCATGCTGGAAGCATCCCGAAAGCGGAGAAGCAAGCGGCGCAACGGACGCAACGATCTTCGCAACGCACATGATGCTGGAGACAGCCAGCATCGGTCTCGGCACGGTCTGGATCAGCTACTTTGACAAAGCCAAAGCCCGGAAGCTGCTCGGCCTGCCGGATAATTGGGAGATAAACAACATGGTATACATCGGCTACCCGGCAGAAGATTTCGTCCCCAATCCGAAAATGAGCGGCAAGCGCTATCCGCTGTCGCATTCAGTGTGGTTAAATACTCTCGAGGACGGTGAAGAGCATGACGAGAAATGATTATCTGAGACTTCTGGTAGAAGAAATTCACTCAACGACAGTGGCAACTATCGGTGCCGACGGGCATCCCCAGACCCGTGTGATTGACATGATGCTGTGGGATGAAAACGGCGTATATTTCCTCACGGCCAAGGGCAAGGCTTTTTATGAGCAGCTTTCCGAGCAGGGCTATATAGCTCTGTCGGCCGTGAAGGGCAAGATATCAATTTCGCTGCGCGGCAAGATACGGAATATCGGCAGCGAAAAGCTTGATGATATTTTTGAAAAGAACAGCTACATGCAGTCGATCTATCCCGGCGATACGCGGTCCGCGCTGGAGGTATTCTGCCTGTATGAAGCCGATGGCGAATACTTTGATATAAGCGATCCTGCCCATATCATGCGTGACAGCATTGTGATAGGCGGCGTTTCTTCCTCGCATTCTGGCTATTTTGTCGGCTCCGGGTGCATCGGATGCAAGCTGTGCTACTCGGTCTGTCCGCAAAAGTGCATCGACATCTTGCGAAAGCCGATTGTGATCGATCAGCACCGCTGCCTGCACTGCGGCCGCTGCGCCGAGGTCTGCCCGAAGCAGATCATTGAAAAGAGGCTCTGAGCATGAACCAAAGCGAAAAAAGACTTTTTCTCATTCAGTCGCTTTTAAACGAGCGGCCGGAGTATCGCGGCGTTTCCATGCCGCAAAGCTCAGCCGAGCAGCGTGAGCTTCTCCGTGGGCTTATGAACATCCGCCGGCCGCAGCGAATTTCATCCGACTTTTTGCAGGTTCAGGACGAATACCTGAAAAGCGAAACTGTCGATAAGGGCGTCACGGATATTGCCGATCTACAGCCCGTGCAGCCGGGACTGTACATCTGGCAGGGCGATATCACGACACTAAAATGCGACGCAATAGTCAATGCCGCAAATTCAGGACTTACAGGCTGCTATATACCCAACCATCGCTGCATCGACAATACAATACACACGTTTGCCGGTATTGAGCTGCGCCTTGCATGCCAGGAGCTTATGCAGCGACAGGGCTATCCCGAGCCGACAGGGCAGGCAAAGATCACTCCGGCGTTTAATCTGCCCTGCCGGTATGTGCTGCACACGGTAGGCCCGATAGTTGACGGGCGCGTGACAGAGCGCGACGAGGAGCTTCTTGCCTCCTGCTACCTCTCCTGTCTTGAGCTTGCGGCGGAAAACGGCCTTGAAAGCGTGGCATTCTGCTGCATATCAACCGGCGAGTTTCATTTTCCGAACGAGCGTGCGGCCGAGATCGCGGTAAAAACCGTGAAGGACTTTATGACTGAGCAAGCAAGCGTCAGAAAGGTGATTTTTAATGTTTTCAAAAGCACGGATAAAGAAATCTATGAACGATTACTCGGAGCAGATCGAGCGCCTTAAGCAGGCACTCAGCGACGCCGACGCCGTTGTTATCGGCGCAGGAGCCGGTCTTTCCACCGCGGCAGGGTTTTCCTACGGCGGTGAGCGCTTCAAAAAGCACTTCTCGGATTTTGAAGAAAAATACGGCATTCGGGACATGTACTCCGGCGGCTTCTACCCCTTCCCCACTCTTGAGGAATTCTGGGCATTCTGGAGCCGCAGCGTTCTCATCAATCGATACATGAGCGCTCCCAAGCCCGTATACGACGATCTGCTCAAGCTCGTGTCGGACAAGGACTATTTCGTCATAACCACAAACGTTGACCACTGCTTCCAGAAGGCAGGCTTTGATAAAAAGCGGCTTTTCTACACTCAGGGTGACTACGGTCTGTTCCAGTGCAGCGAGCCTTGCTGTCAGGAGACTTTCGACAATGAGGATATCATCCGCGAGATGGTCGCGCGGCAGCAGAATATGCGCATCCCGTCAGAGCTTGTGCCGCACTGTCCGCATTGCGGAAAACCGATGGCGATGAATCTGCGCTGCGACGACACGTTCGTGCAGGACGAGGGCTGGCACAAAGCCGCCGAGCGGTACGAAAACTTTCTGCGCACCCATGCAGGGCAGAAAATTCTGTTTTTAGAGCTGGGCGTGGGATACAACACCCCGGTTATCATAAAGTATCCGTTCTGGCAGATGACGGCGCAGAACGAAAACGCGGTGTATGCCTGCATAAATATGGGGCAGACCGCCTGCCCGGAGGATATAAAACGGCAGTCGATATGCATTGACGGCAATATCGGGCAATGTTTTCGAGATATGATGCGTTCTGACAGCAATTGTCTTGTAAAACACACTGAAATTTGATACTATTCTCCCTGTCGGAAAAATCTCGTTGAAAACAGCTTTCTGCACCGACGCAAAACAAAATATCGGGTCGGGCGGCGTGCTCTGCCGAGGCAGAGCAGCACGGAATGGGGTGCAATTCCCCGCGAGTGGGTCACTGTGAAGCCGAATGCGCAAAAGCTTCGGATAAGTCAGATACGTGGTCGTTCGGCCGGGCACCTGCCGTCACCGGGACCGCCGCTATCATATACCAAGGGAGTAGTCTGCCCTTTTTTGATCAACAAGCCTGTACCGCTGTGGTGGTGCAGGCTTTTTTCTTTGGGATAAACGAAAATACTTTTAAAGGAGAAAACAAGCATGAAAAAACGCATTATTTCGCTTTTGCTGGCGCTTGTAATGCTGCTGAGTCTGATGCCGGTTTCCGCGCTTGCGGCAACGCCGAGCATTTATGACTACTTTAAAGACTTGCCTGTTAGCGTCAATCCTGACGCAGGCAGCAAGGTGTGGAAAACGACCACATTAAACGGTGAGACAGTTGCCGTATCAGGCATCAAAGGCAAATCATACGTCACAAGTACACTTACTCTGACATTTACGGAGGACTCGCATCTTTCGTTTGAATACAAGGTATCGTCCGAAGCTAATTACGATAAGTGCACGATAAAGCTTGGCACCAGCACTCTTGTTAACGGCAAAAGCGGCAATCAGGACTGGAAAGGTCTCGATGTCGACGCCAAAAGAGGCGAAAAGCTGACTGTTGAATACAGTAAGGACGGCAGCGGCGATAAATACGACGATTGCGTTTATCTGCGCAATTTCTCGGCCGGAGCAGCACTCGTTGTCACCTTCCATAACGGAGATGATACCTATACTCAGAACATCTACGGCGGCAAGGGCACGCTGAAAGCAAATACCTTTGCTTCAGCCGACAAGGTATTTGCAGGCTGGGCAACAGTCAGCGGCGGCGAGATAGTATACGCCGACGGTGCGAAAATCGAGCTTACCGAAAGCATCGATCTATATGCAGTATGGGGTGATGCGTACAAGGTCACATTTTATAATAACGGAACCGAAACCTCCGTTCTTGTTGCGCAGGACACAGCTATCGGAAGCAGCAGGCTACCTGCCGATCCCACCCGTAAGGGCTATATCTTCGACGGATGGTTCAGCGGCGATGAAAAACTCAGCGCAGAAACCGTTATCAATAGTGCCATTACATACACTGCAAAGTGGACTCCGATAAGCTACACCATAGAGTTCGATCCTGACGGCGGTGAGGGCACAATGGACAGCATTTCGGCGAAGTATGATGAAGATGTTACACTTCCCGACTGCAGCTTCACGCGCGCAGGATATACTTTCAACGGCTGGAGCAGCTACAAGGGCTCAACCTCCGGCACGAGTGCAGGTGAAACGGTCAAAAACCTTACGGATAAGAACAGCGGCAGCACAAAGTTCTACGCTGCGTGGAAGGGTCGGCCCGTTGCCGTGACCGTTGACCCCAACTATGAGGGCGCTGAAAAAACAGACCGCACAGGCATTGTCGGCAAAAACTACAACTATATAGTGACCGACACCAGCAGCCAAATTGCTTCGATAGAGGACCCGAAGCGCACAGGTTATATCTTCACCGGCTGGTTTAATGCTGCCGAAGGTGGAACCGAGATAACCACCCAGTACAAGTTCACGGCAGATGATGCCCGAAATGGCGTTACGCTGTACGCCCATTGGAAAAAGGGAATCACTGTTCATTTTGACGGCAACGGCTATAAGAACACAATAAATGATAAGACCGTAACCCATGATAAGGTTTACTCTTCCCTGCCCTACACAAGCGAATCCTGCTATCCGGCAGACAAGGCACTCGACGGATGGTACATCAAGAGCGCCGACGGTTCGTTCGGCGAAAAAGTTACCAAGGACACCAAATTTACCGGTGATGAAGTCACGCTCATTGCAAAATGGCGCGATTATCAGTACATCATAAAATACAACATAAAGTACTCCGATAAAAGCTCAGTCACCGGCACTATGGCCGATCAGCCGGCTACATTCGGGAAGGACGTAGTGCTCTCAACATGCTCCTACACGCGCGAGGGCTATGACTTTGCAGGCTGGGCCGAAAGCTACGACAGCACCGTTAAATACGCAGACGGTGCAAGGATAAACCGTCCGTTTGAAGAGGGCGACGATTGGGACGACGGAAGCGCGGATGGCGAAACTTATAATCTCTATGCCGTTTGGACCGAGAACAAGTCCCCTGAGCAGACAGCAGCCGAAGAAAAGCTCAACGCCGCAGAAGCAGCCATCTCCGGCACATACAATGCAAAATACGGCACGGATACAAACGCCCTTACGATGATAAGAGCAAAGCTCACTGCCGCCGGAATAACCGACGTTACGGTGAGCATGAAGAAGGCCGAATACAGCAGCTTTAACTACGTCGGCATAGACGCAGACGGCACTCTCCAGTATAAGTGGAACGAAAACGGCTCTACCCCTGCTGCCAGCGGAAGCGTGCGTCCGACGATAGTCCTTAGCTGCAACGGATACAGCAAAGACTCAACCGAATGTCTCTTCTGCCTCGGTCTTGACGAGGCAAAGGCAAATGCCGCTTTAAAGGCGGTTCTTGACCGCATAAGCGTTCCTGAAGCCGTTGAGAACACTTCCGACCTAGGCAGTCTGCCGAAGTACCCGCTCAAGGCCGGTGTTGACGAAAGCAATGTCGACTATAACGACAGCGACGATCTTGAGCTGTGGTCTACCGTAAGCTGGGCAACAAGCGACACGAGCGTAATTTTCATTTCGGAGGTAAGTTATCCGTATTTCTCCCCGTATCAAGTGAGCATCTCCCAGCCGAGAACGGACACCGAGGTCACACTTACGGCAACAATTGTCTACAACGGGCGCGACGATCTCACAGCAAGCAAGGTATTCACTGTCACCGTCAAGGGCAGCTCAGACCCGAGTGCTTTCAGCTACGCTGGCCTTCTCGACAAAGCACTTAATGAGATCGGTCTTACCGATCCGCGCAACGGAAGCAAGATCGACAATAGCAATGTCGTTTCCGATATTCAGTTCCCCACGACCAAGCAGCTTAACGCCATATCTCTCAGAGACTACGGCAAGAGCTTTGATGGAAAATACACTCCGATACTTCTTTGCACGGATAAAGACAACGTCGTTGTTTCCGCAGATCCTTCAACCGCAAACACAGCAAGAATGCTGACATATCGTCCGCTCCCCGAAAAGGATGCCGTGACCGTCACCGTTACGATAAAGATCCTTGATCGGCCAAGCGGCGAGGGCAAGGACTATTCCTCCTTGAAAGTACTTGCAAGCAAGGATATTACGCTTACCGTTCAGCCTCTTACTCAATCCGAGCTTGATACGGCCTCTGCCTTCATGAAAAAGGTGTGCAGCGCAGATGTCTACTGGGAGGGCATCCGCAATGCAAACACGGACAAGAGCAATGTCAGCTTTGACATGCGTTCGTTCATTGAGATAGTCCCGAACGGCGATGGATACAAGTTTATCCGCAGCATGGACGACTACAACGCAGTAGGCGTCAAGGCAGATGAAATTGACGGCTGGTATGCTTCCGAGCAGTACCGCTGCTTCCGCTCAAGCGTGCCGAACGTTGTTGCTCACGAAAATCTGCTTGTGACTCAGCCGACCTATAACACCGAGGTCACCATCGACAGTGTACTCAGCTATACAGAGTACGCAAAATACTATGAAAAGTTCGGTTCAGATCCGGAATACGCTCAGTTTGCGCAGTTTTATAAGCAGCCCATTTCCGCGACCGTCACCGTCATCGGCACAACGGGGACTTCTGCTCCCGCAGAAAAACCAATCACCGTTTCCGTCAGCGTAGACGGGCACAGCGGCAGCGCAAGCTTCAAATCGCTCAGCGGAAGCTATTCCTGCGACGCACAGTCTCACAATACAGCAGCCCATGCGCTTATCGCGGTTCTGAGCAGCAACGGCTACTCCTACACAGGTTCAGCAAAATATATAACAGGCGTCACCGATTCCAACGGGTTCACGCTTTCGGCAGGTGACAGTGCTCACGGTTCGTGGTCTGGCTGGATGTTCACCGTCAACGGCGAAATGCCCATACTCAGCGGCGATGCTGCAACCGGAAATGTTATTTACGCAACATTGGCAACCTATGAGCTGAAAAGCAGTGATTCCATACGCTTTTACTATGTAAACTGTCCGACCTCAAACGGAAATCACAGCTGGGACAGCGGAACAATAACCGTGCAGCCGACATGCAAAGACGCCGGTGTCCGAGTCTTTACATGCTCGACCTGCGGCGATACACGAACAGAAGCGGTTGCAAAGCTTACACAGCATACCTGGAATGACGGCGTTATCACCACCGCTCCCACACACGCTTCCGAGGGTGTGAAGACATTCACCTGCACTGTCTGCGGCGAAACGAAAACCGAGGCAGTTGCAAAACTTACGCAGCACACCTGGGATAACGGCGTTATCACCACCGCTCCCACACACGCTTCCGAGGGTGTGAAGACATTCACCTGCACTGTCTGCGGTGAGACTATGACAGAAACGATCGCAAAGCTCGCCAAATGCGACGGCGGCAAGGATTGCCCGAGCAGAGCGTTCACCGATGTCACGGCAGGCAGCTGGTGCCACGAGCACATTGACTTTGTTGTTACCAACGGTCTGTTTTACGGTACGAGCAATAGCATATTTGCGCCCGATCAGCATCTGACTCGCGCAATGATGGTAACTGTCCTGTGGCGTGCGGCAGGATGTCCGGAAAACAAGTCTGCATCGGTATTTGCCGATGTTGCAGACGGAGCATATTACGCAAAGGCCGTAGCATGGGCCGCCGAAAACGGCGTTGTTCTGGGAACTTCGGCCAAGACATTCTCCCCCAACGATAATGTTACACGCGAGCAGATGGCAGTGATTCTCTTCCGTTATGCAAAGCTATGCGGTAAGGCAGGCTCTTCCGGCGGCGATCTTAGCTCTTTTGCCGACGCAGGCAGCGTTTCGGCATATGCTGCCGATGCAATGGCCTGGGCTGTTAAAAACGGCATAATATTGGGTGTAAGGGGCACCGACGGTACTTATTACCTTAATGCTAAGGGCAGCGCAACGCGTGCACAGGCAGCAGCCGTATTCATGCGCTACGCAAATAATATCGGTCGATAAAAACATAATATTGCAAGGCCCTCTCCGATGTGTTATCGGAGGGGGCCTATTAGCATGTTATTTTCCCGGAGAGAGATATTCGTCAAGAAGCGCATTTGCGTCCGGGCTGTTTGAGGCTTTTTCTATTGCCGTGCGGAATTCGGCCGTGGTGACCTCCTTGAACATATGCTCTTCATACCATGCGCGCATGAAAGCATCGAAGCTCTCCTGCCCCATTGTCTGCCGCAGCTTCCAGAGAAAAACGGGGCCGACTTTATAAACTGCGTTTATATAGCTGTTGCCGGTATATTCGTCAAAATACTGATCGTAGCTGAGGTCAACGTACTTCTGCTTTATGGTGCAGTCGAGCGAATCAACACGCGCCTGCACATCGGTCTCGCTCTCGCCGGTGTACAGCTGATACACAAGCTCACCGTAAACGGCAAAGCTCTCGTCAAGCCACGCCTCGCGGTACTGATCGTTTCCTACAACGGCATAGAACCATTCGTGCGCGACCTCATGCGCAACGTCGAGGCGCAGACTCTCATCTCCCTCGGCACCGATAAGATCGGCATACATTTCAGCAATGCGCACAAGTCCGGGATACTCCATACCGCCGGCATTATACGGCGTCTGGACCACATCGAGCGTATCATAAGGATATTCGCCCCACGCATCGCAAAATGCATTCACAGCGTCTATGGCAGCCTTGAGCGACACCTCGCCCTGCTTTTTATCGCGCTCGCTGCCGGAATAATACCAGCTGTTGACGGTTATGTTTCCGGCCTTGCCGCTGAGCTTTTCAAAGCCGTTTCCGGCGATTACGGCGAAATCGCGGACATTGTCGGCTTTGAGTGTCCATGTTCCGTCGGCGCTCTGCGCTTCGCTGCCGGTGGATATTACCATATAGTCCTCGGGTGCGCTGAGGGTCATCTCATAGCTTCCGCAGGGCGAAAAGAAGCACTCCCCATCAGTAAAATACGGTGCCTCATTCCACTTGCCGTCAATATACTCGGCAAGTACAGGATACGCCTGCGACAGGCAGACTGTGCTCGCGCCGGTAAAATCATCTCCGTTCGGAGACCAGCACAGCCGCTCGAAGCCGCAGGGTATCTCGGTACTGTAATCCACGCTTATGCTCGTTCGCTCGCCTGGTTTGAGCGGCGACGGCAGATGAACATACACAACGGATTTATCCTCCTGAACCGCAAAGCTCAGCGCATTGCCGCGCGAGTCCTTCACCTCGCGTATGCTGCCGGGAGTATACGGCTTATCGTCGCTTATGCTGTTTTCAATCTCAAGGTTTGCGGCGGCATAGTCGCGCAGGCAAACGCTGCTCCACGTGTCGGCGCTCGTGTTTGTAAAGCTTATTATGCAGCTTTCCGTCAGGTGTGCGGCAAGCTCCTTATTTTCGGTATCGGCGGCAGTCAGCTTTGCCGTGATGCGGTATTCGGGCTTGGTTTCGGCAGAACTGTTCGGCGCTGCCGGAGTAGTATAGCTGCCACATGCGCAGACGCTCATAAGCATCACAAGGACTAAAAGCAGCGAAATGACATTTTTTGTTTTCATAGCTCGTTCTCCTTTCAAAACGGGCACATGTTACCACCGGCATGCAAAGAATCGGCATCAAAAAATACGTCATTTCAGCAGAAAGTACGCTATGACGACAACGCCGAGAATGATCCTGTACCAGCCGAACACCTTAAAGTCCTTGCGCTTTATATAGCTCATGAGGAACTTGATAACGACAATGGATACAAGGAAGGCCACAACGCAGCCGATGATGAGCGTTATAAGCTCGGCACTTGTAAACGAAAAGCCGAAGGCGATTATCTTCAGGAGCGACACTCCGACCATGACCGGCACAGCAAGGAAGAACGTAAACTCCGCCGCCGCAACGCGCGACACACCGATGACAAGTCCGCCTATGATGGTAGAGCCGCTGCGCGAGGTGCCAGGGATGATCGACAGCGCCTGAAACAGGCCGATGATGAACGCATCCTTATACGATATCTCCTCGAGCGTTTTGACTCTCGGCTCGCGGCCGCGGTTCCAGTTTTCAATGACGATAAACAGAACACCGTAGACGATAAGCGCTGCGGCAACGACATAGCAGTTATCGACAAAGTCAAGCAGCAGATACGCAACGAAGCCCGGAATGCAGGCAATTACGACCTTGAGCCAGAGAACAAACGTCTCTTTTTTTATAACGCTGCCGTTTTTCTTCTTGCTCTGAAACGGCCACATTTTGTTCCAGAACAGGATTATGACCGCCAGTATCGCGCCGAGCTGAATGACATACAGGAACATCTCGCGAAATTCCGGAGTGACGTTCATGTGGATAAATTCATCCACGAGCAGCATGTGTCCGGTGCTTGAAATGGGCAGCCACTCGGTTATGCCCTCAACTATGCCGATGATTATTACTTTGATCAGTTCTATAAGGTCCATGCTAACACCATATGCGCTTTTTTACAGCAGCATGACTCCCTTTTCGGCGCAGACCTCTTCGGTGTGTTTATCCCAGATGGACACCTGCACCTCGCCGATATGCGCCTTGCCGAGAAGGAGCATGGAAACGCGCGACTGGCCGATGCCGCCGCCGATGGTCAGGGGCAGCTCGCCGTTTAAAAGCATTTTGTGATACGGAAGCTCGCGGCGGTCATCGCAGCCGGAAAGGCGAAGCTGTCTGTCCAGCGATTCAGGATCGACGCGGATGCCCATCGAGGATATCTCGATCGCGCAGTCGAGCCAATCGCACCAGAACAGGATATCGCCGTTGAGCGTCCAGTCATCATAGTCGGGGGCGCGGCCGTCATGCGGCTTGCCGGAGCGCAGAGCGCCGCCGATACCGATGATGAAAACGGTCTTATGCTCGCGCGTAAATGCGTTCTCGCGCTGTTTTGAGGTCATGTCGGGATACATATCCTCAAGCTCCTGAGAGGTGACGAATGTGACGTTGCGCTCAAGCTTCGGCAGGCACTGAAGCTGGGGATAAATCGCCTGCATCGTATCCTGCGTATCGCACAGGGCCTTGACTATGTCCATAACGGTGAGCTTGAGATAGTCGAGATTGCGGTTTTCCGAAAGGATGACCTTTTCCCAGTCCCACTGGTCAACATAGACTGAGTGCAGGTTATCAAGCTCGTCCTCGTCGCGGCGGATAGCGTCCATATCGGTGTAAAGCCCCTTGCCGGGGAAGAAGTTATAGCGCTTGAGCGCAAGACGCTTCCACTTTGCAAGCGACTGAACGACCTGAGCGGTCGTATCCGAGCGGAGAATATCAAACGATACGGGGCGCTCGTAGCCGTTGAGGTTATCGTTAAGTCCGGAATTAGAATCGACAAACAGCGGCGCGGACACTCGGTAAAGATTTAAAAGTGCCGCGAGCCTGTCCTCAAACAGGCGCTTTAAGAGGCTTATAGCCTTCTGCGTGTCGTAAACGCTAAGGATACTTTTGTATCCGTCCGGAATTTTGATCTCCATGGTTTTCCTCCTGGTGTACAATAAAAATATATAAACGCCCATCTGTGATGGGCGTTATATTACCCTTTTTTATTTTCGGGCTTCTTATCAAGAAGCTCGATTATTCTGCAATATATCTCTTCTGCTCTGTCGCGGAAGTTTTCTTCTATGCGCTCTGCCTGCTGCTCGCCGGACGATAGGATGTTGAGCCTTATTATCTCGCCCTTACCGTCGCTCATGGCAAGCGTCACAAAGCAGCCGCCCTCGCGGTTGCGGTGCTGCGCAGTTATCATCGAAAGGCGACGCAGCCGTTCGGCCTCGGGCGCTATTATCTTCTCCGCCCTCTTGCGAACGGAAAAAGGCAGGCTGCTCTCGACCGTTTCGGCGGCATCGGCTCCGCGCTTGCTTACGCGCAGTCCGCTCTCCTCTTCGATGACGAGTCCGCTCTCGATAAGCTCGGCAAGGCAGTCGGAATATTCAAAATATCCGAAGCCCTCGTCGCACTGCTGCGTAAAGTCCTGAAGGTCAATGGGCGCGACTATGCCCGGCAGCCGGCGGAGAATAAACAGTATAAGGATTTTTATATCAAGCTTTTCATGAATAAAGCCCAGTCGTTCCATAACACTCTCCTAAACAACATATATCCAAACGGCAGATTCCCGGCATCAGTCGCTTTTCTTATAAGCCTCGATGCAGGCAAAAATTATAACAACGGTCGTTATATGCAATATTATGCTTCTCGGCGAAAGCGGCGCAGTTGCCGTTCGGATAAGGCCGAAGTCTGCCAGAAGCATCGCTATAAGTATCAAAACCTCAACGGCTATGAGAATAAGCCAAAGCTGCTTTTTCATTATTTCGCCTCCTCTGCACTATATATAATAATACATACTTTTCTTTTTGTAAATCCAATATTCTTCACATTTTGGAACAATACGCATAGACTGTATTGAAGTTTTTCTTCAATTCCATCCTGGGAGGTATTTTTATGGCAGACAGGGTCGTACCCGGTCCGGTCAATGATAGTGACTGCATAAAACAGGCCGTTTGCGTAAGCACAAGAAAGATAATGGACGCCTGCCGCGACAAGGACTGCATCGAGGATCTGCGCGTTTACCCCACGGCAAGCTCTCTTCCCTACATAGAGAGTGCGTTCAGCGTGCGTCCAAAGTGTGCGCAGCTTCTGCACTGCGAGGTAAAGGTAAACGAGATTTGCCTTAACCGAGGCTACTACACGGTCGATGTAACCTACTTTTATAAGATAAGCGGCGAAACATTCCCGGCAAATCAGTGCTTCACGGGGCTTGCCGTGTTCGATAAGCGCGTAATGCTCTTTGGTTCCGAGGGCAGAGTCAGGAGCTTTTCCTCGGATGACTGCTGCATCCTCGACGGAGCAAACAGCATGCCATTTGCCGAGGTCGATGCCGTTGACCCGATCGCTCTGCACATGACCCTTGCGGAAACGGCGCTTCCAGACCCCGGCATAGATCAGCGCGATATTCCGCAGCAGATACTCGACTCCTTCGGCGAAGAGATATCCGTTACCGGCGGTACGCGCCATGTCTATGTTACGCTCGGCCAGTTTTCTATCATCCGGCTTGAGCGCAGCACACAGCTGCTCATCCCGGCTTACGATTACTGTCTGCCGGAGAAGGAGTGCGTAGGTTCGTCCGAGGATGATCCGTGCACGATGTTCGGCCGCATATCCTTCCCCGTTGACGAGTTTTTCCCTCCCGATAATCTCGATCCCTGCGAGGATTACAAGAGCATGGTATAGCCGGCAGAAGCGTTAATTTTGTTTATTCCTACGAAAATTTGAAGCAATGCTCGTGAAATTTTTATTTAGTCCGCAATCTTGACGGATCTGCGTCTGCGGTGCTACAATTCACACATAAACGCAAGGACACGGAACAGTAAGCGAAAATGCCCTTTCAGAGAAGTGCCGGTTGGTGCAAGGCACAAAGGTTGTTTTTTCGCCGAACTCACCGGATAGCGGCTGTGCTGAACGTCAGTAGGCGCAGACGGGTGCGCCCGTTACAGTGCAGGGATATGACTGTATCCTGACTGAGTGCGTCCCACAGCATGTGGAACGAAGAAGAGTGGTACCGCGGACGGTTTTTCAGCCTTTCGTCTCTTCTGCAAATCGGCAGAAGGACGAGGGGTTTTTTGTTTTTCTGCCGGAATTTAAGGAGGAAAACCAAAATGAACAACAAGCCCCAAAACCGCAAGATATCCAAGATCCCGTTTTTTGCCGCATTTTCCGTCGGCGCTGTGCTCTTCTCGGCGCATGCCGGCGGCGGATTTGCAACCGGCAATCAGGCAAACACCTATTACGTCGGCCTCGGCTGGTCAGGCATTATTGCCGCGGTTATCGCAATGCTCCTGCTCACGCTCACCATGCGGCAGGCAATGGTCATGTACAATTCCCGCGGTCTTACAAGCTACAAGGAGCTTTTCCAGACGCTCTATCACCCGTTTGACAAGCTTGAATGGGTATTCGAAATTTTCTTCTACATCATGGTGCTCATGGCCGTCGCAGCCGCGATATCGGGCGCGGCAAGCGCTCTGCAAAGCTACTTCGGCTTAAACTATTACATCGGCGTGGGAATAGTCGGCGTTATTGTGCTCATGCTCACAATTTTCGGCGCCGGCATCGTGCGCGCCGCATCCACCTGGATGGGCATAGCGATCCTCGTAACAGCGATCAGCATATACGCGATAGGCATTTTCAAAAGCGACAGCGGCCTGTTTACCGTTCTCGCTTCCGACTTCGCCAAAACCGGCTTTGGGAACATGCCCAAGGCAATATTCAACTCCTTTGTGTACGCAGGCTTCCAGTGCGTCACGCTGCCCACAATGATCGCCTGCGGCACAACAATGCGCTCCGAGCGCGGCTGCTCAAAGGCGATGTGGATATCCTTTGTCATGAACGCCGTCGCTCTGACCCTGTCGATATTCATGCTCATGTGCTGGCAGGGCGTTTACAACTCCGTTGACGGCGGCGCGACCATTCCAACGCTCACGGCCTGCAATGCAATGGGCATCCGCGCACTGACCGTTATCTACGGCGTATGCCTGCTCCTGTGCCTGATCTCGACCGGCGTCACGACCATCTTCGGCTTCGTTGCTCGCTTTGAAAAGCTGCCGATATTCAGCGGCATAAAGTCCGCACCCACGCGCAGCGCGATCGTGTCCGCGTTTATCATCGTTCTGTCTATGACCATCTCCATGGCCGGACTGACGAACATCATAAAATACGGCTACGGTTACTGCGGATATCTCGGCGCGGCGGCAGTCGTCATCCCATTCCTCACCGTTGGCGTTTATAAAAACCGCAAATACATCAAGGAGCATGGTTTTGCCGGAGCCTCCTCCAATGAGTCATCTGCCGAAGCTGATACCTGCTGCGACACCGCCCCGTCAACTGCCGTTTGCGGCTAGGACAAAATAGAATTTCGGAGGATGGGCAATGCCCATCCTCCGTTAATGTGAAATGTTAATTTTAATCTGTTTAGAACCGTGATGTCTCTCAGCAGTATCTTAAAAACAGGAACAAAGTGCATATAACTAAAACGATGATCGTTGCCGGAACAAGCAGCTTGCAGTATCTGCCCCAGCTCACGGGATGTCCTGCCTTAGCAGACGACGCAAGTCCGACAACATTTGCAGAGGCACCGATCGGCGTTGCGCTGCCGCCTATATCGGTTCCAAGTGCAAGCGACCATGCCAGCGTATCAAGCGGCACGCCCTGAGTTGCCGAAAGCGCGCGTATAACAGGCACCATTGTAGCCGCAAATGGTATATTGTCAACGAAAGCACTCGCTATCGCCGAAAGCCAAAGCACTATGGCTACCATGACATATATATTGCCGCCGCTTATCGTTCCGATAAGGCCTGCAAGCAATTCAAGAACACCGGTCTGCTCCAGACCGCCTACCACGATAAACAGGCCGAGGAAAAACAGCAGAGTTTTGTAGTCAACTCGTTTAATTATGTATCCAATGTCTTTGACCGAGGTGACAAGAGTGAGGATCGCAATGAAAACGCCTATCGTTGCGACCGTGAGTCCTGTCGTTGCATGAGTCACAAGCAGCACTACCGCACACGCAAACACGCCGCAGCTTATTCCAAATGCTCTCTTGTTTTTTATCGCCGAAGCCGGGCTTAGATCAAGTCCGTCCAGCGAAACATTCTCGCCCTTGCCGAGTTTTTTGCGCAGCGCAAAGTAGAAATAGACAACTATAACGACAAAGCCTATAAGGGCAACAAGCCCCGTATTTCTCAAGAAGTCGCCAAAGGTGTATCCGAGAGATGTTCCGATAATTATATTGGGAGGATCTCCGCACATCGTTGACGATCCGCCGAGGTTTGCGCAGAAGATTTCAGCCAAAATGACCGGAACCGGATCAAAGTCCAGCATGCGCGCAAGCTCAAGCGTTACGGCGGCAAGAAACAGGATGACTGTTATACTGTCAATAAACATAGACAGCACTGCCGACAAGACCATGAACGATATAAGGATGGGAACCGGCTTGTAATTCACAGCCTTGGCTATGCACAGACACAGCCAACGGAAGAAGCCGGCTTTTGCCATACCTTCCACCATGATCATCATGCCTGCAATAAATATAATGGTTTCCCAGTTGATACCCGACGAGGCTCCGCCCTCGCCAACGTGGTACCAAAAATCAGCAGTGAAAATGCTCGCTACATTAAGCGTTTCCCAAACGGCAGTGCCGCTGTGCATGCACAAAAGGAAAACGATAACGATAGTAAGCAGTCCTGCACCCAGTGTTATCCACTGTCTTTCGATCTTATCAATTACGATAAGGACAAACATTGCAACAAATATTGTTGCAGCAAAAATTTGAGCTAACATAATACAGCCCCTTTCAAATAATTCGATACAGCTCGGTCGTTAATTATGGTCTTAGGTATAAACCGGCCGGAGACGATCTCACGTCCCCGGTCAGCTTATGGGTATGAGTCCAGTCATATCTTACCTTAGCCGTACAAAAACGAGCCGGTAGGAGTATTCTGTGATATTCCCACAAAGCTGCATTGGATCATTGAAGTCTGTACCATAATTGCATGTATCGTTTGTCACATATAATTTAACAATATTTTAACGCAAAATGCAATGCATTTTTTCAATTTTTTCGACATTTTTCAATAAATGTGCAGTCATAGTGTTAAAATAGTCGTTTTTTCAGGATTTTCATCGAAATACTTATTGATTTTGCTAAACTGATCGCTCCCCTTGCCGAGGCGTGCTTCATCTGATATACTTAACTAAAATATAAAGGAGGCACGATATGGATACTTTGATAATCATCGGGGTACTTCTGGCGATCGCAGCAACTATCTTTCTTTACATCAAGGTCATGCCGAAAAAATATGACGGGAAGCTCGGCAACAAATTTTTGCAGTTTCTGCATGACTTTTTCAACTTCAAGACCTTTTACATTGAAGCTCTGACTAAGTTCGTGTTTGTGCTTTTGACATGCGCGTGCATATTCGTGGGATTTCTGCTGCTGTTCGGCAAGATCGAATACTACGGCTACTTCGGCGCAACATTTGAGCAGAGCACCTTCCTGTACGGGCTCGGCCTTATGATCCTCGGACCGCTGGTGCTGCGAGTCACTTACGAATTTGTCATGATGGCAATACTGCTCGTTCAGAACGTCATCGCCATAAACCGCAAGATGAAAGCGCAGGTTTCCCCCATCTCCACTGCTCCGGCAGAAAAAGTCGAAGAAGCCGCAGAGCCGGCGGCTGAGAGCACAGCGGAAGAAGCGCCGGAAGAATAATGGTCTTACACATTAATAAAGAACGTCAAAAGCGCCCTCTGATGAGGGCGCTTTTAGCACGCAGAGATTATAAGCTTAAGCCGAGGAGCGAGACCAGCAGCGGTATTGTGAACATTGAAAGCACCGTGCCGACAAAAATCGTTTCCGAGGCTTCAACACCATCGCGGCCGTAATCCATGCCGAGCAGCGCGCATATTATCGCCGGCGGACAGGCTGCGATTATGACGATCGAGCCAAGCATGACTATATCGCTTATGAAAAATCTGAGTACGAACCAGACTGCGACCGGTGCAACTATAAGGCGCATGAAATTGATGCCGTAAATACGCGGATGAACGAACGCATCCTTTATCGAAACGCTGCCAAGAGACAGGCCGATGCACATCATTGAAAGCGGCGCACAGGCATCGGAAAGCATGTCCGCTACATCCACTACTATCACCGGCATCGGTATCTCAAACAGGAATATCACCGTTGCTATGACTGTCGCTATAACCGGAATGTTTATCATGCTTTTAATGCTTATCTTTTCTTTCTTTTCTCCATTGCTCTGAAGCAGCATGATCCCGACGGTGTAAAGCAGAACGTTAAACGGGATATTGCCCAGCGAGGCAAGGAAAACAGCCCCTTCGCCATACACCGCAGAGATCACCGGCACACCCATAAAACCGAGGTTTGAAAAGGCCACTATCAGCTTATACATGCCTTTGTCGCCGTCTTTTATTCTCATTGCGGCAGGAGTTATCATGCCGACGGCAAAGCACACGATCTGCATCACGAAAAGCATGGCTATACCGAAAAGCATATCACCCTTGTCCATGCTCAGTTCCTTGTTCATTACCGACGCCAGTATCATTCCGGCTAGGAACACGTTTATGACCATTTTGCTCAGGCCCTTATTAAACTCCGGGCCTACGAGCTTGATTTTTGCGCAAATGTATCCGATGGCAAGTATGATTACAAGCAGTGCCATCTTTTCAAACAAAACAAGCATTCTCTGTATAGTATCCTTTTACTGAGATATGGGGACTAAAAGCTTATCATAAGCTTTGCTATTTCAAAATAAATAAGCAGCGAGACCGCATCGGTGATGGTCGATATCAGGGGGTTTGCCATGACTGCCGGGTCAACGCCGAGCTTTTCTGCCGCTATAGGCAGCACACTTCCGACGACCTTTGCAAACATAACGATGAGCACGATCGAAAGGCTGACAACTGCGGCAACGGTGATCGTTACACCGTCGTTGTTCAAAAGCATTCTGTCCACCAACAGCATTTTTGCAAAGTTGACCGCTGCAAGTGTGACTCCGCACAGGATGGCAACGCGAAACTCTTTCCAAATGACCCGGCCTACATCTTCAGGCTCGGTGTCGCCGAGGGAAATACTTCGAATGACGGCCGTCGATGCCTGCGCACCGGAGTTGCCGCCCGTACCCATAAGCATGGGGATAAACCCGATGAGCACGGCCTGCACTGCGAGCGCATCCTCAAAGGAGTTGATTATCATGCTCGTGAACGTTGCAGAAAGCATGAGGAACATGAGCCACGGTACTCTTCGCTTCCACATGTCCCACGCGCTTGTTCTCGAATAGGGCTTGTCCGAAGGCGTCATTGCGGCCATGAGCTCGAAGTCCTCGGTGGCCTCGGCTTCCATAACGTCGATGACGTCGTCAACGGTGACGATGCCGACGAGGCGGCCTTCCTTATCGACAACGGGCAGCGCCATGAGGTCGTAGTCGGATATCTTTTCCGCCGCTTCCTCCTGGTCATCGTGCGTCATACAGAACACGATATTTGTGTCCATTATATCCTCTATGACCGTCTCATCGTCGGACAAAAGCAGATCCTTTACGGACAAAACGCCCTCAAGCTTTCGGTCGGCGGAGGTGACAAAGCAGGTGTAGATAGTCTCCTTATCCTCGCCTATCCTGCGTATGCGCGCAATAGATTCGCGCACGTTCATGTATTTTTTGAGATCCACGAACTCGGCCGTCATTATGCTGCCTGCCGAATTTTCGGGATAATTGAGGTACTGATTTATAAGCCGTCTGGTTTCCGGCGTTGCAGTGCGCATAACGCGCTTTACGACGTTTGCCGGCAGCTCCTCCATCATGTCAACGGCGTCGTCAACGTAAAGCTCTTCGATGATCGCCGACAGCTCCGAGTCTGTGATGGAGTTTATTATCTGCTCCTGCTCGGGAGAATCGAAGTTTGCAAAAACGTCCGCCGCCATCTGCTTGGACAAAAGCCTGAACACCATCGGCATGCGGTTATCGCCGATCTCGGACAGGAACTCGGCAACGTCGAATTCATTCATGTCCTCAAGGCGGAGCTGGAGCTCCTTCATTCTGCGCTCGTCAAGAAGCTGCATGAGCTCGTCGGCCTGCTTATCGCGCATGGCCTCAAAGTCCATATTCTCCATGTTATCCATTTAGGAGCCTCCTTTCGCGTTGCTTAACTTAAGATCACTTTCCGAGATACTCGGCCTGCTCGCGGCTGAGGCTGTCGATGCCGACGCCCATAGCGTTGAGCTTGCATCTTGCGACCTCATAGTCTATCTCGCGCGGAACGGAGACAACGTCGGCCTCGAGCCTGCCGCGGTTATCGGCAAGATACTTTGCCGACAGCGCCTGAATTGCAAAGCTCATGTCCATGATCTCCGCCGGGTGACCATCGGCTGCGGCAAGGTTAACAAGTCTGCCCTCGGCTATGGTGAAAAGCGTTCTGCCGTCGGGCATGACATATCCCTGGATATTGTGGCGCGCTTCGTATTTTTTGACCGCCATTTTCTCAAGCGCCGCCATATCGACCTCAACATTGAAGTGGCCTGCGTTGCTGAGAATGGCGCCGTCCTTCATCAGGGGGAAGTGCTCTGCGGTGATTATGTCCCTGCCGCCGGTTACGGTGCAAAAGATATCGCCGATCTTGGCCGCCTCTGCCATGGGCATGACCTCGTATCCGTCCATGACGGCTTCGAGAGCGCGAATGGGGTCAGTTTCGGTAACGATGACCTTGGCGCCCAATCCCTTTGCTCTGAGCGACACACCCTTGCCGCACCAGCCGTAGCCGGATATGACAACGTATTTGCCGGCAATGATGAGGTTTGTCGTGCGGCAGATACCGTCCCAAACGCTCTGGCCGGTGCCGTAGCGGTTATCGAACATATGCTTGCAGTCGGCGTCGTTTACCATGACCATCGGGAAGCGCAGCGCACCGGCAGCGGACATGATGCGCAGGCGGTTAATGCCGGTCGTTGTCTCCTCGCAGCCGCCAATAACGCCGGGGATGAGGTCCGCAAACTCCTCGTGCATAAGATGGACGAGGTCGCCGCCGTCGTCAATGATGATATTGGGGCCGATCTTGAGCACCTCGCGCAGGCAGTCTTCATACTGCTGCTCGGTGCAGCCGTATTCCGCGAAAACGTTCATGCCGCCGGCAGCCAGCGCCGCAGCAACGTCATCCTGAGTGGAAAGAGGGTTTGAGCCTGTGACATACATTTCCGCGCCGCCCATTTCCATCACGCGGCACAGATACGCGGTTTTAGCCTCAAGGTGGACGGAAAGCGCAACCTTGAGTCCCTTAAAAGGCTTTTCCTCGGAAAAGCGGCGGCCGATGCCGCGCAGCACGGGCATGTTGCGCTCGACCCAGTTTATCTTCATCTCGCCGGAAGGCGCAAGGTTTATGTCTTTAATAATGCTCATGAAGTTTACCCCCTTTATTATCAAACGCTTTATTTTAACACTATAATTTAATATCCGCAAGTATTGAAAATTGTTGAAAGCACCGCTCGTGCATGATATAATTTGTACAATTACATGCAAATGTAGTATACATTGAAAATCAACGCATTCTTGAAAGGGGTTTTATTGATATGGGACTTATAAGAGCCGGCGCAGGCGCTCTCGGCGGAACGATGGCAGACCAGTGGAAGGAGTTTTTCTACTGCGACGCAATTGATAAAAACACACTCGTTGTAAAGGGTGCAAAGCGCACAAGCTCGCGCTCGTCGAACACCAGGGGCAACGACAACATCATTTCCAGCGGCTCGGGCATTGCCGTTGCCGACGGACAGTGCATGATAATCGTCGAGCAGGGCAAGGTCGTCGAGGTCTGCGCAGAGCCGGGACAGTTTACATACGATGCATCGACTGAGCCGAGCATTTTCTCCGGCAGTCTCGGTCAGGCGATACTTGACACCTTCAAGACCATCGGCAAGCGCTTTACCTTCGGCGGCGACACCGGCAAGGATCAGCGCGTTTACTACTTCAACACCAAGGAGATAGTCGATAACAGATTCGGCACCGCAACGCCCATCCCCTTCCGCATTGTTGATAACCGTATAGGACTTGATACGGACACCGAAGTCAGATGCAACGGCGTTTATTCCTATAAGATCACAAATCCGCTGCTGTTTTACACAAACGTCTGCGGCAATGTTGAGCAGGCCTACGAGCGCTCGGAAATCGACTCGCAGCTTAAATCCGAGTTTGTCAGCGCGCTTCAGCCGGCCTTTGCACGTCTTTCGACATTTGAAATGCGCCCGAACCAGATCCCGGCGCACACCATTGAGCTTTGCGACCTTATGAACGAAACGCTCACGCGCAAATGGTCGGAGCTGCGCGGAATAAGCGTTGTTTCAATAGCAATGAACTCCGTCAGCATCCCCGAAGAGGACGCGGAAAAGCTCAAGGAGCTTCAGCGCGCCGCCGCACTTGCAAATCCCGCTCTTGCAGCAGGCGCCGTCATCGGCGCTCAGACCGACGCCATGCGCACGGCAGCAGGCAACAGCTCAGGCGCTATGGCAGGCTTCATGGGCATGGGTATGGCAGCTAACGCCGGCGGCGCAAACGCTCAGGCACTCTACGGCATGGCGGCAGCCCAGCAGCAGGCGGCAGCTCCTGCGCAGGCAGCACCGGCACAGCCTTCTTCTTCCGCGTGGACCTGCTCCTGCGGCACGACTTCAACGGATAATTTCTGCCCCGAGTGCGGCAAGCCTCGTCCTACGGGTGCGCCGAGATACAGGTGCGATAAGTGCGGCTGGGTCCCTGCCGATCAGTCGCAGCCGCCGAAGTTCTGCCCGAAATGCGGCGACCCGTTCAACGACAACGATAAGGTCTGACGCTTATGGAAACGAAGAATACCGTTCAATATAAATGTCCCTGCTGCGGCGGCTTCATAGCCTACGACAGCGCAGCCGGAAAAATGAAGTGTCCGTATTGCGACACCGAGTTTGAGCTTGAAACGCTCAAAAGCTATGATGAAAGCCTGAAAAATGATAAGTCCGACGACATGAACTGGATATCGGACGACGAAAAGGAGCGTTTTGACGGCGACGGCGACGGTATGTGCGTCTATGTCTGCCAAAGCTGCGGCGGCGAGATAATCGCGGAGGAGACAACAGCGGCGGCAAGCTGCCCGTTCTGCGGCAATCCCACCATATTCAAATCGCAGCTTTCCGGCGAGCTGAAGCCTGACTATATCATTCCCTTCAAGCTCGATAAGAAGGCCGCAAAGGAAGCCCTGAAAAAGCACCTTACCGGCAAGAAGCTCCTGCCGAAGCTGTTCAAAAGCGAAAACCACATTGATGAGATAAAGGGCGTGTATGTTCCCTTCTGGCTGTTTGACACCGACGCCGACGCCGAGGCGCGATACCACGCAACGCGCACACGTTTCTGGTCGGATAAGGATTATGATTACACCGAGACCAGCCACTACAGCGTTCTGCGCAGCGGCAGCATGAGCTTTGACCACATCCCGGTTGACGGCTCGAAGAAAATGCCGGACGATCTTATGGAATCGCTCGAGCCGTTCGATTTTTCCGAAGCTGTGGATTTCAGCATGGCCTATCTGTCCGGCTATCTTGCCGACAAATACGACGTAAGCTCGGATGAGTGCAACGAGAGAGCAAACGAGCGCGTTAAGCGCAGCTCGGATCTTGTTCTTCAAAGCACCGTGCAGGGCTACGACTCCGTTGTTCCCGAGAATGTGTCCGTGCAGTTTTCCGGCGGACGGAAGCATTATGCGCTCTACCCCGTGTGGATACTCAACACCACATGGAACGGGAATAAATACACCTTTGCAATGAACGGTCAGACCGGCAAATTTGTCGGTGATCTGCCTGTTGACAAGGGGCTGTTCTGGACGTATTTCGGCTCGATATTCGCCGGAGCCTCGGTCGCCGCCTACGCCGTGTTCTGGCTGCTGTTTCATTGAGGAGGTGCGGCATGAAAAAGAAGCTTTTATCTTTTATTCTCGCATTTCTTCTCTGCGTTTCTCTCGTTCCGGCTGCGCTTGCCGACAGCGACAAGAGCATCGTATACGACCAGGAGGGGCTTTTTGACGAGTTTGACACCGAGATAATAAACGGCAAGCTCGCCGAGCTAAACCGCATCTACTCTGTTGACGTCGCAGTTGTCACGACTTTCTCGCTCGACGGCAAGACAGCCGAGGAATACGCCGACGATTTTTATGACGAAAACGACATCGGCCAGGGCGAAAACAAGGACGGCATACTTCTTCTTATAAGTGAAAATGAGCGCGTTTGGGCAATAAGCACCTCAGGAAGCTGCATCGACGTTTTCACGGACGATGACCTTGATTATATCGCCGGCAACCTGCTTCCCTACCTTTCCGACGAGGACTGGTCCGGCGCGGCGATCAGCTTTGCAGATGATTGCGGCCCGTGCCTGTCTGCCTATGAACCGGATGAAGGCAATTACAGCGATGACACAGACGACGATTACGATTACGACTACACGCCGAGCGTCATGTATTTCAACAGCGTCTGGCTTATAGGCTCGCTGCTTGTCGGACTTATAGTTGCGCTTATCGTCACGCTTTCGCTGAAGCGAGGCATGAAGTCTGTCCGCATGAAGTCATCTGCGGCCGATTACCTGCGTGCCGGCAGCTTCACGCCCGGCAGGCGCGAGGATCTGTTTCTGTATCACACCGTGTCCATGACGGCAAAGCCGAAGGATGACGATAACGATCGCGGTGGATTCAGCAGCACGCATGTTTCAAGCAGCGGCAGCACTCACGGCGGCCGAAGCGGCTCATTCTGAGTGTGATATCTTATTTTCAAACACCGAAAACGGAGTCATTTTGTTAATGACTCCGTTTTTTGCGGAAAAATGCAATTTTTTTAACATTTATCATAGCCTGTAGAATTTGCTACATGTTTTTATGAACCGAGCGTCTATAATATAGCCAAAGGAAATAAGGTAAAGGAGAATATAACATGGAACTGTACAATGCTCTTATAGAACACACCAACGAGCTGCTGGCAAAAGGCTCGCCTAAAGTATGGCCGTACAAGGCCGGCAAGGCATGGCCCGATCTAGGCTCGGCGGAGCTGGTGCTTCAGTCGGATGCGGCATATGAGCTTGGCGCGCTCGGTCTGGGCTCTGCTAACTACATCTGCACGACGACAAGCTCCGAGCTTGTCAATCGCGACGAGGTCGTGCTCTACGGTCCCGATCTCAAGGCAATAAAGAAGGACGTTCCCTTCGCGCGCATCGTCCTGCTGCGCGTCGGCGTTCTCGACGGCGAGGACGAGGAGGTCTACCGTGCGCTCAAGGACATCGAGTTCTGCAAGTATCACGTCTATCCCGAAGGCTACATGGTGCGCATGTCGCCGGAAAGCCACCGCGAGCAGGTTCGCGTTTCCAAGAAGGCCATAAAGCGCGGCATAAACTTCGAGCAGGTCGGCTATCGCTACATCGAGGCATACAAGAAAGACGCAAACGTTCTCAACGTTAAGGTCATTTTCGTCACCGATCCCTCGCTCGATTTCAAGGCAATGCTCGAAAACGCAAAGAAAGCCGATGCCATCACCAATACGCTGACCCATATCATGGAGGGTCTGCCAACCGACTGCACAGTATGCCAGCTCAAGGATATCTGTGATGAGGTCGAAGGCATGAAGGAGCTTCACTTCGGCGTCGGCGACAAGGGCACAAACGCCAAGGATCACCACTGATAAAGTTTATTATTTCTATGAAAAAAGACCGCTTTCGCGGTCTTTTTTCATCTTCCTGCGCCGATGAAGAACAGCGACAGCATACCGGGGCCGACATGAATGCCGGTGAACGGCTCGTGCATGGCGATTATAAGCTCCTCGGGTTCGGCGATGGCGCGAACCATTTCGGCGAGCTTTTCGGCATCCTCAAGGCAGTCGCCGTGGCTTATGGCAACGCGCTGATGCTGCGGATCGACGGCCTTCGCCTCGTACTCGTGCGCAATGGCCTCAATTGCTTTCTTCCTGCCGCGGAGCTTCGAGAAAACGACTATCTTTCCTTCCTCGTCGCCGCGCAGCAGCGGCTTTACGTTGAGCACCGTTCCGACCATCGCCGCTATGCCCGACAGTCTTCCGCCGCGGCGCAGATGCATAAGGTCATCGACCGTGAAATACTCGCACAGGCCGCTTCGATCGGAGGCAAGGCGCTCAATAAGTGCGTTCATGTTAAGTCCCTCGTCTCTGTAGTCGGCAGCCTTCATGGCAAGCAGGCCGATACCGAGTCCTGCACCCATGGAGTCAAAGATCTCGATGCGGCGCTCGGGATATTTATCGCGCAGCTCCTCGGCTGCAAGGCGGCCGGCGTTAAAGGTTCCGCTTATGCCGGAGGAGATGCTTATATAAACAACGTCATTGCCCTTTGAAAGCTCGGTTTCAAAGGCCTCCGCTATGTCATGGGAGTTTGTCATGCTCGTGCGAAGCTCGGCTTTTGCACGGAGCATATCATAAAATTCGTGACCGTCAAATTCCTCGGGAACAGTCGGGCACTTCACGATCTCGCCGTCCAGCTCATAGCTGCACGCGATCACATGTATATTCAGCTCTTCGATCTTCGCAGCCGGGATATTGGCCGCCGAATCAGTGAATACTTCGATTGACATCATACACCTCCAAGGGTATCTAATATGTTATATCATATTACCGCATTTTTTTAATTAAGTAAAGACTTTATTAAGAAATAATATTGAATATTATATTTTCTTGTCACAATTCCAAATCGGTGCTATAATGTATTATATAACACTTTAGGGAGGAACGACTTATATATAACAGCAAATTCGTCGCGGCAAAGCTGCGCAGATGGGATAAGTACATAACCCGGTTTTCTCTCCCGACTTGGGACGAGCTTCCGGACTTTGATCTGTACATGGATCAGGTCATATCGCTTGTCGCACGTTTTCTTGACCTTTTTCCGCACACGCCGGGCAGCGATCCGATAGTTACGCCGAGCACGATAAACAACTATGTCCGCATGAAGATTATGCCCGCTCCGGTGAAGAAAAAATACACGAGGATACACCTTGCGTACCTTATCATGATATGCACGCTCAAGCAGAGCCTGAGCATATCGGTCGTGAGCAAGATAATCCCGATGAACATCCCCGAGGCAGAGGTCAGGGAAATCTACGACGACTTTGTCATGCGTCATCGCAGTCTGTGCCGCCTGTGCACAGAGCAGGTAAAGCAGCTTGCAGCCGACGTATTCGACCTCAATCGCAAGGACGACGCCGCCGTTAAGCACCTCGTTGTCGAGTCTGCGATATACTCGCATCTGTATAAGCTATTGACGGAAAAGATCGTTGCGCTGAGCATAGAGCCGAAGCCCGAGCCGGTGCCCGAGGCAGATTCCTCTCCGGAGCCGCTTACAGCAGCCGTCCAAGAAGAGAATAAAGTCGAAAATTTAGCCGAATAATCATCCCGAGTGCAATGCACTCGGGATTAATTTTATTCAGTTACTATTTGATACTGGTGCTCGCCGGTGAAGCTTGATGAAAGGCCGTCGTCAATGTAAACGGTCTTTAGCGCCGTGAGCGAATCGAGCGCGGACCAGTCGCTCACTCCGCGAGTGCCGGTAAGGCGCAGCATTGTAAGACCTGTGAAGTCCTCCAGTCCGTTTGTCGTATCTACAGTGCAGCTTACAAGCTCAAGCTCGGTTATTGCGCGCTCGCGGTCAAATGCCTTGAAGAAGCCGCCGCTGAGGTTGCAGTCATACAGCTTCACGCTGCGCAGCGAGCTCATATCCAGCACCTGCTTGATATCGCTCAGCGAGCAGTTTGAAAACGCAACGCTTTGGATATTCACAAGAGGCTTGAACACAGAAAGGTCGGTGCAGCTTGCGCCGACGAAGCTCGCGTGAGTCAGCTCATGGCACTTGTTGAGATCTCCGAGCGAGCCGAGCGGATTGTAATTTGCGCTTATTTTCCGAAGCTCAGGCAGATTGCCTACGCCGTCGAGCGCCGCAACTCTGCTGCCGTCAATATTAATGCTCGTTATCGAGCAGGCCGGCATCGTTTCAAGGCTGCTCAGGCTCTGATACTGAAGCCACAGGGTTTTAAGCCCTGTGAAATACCGCAGATCCGACAAATCGTTTACGCTGCCGCGGCTGACGGTTTTTTCATTGCCCTGCCAGTCGGTGTACGCTGCGGATTTGTCGCTCTGGCTTATGCTGCCGACTCCGGCTGTAGGCTCATGCATGCTGTATTCATTGCCACAGACATAAAGCTCGGTTATACCCTTTAGCTCCCCTACCGTTATATCGCCGCTTTCCTTGCCGGTATACTCACGCGCAGCACTTTCAAAAACGGCGTTTTTGAAGTCGCACACCGTGTCGGCGGCAAGCGTTTCTATCTGCGTTGTCGGCGTGAGCAGCTTTTCAAGATAGCCCGTGAAGTAGCCGACAATGAGCGCAGCCAGCAGCACGCCGAACACGGCTACCGCTATCGACCAGCGTGCTATCTTTCTTCCCTTGCCGGGCTTTTTCTTTTCCTTTTTCTCTTTTTTTGGCAGCACGGGCACTGATTTTGCCGCTTCGGTCGTCGGTCGCGGCGAGGCATCGGCAAAGTTTTCGCTGTTTAAAAGCGGTGCACTGTATAGCTTATCGTAGAAATACTCATCGCTCGGATACGTGTATTTCATCAGGGCAAAAATATTGCCTATCTGAAGCTCCATACCGGGCGTAAGCGCCGTTTCTTCGATAAAAATATTTATGGTCTTTATCTTTTTCGACTGCGCATAGTGCATCTCGCGCCGGCAGTTATCTGAGCGCATGTACGCATTGGATATGAACGCAACGACAAGGTGCGCATCGGCAAGGTGCGAGGCAATGCACTCCTGCCACTCGCTTCCCACCTCGATGCCTTCATCATACCAGATATTATAGCCGCGGCGGTGCATATCGCTGACTATGGGCAGAACAGCGTCATCATCCGCGTGCGCATAGCTTATAAATATGTAAGGCTTGTCACCCTCGTAGGGCTTGAAATACTCAAAATCGCTCATAACTCTCTCCTTTTGACAGAAGAATTATAGTCTCACAGGCGAAAAAATGCAATTACAATTCTGTAAATAACAGCATCTTTATTCTGTGCATAAAATGTATGGCAGGCATCCGAGTCTGCAAAGGAGGATATAGATGGCACAATTCACAAACCAGGCCAGCATAAGCTACAATGGCTTGACCGCCAATTCTAATATCGTAACAGGCGAAATCACGCGAGTGCTCAGCGTAAGCAAGACATCAGTTTCCGGCAGCTATCGCCGCGGCGATACGCTGACCTATGCCGTGAGCATCAGCAACACAGGCTCAGCGCCGTACACCGGCCTTACGGTCACCGACGATCTCGGCGCATACACCACCGGCACAACATCGGTCACACCCTTGACGTTTGCAGGCGATTCGGTTCTGTATTATGTAAACGGCGTTCTCCAGGCCGCGCCTACCGTTGCGGCCGGCCCACCGCTCACCATAAGCGGCATAAGCGTGCCGGCAGGCGGCAATGCGCTGCTTGTGTACAGGGCGACAGTCAATGACTATGCCGCTCCCGGTGCGGGCGGCAGCATAGTGAACACGGTGACTGTAAACGGCGGCGGACTGACAGAGCCGATAAGCGCAAGCGAGACCGTCACCGCCGATACCTCTGCGCTTTTGAGCATAACCAAGGCACTAAACCCGACGGTAGTTGCCGAGAACGGGCAGATAGCGTACACCTTCACTATCCGCAACACCGGCGCGGAGGCCGTCGATGCAGCAGCCGCGCTTGTTGTAAGCGATACCTTTGATCCGGCGCTCAAGACTCCTATAAGCGTAACGCTAAACGGCGACGCGTGGCCCGAGACCGGCAACTACAGCTATAACGCGGCAAGCGGAGCATTTGCAACAACAGCCGGTCGCGTGACCGTTCCTGCTGCGACCTACACGCAGGATGCAGCTACCGGACTTTGGACGATCACCCCCGGCACCGCCGTTTTGACCGTAACCGGCACGATCTGACGGCAGCAGCATAAGAAAAATACAGCGCCCCATAGGGCGCTGTATTTTTGGTGCCGGTGGTGGGACTCGACCTGCGCTGCGGCGCAGGCCACCTCGGGTTGAAACGTGCACCCGGCACGTTTCTAAGCGCCCTCGGGTTCGAGTCACTTCATTGTAAAAAAAGACAGTGCCCCATAAGGCGCTGTCTTTTTGGTGCCGGTGGTGGGACTCGAACCCACACGGAGTCGCCCCCGGCGGATTTTGAATCCGCTACGTCTACCATTCCATCACACCGGCGAATAGAAACAGATGTATTATAACCTATAAAAGCGCATTATTCAAGAGCGGTGTTCGGATAATTTGTGTAATTTTTTGTTCTCGGATTACAATTTTTTTGTCTTTGCCACTACCATAATTGAAAATTATATGTTACAATATTTCAATGTAAAACTATAAGAAAGAGGCCAAACCATGAAAAAGATACTCGTACTTGAGGATGAACCGAATATCCGCAGTTTTGTGGTCATCAACCTCCGCCGCAACGGATATGAGCCTATCGAAGCCGAAAACGGCACCACCGCTTTGGCTCTGCTTGAAAAAAATCCGGACGTCTGTCTTGCACTTTTGGACGTGATGCTCCCTGATATAGACGGTTTTGAGGTATGTCGGCGCATCCGCGCATCCGGCTCGAAGATCGGCATAATCATGCTGACTGCAAAGAGCCAGGAGATCGACAAGGTCACCGGTCTTATGACCGGCGCCGATGACTATGTTACAAAGCCCTTCTCCCCCGCCGAGCTTACCGCGCGAGTTGACGCGCTTGTTCGCCGCCTCGGCAGCGATACATCCGACAAGCCCAGCTACGAGATTTCCAGCGGTCCTTTCCTGCTCAACACACGCAACCGCACCCTTGAAAAGGATTGCAAGCGCCTGAAGCTTACGCAGATAGAATACCTGCTGATGAAGCTGTTTATGGAAAACCCCGGTAAGGCAATGTCGCGCGAGGATATACTCAAGGCCGTTTGGGGCGACGATTTCTCCGGCGAGCTTAAAACCGTTGACGTCAACATCCGCCGTCTTCGCCTGAAGATCGAGGCCGATCCCACCGAGCCCGAATTTCTCACGACCGTTTGGGGCTTCGGCTATAAGTGGGGCTACTGATACAGATTATTTCCCGGGAAGTGTCCAATGTTTTTTAAAAATCTTAAATGGCAGCTGCTTGCATCGAGCATTGCGGCGGTCATTCTTATCGCATGCCTGATCGCCTTTGCCGCAAACAAACTTATTGTTCCGGCGATCATAATCGCAATCATAATCGCGGCTTACATTATTCTCGTAAACATCTGGTTCGATCACTACATATCAAAGCCCATCGAGGATCTGAGCGAATCGGCAAGGCACATTGCCGACGGAAGCTACGGCGCGCAGGTACCCTCTGTCGGAGATAACGAGATCGGCAGGCTCACGGAAGATATAAACATCATGTCCGAAAAAATTGCGCGCTCGGATAAGGCAACGGCCGAGTTCATCTCGCAGATATCACACGAGCTGCGCACACCGCTTACAGCCATCCTCGGCTGGAGCGAGACCTTGCAGTACGATCCGGCTATAAAAGACGAATCGCTGCGCGGCGTGAAGATAATCTCCAAGGAGGCCGAAAGGCTTACAGGCATGGTCGCCGATCTTCTGGAGTTTACGCGCATTCAGGACGGCAGATTCAACCTGCGCATGGAGCTTGTTGACATTGCCGCCGAGCTTGAGGATTCGCTGTTTACCTACGGCAAGCTCATGAGCGAGGCTGGGATCGAGGTCAATTACCAGCCGCCCGAGTATGACATTCCGCTCATATCCGGCGACCCGGAGCGCTTAAAGCAGGTGTTTCTCAATCTGCTGGATAACGCCGCAAAGCACGGCGGAGACGGCGGAAAGGTTGACATAACTCTTGCGCTTGAAAAAGAGCGCGTAGTCATCGGCATACGTGACTACGGCAGAGGCATACCCGCCGGCGAGCTGCCGTTTGTCAAAAACAGATTCTATAAGGGCAGCAGCAAAAACCGCGGCAGCGGCATAGGGCTTGCAGTGTGCGACGAGATAATAAGCCGCCACGGCGGAAAGCTCGATATTGCAAATGCCGAGGGCGGCGGCTGCATTGCCGAAATATGCTTACCCCTGTCAGAAAATTGAGGTAGATAAATGTCAGATAAAAACACTGAGTCTTCGGTGAAATTCAAGACCTCCATCGGCGGTCAGGCGCTCATCGAGGGTATAATGATGCTCGGACCCGAAAAGCGCGCGATCGTGTGCCGCGGTTCGGGCGAAATGGTCGAAAAGGTCGAAACCGTAACCCCTCTGAAGGAGAAAAGCCCCATCCTCGGCTGGCCGCTCATCCGCGGTGTCGCGGCGTTCATATCGTCTATGGTAAACGGCGTGAAGGCGCTGTCGTATTCGGCCGATCAGCTTCCCGAGGATATGCAGGAGGAGCCGGACAAAATAGATCTTTGGATAGAAAAACACTTTTCAAACGAGACCGCGCAGAAGCTCGTTATCGGCGTTGCCGTTGTTCTGGGCATTGCACTTTCGCTGTTCTTGTTCCTGTTCCTGCCGACCTTTATCGTAGGGCTGTTCCCTGCCGTCAAGTCCGATTTCTATTGGAGGACGCTGCTTGAGGGCATACTTAAGCTCGTCATCTTCTTTATTTATTTGATACTGTGCTCGAAAATGAAGGATATGAAGCGTCTGTTTTCATATCACGGAGCCGAGCACAAGACGATCTTCTGCTATGAAAAGGGTCTTCCTCTGACGGTTGAAAACGTGCGCCCTCAGCCGAGGCTGCACCCGAGGTGCGGAACAAGCTTCATATTCGTCGTTATTATAATAAGTATAATAGCAGGCTCGTTTATCCATGTTTCCGACACGCTGCTGCGCATGGGGCTCAAATTCCTCATGCTGCCGCTCATCGTGGGGCTGAGCTATGAATTAAACCGCTGGGTCGGCAGACACGACAACATTTGTTCTGCAATACTCTCATGGCCGGGCAAGCAGTTCCAGCGCATAACGACCAACGAGCCCGACGATGAGATGATAGAATGCGCCATACGCGCGCTCGAGCTCGTCATCCCCGAAGAAAAGGGCAGCGATGCCTGGTAAATAAGGATCTTGGAAAATGCCGAAAACATATAACGATATCTACTTCTCAGTCAGAAACAAGCTGAGAGAAAACGGCGTTGAGGCTTTCAGCCTCGAGGCCCGCATACTTCTTGCCGCGGCTGCCGGAAAAACAACGGAGCAGCTTATGCGCGACATGTATCTCTACACATCGCCCGAGATTGAGGAACGTGCGCACAGCATGATAGAGCGCCGGCTTCAGGGTGAGCCGCTTGCGTATATCTCCGGCTCCTGGGAATTTTACGGTTTGCCGATGACGGTAACACCCGATGTTCTCATTCCGCGCATGGATACCGAGATACTCGTCGATGCGGCGATAGACGCGATAAAGGGCTTTGGCATGAAGGGCAGAGTGCTTGACCTGTGCTGCGGGAGCGGCTGCATCGCCTGCGCCATTGCAAACGAACTCCCTGCCGCGCGCGTCGTGGCCGCCGACATAAGCCCCTCGGCGCTTGAGGTTTGCAGGAAAAACATTAAGGATAACAAGCTCACCTCACGGATAATCCCGATGAACGCCGACGCGACAACCTGGCCGCCGATGAGCATAGGCAGTTTTGACGTCATCGTTTCAAATCCACCATACATTCCCTCGTTTGAGCTTATAGAGCTTGACTGCTCGGTGCGCGATTACGAGCCTATGACGGCGCTCGACGGCGGCGAGGACGGCCTTGATTTCTACAGAGCCATCATCAAATACTGGACAATAACAATGCGGCCTAACGGACTTATGATGTTTGAGGTCGGCGAAGGTCAGGCTGACGAAGTCAAGATGATGCTTCTCAAAGCCGGCTTTGTTTCGGTAGAGGGCCGCAACGATACGCTCGGCTTTGAGCGCGTCGTTATAGGTAAATGGAAAAACGAATTCTGATATAAGTTGAGGTAAACGAAATGGCTGAAAAGAAAAAAGCTCCCATCTCCACTCACTCGCAGGCAAGCGACAAGAAAAAAGCGCTTGAGACCTGCATAGCGCAGATAGAGAAAAACTACGGCAAGGGCGCTATCATGCGCCTTGGCGACGATATTCCCGTTAACGTTGAAGCCCTGTCAACAGGCTCGCTTTCGCTCGACCTTGCGCTTGGCATAGGCGGCGTTCCCAAGGGCAGGATCATAGAGATCTACGGTCCCGAGGCTTCGGGTAAAACAACGCTTGCGCTGCACGTCGTCGCGGCGGCTCAGAAGGCCGGCGGCGAGGCGGCATACATCGACGTTGAGCACGCGCTCGAGCCTGCATATGCCCGTGCGCTGGGCGTCGATATCGACAGTCTGCTCATCTCACAGCCCGATACCGGCGAGCAAGCGCTCGACATCACCGAAAGTCTCGTCCGCTCGAGCGCGGTTGATGTTGTTGTTGTTGACTCAGTCGCGGCTCTTATCCCGCGCATCGAGCTTGAAGGTGAAATGGGCGACTCCGTCGTCGGCGCGCTTGCAAGACTCATGTCGCAGGCAATGCGCCGTCTGGCAGGCTGCATCTCGAAAAACGGCTGCACCGTTATATTCATAAACCAGCTGCGCCAGAAGATCGGCGTTATGTACGGAAACCCCGAAACCACCCCCGGCGGTCTTGCGCTTAAATACTATGCCTCGGTACGCATCGATGTACGCAGGATTGAAACGCTCAAGGTCGGCGGCGAAATGATAGGCAACCGCACGAGAGCAAAGGTCATAAAGAACAAGTGCGCCCCCCCGTTCAAGGAGGCGGAATTCGATATTATGTACGGTGAGGGCATATCCAAGGTCGGCGAGATCGTCGATCTTGGCGTCAAGCTTGAAATTATCGACAAGGCCGGCGCGTGGTTCACCGTCGGCGAGCAGCGCATCCAGGGCAGAGATGCGGTGAAGGAATATCTGCTTTGCAATCCCGAGGTCTGCGCGAATATCGAGCAGCAGATACGCGATAATGCGTACAAGCTTATGAGTCCGCAGGCGCGCAAGGCAGCCCAGGCGGCCGGCCGCGCGGTGGATGTTTCCGCCGACGATTTTGAAGGCTGATACAAGTGACGCTGCGTGAGATCAAGCAGACCTCGTCCGAGCGCTTCACGCTCGTTTTCGACGACGGAACGGAGCTTAAAACGACACTCGGTATAATAACCGAGCGGTTTATACACTCCGGAATGGACTTTGACGAGGATGCATATAACGAGCTTGTTTCAGCATGCACGCTCGCCCTTTCCAAGGCAAGGGCGCTGAGGATCATAAACGCCCGTCCGATGTCGCGCGAGGAGCTGCGCAAACGGCTCGTTGAAAAGGGCGAAACGCCCGAAAATGCCGAGGCGTGTGCCGAATGGCTGTGTCAAATGGGGCTCATTAACGACGCCGAATACGCCGGAAGCGTTGTTAGGCACTATGCCGCCAAGGGCTACGGCGCATCTCGCATAAAGCAGGAGCTGCGTCGGCACGGCCTTTCGCGCGAGCTTTGGGACGAGGCAATGGAGCAGATGCCCGAGCAGGACGAATATCTTGCGCGATTTCTTAGCTCAAGGCTCACCGATCCCGGCAACCGGGCGCAGGTCAAGAAGGTCTCGGATGCGCTGTTTCGGCGCGGCTACTCGTGGGATCAGATAAAACACGCACTTAATGAATTTGATACTCAAGGTGATTACTGAATGGACAGGACAATTGCCCTAATTTCTCTGGGCTGTGCAAAAAACCTCGTTAACAGCGAGCAGATGCTGTATCTGCTGAGCGAGGCAGGCTATGCGCTCGCTCCGTCTCCCGACGGCGCAGACGCCGTTATAATAAACACCTGCGGCTTTATAGACGCCGCAAAAAGCGAAGCGATCGACACGATCCTTGAAATGGCAAAGCTCAAAGCCGAGGGCAGACTCGGCAAGATCATAGTGACCGGCTGCCTTACCGAACGCTACCGCGCCGCAGTTACCGATGAGCTTCCGGAGGTTGACGCCATCCTCGGCGTCGGCAGCTTCGGCGATATCGTTCCTGCTGTGAACGCAGTTTTTGAAGAAAAGCCGGTTAGCCTTTTTGCGGACAACAGTGCCCCCGTGGACGAGATACCGCGCGTTGTAAGCACCGGCCCGTCATGGGCATATCTGCGCATCGCCGAGGGCTGCGATAACTTCTGCGCCTTCTGCGCAATACCGTATATCCGCGGCAGATACCGCTCGAGAGAGATAGAAAACGTCATCGAGGAGGCTCGTGACCTCGCTGCGCACGGCGTGAAGGAGATCATCGTCATCGCGCAGGACATAACGCGCTACGGCACGGATCTTTACGGAAAGCGCTGCCTTGCAGAGCTTTGCCGCCGGATAAGCGAAATTGACGGCGTTGAATGGATACGGCTGCACTACACCTATCCCGATCAGTTCGATGATGAGCTTATCGACGAAATAGCGTCGAATCCCAAGATCGTAAAATATCTGGACATACCCATCCAGCATATAAATAACAAGATTCTGAAAAACATGAACAGGCACGGCACGGGCGACGATATACGCGCACTGTTTAAAACTCTGCGCCGCCGCATCCCCGGACTTGTTCTGCGCACAAGCCTTATTGCCGGTCTGCCCGGCGAGGGCGAGGATGAATTTGAAGAGCTGTGCAGCTTCCTGCTTGAAGCCAAGATCGAGCGCGCCGGCGTTTTCCCCTTCTCTCCCGAGGAGGGCACCCCGGCAGTGAAAATGGAGCATGTTCCGTTTGAGGAAGCTCAGCGCCGCGCGGATCTCATCATGGATATTCAGGCTCGCATAATGGATGATTTCGCAGCCTCGCTCGTCGGGCAGGTTCTGCCGGTCATCTGCACCGACCACGATGCCGACGGCAACTGGATCGGCCGCAGCTGCTATGACTCGCCCGACATCGACGGCCTTGTTGTTTTCGAAGGCCGCGGCGGCGAGGGGCAGATCGTTCCCGTGCGCATAACCGCCGTTTCCGACGACGGCAACCTTATCGGACTGGAGGAATAATCATGAACACACCTAATAAGATCACCGTTGGCAGAATAATTCTTGTTCCCGTTTTCATGGTGCTGCTGTATCTCGACCTTCCGTACTGGGCGCTCGCGGTTTACATAATTGCGTGCGTGAGCGATCTTATTGACGGCAGGATCGCAAGAAAGTACAACCTTGTCACCGATTTCGGCAAGTTTATGGATCCTCTTGCGGATAAAATGCTTGTGCTGTCGGCAATGTGCTATTTCGTCGAGGTCGGACTTATGCCCGGATGGGTGGTTGCGATAGTTCTGCTGCGTGAGTTCGGCGTTTCGGGTCTGAGACTGCTTGCAGTCGAGCAAGGCATAGTCATTGCCGCCGCTTGGTCGGGAAAGATCAAGACCGGCGTCACGATGGTCGCGCTCGGTATTCTGATCATCGCAACCCAGCCCTGGTTTCCCGCTCCGCAGGTCGTTGCGGTCATATGCTGGGTGCTGATCCTTGCCACAACGCTGTACTCCGGCATCGAATATTTCGTAAAAAACATCAATGTGTTCAAGCACTGCGCTTGACATGAATTGTCCGCAATGGTAATATTCTATTGGCGCTGAACGGAAGAAGTACTTCTCCCCTCGCCCGTACAGAGAGGCTTTGCATTGGCTGAGAGCATGGCCGCGGTGATGAGAAGGAAATGCGTCCGGGAGCCTCGGAGGAGGAAATGCCTCCGCGTATGCCGCGTTAAGGCTTTTAAGCTACAAAAGAGAGTGGAACCGCGTAAATCACGCCTCTCATGGTCACGGCCATGAGAGGCTTTATTTTTCATAAGGAGTTTAATTATGAAGCTTTATAATTCTGCAACAAGAAAGAAAGAGGACTTTGTTCCCAATCATCCGGATATAGTCAAGATGTACACCTGCGGCCCGACGGTGTATCACTTTGCGCACATCGGAAACCTCCGCTCGTACATCATGGAGGACGTTCTTGAAAAGTATCTGCGCTATGCCGGCTATAACGTTAAGCGCGTAATGAATATTACCGACGTCGGCCACCTCACGAGCGACGCCGACGAGGGCGAGGACAAGATGCTCAAGGGTGCAAAGCGCGAGCACAAGTCCGTCATGGAGATTGCAAAGTTCTACACCGACGCATTCTTCTCCGACTGCGCAAAGCTCAACATCAAGACCCCCGACGTTGTTGAGCCTGCAACAAACTGCATCGACGAGTATATCAAGATAATCTCCAAGCTCATGGACACGGGCTATGCATATTTTGCCGGCGGCAACGTGTATTTTGACACCTCGAAGCTTGAACGCTACTATATTTTCAACGACTTTAACGCCGACGATCTTGATGTAGGCGTGCGCGAGGGCGTTGAGGAGGACGTGAACAAGCGCAACAAAAACGACTTCGTTCTGTGGTTTACAAAGTCCAAGTTCGAGGATCAGGCGCTCAAATGGGACTCTCCTTGGGGCGTCGGATATCCCGGCTGGCACATTGAGTGCTCCGGCATATCCATGAAGCACCTCGGCGAGGATCTTGACATTCACTGCGGCGGCATAGACAACGCTTTTCCGCATCACACCAACGAGATCGCTCAGTCCGAGTCCTACCTCGGCCACAAGTGGTGCAACTACTGGATGCACGTTCTGCATCTGAACACAAACTCCGGCAAAATGAGCAAATCAAAGGGCGAATTTCTGACCGTTTCGCTGCTCGAGGAAAAGGGCTATGACCCCCTCGCCTACCGTCTGTTCTGCCTGCAGAGCCACTATCGCAAGTCGCTCGTGTTCAGCTGGGAAAACCTCGACAACGCACAGGGCACCTATAACAAGCTCATAAACCGCGTGGCCGCGCTCAAGGCAAGCGGCGAAGCAATCGACGAGGACGCAATGGCGGCGCTCAAGTCCAAGTTCACCGCAGCCCTTGACAACGACCTGAACACCTCGCTTGCCGTCACCGCGCTGTACGATGTTCTTAAATACAAGACCAACGACGACACAAAGCTTGCCGCGATCGCCGACTTTGACAAGGTGCTCAGCCTCAGTCTTATCGAAAAGGCCGACGCACGCCGCGAAGAGCTTAAAAAGCAGGCCGTTTCCGGCGGCGCGGAGTTCACCGTTATCTCCGAGTCCGGCGAGCAGAATGCAGAGATCGAGGCGCTGCTCAAGGCGCGCGCCGAGGCAAAGAAGGCCAAAAACTTCGCTGAGGCCGACCGCATCCGCGATGAGCTGAAGGCTCAGGGCATCGAAGTCACCGATATCCCCAACGGCGCAAAGTGGAAAAAGATCTGAGAATTTTGCAATAACGTTCATGAAAAGCAGTCGCGTCAGCTTATACTGCCGCGGCTGTTTTTTATATGTTAATACGAATTTACTCAATGCCCTGCGAATAAGCGTTCTGTTAATTTGCGTTGCTTGCTGCAGCGGCTCTTTTGACTGTATAATCAGTCTATCAACTCAAGGAGGCATAGTTATGTTAGACGAAAATATAAAACAGCTCAGAAAAGCAAAAGGGCTTTCGCAGGAAGAGCTTGCGATAAAATTAAACGTTGTGAGGCAGACCGTATCTAAATGGGAAAACGGTTTATCCGTTCCGGACTCAAGCATGCTTATTTCATTGGCAGACGAATTCGGCGTTTCGGTCAGTGATTTGCTCGGAGAAGCCATAAGCGAGTCAGCTTCCGATGAATTGAGAGCCATTTCCGAAAAGCTCGAGGTGATAAATTTGCAGCTTTCAAACAGGCATTCGTCGAAAGTAAAAACCATTCGCTGGTTGCTTATCTCATTGTGTGCATTTATGGCGGTAATATTTATTGCTTTTGCCGCAATAAACGGCTCCTATATGGACTGGAATTACAACAATCCCGAACTTGCAGTCGCCGGAACGATCCTGCATGGATTTGAATTTGTTTTTGTAAGGCTTGCTCCTATAGTCTTTGCAGCGGCTATTGTCGGTATAGTTATAACATATAAGAGGAGCTGAAATTCAGCTCTTCGGGCAAACACTCGGGCGCACTATATTATTAAAGGCGTGACTTTGGCAGTCACGCCTTTTGCTATTATCCCCGGACGGTGGATAGCTCTGTAATTTTACGCATTCACTTTCTTATGCTTTCTCAGGCTGTCGAAAACGAACAGTATGACCGCTGCCCAGACGAAGGCAAAGGTTATCGCATTTGTCTGCGTGAAGGCTTCGTTATAGATAAACACGCCGACAAGCAGCTGGAGCGTAGGATTAATATACATAAGTATGCCGGAGGTTACGATCGACGTCTCCTTTATGCCCTTAGCAAACAGCATAAGCGGAATTGACGTTATCGGACCTGTTGCTATAAGAAGAAGTGCTTCAGCCGTTGTGAGCGATGAAAATGTCGTAAAGCCGGAAAACTGCGCATATGCTATAAATACAAGCGCGATCGGCAGCACGGCCATCGTTTCCATGCAAATTGACGTCTCACTGTCAGCCTTTATGCCCTTTTTAAGCGCGCCGTACAGTGCAAACGACAGGCCGATAATGATCGCAAGATACGGCACCTCGCCATAGCGGATAACGGAGAACATGACCCCGGCAAAGGCAAGAGCAACGCTCGCCCACTGCACCCGGCTGAGCTTTTCCTTGAAAAATATCGCCCCGATGAGCACGGAAAACAGCGGATTCATGTAGTACGCGAGGCTTGCTTCGAGTATCCTGCCCATTGCGACGGTGAGGATATACACGCCCCAGTTTATTGAGATGAGTATACCGCACAGGAAGAATTTGCGGCGCTCGGACTTGTTTTTTATGATCTTTCCTATCTCGCCGCCGTTCTTTCTTATGAGTATAACGGCAAGGCAGAACACGCAGGAGAATACGATCCTCTGCGCGAGAACATAGGCTGAGTTTACCCCGGCAAGCAGCTTCCAGAATATCGGCAGCAGCCCCCAGAGTATATAGCAGCCTAAAACATTCAGCGATGATCTATTCATTTTTCCGGCGCCTTACATCTCGATCTCGGGGTAGAGCGGAAAACGCTCGCACATCGAAAGCACCTGCTGCTTAACATCGTCAACCGCCTTATCGCCGTCGTTTATTATGCGCACTATCATTTTGCCGATATCGCGCATTTCATCCTCGCCCATGCCGCGCGTTGTGACCGCCGGAGTTCCGAAGCGCATGCCGCTGGTGAGCTTGACAGACTGTGTGTCAAACGGTATGGAGTTCTTATTTGCGGTGATATGCGCCGCGTCAAGAAGCTCCTGCACCTCGTTGCCGGTGCGGCCAAGGCTCATGGTGTCGGCCAGCATAAGGTGGTTATCAGTGCCACCGGATACGAGGCGTATGCCGTTCTCGGACAGGGTATCGGCCAGGACAGCGGCATTTTTCACGACCTGACGCTGATACGCCTTAAATTCCTCGCTCATCGCTTCCTTGAAGCAGACGGCCTTGCCGGCAATTATGTGCATGAGCGGTCCGCCCTGGGTTCCGGGGAACACTGCGCTGTTTATCTTCTTTTTAAGCTCATCCTTGCACAGGATTATTGCGCCGCGCGGACCTCTGAGGGTCTTGTGGGTCGTGCTTGTAACAACGTCGGCATAAGGCACGGGGCTGGGGTGAACGCCGGCTGCGACAAGGCCGCCGATGTGCGCCATATCGACCATGAGGTATGCTCCGACCTCGTCTGCTATCTCACGCATTTTCTTAAAGTCAATTATGCGGGAATAAGCGCTTGCGCCTGCTATTATGATCTTCGGCTTGCACTCGCCCGCTATCCGCATTGCCTTTTCATAATCGATCATCTCGGTCTCGGGATTGACGCCGTAGAAGCAGGCGTTAAAATACTTGCCGGAGATAGACGCCTTCGAGCCGTGCGTCAGGTGTCCTCCGTGGCTGAGATCCATGCCGAGTATCGTATCGCCGGGCTTTAAAAGCGCAAGGTAGACCGCAACGTTTGCCTGCGAGCCGGAGTGCGGCTGAACGTTTGCGTGCTCGGCCCCGAAAAGCTCCTTGGCTCTGTCGATGGCAAGCTGCTCAACGATATCGACATATTCGCAGCCGCCGTAATATCTCGCACCGGGGTAGCCCTCGGCATATTTATTTGTAAGATGGCTTCCCATTGCCTCCATTACGGCGCGGCTGGTGAAGTTCTCCGACGCTATCAGCTCAATATGATCGCGCTGGCGCTCAAGCTCGTTTTTCATTGCGCCGTACAGCTCTGGGTCGCTCATTCTTATAGTATCATAACTCATTTTCCGGCCTCCCGTAAAAGTAATAATATCTTTGCAATTATACGCCATTACATGCTCCTTATCAAGCAAAATCGCGCAATTTTGTCGTTTTGCTCAGGCATCGGTCGAATTTGCTTGAATACGGGAATGGGCTGTGATAATATACACTCGTGAGGTGAGGACATGGCAAAAAAATTGCTTAAAACAGTTCTTATAATTCTCGGCGTTATTCTTCTGGCAGCCGCCGCATTGATCCTCTGGCTGTCGGTCACCGAGTTCAAGCCCGGAGACGTTATGGACGTTAAGGTCGAGGCAAACTCCGAGATCAGCGGCGTTTCGCCGTTTTTGGACGAGGAGTTTTCGGTCATAAGCTGGAACATCGGCTATGCCGGTCTCGGCAAGGGATCGGACTTTTTCATGGACGGCGGCACGAATGTCGCTTCCGCCGATCAGGACACGGTCGCAGCGTCGCTTTTGGGCATATACAAAACGCTTTACTCGTCATCCGACCCGGCGACGATCTTCATGCTGCAGGAGGTCGATAAAAACTCCTCTCGTACCTACGGAAAGGACGAAGCCTACGCGCTTGGCATAAACAACAGCACTTACGCGCTCAACTATTCGTGCAAATTCGTCCCCTACCCCGTGCCGCCTATCGGCCGGGTAAACAGCGGACTTCTGACAACAACGGTGTATGATATTGACTCGGCCGAGCGCATATCGCTTCCCTGCCCGTTTAGCTGGCCGGTCAGCACCGCAAATCTCAAGCGCTGCCTGCTCGTAAGCTATCTGCCCATATCCGGAACAAACAGCAAGCTTGTTATCGTAAATCTCCATCTGGAGGCTTATGACGACGGCGAGGGCAAGATCGCGCAGACAAAGCAGCTGCGTGAATTTATTCAGTCCGAGTACGAAAAGGGCAATTACGTCATAGCCGGCGGTGACTTCAATCAGATATTCCCGAACGGACTTGACAAATACCCCAATACGCATAAGGATCTGTGGGAGCCGGGCACTATAAGTGAGGATATCATGCCGGAGGGCTGGACGCTTGCGTACGATCTCGAAACGCCGAGCTGCCGCCTTCTCAACCAGCCTTATGACCCGTCGGACACCGAGAACACTCAGCACTATGTCATAGACGGCTTCATTCTGTCGCCGAATGTTGAGCTTGTTGCAGTAAACACACTCGACGAAGGCTTCACTTATTCCGACCACAACCCCGTTAAGCTTCAGGTGAAGCTCAGCAGTGAAAAATAATTATAATTCATGGACGGCACGCTGATCGGTGTGTCGTCCATACATTCCAAAAGGAGATCTTTTTATGACAAAAAAGCAGAAAGTTATTGCGATCATTGCCTTTGTGCTGATCATCGTTCTGATCGCGCTTATATGCGTCAGCCTTCAGAGCAAAAAGGACGGCGGAACGCCCGACGACACTCAGGCGAGCGCATCACCTTCCGAGAGTCTTGAGCCTACGCCGGAGCCTACCCCCACTCCCCTGCAGTTCACGACCGCACCCGAGGGCTATTTTAACGACGCGCTGTTTATCGGCGACTCGCGCATGGTGGGCATTCAGATGATGGAGACGATCGACGGAGCAACATTCTTTACGACCGTAGGTCTCAGCCTGACCGGTGCAATGAGCACAAGCGCCGACGTTTCCGGAGTCGGCACGACCACGCTTCCTGCACTGCTGCAAAGCAGGCAGTTCGGCAAGGTATATGTCATGCTCGGCATAAACGATATCGGCGGCTCGGTCGAGGCGCTCAAGCAAACCTACAGCAATCTTATTGATAAGATCCGCGATCTTCAGCCGGACGCGATAATCTACATCATGTCCAACCTCCACGTTTCCGCAACGCAGGATTCGCGCGGCACTGCGGTGAACAACGCGAATCTCAATAATCTCAATGATTACACCAAGACCCTCGCCGACGGCGAGACGATCTTCTATCTTGAGTGCAACGATCTGTTCGACGACGCAAACGGCACGCTTTCCTCGGACATTACCTCTGACGGTATCCACCCCGACGGCAACGCCTATAGAAAGTGGGGCGAGTGGGTCAAGCAAAATGCAATAGTGAAGTAAGAGCAAGACACCCGACCGACGTCGGGTGTCTTGTAGTTTTTGATTTATTTGCCCATGTATCTGTAAATAAAAGTCACGATTTGTCCGCGATTGCAGCCATCATTGGGCGAAAATGTTGTAGGTGTGGTTCCTGTTGTTATATTCATTGCTGCTGCCCACAGCACAGCATCATAGAAATAGTCGCCTTTGACAACATCATAGAACGGATTGTTGCCGGAAATCATCGGCTTATTTGCCATACGCCACAGGAATGTCACTGTTTGCGCACGGGATACCGTTGCATTAGGGCTGAATGTTGTATCTGTCGTACCTTTGGTTATACCTTCCGAAACTGCCCATAGAACCGCTTTGTAATAATAATCATCGCGTTTTACATCATAAAACGGGTTTGACATTCCAACCGGTTCCGGTTTACCGGCTGCACGCCAGAGGAAAGTAACAGTCTGTGCGCGGGTACACGTTTTTTTAGGTTCAAAGGTCGTAGGCGTTGTGCCCATTGTTATTTCATTATCTACAGCCCATTTGACGGCATCATAGCAATAGTCGGTCGGATGCACATCGTAAAAACTATACGAGCTGCCGAAATTGAAATGTGCAGACCAAAGAGACTCGTTACCGGCGCCTACCGGTACGTTAATCCATTCGGAAGGTGAGCCTTCATAGTTTGCAACCTTCAGATCGTGGCAATTATAGAAAGCATAATCTCCGATACTGCTGATCGAGCTTGGAAGGTCAACTTCCGTTATGCGTGCATATGTTCCTTCGCTTTTTGATGAGTGAGTAGCAAACAGTCGTTCGGGTATCACCGAAACCGATTTCCCGAACGTTACTTTCAGCGAATCAGAATTTGAGCCGACATTATAAAACGGCGGAGCAATAAATAGTACCGGATTTTCACTGATCGATGATTGTATATTATCCTTGATCGTGCCATTTATTTTTATTGACTCCAGACTGGTGCAATGAGCAAAGCAGCCCTCGATCAACGTGCAATCACCGTTTATGGTAAGCTCCTTAAGTGAATGACAGTACAAAAACGCATATTTACCGACAGTGCAGTTGCCGTCTATCGTCAGTGACTGTATGCCACTCTCACGAAATGCGTTTGTGCCAATAGATTTTACTCCGCTTCCCAGACGGACCGTCTTCAGATCGTGGCAGTTGTTAAATGCGCCCAAGCCTATACTTGTCACCGAATCAGGGATCGTAACGTTGGTAATGTGAGGATAGTATCCTTCACTTTTGGAATATGTAGAGTCAAACAGATTACTCGGTATAGCCGTGACTTCCGGGCCGAAAGTAACATTCAGGTAATCGGAATTTGCTCCAATGTTATAGAATGTGTTATCAACGGTATAAACTTCATTTAGATCTCCGTTAATGGTGATCGAATTCAAGCTTGTGCAATTGGCAAACGCCTGCTTTCCGATGCGGTTAACAGTTTCAGGCAGGACGAGCTTTTGAATAGTGGTGCAGTTTTTAAAAGCATCCTGATGTATGTTTCTGACCTTGTATGTCACTCCGTCATAATCAACTTTCGACGGTACGCTCACGGACGACGACGAACCGTTGTACTTTTTCACACAAGCGACCCCGGTTTCGATCACGAATGTAAAATCTCCACTTCTAAACGTATCGTCTGCCAAAGCTGACATCGGCGCAAGGCTTAATAACATTATCAAGACAAGCACTGTGCTAAGAAAACGTTTTCTCATCTAATATCCTCCTAAAACGATTACAAATTTCGCGATATTGGTAAACAAATTATATTGTACTGTATATCTTTTTGTCAATACACACTTGAGATTTTATGCTAATACCGTCATGCCATTGAGTACATCAAAAAACTGCACCGCACGGAGGATATCCGTGCGGCGCAGTTGTATTTTGTAGGGCATATTCTACCGAATTGAAGGCCGCGGCGCGGCACGCAGTACCGGCATAGTGGAAAACGACCTTGCAATTGCCCTCTTCGTGAGGTATTATACCACATTTTGTTTACCCGACAAATAGTGAAAGTTTGCAAATTTGCGTGCTTTTGTTTGTCTATTTTGTTAAAGCGCACATGTCAGGACAATATCAGGTAAGTCGGTGACAAATTTGAATTTGCCGCCGGTTCCTTTTCTCCTAAACGAAAAAACAGCCGCCACACTGTGATGACTGTTTTCATTGGTCGGAGTGTAATTATAGGATTTCAGAAAACACAGATATATCAACGGTTTGCTGGCAGTCGGCAAGAGGTACTTATTCTAAAGTCCATTAACGATTTATAAGTAGTCAACAAGAGACGTTTTCAACATACGGTTAAAAAATTTCTTGAAGATATATAGAATTTACTATATAATTAACCGACATGGAATATATAAGCTGGGGAATAGAATTATGGCATATGAAGAATTGCTATCTATTAAGATACATAATGTGAGCGATTTAATAGATTTTGTTAAAGCAAATCATTTGAAAAAATTTCACAACACAACTAATGCAATGACATTTTATCGCGGGCAGAGCAATTATGAATGGCATCTGGAACCAGCGGTATATAGAAATGGGAAATTTCAAAATGAATCAATATATATAAAAGAGTTTGAACGACTTAGACCGACCGACTTTTCATATGATAATAATTTTGATAAATTAGTCAAAATGCAACACTATGGGTTACCAACTCGGTTATTGGATATAACAACCAATCCACTTGTGGCATTGTTCTTTGCATGTCAACATAACTTTGACAAAGATGGTTCGTTTTACTACTTTTCCACTCCAACATTTTGGGAAGATAACTGGGCAGTAAGTTTTGTTACAGATTATGTTTTTAACCCAGAAACATGTGTTCAAGAACTATTAAAGCGAGCAAGTGAGCAAAATGGATTTCCAAGTGTATTTTTGGAGAATAGCGATACAGTAAACACTATTATGCACACATTGACAGTTCCTGCTCATGCAATTTTGCCAAGATTGACTAACCAAAGAATACTTCAGCAGAGCGGCGGTTTTTTGCTATTTGGTATGTCAATTACAGGGATTGAGGTCAGTAAAAATCCGGGAACATGCGGGCGAAAATATATCAAATTTTCAAAATTGGATAAGGACCAAGAGAGACTTTTGTGCCCTATAATTAAAAAAATAAGGATTCCCGCTGAGTTCAAAAAGAGCATTGTTGAAGAACTTGATTTATTAAATATAAATGAAGGTTTTCTCTTTCCAGAGTTAGAGTATCAAGCGAAGAATATTATTAGGTATATAATGACATGAACGCAAAACATCAAAGAAATATTATGAAATTTTCCTCTCTTAAATGCAAAGATCCTATGTGAAAGTCATTATTTCGCGAGAACAACGCCGCCCAGCAGGACAACGGGCGGCGTTTTCATATATAAAACCATGAAGGGAGGTCACTTCCAGCCCGGTGCCGTCAAGATTTATGCGCAAATTTAATTTGCAGACTCCGGCCGAATGAGGT
>ENA-ORML01000384-ORML01000384.1-human-gut-metagenome-genome-assembly--contig:-NODE-384-length-54369-cov-7.577420_pt1 | contig 54369 bp, 44 predicted proteins | sample MGYA00242103_ERZ508995 | MGnify/ENA primary metagenome ERZ508995 (study PRJEB26280, sample SAMEA2338702) | human gut metagenome | biome: human gut; feature: human-associated habitat; material: faeces... | reverse complement strand
TCTGTCTGTCTGTCTGTCTGTCTGTCTGTCTGTCTGTCTGTCTGTCTGTCTGTCAAAAATTGTACACTCCACAATAGTACCGTCAACTCCTTCTATAATTATTATTTACTCAAAATCACCTTGTTTTCCAGCTCCTGCCCTAACATATGTTTCTGAAATTGCGATATAAATAATGTTATAAGTCTATCTCTATTGTAATTTGAATAAAAGCTTGAGTGATTTGTCAACAACAATCTTCTGGTAAATCGATGCGGATGCCATAAAGGAACTGGTTCCGGTTCAGAAACATCAATAACTGCGCCAGATATCCCCCGATGGTTTAATGCATATTGTAAGTCTTTAAAAACAACAGCACTGCCACGTCCAACATTGAAAAAAATACAGCCTTTTTTCATTTGCCCAAATCGGTTCACATTCCAATAATGTACAGAATCAGGGTTCTCTGGCATTGCAGATACGATAAAATCACAGTATGGAAAAAGCTCTTCACTATTTTCAAGCTTATACGACTCTGTAAAAATATCCTCCGGATTTCTGCCGGTTCTAGATACTCCGTATACACAGCGACAATCTAACGCCCTTAGTTTACGTGCTATCTTCTTGCCGATATCACCACATCCCCAGATTCCAACACATGCTTTGGACAATTCGATGTCCATCCGAGAATCCATTGCAAGACTCCGATTAAAAAGGAATCCCCGGGAACTGAGATAATTAGCCAATGAACGCTTTCCCATACATAGCATTCCGCCAATCACATACTCTGCAATCGGATCACCGTACACACCACTCGCCGTCGCCAGCGTAACATTGGGATTTGCATACAACGAAGAATCATCATATCCATTCGTTCCAGCAGAACTCAATTGTACAAAAGATAGATTTGACAGTTTTTTCAAATTTTCCCTTTCAGTCACCCCGCCCCCAAGAATAATTCGAATATTCTCTACTTTTTTTGCAGGAACCTCTGTAAAGTCTCTATATAGTTCAAACCCGTAATCTCTAATTACAGACGATAATTCCTCATCTGCTATGCTACAGAGTACTATTTGTGGTCCATTCATAGCTCAAGATTTTCCTTCCTTTTTCCCTTCAAACACACGCGCTCCTCAACAGCATAATCTTAGGCGTTTAGTATTGGTTTTATATTTCTCGCTTGTGATAAGATAGACGTTTTTGATTATACAGCTCTTGCTTCGTTCCCAATCCCAACTTCTATTTTTTTGAACGTTTTCTAATAATACCAATAATCTGAATTCTCTCCTCTTTACGGAACCCAAGCAGAAAAAGAAACACCAGATATACCACTGTACACACAACAACTTTTACCAGCAACCATAACCAGTCGCTATATATGATATATCGAAGAATGAGTTGCGTGCTTACAATTGCCAGCAATACTGGTGGTATACATTGGGCATATACTACTTTGTAGAACTGTTTTAGGTTTAAATGCAGCACCTTATGATACACAATATTCAGTAGTACCAGATTTATAAAGAAAGCCACACAGATAGAGATGGACGAACCAAGTGCGCCTAATTGCGGTGTAATTATAAAAGACAAACCCACGTTAATTGCCCCAATAACCAACGCACTAATAGCCTGATATTTTACCTTATTGCGAATAGACAGCAGTGTATTCGCAATCTGCTGCGGATACAGGAAAATACTCGGAGCTATGAGCAAGACAGTGCAAATACCACTAATCCGATACTTACTTCCCATCCACAATTCAATAAACTCTGTACCAACAGTACAAATACCTGCAAACAACAAACCAAGTACACATATCTGATATTTTCCAACCTTAATCATAATGTTTTCAATGCCGTTATTATCCATATTGTAGTCTAATCGCGCTACCATAGGCATAAAGAGTCCGTTGATTGCATACGCAAACGAAAAGAAATAGCCTTCCAATTGGGAGGCAGGCGCAAATCTCGCAATTTCTATACTTGTAGATGTAACTCCAAGGATCGATGGCGCAATATTGAAAATTAATCGCTGTGCAAACGCCAAAACAGTAACCCATATTGAGAAACCAAACAATTCGCGTAACAGAACTTTATCACTTACCCGAAAGTTTGGGCGAATCATTTTACCTTTACTTATGATCCATAACTTGAGCAAAATTGTGGCAATACCGGACACAGCATTCATCAACACCAAAGCAATTACACCATAATTGGTTAACAATGCTACAACTGTCAGGAAGATTGCAAACAACTTCTGAAATAGTTCGCATATTTTTAGCCATACAAATTTTTCATATGCATTCAACACACCAGATAGTGGTGTAAACGGAAATGCGAAAATACTGTATGTAGCAAAAATAAAAAATATTTTTTTCAACGTATTACGTTCGGAAATACTTAGGCCAACATATATATTGTCAATCAACAGATACACAATGAATAGTACGATAGAAATGACCACATCAATGACTATGTAAAGCTTGAAAACATACCCCATTACATTGTTTATCTGCATCACATTGTTTTCTGCTTTGTATTTTGAGATAAAGCGTGTTACTGAGGCAGCTAGTCCGAAATCCATCATGAAAACAGCAACCAGCGATCCAGCAAGCGTGTATAAACCATAATTTGCATCACCAATATGGTTCTTCATCCACGGTGTGTATAAGAGCGATGCAATTGTGCTGATAATTATGCCCAAGTATGAAATGATTGCTCCAGACTTTATCTGAGAATTATTATTCTGCTTCATTTTTAGCCTCCTGAAGCATATTTTCATAAGCATGTGGATATGCTTTTGACAATTCTTCAAAGGTCTTCATGTACCTGCCCTGATATATTGCTTCACGTCCAAGCTGAACAGTCTGCTGTTCTTCACTTAGAATAAAAATTCTGTGATACTGGTAGGTTCGCATAATAGGTGTATCGTTCTGTACTGCCATGAACATCAGCCAGATATCGCCAGTCTTAATAGCATACTTCTTAATCAGTTCCTGGTTGCAGGCATCCACATACAAGGCATTGGGAGGGAGCAAGCACCCGCCTCCCGGGGATGCGAGAATACGAAAAGAAGGTTTTGTCAGTCCTACTTTACTATTGGTTGTCCATCTTCCCGGATTTAAAATTTTCTCTCCATCAAATGTCAACAACTGTCCACGATCACACACAATACAGTTTTGATTATTTTTCCAAACATCATAGAGCCGTTCTACCATATATTTGGGAAACAGAATATCATCATCAAACATCATGATACACTCATCAGACTTCTGTTCAGCAATCAGCTTATAGTAGCGTTTATGCCCAAAGAGATTGTCGCAGTATCGTATTTCCAATCCAACTTTTTGAAATTCACAAATGCTTTCCGGGAACTCGAAATTCTTAAATTCATCTTTTGCAAGCCAAAGAATTACACGATCCGGTTTCATTGACTGCATAAAAAGTGTCCGAAGAGTGTATTGCACCGAATCGATCCGATCCGGAAAAGATGTCAATGTAAAAATCAGCTTTGTTTCTCGTTTCTCTCTATTTAGAGAAAGGGATTGTATAGGGACATTTCTAATCTGTTCCCGTTTTCTCTTGCACAAATAGCGATACCAGATTCCTCCAAGAACAGGAATCCGTATCCGCTCTGGAATCATCAGTCTCTCATCAAGTTCCATTTTCATAACATTGCACCTCCCGATCTCTTGAGTTTCTTTTTCACCATTGTAAGGAATTCCCGCAGCCCATAATGCCTGAAAATATTTACAGATATCTCAACACGGTCGCAGAAGCGCAACCATACCGATGTTGTCATCGTTTTCTCATTCTGTTCAATATAGTTCATCTCCGGGACTACATATTGAGGATGCCGGATTGGAAAATCAAGTTCTTTTCCGGGGATATAGAATCTCCTCACACGCTTCGGAATCAGCAATGGATCGGAAACAATACTGTGGGTGGCATTCTCACTAACGCCAAAATTTTGCACGAGATTGAGACGAGGCACAATCGCCATCCTGGAATTCACATGCGCCCCCATTCCGATGATAGATTCCCAATGTGCGATTCCGCTTTCTTTATGTCGCTTTGCATAAGATATCCACTTCTTTGCACGATCTCCGTATAGCTTCCACACATTATTCAAAGCAACTGCATCATCAATAAAAACATATGTTTCATCCCAGGTTTCCGCAGTTCTTCTCCAACTCGCCCATGCTCCTGTTCCAGTAAAAGAAAACAAATAATCGTAAGGGTAGTCTTTGTACTCACCCAGATAGTTATATCCACAAATATGACTAATCCGCTCATCAAACTCATATTTGTCCAGTAGTTCTTTACAATATAAATAAAATGACTGCACTGGAACCTGATCATCTTCTAAGATAATACATTTATTCACCAGAGAAAAGGCCCATTTATCCGCATAAAACGTAGATGGATCACAGCCCATATTTTCCTCGTGATAGTTTTTAATCACCTCACAGTCCCAGTCGATGTCCTCTACGATCTTTCTGCACTTTATAATTCCCTGTAAATCATCAGGTCTATCCTTTCTAGGACCATCCTGCCATAACAAAAGTTTTCTGGGACGCGCAGCTTTCACACTGTCAAACACTTTCTGCAGTGTATCATCTCTGACAAAAAAGATAATCATCACCGCAACATCAATTTTCCACGGTTTCATTTTTCAACCTCGTTTCTGCATGATTATCGCTGCTACATAGCTGTTCAATTACCAGCGGAGCCAAAAACCAGGTAACAAACATCAATGGAAGAGCAGCTTCTATTGGATTGGTAAAGCCAACAAAAAGCAGAATGGCAAATATTGGTATAAATTGCCGGCCTTTATCCCCAAGACTTTCTTTTATTTTTTTATAACTATGAAAATATACGTAATAAAATGGTATTGCCCCCATTAAGCCCAACATCGCAGGTATCACTAAAAAAGTTGCATGTCCATAAAAATTCAAACTCCTATTGCCCCAAATCGGCGAACGAAAAAATGCAATTATTGATTTTTCATATAGTTCTATCCGACCAGATAAGTTATAACCAGAACCATCTCCCCACATAAAAAAAGAATAGACTTCATACAGCCGAATAGACATGGACTCCGATGGTACTGTATCTGCCGCCAGCTTAATCAAAGATGGTACTAGCGGCAACAATCCAATAATGACTATGGACAGAATTATTATTTTCTTTGACCCAGAATAGTGAATCATCAAAAAAAACAGCATTCCAACAATCGCAGCAAAAACAGCCAAAGTATATTGCGCAATCAGCAAGAAACTCATTTGGGTTATAATCAGAACCGCTGTAGTTGATTTGACAATGACAGGTCTGCTCTTAAAAAAAGTAATCGACAGTAGAGCAATCACTATTGGAATACTATATACGAACCCATAATGTCCTATATTTAATTTTCTTAATTCGTCGCTGTAATTCCCCCATGATCTGGTAACATTTGCGTTAATCTCCAACGCAGTTCTTGTTGTTATCTCGACATATAATATTAACAGAAAGCCCATAAGAATCAGAATATTCTTCTTATGATTTGTTGCCTTCAATCTCACTATCTTAAGAAGAAATAATGGAAAAAACATCATAAATAGCTGATAAAATTTGCTGTAAAATTTTTTGAAAAACAAATTTGATGTGGTGTTGCTAATATCAGTGGCATCCACAAGTAAAGCATATAATAGACCGATAATCACAAAAATTGCAAAGTATCTCAAGGCTTCTATCGATACTTTGAATTGGGTACTAATTAGGATATATACAATACTTATCAGGACAATCTGTAAGATGCCAACTCTAGCAGAAACAGATGGCAGTATGTAATAAGATGTGAATCCGACCAACGCAATCCAATCCAATAAAGAAAATTTTTGGCTACGGTATATCATATTCTGTCTCTCCTTCTTTACTTATCCCTATCCGCCATTTTCTGATATAGTGAAAGATACTTGTCTATCTGAACATACTTTTCAAAATTGCGTGCAACATTTTCTACGCATTCCACTGAATAATCCTCCTTAGGACAAGAAAGTAAATGCCTCACAGCCTGGGTCAGCTTTTCAGCGTTTTGATTTTCCACCAACACCCCACACGCTTCTGTAACCAATTCCGCGGTTCCTGTATTACTGTAAGCTGCAACGGGTGTCCCACAAGCCATTGCTTCAGCTGTAACCAACCCAAACGTCTCAAAAGAGGAGGGATTTACAAAAATATCCGCTGCAGCATATAACTCAGCAAGTTCACGCTGATTTTTCGTATATCCCACAAATTTTATATTATCATCTGATTGAAGTCCGTTGCGATTACCGACCAACAATACTACAGCGTCTTTAGACAAGCAGTTGCTAAGCTTGCGAAACTCTTGAACCCCTTTTTCACCAGACCATCCCTGTGCAACACCCAGTACAATCTTTTTTGATGCCGGAATATCATATCTGTTGCAAACCTCAGCACGATTAGTATATGGTTTAAAAATGTCGGTATTAATCCAGTTATAGATGTGGGTATACTCCCTTGGATTCAGCAAAGGCGAATTTCTTACATCTTCTGTCGTCCACTGGGATACTCCATTACAGTACAGATATTCTATCCGAGAGAATAAATCCTTTTTGCGTTTAAAAATCTTTTCGACTCGGCGTTGATACATTCTTGAAACCGCTGGACAGTATGAACATCCATAACACCACCGTTTGCAATTTCCATATTTTTTATAATGTGTGCAGTATCCCGTATAATACCAACAATCATGGAGTGTAAGCAATACGTTTATTTTTTCTTCTCCCAAACATTGTATCAGAGTAGGCAGATGAATATAGTTACTGTGCAAATTATGCAGGTGAACAACATCTGGCTTTAGCAATTTAATTTTTTCGCAAGCTGCTTTGGTTGCAAGTTTTGAATGCCATCCCTGATCTTTTCCAGCACGTCTTAGGGCTGCATGTATTTTGTGGTCCAGTTGGGAACCAATTCGATAGAAATACGCAGGATTATCAGCATTTGCACATGCTGTTGCCCAAAATATATAGGATTCGTGTCCTTTCGCGTAAAGCATCTCATGGATATCCTGCACGATATGTCCAGTACTTCCCACTCCATATACAGCATTAATCTGAATTATTTTCATGGATTTCCTCTTATTACTATTAATATAGAAGTCTTATGCAATAATTTGACTTTGAGATTTGTAAAATCAATAATGAGCATAGAACTGTTCCTCCACACATTGCCGCGAAGCACATAAAGGGATTTACAGCTATACAGGTATTGAACAGAAACGGAAAAATTTCAGGCAATACCGTTAAAAATAATCTCTGTGTCATAAAAATCAGAGTGCTCATTTTCCTCATCCAGGCACAGTATCTCCCCACAGGCAGCCGTAAACTGATCAAAAAACTCAAAATGCAGAATACCGTGGGAATCATCATAATAGTCAAATCAATTCCTGTATGCCCTCCCGATATTTTTCGAATCAATAGGGCTTCTGCCAACATCACAAGAGTGCAGCAGCATGATAAACACGCCATAGGTAGGGGATTCATTTTATCCTTATGGGCAACCAGGTATCTGCCAACCAGGATTAACGGAAACGCATAGAATAACCACCCCCTTGCCCCACCGATCCAAAGGTTCTCAAATTCAACAAAACGTGCAAAGCCCGGAAGCTGATAACCTATAAATTGGTACGTGAGAGAAAGTGCTCCGATCATGTAGCACAAAATTCCTAGCGCGTTAACAGCGGCATTCGGTAATCTTTCAGTAAGCCAAAAGGTTAGCAATGTACCGATTGCCAACATTGGCATAAACCAAATTGTATAAAAGGTTGAGTTAAAAACCCATCTCTGAACTTCCCAAATAATATAGCTAACTGAAATAGAACTCCAGTCCCAATGCCAAATTGTAAAAATCAGATAGGGAATACTCCACAAAAGATATATTCTATAAATTCTACAAACCTGTTTTTTTACAATACTCCATCGTGCTTCTTTGTTATCAATCCCCTCAAGCTTATTATAAAGAAGAAACCCACTGATGGTCATAAAGAGCGCAACGGCCACCGCATACAAGGAAAGTGCTTCTCCCAATAGACCAGGCAGTGAACCATGCTCGCTAAAATAATGGTAAAAGAGAATCAGAAATGCACACAAAAATTTTCCGATATCAATTCCTGGATACACGGATTTTGTGATTCTACTTCCCATTTCGTTTCCTCCTCTACTTCAAATTTGCCTGTTCGATTATATGAATTAAAATACGATCCATACGCTCCCGTTCATGGTGCTCCACACCACAGTCATATGCCTTCTTTGCATACTCTAAAACTAGGTCTGGGTTATATACCAAATCCATCAATTTCTCTGAAATTTGTTCATAACTGATTGCCGTCACTGCGGAGTCGTATCGATTAAAGTAATCAATCGGTGCAATATCCTTACCTCCGACCGCAAAAATGCACTTTCCGCTTCTCAGATAATCTGTAATCTTGGTAGAGAAGGAAAGTCTGGCTGTGTTCCTGAATTTCTTTTCAAGGCTCTCCACAAAAACAAGAATATCTGCTTCTTTCTGAACCCCATTCACCTGCTCCAGTATCAAAGCACCTTTAACAGAGCAGCCGTTACGATTCAGCAATTTCTTCTGCTCTTCCGTCAAAGAATCTGTGGTGTAAATATCAAGCATAATCTTAATACCATCTCGATTGATTCCTCCAAAAGCCTCCGCAATTGCTGCCAGAGATTTCCAACGGCCAATAATCAGCTTACCCGTGTATACCATCTTAATCGGATTTCCAACTTGATAAGCCTTAAACGGATCGAAATCAATCCCTTTTGTCATAACTACGCTATCCACCTCCAAAAGCCTGTCATACTCTTCCTTCTGTTTTGGTGAAATTACCATTAGCTTCGTGCTATGTTCAACAATATACTTCACATATTTTCGCAGAATGTGTCGATGAATCAGAGAAATCGGATTTTTATGTACAGACCTGTAGGTGTAATTGTCATCCGCTAAATAGGACACCACAGGTTTTTGAGTACGGCTAATAATATACTTCTGAATTCTTCCCATATATATTGTTGGATAAATCGGAATAAACAGCACATCCGCGTCAAATTCATCAATAAAATGGTCCAGCTCTGTGTTTTTCCATTTTCCAAATTTCCAAACAAATTCTCGGCAGAAAGATAAGAATTCCCTAACATTACCCTTATAGGAGTATATTTTTTGTTCTTCTTTTGCTGATGGATTGTCCAGACTTGAATTAACAGTCTCGTTATGAACTTTCTTTCCAGTCGTAATGCTTCTATTCATTACGCTTCTCATGACAGCATTCTCTGAAATACTGAAAAACTTATTACAAACTGTGGTTTTAGGAAGCGTTGATTTTGTATAAATCTGCGCGATACGATCTGGATTCCAGCATTTAAAAAACTCTATCAACGTATTGATTCCTGTATTATCCCTCCAAGCATTCGTTGTAACAACCAACACCTTCGGTAAAGCTTTCTTCTCCATCTATAACTACCTCAACTTACAAATTATCTTCAATACCATCATCAATGCAGTAAATCCGCCAACTTTATATACTTTATAGAAAGTATTAACTCTCGGATTTATGTGGTAATCCATCAAACCAGCTAATTTTTTCAAATTATTATACTCACTTTTCTTATCAGTATTAGAATACCTTGTATACCCAATAAGCAAATTGCAGTATAATTTCGCTATTGAGTTTAAAAGTGCATTTTTATAGCCGTCTGGCAAATTAGTTCTTTCGATTTCTTTTTTCCAAAACATGATTATTCTAATTGTGTCTGTCAGGTTTTTCATTGTCCAGGATATTGAGGTGGAGCTCTTGTGCTGCCTGTATATAATGTAACTCTTGTCAATGCCAATAATAGAATTTGCTCCAATCAAAACATGGTAATACCACTCTTGATCTTCGCTCAACAGCCCTTCTTTAAATTTAACTCCTCCATCCACCAGGATTTTCCTGCGAATGGCTTTTGTCCAAGGCGCACAGTAAAACGCATCACATTTCACGAGTCTGTTTACATAGTCTCCTATTGTTTCACCCTCTATTGGTGCTGGCATTGAAAAAGTGCAGGCTGTCATTTCATCAGTATCCTCAAAATATTTTCTGAACTTATAACAAATGACATCATATCCCTTTTCTGCCTGTTTTTTTATATCCGCCAGGAGCATTGCATCTTCTATATAGTCGTCACTATCAATATAGACAATGTATTCTCCTGACGCCATATTGGTTCCTGCATTTCGAGCTGATGCGGCTCCTTTCCCTTGTTTTCGGTGAATCACATGAAACCGCGTATCTTCGTCGCAGTATTGGTCACAAATTCTCGGACTATCATCTTTCGATCCATCATTGACCAAAATAACTTCGAAATCCCTGCAAGTTTGCGTCAATATACTATCTATGCATTGTCTCAGATATTTTTCTGAATTGTGGATTGGAATTATAATACTGAAAAACATTTATTCTACCTCATTAACTATACCCATTATCTTTTTCCTTCTATAGCAGATAATATATTCGCTTCACAATACGTCTTTAATCGTACATTAACTTCTTGTGAAATGGCTGCTACGCCCGGCAATATAATAACATTACGAAGTCTTCTGAATCTGTTCGTAACCGGATTGGGGATACGCTCAAACATATCCAGAACCGCGCCGCCAATAGACCTGGTCTTTAGGGCCGCAAAGAGAGCATCTTCCTTGAATACCGCTTTTCGCCCTACATTTACAATCACCGAAGTCTGTTTCATTCTGCTGAGCAACTCTTTGTCAAAAAAACCTTTTGTGCTTTCACTGTCCGGTAAAGTTGAGATTACATAGTCATAGTTTCCAATTTCTTCAGCTAACGCTTTACGTCCGCAAATAACACGATTGAAATAAGGTCTTGTTCTTTCGCTCTGTGCATATCCATCTACAGTCATGTCAAATCCGAAAAGGCGTTTTGCAATTTCTGTCCCTATGCTTCCAGTCCCTAGAATCATGACCTTCTTCGCATATAGTTCCTGGATTTCGATATAATGACGCTGAATCTTTGCGTGGCGATTGTTTGGATTTGAGTGAAGTTTTTTTGCCATAAGCAGCATTCCAAACACAACCGTTTCTGCAATCGGAACACTATATGTACTTCCGGCATTTGCAACTATTACACCTTTATCTTTGAATTCTGCCAGCGGAACACCATCAAATCCAGCACTTGTTAACTGAAATAATTTCAAACCTGGGAAATCCATCTTGTCGGCTTTCATAGCAATTGCTCTTGATCCAGCAATTGCAACGACATCGCTGTTATGATCATAGTCATCCATGGTTTTATATGTGATTTTTGTCACTTGTACATCAGAGGGAAATCCACTATTATCTAGGTCCTTATCTGTTAATACAATTCTCATGATACTTAAGTCCCTCCCTCATTGACTTAAAAGTTTTTCATAGTCTGCTTTCTGGTTTTTAAGCATAATTAGGCGATCATAATATTGCTTTGTTCTTTCATACGCTGCTTGCCCAATCTCCTTCGTCCGTCTTCGATCCGCAATCAACATTTTCATTGCACCAGCAAGATCGTATATATTCTTCGGCTCTACGAGTACACAAGAAATCCCATCCTCCATTACCTCCGAAGCGCCGGGGATTTTTGTAGTAATCATGGCAATCCCCAATGCTCCAGCTTCCTGGAGTACCATTCCAAAACCCTCTCTATAGGTCGGATGAACCAATACATCCATTGCCGAATAGTATTCATTCATCTTCGCCCCGTCAACCATTCCGGTCATAACAACCTGCTCTGATTTTCTCGCCCACTCCAAAATATCAGCCGGAACATCGCAATTATCTTCCATAGAGCCAACAATAAGCAGCTTCGCATCTGACTCCGATTCTGTAATTTTCCGAAATGCTGCCAGTAATTCTGTAAAGCCCTTATCCACCGAAACACGCCCGGCAAAACCATATACAAAAGCTTCATTAGATATACCGTATTGATTGCGAATTGCGGAACGATAGCCTGTCTTTTTTGAAATCTCGTACCTCTGCATATCGACACCAATCGTACCGCCTTTTCCTACAACAATGGCTCTTTCTTCTGGATAAAGCCCTTCTGATACCGCAAATGCCTTATTCATTGGACTGACAGCCCGAATATCTGTTGAATTTCTACATACCACTTTCTCAATAACTTTAAAGATTTTTCGAGACACTCCATCCATTCCAACATAACGAATCCCCCACTGACAATATAATCGGACAGGAACCTTCGCTATTCTAGCTGCAATGCTTGCATAACAGGCAGCGTTCGGTGTGGAATACTGAACCATGTCAAATTTTTCATTCCTAAAGATTTTAATGAAATCAACAATAGACTTTATGCCACTAATGTCTACACCTCTTGCCATATGTACGGGAATATAATGGATATAATTGGGTAATGAAATTTTAAATTCTTCATCATTATCACAAATCAGGGTTACATCATAACCACATTGTTTATGTAAATATTTAGCTGTTTCCACAACAAAAACCTTAAGTGTCAACGACACTGTAGTTATCATGCAAACCTTTTTCATTAATTTAACCTTTTCCTTTTTTATTCGCTGCTATTACCGAAACCTTTTCTCGTATTATATCCAAATTTTTCAGATATTGTTCTTCACTATATTGAGCAACCTCATGCTCCTTCAATCTTATATTTCTTACGCCCTTTACAAAAATAGCTTCAATCTCCATAGGGTCTTTCACAATATTGGCATCGCAGAAACCTCTGGAGAGAATAGCTGCTGTTGAACCAAGATGATAATGTTCTGCAATAATATACTCTGCCGGAAGCATTCCATATCCAACTCGAGCAATTCCACCAAATCCATATTTGATACCTTTTGCTTTCATTTTTTTGCAAAGACTTGCAACTGTGTCATCACAAATCAGTTCAAACATGAAAGCTTTGTGCATAGCAAGGTGTAAATCATTTAGTCCAATATGAATCTCGTCAACTCCTGGAACTTCCAGAATAGAATCAATTTTAGCTGCTGCTTCGGCTGTTTCCACAAGAAGCTGTACCTTCGCTCTGCCATCGACATAGCTCACAAATCTTTTAACATCATCAGCAGTTTTAAACATCGGAAGCATTATTACATCTGCACCTGCTTCAATCGACTGATTAATCTCATCCTCAGAGCCGTAATAATCATCAGTAGCCGTGTGTAACGGATTTACTCTGACCATAAGTTCCGCATTCGTAACAATCGGGCGCATTTTTTTAATATCATCAATAGTATGATGGTTCCTGACCGTATCCATCCCGCCTTGTCTTTCATCTTTGCCTATGTATTCCATATCAATCCAGATACGATCAACTCCTGCTTCCTGTGCAATTTGTGCCGTAATAGGATTATTTGTAATGTACATCAATGTTAATGCCATTGTTTTACTCCATTTCTTTTATATAATGCTTCTTGCCGGAACTCCAAAATAAGTTCCGGCTAAATCAATATTCTTCACTACTATTGATCCAGCACCAATCATGCAGTTGGAACAGATAGAAACATTATTACTGACGGTTGCTCCTGCACCGATCCATGTTCCATTTCCCACAGAGACAGTCCCGCACAAATGGCTCCCCACCGCAATATGTACATAATCGCCCACTTCACAATCATGATCTACGCACGAACAGGTGTTGATGATGCAGCCCTTTCCTATCCTTGCTCCCGGATTGATTACGGTGCCAGCCATAACTACAGTTCCTGTACCTATTACTATATCTTCTGCAACAACTGCATCCGGATGAATGAGTATAATCAGTTTTTCATCTGGAATGGATTCCTGTATCCGCCTCCGAACACTTGCATTGCCAATCCCGACGATTACATCAGCATCTATCATTCCAGCTTCGACACTTTTCCCTATGACCGGATAACCTCCGCATTCATGGATATTCTCATCATCGTCTAAAAAAACGATCTCACTGTAACCATTCTTTCTTGCAATATCTGCAACTACCCTTCCGTGACCACTCGCACCGATAATTGCCAATTTTCTCATATCTTTACCTCCGTATTGTCTTTTAATTCAGCAATTTCTGTACCCTTAAATTCTTCCATGGTTGCGCAGGTTTCAGAATTTATCCCTTCTCGTTTCAATACAGTCCATACGGTCCTAAAGATGATTATCCAATCACCAAGAAATGTAATGCGGTCTACATACTTCACATCCAAATCAAACTTTTCTTCCCAGCTTATAAAATTTCTTCCATTTACCTGTGCCAACCCGGTAAAGCCCGGTCTGACCTCATGCCGTCTAGCCTGATGCTCATTGTAGAGGGGAAGATATTTAGGCAAAAGCGGCCGGGGTCCGCAAACCGCCATCCGTCCGGACAGAATGGCCCCCAATTCCGGCAGTTCATCCAGCGACGTAGAACGAAGCAGTTTTCCAAAAGGTGTAAGGCGCTGTTCATCCGGCAGTAACTCCCCATTTTCACCGCTCTCATTGGTCATTGTCCGGAACTTGTACAACTTGAATATCTCTCCATGTAATCCCGGTCTTTCCTGAGCAAACAGGACAGGGGAGCCAATCTTAATCTTTACCAGAATCGCAATCACCAGCATAATAGGACTTAAAACGATACACGCAAGTAATGAACACAGAAAATCCTGAGGACGTTTTATGTACTTTTCATAAAAGCCCTTTTTATGCTCCATATTCTTTAGTCCTCCTACAGCACTTTATTTCGTTGTTTCTTATTTCGAACCAACTGACCCCTACACGCTCTGCGCCAATAATTGCAATGTTAATCTTTATCTCCATGCTTCTTCCTCATTTGTGTTTCAGAGCGTCAGAAGCAACTCCTAACAATCTCAATAATCTGCTCCTGCTCCTCAGCAGTCATTTTGTTATCACTCGGCAGGCACAAACCTCTTTCAAAAATATCCAAACCCACATCCATACAACCGCCTTCGATATAGGCATTCGTTTTGGCTCTTCCATTTCCGTCTCTAGTGATAAACGGATTCATTCGGAAAAGTGGCTGTTCGTGCATCGGCTTCCAGATCGGACGACCTTCTGCATTATACTTAGCCAGAGTTTCCAGAATCTCTGTCGGGCAGCTCTTGCCTGGTTCGCTTATGTAGAGTGCTTTCTGCTCTCCACGAACCTGTTCGCACATGGCATCTTTATCAATCATCATGCAGCTCAACCAAAAATTCGGCTCACTATTATTTTCATCATAAGGATTCATCTGCACAGGAAGGTCTTTCAGACCTTCTTTATATCGCATATAGATGGCTTTCTTTTGTGCGATATGCTCCTCCAAATATGGAATCTGCCCTCGCACAACTCCAGCAATCACATTACTCATGCGGTAGTTATATCCAATCTCCTCATGCTGATACCAAGGAGCTGCTTCCCGACTTTGTGTTGACCACTTGCGTACCTTCTCAGCATCCGCTTTGGAATTGGTCAGGAACATTCCACCGGATGAGCCGGTAATGATCTTATTTCCATTGAAACTGACACAACCATAGTCTCCAAAACTGCCTGTCTGTTTTCCTTTATAAGTAGCGCCCAGGGATTCTGCTGCATCCTCTATGATGGCAGCTCCATGGGCAGTAGCTATCGTTCTTATTTCATCAAGCTTTCCCGGTGTTCCATACAGGTGTGCAACCACGATTACCTTGACATCCGGGTAAATCTGAAATGCTTTTTCCAAAGCCACAGGTGCCATATTCCAGGTGTCGCGCTCGGTATCAATGAAAACAGGAATACCGCCCTCATAGACGATCGGATTCACCGTGGCATCAAACGTAACGTCAGAGCAGAAAACTTTTCGTTGATTCAACGCCCCTTTTCCGATTTCAGGCTGACCATACATAGCTTCGCCCGCAAGCTTCATGGCAAGATGTAGAGATGCTGTTCCTGCCGATAATGCGACTGCATATCGGACACCAACCTTTTCAGCAACCAATCGCTCTACTTCGTTAATATTCTTACCTACCGTAGACATCCAATTTGTTTCATAAGCCTCGGTAACATACTTCAATTCTTCACCGTGCATTGTGGGCGATGATAGCCAAACTTTGTTTTTAAACGGATCAATCAACATTTCTCATTTCTACCTCTCGCATTCAACATTTATCTAATCAGCGGGTTCATATATAAGCTAAAACACGGCAATTAGCCGAGAACGGTAACACTACCACGTCTCGGCTAAGCCACCCTCCATCCCCTATTAAAATTTGCTGCTTATAAGATTGGGTAAAAATAAACAATCAAGAAGCCACTCTGACTTTTCAATCATCCTCAACCTCTATTCCACCCAACCTACACAAATCACTTGAACAAGGTTGACTTACGCCGTGACAACGCTAGAAAAATCAATGTTTTTCTTGGCTGTCCCTATTATGCCGCTATCCCCTTTAATCTCATTAATGAGTTCTGGCAATTCATCTAAAGATGTACTTCTAAGTATTTATACAAACGTTAATACGACACCGTAGCCTCCGGCACCTCCAGCTCCGCAACCTCATCCGACCCATAAACCTTAATACTTCCGCCGGCTCCGGTCTCCCATTTCTGGCCATTGCCGTCAGTCACCTTTGTATTCTTCATCACTTTCCCGGAGACATTTACCAGGCATTTTCCTTCCCCCGGAATGTCGAACACCTCATAGCGGGCAGCCTTATCCGCCTTTTGCAGCTTCCCCTTGTAGTATGCATAACCGTCCTTGATACCTGTAACGCCCTTGCCCTTGATATCAAAGTAATACTGTGAACGGGAGGCGCTGACGCCGTCATCCACCATGGCTTTCCCCACCGTGCATTTCCTGTCCCCATCCTCTGGGCCGCAGTAATAAAAGTCGCCCTTTACCTCAACCAGGCCGTACTGGGCCGCGCCGAACATATCGAAAATATAATACCCGTCGCCGATTTTCTTTATCTCATAGCTGTCCTCGCCGCCGCATACCGGTTTTCCTGTATTATCGAAGTAATACCACTCCTTCTGCCCTGAACCGCTGGCATCCGGAGGGCCCTCTAATTTAAGCCAGGCGCTTTCCACCTTTTCTCCGGGAATATACTTCTTGTCCTTTTCTGTCTCCGTCCGGTAGAAATAGCGGTATCCCTTGATTTCAGGCACGGTACTGCTCATTTTCACCCATCCGGGATACATGATGCCGTAGCTGTCAAAACAATAGGTGACGCCGTCCACATCCTTCTCCTGCTTACCGCCTCCGGAACGTTTCTTCTTTCCTGAGGTCGTGCTGAAATAAAAATAAGCATACTGTCCATGTTCCTGGACATAATCCGCCACATCGGAATTATCCATCCAGCTTTCCGGTATCTCCAGCCACTGCCATCCCGCGGCCCTGGCGCCGTCCTCTGCGCAGTAGTAATAAGAGCTCTCCTTGTCGTCATCCTCCGGAGTCTCTGTAAGCCAGCCCTTGCGCATAACGCCGGAGGCGTTAAAGCAGTAGTACTTCCCGTCTATCTTATGCCACTTGTCCACGATGACCTTTCCGTCGCTCTCTGCATAGTACCAGTTATTATAATCCGCATTCCTGGAGTCCAGGCCGCTGATGACAAACCATTCCTTTTTCTTCATGGCTCCGTCATCGCCCATATAACGCTTGTCACCGTTATTATCCGTTATCCAGCGTTTCCGGTAGTTCAGCCCCTTTGCATCGAAATAATAAGTCCTTTCCGTTGCTGCCGTATTCTCTGCCGCCCCATGTCCTGCTGCCCCATCCCCGATTGTCTTATATCCGCCCTTTAACACCGCCCCGTTTTCCCCGGCATAGTACCAGCTCTCTGTCACTGCCTTGGTAACGCTGTTGACATTCTCAATCTTGAACCATCCCTTATCCTGAAGCACACCGTCTTCATCCAGGTAATACCGGTCCCCCTTGACGTTGTCTATATACCAGCGTTTCCTGTAATTCAGGCCGTTTGGATCAAAGTAATACCATTTTCCGTCGATGACTCCCCATCCTCCACGCCACAGTACGCCGTTTGAATCCCCATAGTACCAATTGGTGTATTCCTGGCCGTTGGAGGATGTTCCTGTGATGGAAAACCAGCCCTTCATAAGCTCCCCTGTGTCGTCCACGTAGTAACGGTTGTCCTCAATGTTGACCCAGCGCTTCCTGGGGGAATTGCCGTTTTTGTCAAAATAGTAGGTTATGCCGTCCAGCTCATGCCATCCGTCCGTCAAAAGGGAACCATCCGGCTGGACGTAATACCAGTTCACATAGGGATTCCCCTTGCTGTCCGCGTTCTCAGTGGAAAACCAGCCAGGCTCCGGTCTGGCGCCCTCCGCATCCGCGTAATATCGTTTATCCTCTGCCGTAAAAAAAGACGTTCTGGGGGAATTGCCTCCCGGATAGAAGTAATAATACCTTCCTCCCAGCTCATGCCAGCCGTTTACCAGGATTTTTCCGTCAGCCCCGGCATAATACCAGGCCGTGGAAGGCTTTCCTGAAGGCAGGCTTGGATTGGATGTGACGCTGAACCATTCATTTTCATAGCGGGAACCGTCCTCCTTTACGCGGTAACGATCTCCCCCTGCATCCACCCAGTTGTTGGTGACAATCAGACCGTTGCCTCCCAGATACCGTGGAGTGCCGTCCGCCCAGGTGACCCACCGGTTTACCACCTTCTTATCATGCTCCATATAAAACCATTGCTGCGCAGTATCCTGCTGCCATCCGTCCGCTCCATATACGGGCATGGCGGATATGACCAGGACCGCTGATGTGCATGTAACCATCTGCATCAATGTTTTCTTTATCTGCATCCGTATCTTGATCTTCATCCAATCCATTCCTCGCTGTAAACTTCCCTACGGGTTTTATCGTTATCATTCATCCTGGCATAAATCTTGTCCAGATATGGTATGGTGGCAGAGGCCCAGGGGTATTCCGCCATATATGTTCCTGTATAGGCAGTCATATAGCTTTCATTTCCCTTCACAAACTCATATAAATCACATTCAAACCATTCTGTATGAACGGAAAATATACCTCTTTTGTGAATCAGCATTTCTTCACAACCATATTCCTCCAGCGTCTTTCGCAGCCGGTGATACACCACCCTGATATTTTTCTTGGCCGTGCTTTCTTTAATATTTCCATATAAAATATGTACCACCTGCGCCAAAGACACGCTTCCTCCCCTTTGGTTCACAAGGATGGCCAGAAGTTCCTTGGATTTTTTGCTTGGAAAATAGATTACGCGGCCGTTAACAAAAACGTCAAAACCATAAAATGTCTGTATGTATACTTTGGGCTTTTCCGGCACACCGGCCCCCTCCTTTGCGTGATTTATTCCAGGAAACTAAACCGTGGTATTTCCCTGTTTTGTCATTGTTGCATTCTGTTTTGTGCTGTATACTGCCATTACATTATGAAGCTCTCTCCTGCTTCCTGCCGGAGATTCCGCTCCAGGCCTGGCGCCATATCCAGGTATGGTATGATATCCCGCATTTATACCATCCCCCGGCTCCGGCCCGGTTCCTTCTCCATACCCGGGCTCCATTCCGGCGGCAGCCTGTGCCAAAACCTCGTCCTGGTCTGTCATTGCCTCGCCGGCATCCTCCTTTGCCCTATAATGGTACTCCGGCACCAGCTCATGAACCAGCTCCCTGATATTGTCTTTTTCCAGCCATGCGGCTTCATCCAGCCGTCCCAGTCCCCTCTCAAACCGTTGGTAATCCATATCAATGGGCTTCCCAATAAATATCCTTTCATTTCCGGTCCTCTGAAGTCCCTCTTCATCCATGAGAAGCTCCTCGTAAAGCTTTTCTCCCGGCCTCAGCCCTGTAAATTGGATGTCGATATCCCTGTAGGGTTCATAACCGGACAGCCGGATCAGATTCTCGGCCATGTCCAGGATTCGCACCGGTTTTCCCATGTTCAGCACAAATATTTCCCCTCCCATGGCATAGGCGCCGGCCTGCAGCACCAGGCTTACCGCCTCGGGTATGGTCATGAAATACCGTATGATATCCCTGTGGGTCACGGTCACAGGCCCCCCGTTTTCTATCTGTTTCTTAAACAGGGGAATCACGCTTCCATTACTTCCCAGCACATTCCCAAATCGGACCGCCACAAACTCAGTGCCGCTCTTTTGGTTGCACATCTGTATGACCATCTCGCAGAGGCGCTTGCTGGCCCCCATGATGTTGGTGGGATTCACCGCCTTATCCGTGGATATTAGGATGAAACGCCCGGTGCCGTACTGCATGGCTGCCCTGGCGGTCTTATAGGTGCCCAGCACATTGTTCTTGATGGCTTCGTTGGGGCTGTCCTCCATCAGGGGCACATGCTTGTGGGCCGCTGCGTGGTATACAATATCCGGCCTGTATGTGCGAAACAGGTAATCTAAGCGGTTGGTGTTGCGGACGGATCCGATTAGCACCGCCAGATTCAGATCCGGAACATTACGTTTCAGCTCCTGCTGGATTTCATAGGCATTGTTTTCATACATGTCAAATATAATGAGCTGCCTGACCCCATGGCCTGCCAGCTGCCTGCACAGCTCGCTTCCTATGGAACCTCCCCCTCCCGTGACAAGGACCACCTTATCCCTTACATAGCCCATGATTTCGTTCAGGTTGACCTGTACGGGTTCCCTTCCCAACAGGTCCTCTATCTCCACCTCTTTAAGCCTGGATATATTTACCTCGCCATTCATCAGCTGATAGACACCGGGCAGATACTTAACCTGGCATCCTGTTTTCTGGCATATGCCCAGAATGTCTTTAATATCATCCACCGGCGCTGAGGGCAGAGCCACATATATGGCGTCTATACTCTTTTTCCTCACAAGCCCGGGTATGTCGTCCCTTGTACCGGCCACCACCACGCCGTCAATGAATCTCCCCTGCTTGTCCCTGTCGTCATCCACGATACACACCGGGAATCCATGGATTTTCTGGCTGGCCTTCATTTCCCGGATAATAAGGGTTCCTGCCTGGCCTGCGCCTACCACCATTATCTGGGGCGTGGTGTCTTTTTTCCAGGCGCGGTTCATTCTGTTCACAGTCCTCTGAAGTACCTGAAAGCTGATGCGGCCGCATATGGCTGCACCTGTCATCAGGATAAACCACAGGAGATAATAGCTTCTGGGCATCCGCTGCCCGGATATCAATATACCTGCGGGCTGGGCCAGAGCGGCAATGATACAGATTAGAACCACCTCCAGCATCTCCCGGGTTCCGGCGGATCCCCACATGATGGCATACAGGCGGCCGCCATAAAATAAAAGGGTGACCACCGCCATCTGCAGCAGCCCGTATTTCCATAAGGCATATACATACGATGCTGGTATGCTGCTAAAATTCAAATCAAACCTAAGCCCCAGAGCCAGGCAGGAGCAGATCCATACTGCCGCCATGTCATAGGCCCAGAGCAGGCACATCCTCACCCGCTTACTGCGGGGAAGGTATTTATCCAATATAATTCTATCCCTGTTTTTTACGGTTTCTGCGTTTTTCACGTTCACACTCTTCCCTGTTATCAGCGCTTTCGCTGTATCTTAACCGGACATTCATCCGCCCCCTACTTTTTATATACAACAGACAGCGTACCGGAACCCGGCGCATTAAACCACAGCATCTTGGACCCTGCATCCACCCTGGTGGGTTTGATGAGCTGCCATGTTCCTGTCATGTTGTTGTAAAACAGAACTTCCACATCTCCCAGGCCGTCCAGCAGGTTTGGCACATAGAGAGGTACCTCCACCTGCCCTGTCTTCTCTGTGTTGGTGGCTGCATCCTTTGTCATAATTGCGTGGGTTCCAACCAGGGCGTTATAACCTGCCAGGTCCAGTCCGGGCACTGCTTCGCTTAAGGGCTTCCCGCTGTTTATGCTGTTGATTGTGTTGACCACAGGCTCAGGCAGACCTGCCACTGCTGCGTTGGCGCCCTGTACAAATTCCAGGGCAGTATCACCTATCACTGCCTGACCCCTGCTGTTGGTCTCCACCGCATGTTCCCCTGCGGTCTGTCCCACCGCTATTCCCACTGCATTGTTTCCCTGTCCGGAACTGGTAACCGTGGAACCTGACGATGTTCCACCCTTTATTTGGTCCACCTTTTCCCCGATATCATAGCTGCTTCCGTCGCTTCCGCCTCCCACAATGACCGGGCCTGTCCCCGGGCTGTTGGCTGCGAGTATACATGTGGCCTGAGACACGGTAAGGGCCATTGCCAGCGTAATGATTGCTTTTCTTTTTTTCATAATATCCACCTTTCTTTTCCAACTAAAGGAAATTGCTTCATATCCAGTTTTTTGTTATTCCTTCTCCTGCCCCTTTACCTCCTGTCCTCATTCACGGGGCCTGTAGAACCAATCCAGCACGATTTCCATGATTTCCTCCTGATCCGGATGATATTCGTCGTAAATAACTGTCTCCACAGCTGTTCCCGGCAGGGTCACCATATCTGTTTCCGTAAAATCCTGGTTCCCTCCTAAAAAATCCAGAGCCATATCCAGATACCGGTCTTTTGTCATGTCCGTTACCATGTACGGTTCTATCTCTTTCATCAAGTCCGGAATAAGGCTGTCGTCCAGCCTTGACTTGTTCCTGGCTGCATCCAGGAATCCCTTGATATATGTTTTCTGGCGTTCCATTCGGACCAGGGCGCTCTGGGCCCTGCCCGTATCCCTGTAGCGCACATATTCCTCTGCCTGTCCTCCCCGCAGGGTAACGGTTTGTCCCTGGACAAAAGCAGGATTTACTGTTTTAAGCTCCGGCTCTTCAATGGTGACGGTGACGCCTCCCACCTTATCATTGGCCAAAGGCAGGACGGACATGCTCACTGCCATGTATCCGTCTATGGACAACCCCCCCAGCAGACGGCTTACCGCCTCAGTCATATACCTGCAGCTCTTTTCCCTTCCATCGCCATATGCATATGCCAATGTAAGGTGCTGGATTGAGCTGCCCAACTCGTTCCCGCTTAAATCCGTCAACGTGATTTTCGTCATGGTATCCCTGGGAATTACAAGCACCTTTATCCGGTCCCTGGCCGTATCCTGGGCCACCAGGAATATGCCGTCCGCCTGTCCTCCAAAACCTGCCGTCATGGTCTCCTCCAGACTCCCCAGCCTGTCTATTCCCATGCACAGGATGGCCTTTATATATGTATTACGCCGGTAGCTCTTCCCCTGATATTCCACTCCCCCGTCCGGTTCTGCCGGGGTGTTCCCTGCCTGCACGCGGTGCCACTGCTGCGCCTCACGGGACAATGCCTTTCTTTCCAGATACAACTGACCGGTTCTATAAAGGAAAAGTGCAGCCAGAATGAAAACCAGGGCCGCTGCCGCCTGCTGCCATCTCCTGCGGGTATAAAACCTGCCCCTTTTACGGTCCTCATGGGTGATACGACCGTTATTGGTTCCATGACCGCTATGTATCCTGTGATTGCGCTGTTGTGTCATTCTTTATCCGCGCCCCGCTTACGTCATTGACAGGCGGCGCTTTTCCCTCCTCATACCTGCCGTAGTGCCTGCCATATTTTCCATAATACTTGCCGCCGCGCCTGCCGTAATATTTCTCATAGTAGCTGTGTTCGTATCCGCCGCCCACCCGGTTCAGCACAGCTCCCAGGATGCGGCATCCGCTTTTTTCCAGCTGGCTTCTCACTTTCTGGACCAGACGGTAGCTGATTGCCCCGCTTTCAATGACAATGACCGCCCCGTCGCATTGGCTGGCAATGATGGCTCCGTCTATGATATTGGCCATTGGCGGAGTGTCTATGATAATGTAATCATAGGTTTCCTTGACACTCTCAATCATTGCCTTAAACAGTTCATCCTCCAGCAGTTCAGCCGGATTAGGGGAAAAGGGACCGGAGAGAACCATATCCAGGTTCTCCATGTCCGTCTTATAGCATATCTCCTCCAGACTTTTCTGCCCGCTGAGATACTGGGACAGGCCGTTGGGATTTCCCTTGATTTCATACCGTTTGACCATGACGGACTTGCGGATGTCCGCATCCACCAGCAGTACCTTCTTACCTATGTTTCCAAAGGAGGATGCCAGGGCAAACGCCGTCTCACTTTTTCCCTCGTCAGGCATGGAGCTGGTAAACATGATTGTCTTAAGGCCGCTTCCGCAAAACTGGATATTGGTGCGCAGGGTCTTGATGGCTTCCTCGTAAAAATAATCCTTTCTGCCGGTATTTTTCAGATGTAAAATTCCGTCCATTCCTATTCCCCCTTCCTGTTTTTCTCTGTCCTGCGCCTTTTACGGTCCAGTTTTCTCTTGCTCCGGTTCCGCTGCTGTTCTTTGGCCATACCATCGTCATCCGGGACAGATGCCAGAACGCTCATGCCCAGGTATTTTCCCACATCCTCCTCAGAACGGATTGTGTCGTTCATAATCACCTTAAGGGTTATGACGCCGCAGGCAGCAGCAACACATGCCAGCCCGCCCAGGGCCGCATTTTTCTTAATGCTGGGAGATGCCGGGGATGCCGGCACCACTCCCTGTTCAATGATTTTGGGCGGTACCATTTCCATGATATCCCCTATGTAGTCAGAAGATGCATTGGCCACCTCGTCTGCAATGGCCTTGGCCCTCACCGGATCTGTATCTGATACAGTCATGTTCAGTATTCTGGTATCTGCCGGATTTGATATACGTATCCTGGCTTTTAACTGGCCGTAAGTCATATTCAGCCCCTGATTTTCTATGACCTGCTCCAGCACCGGCCTGCTGGTAATCATGACGCTGTAATCCTTGGTCAGCTGGCTTCCTATCTGTAAATCTGCCAGCGAAGTCAGGGTAGTCTCTTTGGAAAGGACATACACCATGGCCGTGGATGTGTATACAGGCGTCAATATCAGACGGCTGTAGGCTCCCGCGCCCAGGCATCCCAACACTGCAGCCAGAATGATTACCCATGCCCTTTTCTTAAATTCAAACAACAATTCCAGGAGGTCTATCTCCATGTCATCTTCTCTGTACCGCTTTTCCATCGTTCTCACATTTCCTTTGTTTAAATTTCCAGGCAGACCATTTACAAAACAGTGTCCCTCAGTATATGCTCCTGGTTTTGCCGGAGAAGGCACTTCGCCATCCACCCGGCGTCCTGCCCGTTCCTATTCTGCCTCGCCATCCATCTGACAGCCTCCCCCAGCTCTGGGGGACGTATCACTACCCCATGCATATCCGTAGCTATAAAATGAATGTTTCCCCTCAATATCTCCTTTCTGCACCAGGCTGCCCGTCTGTCAAAAAGTCCTCCTCCAAGGCTCCCGGCATTCATCTGCAGATATGCGCCGCACCTGATCAGCTCCATTGTCCTGCCATTCTCCTTAAGGCAGTTATACCGCTCCGCATGGGCGATGACTGGCAGGTAGGATGACTGAACCAGACTGCGGACAGCCCTGAACAGCCGCATATACCCGTCTCCCGGCAGAAACTCCACCAGCACATACCGGCTGCCGGAAAGGGTCAGAACCTTTCCCTGTTCCAGGAAGGACGGCAGTTCCTCAAAGTACTGTACTTCCTGTCCCAGATCTACCATCATATTTTCCGATATGGAAAATGCCGTCTCCCTCAGTTTTTTCACCATTTCCCTCAGGCTATGGGTGTCCTGCCCCGAAACATAATGGGGCGTGGCAATGATATGGGTGATTCCCTGTTCATATGCCCTGCGAAGCATTTCATTTGTTTCCTCCCAATCGGAAGCCCCGTCATCCACCCCGGGTAATATATGGGCATGAATATCAACCCAGCCTTTGGTTCCTCCTTTGTCTGCCAACATCACACCTCTCCTGCATGCTAAAACAGGGAGGTTTTCCCCCCCCCCCCTCCCAGTTTCATATGGTAATTTGCTGTCAACTTCTGTCTTTAATTTTTTTATCATCTCTTATTTTGTTTTCAATCCGGATACTATCCCATTCCTCCCTGCACCTGTGCTTTACGCTATTCCCCGTTCAGACAATTTTCCTGATACCACAGAATAAACATTCTGTGGTACTATCTGATAAAATGAATTAAAATTTACTTTTTTGAATCCGCAGCCTTGATTTGAAAACGAAATATGGATACCCAAAGATGCCGGAAAACCTTGTTTTTTGTTTCCGGCTTATGTGCTTTGAAGAAAAACATGAATATGTATATTGACTATTACTGTTTTTTTAGATATACTGTATAGAGTTTTTAGACCTGCAAGTAAATACAAGCGAATTGTATACCACAGAATGTTTATTCTGTGGTAATTTGTTGATTACCCCAATTTTCAGTTTATTAAGAATTCTTTCGTGCTCTTTTATACTGGCAGCCACATATATACGCGTGGTTTCAATGGAAGAATGGCCCAATATATCTGCCAGGTGGGCTATATTCTTCTCCGCCTCATAAAAACTTCTGGCAAACAGGTGTCGGAAATTATGCGGAAATACCTTATTCTTTTGAACGCCTGCCTTTATGCAAAGCTTTTTCATGGCATGGCAGATATTGCTTCTGTCCAGGGGACGTCCGCTCCTGGTACAGAACAAGCTGCCGCTTTGTATGCCGTTCTTCCTGGCAAAAGCCTTCAACTGGGTTGCCAGGTTCTTTGGGAAAATTACAATTCTGTACTTTCCCTTCATAAAGATTTCCGCCTTTCCTCTCATAACGGCTTCCACTGTCACATACCTTAATTCGCTCACCCTTATACCCGTGCTGCATATTGTCATCATAAGATAATAGAGCTGATATTTTCCCTGCCTTCCTGCTGTCTCCATAAGACGTTCATACTCCTTCTGGGTCAGTTCCCGCGTTTCATCAAGATAGGCCCTTCTCTGGACCTTCAGGAATTTTACCCTGTACTCATACAGCCCTGTAAACTTAAGAAACGCGTTCACTGCCGACAGCTTGCCGTTGACCGTCTGCGGACGGTACCTACTGCTGAGATAGGTGCGGTACTGAATCATCAGCTCCTTTCCAATCTCCCTTTTTCCTAAAAACTGCAGGAACATCTGCAATTCATAGGCGTATTTACTGATTGTCGCTTCCGACTTTTCTTCTTTTTTCAGAAAATCCAGAAACTGTTCTACCGTACATGCCATATCCGTTGATACCTCCGTTTTTTTCTATTATTTTGCAAAACCAGGTTTTTTATTATATATAACGGTAAAAAATCAATTGCCGGAGGCATCTCCTGGTATACCATGGATGAAATAAAAGAAAAAGCCGATTCCAGATAACCAGAATCAGCTTTCCAATCAAACTATAATTATATACTATCTTCCCCCCACCCTTTACAGACATCAATCCACCCAAGATACCCGGAAGCTGTCTCCAGCTCAGGTATGGTAAGCTTCACTGCGCTGCTGGCGCTGCCGCAGGCCGGGTACACCACATCGAACCGTTTAAGGGATTCATCCAGATACACTGCCACCCCTTCCTTCACTCCAAAGGGGCACACACCTCCCACACTGTGGCCCACCAGCTCCGTCACCTCGTCCGGCGACAGCATTTTGGCCTTTGTGTGAAACTGCTCCTTATATTTATGGTTGTCCACCTTGGCGTCCCCTGCCGCCACTATGAGCACGGCCTTCTGGTCCGCCATAAAAGATAACGTCTTGGCGATGCGGGCCGGCTCACACCCCACTGCCTGGGCTGCCAGCTCCACTGTTGCGCTGGATACCTCAAACTCATAAATCCGATCCTCCAGGCCGGCCTTCCTCAGATGTTCCTTTGCTATGTCAAACGCCATGATGTAATACCTCCGTCATTATCGTATTCTTAATCTCCAAACCGTTTCACGCCATATATACTCAGACCATCATCCGGTACTCCTGCTTCCACCTGCGCACCATCTCAGCCGCGCCGCTCATCCGTTTGATGGGATCCTTTTTAAATAATGCCCTGAGGGCCCTGACTTCCTCTGCCTGTCCTGCCTCCAGCACGGCCAGATCTATCTCCCCGCTCCACGTTCGTTTGCGCTCATCCGTGAACACGGACTGGTACTTGTCCTTCACATCCAGCTCCGGCGCAAAGACAGTGAGAAAATAAATGCGCTTTAACAGTGCATCATCCTTTCCCAGCTCATATGCCTTGTCATAGCATCCCAGAGCCTTGTGAAACTGGAACATCATGGCATAGCAGGCTCCCAGGTTGTTGTAGACCTTTGCCAGAAACAGGTCTTCCACCACCTTGTCCCTGGGGTATTCCAGAATTTTACCGTACCTGGCCGCCGCCTTGCCATACTGCTGCTGCCCAAACATGTAATCCGCCCTCTGCTTTTCATACTGGGCTGGATGCAGGGCCCGCAGAGCTGCTGTGGTCTGCTTGAATTTCTGTATTTCCTTGTCGCTGTAATAGTCGCATTCCGACAGGAAAAGGGCCAGAACCTCCTCTGGTCTGGTGCCGGTTTCCACCAGCTTCTCCATCCGCCCTGCCAGATAATCCATGTCCAAATCCTTACGGATAAAATCAACCAGCAGGTCATCCAGAAAATCATCCATCACCAGAACCGGGTGGTTGTATACGATATAACACAGCTCCTGGGAGGAATGGATATGGATTCCCAGCACATCAATATAATACGGATGTTTCACAGGTTCCTGCCTGCAAAGTATCAGGCTCATAAATTCACCTCTTGTTTCACCACCGCGCCGGAGGATGGGAACAGCTCCCCGAATCCCTTGTCGCGGATAGACATTGTCATGGTCCCTTCATCAGTAAATGCCACCTTAAGCTCTATCCTGGTGGTCTTTGGAGGGCGTTCCGGAAATCCGGCCAGCGGAATCCTGACCAGCTTTTTCTTCTTGGAGTCCAGCGGACTGATGATAAACTCAATCTCCTTCTGTCCGTCCACGATCAGATCCATGGAGCTTTTGGATTCATACCAGTTGTCGCCGTAGGAAGCCACCACCAGCTGGTTCTCCCTTCCCCTGCGCATGACCTTTAAGGACACCTCCGCCTTAAGCCTTCCCTCACAGATAAATACATAGGGATAGGAAGTCTCCTGATGGGTATAATCAGCCCCCTTGAAAGCTGCCCCCCTGGCAAAGAGACAGGGCTCCACAAACACCTTTCTCCGGTTGCAGATTAACCGCATAAATCCGCCGGCCCAGTCCTGGCGCTCAAATCCCTTCCCAGTCAGGAACACCGTGGAAAACAGCTTCCTGTTTAAAAGCTTCTCACCGCAGGCCGTCAGTATCTTATCTGCCAGCCGGCTGCCGGAAGGCGAATCCAGGATGTCCAGATTAAAGGCCTCCTCCTGGTTCTGGGCCTCTGCCTGGACCATATTGCGCCGCATGCCCCTCTGCACCTTCATTTCATAATAGCACAGGCGTTCGCCGGACAGCTCAAACAGCCCCACCTGATTGGTCCACAGCTCTTTTTTCTGGCTCAGAACATAGTATATGAAACCCTCGGTATGGCTGATTACATGGACCCTGTCCCTTGGTATCTCCAGATAGTCGGCACAGTACATAAGGGTGTCAAGCAGCCTGCAGTCCACGCTCTGGAGGGTGATGACCAGCTGCGCCACCTCATCTGTACCGAATTCCTTCCTGGGATATCCTAACATCTTCTCTATGAACAGCTTAAGCAGCGTACCTCCGCCGTAGCAGATGCCTCCGATGGTGGATGTCCCATCCTTGGCCGCCATCTTAAGAAGTTTATCCACGATAACTCCCTCTCCCAGCAGGGTGGCCGCATAGGCTTCTTCCCCTGAGAGCCAGACTTCCTCTTCCTTCCTCCGGCAGATGACCGTAGGAATGGTCCACGACTTTTCTTTATCATAACAGCATATCTGGGTATAGTCGTCATTTAAATCCAGACCAATCACTAGACCGTCCATAGACAGTTCCTCCATTACTCCATGGGAAACAGCCTGCCAAGCGCCGCCGACTTCTTGAGATAATCTTCCATCGCGTTTAAAAGCCTGCTGTCATCCCTGTCTTTGATTGCTGCTCCCATCTCGTTCAGGCAGGCAAAACGACTGTTCTCCTTTCCCTCCAGCTTATGGTCGCACTCCACCTGTCCCTCTGCCGCAAGCCTGCGGTGTCCGTCCAGATAGTCATATATCCGGTACTCCATGATTTCTCCCTCAAAGAGTACCTTTTGTTTCACAAAAATCCCCTGGTAAACGCGGCGGATGTCCTCGCTGTGAAATCCTGTTTCCTCCGGCAGAATTCTCACCTGAAGCTCCGGGTGGGCGTCCTTCCTTCCCCGGTATTCCACCATGGCCTTATCCATGATGTCCTCGGGCACCGGAATATGCTTTGACAGCTCTCTGGTATACGGAAATACCAGTCCTTCCTCCAAAAGCAGGGAGGTCATGGTCTTTAACAGTTCCGCATCCCCCCCATCCACCTTGTCCAGCGTGGAAAAATACCGGGTCAGGGCCAGCAGGTAGATGGTGGGCATCCTGTCCTTGTCAAAGGTATTGCCCACTGCCTGCTTCAGATATTCAAACACCCTCTGGTCCATATCCTTTTCTTCCAGGAAGTACTGGACACTCTTCTGGGTAAAATACGCCTTCACCACCATTTCCTTTGTGGTCTTTCGTTTCATGTACAGTTCAAACACGGAATCCATCTGGTCGCAGCAGCCGGTAAACAGCATCTGCCCCAGCAGCCGTTCCTCCAGATCATATGTCTCCACATGCTCCCTGACGCCCTGAATCAGGACCTCATACATCTGGGACACGGTTCCGTTGAAATGCTCGCACAGATAGTCCAGGATCACGCTGTCATAGCACCCCTGGCAGAACACCTGGTGGGACAGGCCCAGAAGCAGGTCGTCCTGGTCAAACAGGTTCATCAGTATGGTCTTGGTGCACAGCTTCATCAGCCGCGGCGTGGATATATACTGGCTTCCGTAATCCCGAATCATATTATAAGCTTCCCGCATATAATTCTGGCTGATTAGGGTCTCGCATATCTGCTGCCTCTGCCTGACAGCCATGGGCTTTTTATCAATCTGTACCAGATAAGCACAGTTGAATACACCGTCGCCGTCCTTATCCTCAGACGCCTTCTGACAGTAATAATCCGTCACTGCCTGCATCAGCCTGCCCTCAAAGGCAGGGCTCAGATGCATCTGCGTCACGATCTCTTCCAACAGCGCTGCCTCCTCGTCTGTCTCCACCCCGCGGTTCACGATGTCCCTGCATTCGGAAAGCTTGAGCATGGGATGGTCCGGATACACCTCATAGCACTGGGCCAGCAGCTCCGGACGGTCCATGACAGACACCTTCCAGTGTTTCACGTCCAGATACCGGTTGCCGTAGGCATCCTGGAACAGGAGGACGCTGCGCTCGGAAAACAGAGGCACATATGCAGACTGGTCTTCCAGCAAAAATGCTTCCTCATCCTCCAGCTCCTCATAGCGGACAATGACATACTTCATCCTGGAATCCCCGCACCGGATACGGCAGGACTTAAGGATGCCCGGAAGAACCCTGGCCACCCGGCTGTCTATCATATCCTTATAAATCATGTGCTCATAAATAACAGCCAGGGAACGGTTGATTCTGGACTGGAACAGCTGTTCCATGGCAAACTGCTCCATATGCCTGGTGTAGTTCTGGTACAGCTCCGCGGAAGGGTTCATGTATTCCAATATGTTCCGGTAGAGCATCTGGCGGCTGTGCCTGTCCAAATCCTTATCATAGGAGAAATAAAGCAGCACCTCCTTAGGCAGCAGGTGTCCGTAATCCTCCGGCAGGGAATAGAGGAAATACTCGTATAGCCTGGTCAGGTTTACTCCCTGTTCCAGGGCTTTCTCATACCAGGCAAATGCGTCCTTTTCCTTGCAGTCCCCCTTGATAAGCAGGCTGCATACGGCCTCCAGAATCTCCTGCTCTTCATATGTCTGATACAGCTTTGTGAATAAACGTTCCACCAGCTTCCTGTAGTGCTTAAGCCCCAGTGCAAGTCCCGCCGCTTTCAGAGCGGTTACACGGCTGACGATTCCTTTCTGTACACCCAGATACAGAGTCTGAATCTCAAAATCGCCCAGGCGCACAAACAAATCCGGATGGGCTTCCATCAGACGACAGGCTGATGCATAGAGGAACGGGCTGCAGCAGCCCTGATTGAACAGGGATGCCATGGACCGGTACAGCTCCAGTGGATTCTGTGCCATTGTTTCGTCCAACTTCACCAGCATCAGAAAGAGGTAAGGCCGTATCTCCCCATCCTCCCATAAAAGCTTGCGTATATAACGGACCAGTGATTCCTTCTGCTGGACAGACGGCTTGATTTCCAGGCGCAGATACTGGTAGAAGCAGTACAATTCCACCTGCTTTTCCCTGTGGGCCAGCACATGATCCCTGGCATCGTCTAAAGCCAGAGATGCATTGTCCTCCCTGCCGTTTAATATAAGAAGTTCTGCCTGTATCAGCTTGGCTCTCGCATCCCCTGGAAAATCAGCCCTGAGGTGCTCTGTCTCCTTCATCATCTGGTTCAGTAGAAGGGCCGGCTCATAAACCCCTGCCTCATAATCCAGACGCAGGGACAGATATTTATATAAGCTCCCATGGTCCATAAACCGATCCGAGCCGGATTCACGCTCCGTGCTGCCGGACCCATGATGCCCCTCTGCCTCCACGGAAATAAGGAATTCCTCCCGCAGGGATTTAACACGGATGCACCCAAAATTCCTTCCTCTGTGAAGTCTGGAGGGAACAATGCGGTACCCCACTCTGCACCGGCCCTGGACAAAGTCCTGGTCCGTAATCCGGAAGGTCCCCAGTTCAATAAAGGGGGCGTCCACGGTTATGTCCGCCGACACATACCCCCAGGTTCCTGCCGCTATATCTATATAATCTTCCGCGATTCCTGTCAGATTCTCATAAATCCTGGTTCCTGTCTCCAGCGTAAGCTTTACCGGTTCCTTGACCTGCAGGGCCACCAGGAATTCCTCCAGCAGATTTCTTCTGCCGGCCCTTCCCTTTAGCCCGTCATAGATGGTACGGACCCGGGAATCCTGCATGAAGGGGGCCTCTGTAAAATCCTGATACTCAAACATCCTCAGCGCTTTTTCCAGGTCCTTCTTAGCCAGCACCGCAAAGTCCCTGGGAGTCTTTAAGTTTCCCAGAACCTCACCGGAATCACCGGCCTGTACGCGCAAAGAATAAGGAATCTCCCTCTCACCGCCATTGGTGACCAGGTAAAAAGATCCCTTGATTTCGTCTCCATGCTCTGAAAAACCCACGTTGACTTCATATATAATCCGGTTGCGGAGCCCGCCAAAAGCACTGTTCACCACCCGGACCCTTTCATGGCTGGAATACACCAGCCCTTTTATATGCAGGTTATTGCCGCTGCTCACCAATATCTCGCCACGGATGACCTCACCCGCAGGAACCGACGCCTCCACCCGTTCCGGTGCCAGCACCAGCTCCGGCGAACCATTGTCAATGATTCCCCTGGCCAGACGGTTAATACGTTCCCTCATAGTACCACCTGTATCTTTATCCTTCTGTGTAAAATGTCCACACTTACGTAACATGATATCACATTTCGGGTGGTTTTAAAAGTTTTAATTACATCTTTTGTTCAATCCATGGGTTCCATGTTCTTCCATTTCCCTTTTGTCCTCCCCTCCCCTGGTTCCTGCCGCCGCGCAGGCGCCCCCACACCAACTGATTTCAAACATACAGGTCTGCCAAACAGCACCATTTTCAAAAGGAACTTGATAAACACTCCCAAAATTGTTATGATATATAAAAATGCATTTTTGTGTTTCTACTATATAAGGAAAAGGACGGAATGGATTATGACAACCAATGAAAAAGCACTGCTGCTCCACGAGGAATGGAAGGGAAAACTTGAAACCACATCAAAAGCAAAGGTAGCTTCCAGGGAAGACCTGGCCCTTGCCTATACCCCAGGCGTTGCCGAGCCCTGCAAGGTGATAGCCGCAGATCCGGAGGCAGCTTACCGGTACACCATCAAATCCAACACCATTGCCGTTGTCTCCGACGGAAGCGCCGTACTTGGCCTGGGCAACATAGGCCCCCTGGCCGCCATGCCGGTCATGGAGGGCAAGGCTGTTCTCTTTAAGGAATTCGGCGGCGTCAACGCCTTCCCCATCTGCCTGGATACCCAGGACACCCAGGAAATCATTGAGACCGTTGTGCGCATTGCGCCTGCCTTTGGCGGCATCAACCTGGAGGACATCTCGGCCCCCAGATGCTTTGAGATAGAGGAGGCATTAAAAGAGAGGCTGGACATTCCGGTGTTCCACGACGATCAGCACGGCACCGCCATTGTGGTCCTGGCCGGCGTCATCAACGCTCTCAGGCTGACCGGTAAAAAGAAGGAAGATTGCCGCGTGGTAGTAAACGGCGCCGGTTCCGCGGGCATTGCCATCACAAAGCTGCTGCTGACCTACGGATTTTCCCATGTCACCATGTGTGATAAGAGCGGTATCCTAAGCAAGGGTGCAGAAGGCCTTAACTGGATGCAGGAAAAGATGATGGACGTGACTAACCTGGAGCACAGGACCGGCACTCTGGCAGATGCCATGAAGGGCGCTGACATCTTCGTGGGCGTATCTGCTCCCGGAATCGTAACCCAGGACATGGTTGCATCCATGAATAAGGACGCCATCCTCTTTGCCATGGCAAACCCTGTACCGGAAATCATGCCTGACCTGGCAAAGGCTGCCGGGGCGCGTGTGGTCGGGACCGGCCGTTCCGACTTCCCCAACCAGGTAAACAATGTAGTGGTATTCCCCGGAATCTTTAAGGGCGCACTGGAAGGCCGCGCTTCTGCCATCACCGAGGAAATGAAGCTGGCCGCCGCCGAAGCCATTGCCGGGCTGGTGGATGAAAAGGATTTAAGCGACGAGAACATACTTCCCGAAGCCTTTGATCCCCGTGTGGCAGATGTAGTCAGCAGCGCGGTAAAGGACCACATTAGAAAATAATAAGAAAATCCTGATGGAGCGTGTGTGATATGCTTACTGAACCTATGACCTTGTACAAACTGATGAATCTCTATATGTTGAAGCAGGTGAACTTCCCCCTGACGAACGCCCAGCTCACCAACTTTTTCACAGAGCATGAATACACCACCTATTTCACCCTCCAGCAGGCCTTAAATGAGCTGGAAGACGCCGGCCTGGTCCACAAGGAGGCCAGCCACAACAGCACCCGGTATGACATCACCAGGGAAGGGGAGGAAACCCTCAACTTCTTCGGCAAGAACATATCCACTGCCATCATTGAGGACATGGACCAGTACCTCAAGGAGAACAAGTTCCGCCTCCGGGAGGAGGTGGGAACAACGGCCGACTTCTACAAGGGGACTAATCAGGACTACATTGTCCACTGTGAAGTCCGCGAAAATAAGACGACCCTTATCCGGCTGGATTTATCCGTCCCTGACAGGGAGCAGGCAGAAGCCATGTGCAATACCTGGAAAACAAAAAGCCAGGAAATCTATGCCCACGTCATGCGGTCACTTTTATCCTGACTTGCTGTGCCGGTGTGTCCCATGGCGTGTCCTCCGCCGGGATGTGTGTGTCCCATTGTGTTCCATCCACCGGAAAGCGTTCCCACTAAAAAGAGATTTGTTCCAATAACAGTTCCAAAATCTGCCGGGCATTTGAGTCCGGCTTTTTTTCGCATATATCGTATATGGTTGATGCCAGCCTGAAATTCTCCCCCAGGTTCCGGATAACCCATTCTCTGGATTCACCGGCCTTTCTCAGGCGCAGGATTTTCGCTATAAGGAACAGATATTCCTTCTCCTGATCTGGGGCAGGTTTGACAGCTTCCTGCCTGGCTGCCGGCTGTCCCCCATATCTGGCTGCCTTGACCGCTCCCTTTGCCTTATCCGCCTGGCCTTCCCCCTTTGCCTGCTTCTGCTTATAGCGTTTCTGCTGCTTTTCATACTTGCTGGCCTTGGCCTTTTCCCTCTGGCTGGTGGCTGCTCCTGGCGTCCCGTACCCATGTTCCAGCCAGACGGTCTCCACCTCATACGTTCCGTCCTCAATGGTCATCACAGCCATGGAAAGAGGCAGGGTAAAACGCTTATAGCCGCAGCTTCCCGGATTCAGCCAAAGCCTTCCGCTGATTTCCTGCTGATAATACATATGGGAATGGCCGAATATGACCACCTGAATATCCTTAAGCACGCTGGGGATATCCACTCTCTCATGGGCCATGATAAATTTGACCCCTCCGATTTCAAACCGGTTCACCTGACCAAGTCCCCCCGACCATCCCCTGTCGTTATTTCCCCTTACCGCGTACAGGGGCTGGTCCACATTCAGCTTATGATACAGCATCTGATTGTCAAAGTCCCCCGCATGGACAATCACATCGCAGGTTTCCAGAATCCTTTCCACCTCCGGCCGGAGCACTCCATGGGTGTCTGCCATGATTGCCACCCGTATAGGTCCCGTTTCCATTACATAATACCTCCAGATACAGCCAGGCCGTCAAAATTCCATTGCCGCCGGCTGTCTTATTTAATTCATACCTGTATCTATTATACGCTAAATGCCGGATATGTCGAGTTGAATCTGACAGAATATGGGCTGAATCTGACAGGTTATTTCTTTACACGCTCCTGTTTCTGTGATATATTAATGTTAAGATAATGTTAACATAATCACCAAGTCGCTTAATGCTGCTATGCAGCAGTGGGAGAACCGATTTTTAGGGGTGTATTCATCCGTCTGAGCCTGTCGCGGCTCCCGGATGATAGGGAACCTTTCTTTCCCGAACCCGGCAGCTAATCTCATAGGCGGAAGAGGGACAGGGACATTCTGGTAAATCATTTTGCTGTATTGTCGTATACTTTTCCGTCTGCATCCATGCAGACGGTTTCTTTTGTTAAGTCCGTTCTTTTCCTTTACCTAAAACTGAATACATCCAAAGATATTTTTCATCACCTCCCCCTCCCAGGGCGGCTCCCCAACGAAAGGAGATCTGATTTATGCATGAACTTACCAACCTGGATCTGGTCATCATTGTCCTCTACATGATAAGCATGCTTTTTGTGGGCGTATGGTTCGTCAAACGAATCAAGAATACAGGCGATTACTACGTTGCAGGCAGAACCCTGGGCCCCTTTGTGCTGACTGCCACTGTGTGCGCGTCCATCATCGGAGGCAGCGCCATGATGGGACGTGCGGGCATTGCCTATACCACGGGCTTTAAGGCGGTTATGACCGCTATCCCCTATCTCATCGGCATGTTTATCTTCTCAGCCATCGCCGGACGCATACAGGAGGTTGGCTTCACCAGAAACATCAACTCCATACCGGAACTTTTCAACTACAGGTTCAACAGCACTGCCCGCTGTATCCTGGCTTTCATGATTGTCTTCACCATGATGGGCACAGTGGCTGCCCAGGTGACTGCCACCGCCACCATCATCAAGATGCTGGGAAATGAATTCGGCATCAGCTATGAAGCCGGCGCCCTGGCAGCCACTCTCATCTTCATCATCTATACCGCTGCATCCGGTCTCTTCGGCGTGGTGTACACGGACGTGCTCCAGTTTTTCATGCTGATTATTTTTGTCTACATCCTGATTCCCTTTTCCAGCATTCGTTATCTGGGCGGTTTTTCCTCCTTCTGGCAGAACCTGGACAAATCCTACCTGGTGCCTCATATCAACGGCAGTATCCTGGGCGACATTGTCACCTATCTGGTATTTACCCTGGCAGGAGCCGAGATGTGGCAGAGGGCCTTTGCCGCCAAGAGCAAAAAGGCCGCAACCCAGGGCATGTTCTGGGGCACTTCCATTTACATGGTAACCATTGCCCTGGTTTTCTTCATGGGTCTGGCAGGCCGGCAGATTCTGCCGGACGTGGTGGCCTCCTACGGAAGCTCTGATGCCGTGGTGCCTGCCCTGGCTGTAAGCATCCTGCCTCCCGGCCTTACAGGACTGGCTCTGGCTGGTATCCTGTCAGTCATGATGTCCACTGCGGACAGCTACCTGCTGGTATCGGTCCAGACCTTTGTACATGACCTGGGAAAAAATTTCATGCCGGAAATGACGGAAAAGCATGAAATACTCATGTCCCGTGTCATGTCCGTGGTACTGGCCATGGGCGCCTTAATCATCGCCCTATACATTAAAAACGCCTACAATGTCCTCATGTTTGCCTGGTCCTTCTACGCGGCGGCGGCAGGCCTGCCCTCCCTGGCGGCCCTGTACTGGAAAAAAGCCACCAGCCAGGGCATCATATCTGCCATGACAGGCGGCTTTGTGGTATGTGTGGGCTGGAAACTGGCCGGCAATCCCTGGGGGCTTGGCGAGACCGTTCCAGGCGCTCTTGTCTGCGGAATCCTGCTGGTGGCGGTGAGCCTTGCCACCTGCAAAAAGCATCCGTGCAGAATGGCGTAATCCAGCGTTCTTACACAAACTATTTAATGATACTGTAGAAGTACAGCACGCATACTCCCAGCAGTACATACATGATTTTGGGCATTTCCTTAATCTTGCCCGAAGCCAGCTTCAGCACCACGTAAACCGGCAGGGCCACACAGATTCCATTGGCAATATTGTTGGCGAATATGGTAAAGGCAACACAGATAAACGCAGGGAAGGATTCTGTAAAATCATCATAATTGATGTTTCGCATGGAACTTAGCATGCCGACTCCGATGATGATAAGGGCAGGGGCCGTTGCGGCCGACGGAATCATCAGGGCAAAGGGCGTCAGCAGCAGGGTAAAGGCAAAACAGACACTTGTGGAAATAGGTGTCAGCCCTGTCTTCCCTCCTGCCTCCACGCCGGAGGAGGATTCCAGATAGGTGGTCATACACGGCATGCAGAACAGGCTGCCCAGAGCGGTTGCCACGGCATCCACCTTGAACACCTTGTCTATACCGGGCAGGTTGCCGTCCTCATCCAGAAATCCGGCCTTTGCGCCCACACCCAGGGCCGTGCCGAAGGTGGAGAAGAAATCCGGTACAAACATGGCAATCAGAAAGGGCAGATAGGCAAACTGCAGGGCTCCCAGAAAATCAATCTTCATAAACTGGCCAAAGGGAGAGCTGGGCGCCATGAAAAACGCCTCAGGCATCCTGGTAAGCCCCATGGGAATCCCGACCAGCGTGGTAATCAAAATGGAAAAAATCATATATCCCGGCACCCGCATCTGCTTGGTGATGAGTATCAGCAGGAATCCAATCAGCGCCAACAGCACGGAGGGAGAACTCAGGTCGCCGAAGGCCAGGTTATTTTTGCCTTCCAGGGCAATAATCAGCCCTGCGTTCTTACATCCAAGCAGCGCAATGAACAGGCCCACGCCCGAGCTGACCGCATGCTTAAGGCTGGCGGGAATGGCATTTACCACCGCATCCCTGAGGCCGATATAGGATATCACAATAAAAATAACGCCGCTCCAGAATATGACGCCGGCTGTGATTTCAGGTGAAATCCCGCTGTTCGCAATCATTCCCGACACGATTGCAACACTGCCCAGCCCGGGCGCCAGTGCAAAGGGGCGGTTTGTCACCAGGGCCATGGCCACTGTGGTAACAATAATCAGTAAAATCATGGACGTGAGCATGACGCCTCTGTCCAGCCCCGCGTTTGCCATGATATTAGGGACAGTCCCCAGCACATATGCCATGGTCACAAATGTGGTGATACCGGCCAGAATCTCTGTCCTTACCGTGGTCCCATGCTCTGCCAGATGGAATTGCCTGTCAATCCAGGTATTGGAAGCTCCTCTTTTGGCTGTACCTTCAGTTTCCTTTGACATGATTAATCCTCCTCTTGATTTTCTCCGGTGCAGTTATTACGGTTGTGTTCTCTGTCCTTCTACCTTTAACGGCACAATTTTGCAGGCTTTTACATCTATCAGTCCCTTATCCGTCAGCTTCAGGGCCGGGCTGGCCGGCAGCGTCAGCGTGCAGAACGACATAATGGGGTTATAATGCCTGTAACCCAGGCCTGTCATGGCCTCACGGACCCTTGCAAGGCTGGCCCCCACTTCTTTCGCAGGCCGGTCCGACAGGATGCCGCCCACATGAAGGGGCAGTTCTGCCTGTATCCTTCCCCCGTCCGCCGCAGCCATGCCGCCCTGCATCTCAATGACGCGGTTGAGAGCAAGCTTCATATCCGCAGGATTTGCTCCTGCCACCAGAATATTATGGCAGTCATGTGCGTAGCTGGTAGCCACGGCTCCCCGCTTGTGACAGTCGCCGGTTACCAATCCGTATCCCACTGCCTGGCCCTTTCCATACCGCTCAAACACAGCGGCCAGCAGACAGCCCGTCCCTTCCCATTTAAGGAAACCGTCCCTCACAGGCATCTCCATGATGATTTCCTTTGTCTTGGTGGACCCGTCCTGGATTTCCATGACACGGACCATAACCGTGCCTGAATCCGATTCCATGGGAACCTCAAACCGGCTCTGCTCCTGGAATTCCAGATGGATACTGTGGTAATAAGGCTCCGGAAAGCGCATATCCTGTCCCCTGTCCGGGCCATGCTGCTCTTGGGCGGGCTGTTCCCTTTCGTCCTGTCCCCTGCGCCAAATACATTTCCCATTTTTATAGGTGGCAGAGACAGCAAACGTATCCAAATCGCTGAGCAGCAGGAAGTCAGCTATTTTCCCCGGAGCAATTGCCCCCCGGTCCAAAAGGTTCATCCGCCTTGCCGGGGTAAAGGAGGCGTTATAAACTGCCTGCTCTGCCGGCATACCCAGTTCCATGGCCCTGCGGACCAGGGCGTCCAGATGTCCCTGGATACACAGTGTGTCAGCCATCACATCATCTGTCACAAAGCAGAAATGTTCCTCCAGCCCATGCTCCCTTATGTAGTCCAGTACCTCCCTGCGCAGCATCTTTTCCTGGATTTCCATAAACATGCCGTTGGCAAACCTCTGTTCCAGTTCTTCCAAGCTGTGCTCCGTATGGTCTCCATTGATGCCCAGGTACAGAAACTTGGCCAAATCCAGGTCCAGCAGTGCAGGGCAATGGCCTTCAATGGGAAAGATCCGGTCCTTTTCACGAAGTTGTTTGAGGAACCGGGTAATTTCCAGCTGGTTTTCCCGGATAATGGTACGGTAATTCATAACCTCTCCCACACAGGCCACCCAGGGATTTTCCTTCAGGCCTTCCATCTCCTCACAGGTTATGATGCCTCCGGTGGTCTCCAGCTCAGGGGAGGTGGAGGGCACACAGCTGGGAATCCCGTAAAAGATATCAACCGGGCTGTTTTCCCCTGCCCTTATCATATCCAGCACGCCCTGCATTCCGTTCACGTTGGCCATCTCATGAGGCTCCGACACAATGGTGGTGACGCCGCACTCTGCCAGCCGTCTGCAAAATGCTCCCGGCGTCAGCATGGAGCTCTCGATGTGCATATGTATGTCAATCAGCCCCGGCACCATATAAAGGCCCTCTGCATCCACTGTCTCATCAGCCTCCACCGCGCCGGACCTTCGGGAATCTATGTATAAGAATTTCCCTCCTGACACAGACACATCCGCCGGCACAAACTTTTTAAAGTAGCTGTTGTAAACCATTGCTCCTCTTACGAGAAAATCCGCTCTCTCTGTTTCCATGGCGCCTCCATTCAGCAATATTGATGAAACCCTTGATTGTATATTATTTTTATTATACAATGTGCATAGGTAGGTGTCAAAGTCATAATAATCATCTAAGTCATGAATTATTTTCATTGGAGGTACATACATGATCTCAAAGGAAATCCGGTATATGCTGGCCATACGCAGGTATGGAAGCATCACAAAGGCAGCAGACTCCCTGTTCATCACACAGTCCGCCCTGAGCAAGGCTGTGAAGAACATAGAACGTCAGCTGGGCTCCCCTCTGTTCAGCCGTATTGGCAATGACCTGATTCCAACCCATATCGGTAACCGCTACATGGATTATGCGGAAAAAATCTGCCAGATATGTTCTGACTGGAATTCGGAATGCGAGGATTTATTAGGCGAGGAAAAGGGGCAGCTGACCATAGCGGTGGCTCTGATGCGTGGTTCCTGCCTGCTGCCGGATGTACTCAGCCGGTTCTATTCCCGTTACCCGGACGTGCAGATTAATCTTCTGGAGGAATCACATTCCGTTGAAAAGCAGCTTATGCTTTCCCCCAATGTGGACTTTGCCATCTATAATTCCACGGCCACGGATCCCGCTCAGACAGCGGAGTACCTGGGGCAGGAAGAAATCGTTCTGGTGGCAGCCCCCGGTCATCCCCTGGCGGAAAAAGCCATGGCAAGGGAAGGCTTTCGCTATCCCTGGGTGGATATCCGGCATACAGAACATGAGCCCTACATCCTCCACCCCCGGGACCAGACAACGGGCCGTATATCGGCAGGACTGTTTAAAAAGGCCGGCTTAACCCCCAAGGTCCTCCTGTTTACCCGCAACAGCGATATCGCCATCCGTCTGGCTGCCTCCGGCACCGCCCTCTGTCTGGCCCCGGAATCCTATGTCAGAAAAATACACTTTTACAATCCCCCTCTGTGCTTCTCTGTGGGAGACCCCGCCACTGTGACCACCTTGTATGCGGTATACCAGAAGGGCCGGTATATTCCGTCCTATGGAAGATATTTTATTGAGCTGGTAAAGGAGAATTACCGTTAGCAAAAAGGCCTGATTTCCTGCGGGCAATACCCGTCTGTCAGGAAACCAGGCCTTTCTTCACTTTATGAAATCCGCTTTTTAACAGGAATACAAACAGCCTACAGGCTGCCCTCAATCAGGTCCCATATCTCATCCCTGCCCTGCTTTGTCTCTGCCGAGAAAGGAATAATGATACCGTCCTTTTCCATGCCAAGGCCTTCCCGCACCATCTTTACGTGCTTCTGCACCTGGCTGCGGTTAATCTTGTCCAGCTTGGTGGCAATGATGACAGGGTGGTATCCGTTAAAGATAATCCATTCATACATCAGCTTGTCGTTGGCCGAGGGTTCATGGCGGATATCAATGAGCAGGAACACCATTTTGAGCATCTGTGAATTCCTGAGATACCGCTCTATCATCTTGCCCCATTTTTCCTTCACCGCAACCGCTATCTTGGCATAGCCGTACCCCGGCAGGTCCACGTAATACAATGCTCCGTTGATGTTGTAAAAATTGATGGTCTGGGTTTTGCCCGGCTGCGAGGAGGTTCTTGCATAGGCTTTGCGGTTCATCAGCGCATTGATGAGGGATGATTTTCCCACATTGGACTTGCCCGCAAATGCAAACTCCGGCAGTGTATTCTCCGGCAGCTTGCTGGTCACGCCGCATACTGTCTCCAGATTCACGTCTCTTATTATCATATCTGTTTCTCCTAATTCCTATCCGCGCTCTAAACAAAGGCCTCCGAAACCACATCCTCCATGGCCTTTACATACACAATGTCCAGTCCCCTGGTGATTTCTTTGGACAGCTCCGCCATATCCGGACGGTTCTTGTCAGGTACCAGCACCTTCTCTATATGGGCCATCTTGGCTGCCAGTATCTTTTCTTTCAGTCCTCCGATGGGCAGGACCCGTCCACGCAGGGTTATCTCCCCGGTCATAGCCACCTTGGCCTGGACACTTTTACCTGTCACCGCGGACAGCATGGCTGTGGCCATGGTGATTCCAGCAGAAGGTCCGTCCTTCGGCACAGCTCCCTCCGGGATATGGATGTGGAGGTCGTGCTTCTCAAAATAATCGTCGGCAATCCCGTACACCGGGCACACGGACCGAACATAGGTCAGGGCTGTCTGGGCTGATTCCTTCATCACATCTCCCAGCTGCCCGGTCATCAGGAGACTTCCCTTGCCAGGCATTACATTGACTTCTATCTGAAGGGTATCCCCTCCCACACTGGTCCAGGCCAGGCCGCGCACAATGCCGATTTCATCTTCCTCATTGGCATTCTCAAAGGTCACCTTTTCCTTGCCCAGGTATTTCTCCAGATTACTCTCCGTAATCTTGATGGACTTCTTCTTATCCTCCAGGAACTGTCTGGCAGCCTTGCGGCATACATCCCCGATGCGGCGCTCCAGATTCCTGACGCCAGCTTCCCTGGTATAGTTGTGTATTATTTTTTCAAGGCTCTTATCGGAAAATGTAATCTGTCCCTCCTTAAGGCCGTTGCGCTCCATCTGCTTTGTCACCAGGTAGTCTCTGGCTATGTGAAACTTTTCATTTTCCGTATAGCTGTTGACCTCAATCAGCTCCATGCGGTCCAGTAAAGGCCCCGGTATGGTCTGGGTGGTGTTGGCCGTTGCAATAAACAGGACCTGGGACAGGTCAATGGGCAGTTCCACATAGTGGTCCCTGAATTTTACATTCTGTTCCCCGTCCAGCACCTCCAAAAGCGCGGAGGAGGTATCACCCTTATAGTCGCTGCTGACCTTGTCAATCTCGTCCAGAAGCATCAGGGGATTGCTCACACTGGCCTGACGCATGCCTTCCACGATACGGCCCGGCATGGCGCCCACGTAGGTTTTCCTGTGGCCTCTGATTTCCGCCTCGTCCCGGACACCTCCCAGGCTGATGCGCACGTATTTCTTATTCAAAGCCCTGGCCACGGACCTGGCAATGGATGTTTTGCCGGTTCCTGGAGGTCCCACCAGACAGATGATAGGGCTGGTGCCCTTCTTCGTCAGGGCGCGGACAGCCAGGTATTCCAGGATCCTCTCCTTTACCTGCTCCAGCCCGTAGTGATCCTCGTTGAGTATCCTCTCGGCATGTTTGATGTCGTCATTGTCCTTGGACATCTTCTTCCAGGGCAGGTCCAGCAGGGTTTCCACATAGGTGCGCAGCACATTGGCCTCCTGGCTTCCGGCCGGCATGTTGCGGAAACGCTCTATTTCTTTGTGGAGCTTTTCCTTTACTTCCTTGTCGGCCTTCAGAGTATCCAGCTTTTTCTGATATTCGTCTGCGTCCGACACAGCGTCCTCTCCCAATTCCTGGCGGATGACCTTCATCTGCTCCCTGAGAATATATTCCTTCTGGTTCTGGTCGATATCGGCCTTTACCTTTTCCTGAAATTCCTTCTTAATTCTGTATATCTCCATCTCGGTCAGCAGCGTATGCATCACTACCTCATACCTGGCTGACAGAGAACTGTTCTCCAGCACGGTCTGGCGGATGGTATAGTCCCATGGCAGCTGAATGGCGATCTGGTCCAGCATCTCATTTAAATCTGTAATAATCATCAGATTAGGCAGAATTTCTTTTGTAATCTTCGGATTAACTCTCCCATATTCTTCCAGTTTATCCTTCAGGATACGCAGCATGGCTTCCTGAGTCAGGCTGTCCAGATCATCCTCCTCCGCTTCTATGGCGGCAATCTCGCCCATCATAGCCGGTTCCTCAGCTTCCAGGCATAAAAGCTCAGCGCGTTCCAGTCCTTCCACCAGCACACGTACCACCTTGCCCGGCAGTTTCACCAGCTGCTTCACCACTGCCACAGTACCTACCTGGAACAAATCCCCCTGCTCAGGCTCCACAATTTCAGGATGTCTCTGGGCCACAAGAAACAGTTTCTGGTCTCCCACCATAGCCCGCTCTACGGCTGCCACCGATTTCGGCCTGTTTATATCAAAATGCAATACCATACCCGGAAGTATGGTCAGACCCCTGAGAGCCACCACGGGCATCGTAATCACTTGTTCTCCCATTCTCAATCTTCACCTCTTGTATCTTAACCATTTGAAAAGCCGCTGCAATGCAGGTGCCGGACCGGCCGGAAAACAGGCCTTCTGGTCCGGGTCATATCTGATTTGCAGCGGCCCTTTCTCTCTTCTAAATTGTCACAGGAGCATGACAGCCTACGCAATTTCTCCTGTCTTACTGTCCCCTCTGAGCCGTTCTGACAACGGCTTCCGGGCAGATGCAGGAGGCATATCGCGGTATACTAATTCCGGCTGTCCTGCCTTTTTCACTACGTCTCTGGTAATGGTACAGATTCCGATAGAATCGTCGGACGGAATCTCATACATAAGGTCCATCATCACTGATTCAAGGATAGAGCGCAGTCCTCTGGCGCCAATCTTGCGGTCTACTGCCAGCTGTGCAATCTCCTCCAGAGCCTCCTGGGTGAATTCCAGCTTTACATTGTCCAGCTCAAACAGCTTCTGGTACTGTCTCATCAGGGCATTTTTCGGCTCTGACAGGATACGCACCATGGCATCCTTTGTAAGCTGTTCCAGTGAAACCATCACCGGCACGCGGCCTATGAACTCGGGAATCAGTCCGAATTTGGTCAGATCCTTAGGCTCCACCTTCTTGAGCAGCTCATCTATGTTCAGATCGTTCTTATTTGCCACCTCGGCGTTGAAACCAATGGAACCGGCGCTCAGACGCTGCTCCACAATCTTCTCCAGGCCATCAAAGGCACCGCCGCAGATAAACAGGATGTTGGTGGTATCAATCTGAAGAAGCTCCTGGTGCGGATGCTTCCTGCCGCCCTGAGGCGGAACGCTGGCAACTGTACCCTCCAGAATCTTAAGCAGCGCCTGCTGGACGCCTTCGCCTGAAACATCCCTGGTGATGGATACATTTTCGGACTTCTTGGTAATCTTATCAATCTCGTCAATATATATAATGCCGTATTCGGCACGGGAGATGTCATAATCAGCAGCCTGGATAAGCTTTAACAGAATGTTCTCCACATCCTCGCCCACATATCCTGCCTCTGTCAGTGCAGTGGCGTCTGCAATGGCAAAGGGAACATTGAGAATCTTAGCCAGGGTCTGGGCCAGATAGGTCTTACCTGAGCCTGTGGGCCCCACCATAAGGATGTTGCTCTTCTGCACATCCACATCCATGTTCTGGCATGCCGTCACCCTCTTGTAGTGATTATAAACCGCAACGGACAACACCTTCTTGGCGTCATCCTGTCCGATGACATATTCGTCTAAAAATGCTTTGATTTCCTTTGGCTTCAGGAGACGTATATCGGCCAGCGCAGGGCTCTCCCCTTCATCCTGGCCTTCCAGCTCCTCTTCCAGAATCTCAGAGCACAATTCTATGCACTCGTCACAGATATACACATTGTTGTTGCCAGCTCCGGCAATCATCTTCCGTACCTGATCCTGTGTCCTTCCGCAGAAGGAGCACCGAATCGTGTCATCTGGTCTCATTGGCATACGATACCTAACCTTTCATATCCTTTACTTGCTTTTTTACGTTACCGGCCTGATGCCTCAGCGCTGTACTGCAGCACTAATGATGTGCAATGATTTCATCAATAAGGCCGTATTCCTTGGCCTCCAGTGCAGACATATAATTGTCACGCTCTGTATCGCGCTCAATTACTTCCAGGGGCTTTCCTGTGTTTGCTGCCAGGATTTCGTTTAATTTCTTTCTTGTCTTTAAGATATTTTCAGCCACAATTTTAATCTCTGTGGCCTGGCCCTTGGCCCCGCCGGAAGGCTGATGAATCATGATTTCAGCATTAGGCAGCGCGAAACGCTTGCCCTTGGCCCCTCCGGAAAGAAGGAACGCGCCCATGCTGGCCGCCATGCCGATACAGATGGTAGATACATCGCATTTAATATAGTTCATGGTATCATAGATAGCAAATCCCGCAGATACAGAACCGCCCGGGCTGTTGATATACAAATGGATATCCTTGCCTGGGTCCTCTGACTCCAGGAATAAGAGCTGTGCCACCACAAGGCTTGCGGACACATCGTTTACTTCCTCGCCCAGGAATATGATCCTCTCCTTCAGTAATCTTGAATAAATGTCATAAGAACGCTCGCCGCGGCTGGTCTGCTCAATGACATAAGGTACTAAACTCATATAACCATCCTCCTAGTTATGAGCACTAAACGTCTGTTTTTCAGACACTTACGTGCGATACATGCCACCGTCTCCCGGCCAGGTATTTCACAAGTCCGGTGCGGTGACCAGTTCACTTATAAGAAACCAGGGAGATTCAAAGCCAGGTAAATAAGCGCTGTGAACCCCCCGTATCATATGTGAATTATACCAGTTTTGCTTCTGCTACCAGGAAATCAACCGCTTCCTGAACAGCAATATCTTCCTTCATCTGGTCCTTATCACGGTCTGACATATAACCCTTTAACTTGTCAGCCTCCATCTGGTAAGCGGCCGCCATCTTGGCAATCTCCTCATCCAGTCTTTCGTCGGAAACCTGCAGGTTCTCAGCCTTTACAACTTCCTCAAGCACCAGTCTGGTCTGGATTCTCTTTAAGGCCTGTGGCTTCATCTGCTCTCTCATCTGCTCCATGGTCATGCCTGTATACTTCATGTACAGATCCATGTTCAGACCCTGGCTCTCCATACGGCGGGCTGTATCCTGAACCATGTTGTCAATCTGGCCTTCCACCATCCTGTCAGGAATCTCCATGGAAGCGCCTGCCACTACCTTGTCAACCACACGGTTCTCGTTTTCGGAAGCAGCTTCTTTCTGCTTTCTCTCAAGAATCTTTGCCTCAATATCCTTCTTGTATTCATCCAGCGTGTCAAATTCAGAAACTTCTCCTGCAAACTCATCATCCAGTTCCGGAAGTTCCTTTACCTTGATTTCCTTTACAGTCACCTTAAAGGTTGCTGGCTTTCCAGCCAGTTCAGCCGCATGGTACTCCTCCGGGAAGGTTACGTTAATCTCGCACTCTTCGCCGATGTTCTTGCCAACCAGCTGCTCCTCAAATGTATCAATGAAGGAATGGGAGCCAATGGTCAATGGGTAATCAGCTGCCTTGCCGCCGTCAAATGTCTTGCCGTCAACAAATCCCTCGAAGTCGATGACTGTCTGGTCGCCGTCAGCAACCGGTCTGTCCTCTACGGTCAGAAGTCTTGCGTTCTGCTCCTGAACCTTCTTGAGCTCTGCTTCCACATCCTCCGGCTTCACAGCTGCATCCACCTTCTCAACCTCAATGCCCTTGTACTCGCCCAGGGTCACTTCCGGCCTTACGGCTACAGTTGCGGTATAGATGAACGGCTTGTCCTTGCCAATCTGCTCTACGGCAACTTCCGGTCTGGAAACGATCTCCAGTCCGCTTTCATTCATTGCCTCCATGCAGGTTGCGTTGATGGCCTCATCAGCAGCCTCCTCATAAAAGATGCCTTCGCCATACATCTTTTCAATCATGGCGCGAGGTGCTTTGCCCTTACGGAAGCCTGGAATATTAAACTTGTTCTTGCTCTTATTGAAGGCTTTTTTCATAGCATCCTCAAACTGCTCTGCGCTTAACTCTATTGTCAGTTTGGCCATGTTTTTTTCTAATTTTTCTACTTGTACACTCATTTTTACGGGTTCCTCCTTAAAATATATGTGGTTCGCCCATAATCCATGAGGGCGCTACACTTCAATGTACCATTATAGCATGCTCATTTTAAAAACACCAGCGTTTTTTACAAAAAAACTTCCATTCCATCCCACATCCATATGATATAGAACAGAACAGGAGTTTTTCTCATCCGGATACTATTTCCAGTTATACTGGATTGCCGCTGCAATCTTCTGGGCCTGCTGGGGACCCTGAAGCAGGCGAATCAGTTCCAGTCCCATGTCAAGGGCAAATCCCAGGCCCCTGCCGGTGGTGATGTTGCCATCCGTCACAACACCCTGGCTGGTGTAGGACACACCTGTGAGCTGGTCCTCAAATCCCGGATAGCAGGTAGCCGTCCTGCCCTTTAAGAGCCCCATACTCCCCAGGATGCTTGGCGCCGCGCAGATGGCCGCAATCCTTCTGCCCTGCTTGTTGGCACACTCCACAGCCGCCCTCAGACCCATATGTGCTTTCAGATTGTTAGTTCCCGGCATTCCTCCGGGCAAAAACAGCACATCTGCCACATCCGGGTTCACATCCTCAAACAGGGCGTCGGTCCCCAACTCAATTCCATGAGAACCAGTTACTTTCCTGTCTCCTGTAACAGACACCAGTGTCACCTCCACACCGGAACGCCGGAGCACGTCCACAACCGCAAGACATTCAACCTCTTCCAGTCCATCCGCAAGAAATGCATAAACCTTTGCCATGATAATCTCCCTTTCCGCCATTTATCGCATAGTAATTTTATTTTATCATTTATCACTTTTCAGGAAAAGAGTTAAATGATATGATTGTAAAATGGAAAAAATAAAAATACTTAGTAAAATCCACTAATCGACAATCACAGCAAGGAGGTTTTCCCATATGGAAATCGAACGTAAATTCCTGGTCCCCTGTCTTCCGGAGGGCTATGACGCCCATCCCTTCCACCAGATTGAACAGGCCTATCTCTGCACGGAACCGGTGGTCCGCATCCGTCAGGAGGATGACAGCTTCTATCTCACCTACAAGGGCAAGGGACTCCTGTCCAGGGAGGAATACAACCTCCCCCTGACCCGGGAAGCCTACGCCCACCTGCTCCCCAAGGCCGACGGCGTGGTACTCACCAAAAAGCGCTATCTCATCCCGCTGGATGGCTCAGACCATCTGACCATTGAACTGGACGTCTTTGAAGGCCGCTACGCCGGCCTCCTCCTGGCCGAGGTGGAATTCACCTCCGAAGAAGAAGCCATGGCCTTCCAGGCCCCGGAGTGGTTTGGGAGGGATGTTACGTTTACAAGGGAGTATCAAAATAGCAGGTTAGCTTGTGGGAAGTAAGGGATGCGGAGGAAGAGAAGGTTCATCCGTCCGTGAGGGAGAGGGGGAGTGGGATACGGCTGCGGGGCTAGTAGGGCTAAGCCTCCGGAAACCGGCTAAATGCAAGAGGCTGACTGCCAAAACTCGCGGTCAGTCTCTTTCTGTATCCAGATATCGGGCTCAGACAATTGTCAGTCAGCCTCTTAACGCCGGTTCCCGCAGCCTAACCCCTACACGCCCCTGTAGATGCATCCCACGCCCCCCTCTCCCTTTCCCTCACCCACTACGTACCCGGTGCTTCTGCATCACTTACATCCATGGCGCAGATAAAACAAAAAATGCCAGGTGAAAATTCTTCCATCATTTTATATGCCAGGTATTATATCTGACAAAAAACGATAGTCTGGCTGGCGCATCACTCTTTTTTGGCGAAGGGAGGTGCGTAGTGGGTGATTGAAATAAGGCTGGGGGATGTGGATGCATCTGCAGGGACGTGTAGTTCTTGGACGGTGGAAAGCGGCGTTAAGAGGCTGGCTGACAACTGTCTGAGCTCAGTATCTAAATATAGAAAGAGGCTTGGCCGCGAGTTTTGGCAGCCAGCCTCTTGTATTTAGCCGATTTTCAGCGTCCTAGAACTACTGGTCCCGAAGCCGTATCCACAGCCCCCGGCCTTATTTCAATCACGGACGGAAACACCTAACCTTCCTTACTTCTTCTGAACATACTTCAAGCAGTCAAGTGTTACAGCCGTTATAATGATGATGCCTTCAAACACGAACTGTAGGTTTGTGTCGATACCGAGAATGGTAAGGGAGTAGATAAGTACGGTGAATATAAGTACGCCGACTACTACGCCGGAAATCTTACCGATACCGCCGGTAAAGGATACGCCGCCAACCACGCAAGCTGCAATTGCGTCCATCTCCCAGCCCTGGCCGTAAGCGGCGGAGCCGGAACCTACCATTCTTGCGCATTCCAGCCAGGAACCGAATCCGTAAAGGATACCTGCCAGAATGAATGCTCCCATGGTTACTCCGAATACGGAGATACCTGAAACAGCTGCTGCTTCCGGGTTGCCGCCTACTGCGTATAAATTCTTGCCGAAGGTGGTCTTGTTCCAGATAAACCAAACGATTACGATGGCAGCCACTGCCCACAGGATAATGGTTGGGAACCCGTTTATTTTTGGAATAATCATCTTTGGAATAGCCGGTTCAATGGCACCAAAGGATACGCCCTTTGTGGCATATGTGACAAGTCCGAAAATGACCAACATGTTGGCCATGGTTGATATGAACGGATGCATCTTGAACTTAGCGGTAAAGAAACCGCCGATAGCCGTAAAGCACGTACATAAGATAATACACATTACAAGGGCAAATACCACTCTTAATCCTATGGGCATGCCTGTAAAGTCAAACACGTGTCCGAACACAGCACCTGTGTTAATGCCCTGATGCATGATGATGGTCGCAGTGGTCATACCCATACCAACCATACGCCCGATAGAAAGGTCCGTGCCGGTCAGGAGGATAAGACCCGCAACGCCCAGGGCCAGGAACATTCTGGGAGAAGCCTGCTGCAGGATATTTAAAATGTTATTATAGGTAAGCAGTTTAACATTCTTCATCACCGGAGCAGCGATACACAGTCCAATGAAAATCAGGATAATAGCGATATACAGACCATTCTGCAGTAAGAATGTTCTGCGGTTGAATGTATATTTATAGTTCTCCCATTTCTGCGCTCTGGTCTCCATGAAGGTGAATTTAGACAGGCGGAGCATATCAATCAGGTGATACTGCCAGACAAATGCCGCATGCCTTCTGTCTTTGATCCGCTGAAGCTCCTTGTCCAGGTCCATCTTTGCGTCAAACAGGCGGTTCTTATGAACATACTTCTCGTCCTTTATCTCCTGATGGTCCGTAAGCTTTGAGAGGGTATTTTCATGTTCTTTGTTCAGTTCCGCAACTTTAATGCCATATTTTTCCTTTGCAAGCGCTTTTTCCCGCTCACAGCTTTCCTTTAACGGCAAATAATAATCCTTATCAAAATGTTCCTTGAGATAACTCTCCGCTTCGGAGATTAATTTTGCAATCTCGTCTTTGTTCTTTGCCTCAACAGCCTTTGCTTTTTCCATCTCCGCGCTGTTAGCCGCAATTCTGTTTTCCCTTTCTTCCTTTGTAAGGGAACGGTCTCTCTTTGTTGCATCAATATTATTTTGCAGAGCGACTACTCTGTTTGTGCCGTCCGCTCTGAGACTGTCGATTTTCTTCTGAATTTCGCCAACATAATCCTCAATTGGCTGGCGCAGCTGCATTTCCTGTTCAGCCGTAAGAGTCTCATTGTTTCCTTTCGCCATATCCATGAATCCCCCTTATAGGTATTTTGCACTGAGCCTTAAAAGTTCTTCCTGATTTGTCTCTTTTGTATTAACAATTCCAGAAAGACGTCCATTTGACATAACACCAATACGGTTTGTAATTCCGAGAATCTCCGGCATCTCAGAAGAAACAACAATGATTGTCTTCCCCTGCTTCGCCATATTGATGATAAGCTCATATATTTCATACTTTGCACCCACGTCGATTCCTCTTGTGGGTTCGTCCATCATAAACACCTGCGGACTGCGCTCCAGCCACTTTCCGAATATGACCTTCTGCTGATTGCCGCCGGAAAGGCTGGAAATCATATCATCGGGGCCCATGCACTTGGTATGCATGATTTTGATTTCCTTTGACGTAGCCTTTATCATCTTTGCATCGGAAAGCGCTATACCCGACATATACTGCTGCAGATTGGCTATGGTGGTATTGAAGGTAAGGTCTCCTTTTAAAAACAGGCCATTTGCCTTCCGTTCCTCGGTAATCATGGCAAAGCCATGCTCCATGGCCTCCTTCGCGCTGCTGAAATTCATAAGGCGGTTATTAAAATAAACGCGTCCTGCGGCTCTGGTGCGGACACCAAAGATTGTTTCCAGAAGTTCCGTGCGCCCTGCCCCTACCAGACCGTACAGTCCGAATATCTCTCCTTCTTTTACGTCAAATGAAACATCCTGCAAATGAGGCTCAAACTTTGTAGACAGATTCTGGATGGACAGAATCACATCACCTGGGGTATTGTCAACAGGCGGGAACCGGTTATCAAGGGAACGGCCGACCATTGCCGCAATCAGCTCATTCATGTTTGCATCCTTGGTGCTCTTTGTCATGACCAGGTTGCCGTCCCGAAGCACGGATATCTCGTCGCAGATTTCAAAAATCTCATCCATCTTGTGGGAAATATAAATCAGGGCAATTCCCTGCTCCTTTAACATCCTCATCATCTCGAAGAGCTTGTTAACCTCCTGCACGGTCAGGGAGGATGTGGGCTCATCCAGAACAATCACCCTTGAATTGTAGGAGATGGCCTTGGCGATTTCACACATCTGCCTCTGTGATACGGACATGCGGCCCATGGGCTGGGTGAGGTTAACAGTCATTCCCAATTTTCTAAAGAGCTCGGCGGCTTCCTTTTTCATCCTGCCTTCATCAATTACACCCATGGAATTGACCGGATAACGTCCAAGGAATAAATTATCAATTACATTCCGTTCCAGACACTGATTCAATTCCTGGTGAACCATTGCAATGCCGTTTTCAAGAGCATCCTTTGGTCCGGAAAAGCTTACTTCCTTGCCATTCAGGAAGATATTTCCCTCGTCTTTCTGGTAGGTGCCGAAAAGGCACTTCATCATGGTTGACTTACCAGCTCCGTTCTCACCCATAAGCCCCATAACGGTTCCGCGCTTCACATCCAGGTTGATATGGTCCAGAACTCTGTTTCGGCCGAAGGACTTGCTCATACCGCGTATTGATAAGACGATATCATCTTTCTTATCTGCCA